>ERZ795054.2395-NODE-2395-length-15874-cov-4.824768_pt1 | contig 15874 bp, 11 predicted proteins | sample MGYA00375138_ERZ795054 | MGnify/ENA primary metagenome ERZ795054 (study PRJEB30183, sample SAMN05720215) | anaerobic digester metagenome | isolation source: active sludge of municipal wastewater-treating anaerobic digesters | place: USA | collected 2014-12-23 ... | reverse complement strand
CGGGCACCGAGAGGCCGGCGTCGTGGATGGCGGAGATGGCGCCGAGCGCCATATAATCGTTGGCGGCGAACACCGCGGTGGGCGGTTTTTTCAGGGCCAGCAGGTCCTTCATGGCCTTGTAGGCCTTGGCCTGTTCGAAATCCGCCGCCACAACGTATTCCTTATGGACGGTCAATCCGTTCTTGGCCAGCGCCTTCTGGTAGCCCGACAGGCGTTCCTGGCCGTCGACCGCGTCGGCCGGACCGCTTAGGAACGCGATGTGCGTGTGTCCCAGATGGATGAGATGTTCCACCGCGGCCTCGGCCCCGCCCTCGTTGTCCACCTCGACGTAGTTCATCCCCGCGAACCGGCGATAGAGGGAGACCACAGGGAATTGCTCGTCGGTCAACGGCCGCAGGACGGCCATGTCCGATTCCGGCGGCGCCACCATCAACAGACCCGCCAGCGTGCGGCGGAGCGCGGGGATGGCGTCGCGAAGGCTGATCTCTCCCTGAGGGGCGGGGTCCACGATGACCAACCCGTATCCCTGCGAGAAAGCCACGCGCTGGATCCCCTGCAGCGCCTCCTTGAAGAAACCGTACATCGGCCAGGTTCCCTTCCGGAGCAACACCCCCAACAGCCGCTGCCGGACGGCGACCGCTTCCGCCGCTTTCCCGGCCGCGACCGGCTTGGATTTCGCTTCTTTCGGGTTTTTCATTCGGCCTCTTTTTCGCGCAGTTTTGAAAAAACGCCCTTCGGGGGCGCGGGGGACGGCGGCCGGCTCATCAGCTCCTCCACTTCCAGGTCCAGGAGGCGGCGGTCGGCGTCGTCCGACACGCGGACGTGCTTGAGGATCCCGCGCAGATTATACTTTTTAACCACGTCCCGCACCGTGTCCTCCACGGCGGTGCGGAGGATCTCCTCCACCAAAAAATTCGTCCCCGGTTCGTTCTCGAACTTGTCGAGCCGCAGGGAGAGCGTGCCGTCGACGAAGACGCCCTCCACCCGGCGCACCTGCAGGAACACCGCGATGAGCGGGTTCTCGGAGAACAACCGCTGGAGCCGGGAGGCCACCAGCCGGGCCTGAAATTCCATCATCGTCACGTCGTGCCAGCTCTCCGGCGATTCCGGCTCGAGGGCGTTCTCCGTCTCCTGCACCTGCCGGTCCATGAAATCGGACCGGGAGATGCGCATATAGAGAAGGCTCTTCACGTCGGGCAAATAGCGCAGGATCGTCACGGTGACGCCCAAGCGCGAATCGCGCGCCTTGACCACGAGGTAATTGAGGTCGGCGTTGGTGGAAAGGGCCACGCGCGTGGAGCTGAGCACGGCGCCCTCCAGCTTTTCCATGGTCTCGCGTTGCAACCCCAGGTCGCGGCCCACCAGCCCGTCCAGCGCGGTAACGACGTACAGCGTCTTTCCGACCAGCCGCGCCTCCGCCTTGAAACCGTATTCTTTCTGACAGAGGCGCTGGACGGAGGCGGCCAGGTCGTCCTTGGTGTAGGTGGGCCTGTTCAGGCAGGCGACGCCCGTCAAAGAAAAGAGCGCCGGCCACAAGAGAGCGCGGCCGATCGGCAAAAACGTGATGAGCGGGGAACGGCGCCGCAACGGACGGTTGTTCAGGAGGCGGAAGGCGGGGGCGGGCCCGCCGGGGCCGCGGGAGGCGGGACGGACGCCGACGGGGCGGCGTCGTCGGGATGGACGGTCTGGATGGGCACCTGACTGCGGGCCTTCCCGTATTCGGTGAAGATGGCGTGGATGTCGTCGTATTCCAGCTCCTCGCGTTCCAGCAGCTCCTTGACGAAACGTTCGACGAGGGCCCACTCCTTGCGCAGGAGTTCCTCCACGTCCTTGGCGCACTGGCTGAGGAGGCGATAGGTCTCCTTGTTGAGGTTCTCCTTCAGGTGCTCGGAGATCTCGTTTTCGGGCATGGACGAAAAATCGCCCACGTAGCCGTTGGTGCCCATGCCGAGCCGCCAGACCATGGCGTGGGCCATGCGGGTGGCGGCCTGGAAATCGGAGGCCACGCCGTTGGAGGTGACGCCGTAGCGCACCTTTTCGGCGACGTATCCGCCGAGAGCGACCTTGATGTCGGCGAGGATCTTCTCCCGGCTGGAGGTGTGCAGTTCCTCGCGCGGCTGGTGGTGCACCACGCCCAGGGCGCCGCCGCGGGCCACGATGGAGGCCTTGAACACGTCGTCCGTCGGATGCAGCTGGTAGAGCACCACCAGGTGGCCGGTCTCGTGGAACGCCACCGCCTCGCGCTCGTGGGCGGTCATGTTGAGGCGGTGCACCACGCCCAGGTCGATGCGTTCGATGGCCTGGGAGAGGTCCTTGTAGGTGACCACGTTGCGGTCGTTGCGGGTGGCGATGAGGGCGCTCTCCTTGACGACGTTCATGATGTCGGCGGGCGATTTGTACACGCACTTGCGCGCCAGCCGGCCGATGTCGATCTCCGGGTCGTATTTCACGCGTTTGAGGTAATAGCGGAAAAGGTCCACGCGCTCGTCGAGGTTGGGCCGGTCGATGTAGATCTTGCGGTCGAACCGTCCCGGACGCAGGAGGGCGCGGTCCAGCACCTCCTCGCCGGCGTTGGTGGCGCCGATGACCACGACGTTCTCCTCTTTTTCGCCCAGACCGTCCATCTCCACCAGGAGCTGGTTCTGGGTGCTGTTGGTCTCCTGCGCGCCGCCGAACGCGTCGAACTGCCGGCCGCGGCCGATGACGTCGAGCTCGTCGATGAAAACGATGGACGCGCCGTGGGCGTAGGCCAGCTGGCGCGCCTGGTTGAAGAGGGACCGGATGCGGCTGGCCCCCACGCCGACGAACACCTCCACGAACTCGCTGCCGGCCATGCTCAGGAACGGGATGCCCGCCTCGGAGGCGATGGCCTTGGCCAAGAGGGTCTTCCCGGTGCCCGGCGGGCCCACCAGCAGGATGCCCTTGATGATGCGTCCCCCGATGGCCTTCAGCCGGGCGCGGTCGCGCAGAAGCTGGACCACCTCCATGGCCTCCTTCTTGGCGTTCTCCAGGCCGATGACGTCCTTGAAGGAGATGTGCACGTTCTCCGCCTTCACCGAGATGTTCTTCCGAAGTTTTCCGAAGGACCCTTTGGTGACCGACATGTAGAAATAGACGAACACCGCGGCGTTCAGCGCGGTGAGCAGGAGTTGCAGCGGGATGGTGGCCAGGGTGAGGTTGCGATAGAACGACTCCAGGGAGGCCAGCCCCAGGATGGTCAGGATGACCATGGCGACGATCAGGAACGTCACCACGATCTTGACCCAGTGGTTCATCCAGAAAATCTTCAGTTTTCGCATGCGTCAGTCCTTTTTCGCCTTGCCCTCGGAAAGCAGCTCCGCCACCCGCGCCGTCACCTCGGCGATGTCGAACGGTTTGGGGATGTACATATCCACCCCCACGTCCAGGCCCCGCTGAACGTCGGACGGATCGGTGCGCGAGGTGAGCATGATGATCTTCGGCGTGGGGATGTCCACCCGCTCGTAGACGATGGCGTTCACCAGCTGATAACCGTTCATGTGGGGCATCATCACGTCGGTGATGAGCAAATCCGGCGTGATCGCCGCCGCCAGGCGCAAGGCCTCCCGTCCGTCCGTGGCCTTCTCTACAGTATACCCTTGTTGCGACAGAAAAACATAGAGTAAATTCAAAATGTTCGGATCGTCCTCCGCGATGAGGATGCGGGCCGTCACAGCGTCCCTCCGGCGGATTTCCCCTTCGCCGCCGGCATGAACGGCAGCGTGAACCAGAACGTCGTCCCTTCGCCCAACCCGTCGCTGTGCACCCCTATTTTCCCTCCGTGTCGTCCCACGATCTCCTTGGCGATGGCCAGCCCCAGGCCCAGCCCTTCCTTCTGCACCATGGCCGGTCCGGCCTGATAGAACTGATCGAACACCCGGCCGGCGTGTTCCGGCGAGATGCCCTCGCCCGTGTCGACCACGCGCACCTCGAGGAAATCGCCGGCGCGGCGGAACTGCACCGTGACGCTCTTGCCCTCGGGCGTGTGCTTGGCGGCGTTCCCCACCAGGTTGCTCAGCACCTGGTCCATCCGCCGCGGGTCCGCCGACACCGGCGGGTAGGTCCGTTCAAAACCCTCCACGCGGTAGCGGATCTTCTTTCCTTCCATGATGTCCCGGAACCGCTCCACGATCCCCTCGAACAGCGAATGCACGTCGGTGGGCGCCTTTTCCAGGCGCATCTTCCCCGCCTCGATGCTGACGAAATCCACCAGGTCGCCGATGAGGTGTTCGAGGTTTTCGCACTCCCGGGACATGGTGCCGAAACACCGTTCGTATTTGGCCGGTGGGATCATGCCGGCCTTCAAGGCCTGGGCGTATCCCTTCACGGCGGTGAGCGGGGTGCGCAGGTCGTGGCTCACGATGCGCAAAAACTGGTTCTTCAACTCGTTGACGCGGACCAGGTCGCGGTTGGCGCGGGAGAGGCGGCCCAGGAGCGACTGTATCTCCAGCCCCAACTTCTGTTTCTCCAGCGCGTTGTGCAGGGTCCGACGGAGGGCCAGCGGATCGAGCGGCTTCAGGAGATAATCGTGCACGTCGGCCCGCATGGCGTGCAGCACGCGGTCGAGCGAGGCGAAATCCGCCATCTCGATCACCATGGCGTGCGGGTTCACCTCGTGCAGCCGGCGCGCCAGTTCCTCCACCGACATGTCGTCCCGGCGGGAATCGAGCAGGATGATGTGGTAGAACTGGCGGCGAAACTCGTCGATGGCCTCCCGCCCGGACCGCGCCGTGCGGCCGCGATAGCCCTCCGTGGCGAGGAAATCCAGCAGGGTCTCGCAGAACACCGGGTCCGCGTCCACGATCAGGACGCGCGCCTCGTCCGGCACCGCGCCTTCCCGGCCCACCCCGGTGTCCTCCTCCAGGGCCCGCAACAGGGCGTTCAGCGTCACCGGTCTTTCAAAGAGCCGAAACCGCCGTTCCGAACGTTCGAACGTCTTTTCGGCGGACTTCGCCTCCACGCCGTCCGGCAGGAGGAGCCATCCCCGCGCCGCCGGGAAAACCGAGGCGACCTTGTCGAAAAAAGCGGGGAAGAAGGCGGGCGGCGCGTCGCCGAAGAAAATGTCCCAGGGCCCCGCGGCCAGGCAGTCCGGCAGGAGGCTTTCCGAATCGCAGAAAGCCACCTGACATCCCGCCGCCTGCAACATCCCCCCCACCGCATCGGAGACGGAGCGCACCGGGGAAAAAAAGAGGACGCGGGGAGAAACCGGTTCCGGCATCGTGTCCACCGGAGCGGCGGGGCGGGTTGAGGTCGCGGGCATGGTCATTCGGAAAAGCGCCTTGTCGATGAATCCACCGACCCGAGCGCCGAGTCCTCCTTAAAAACGTTCACCGGCGGAGCCACTCGCCCACGCCGGAAAAACAGCCGCCGCTTCCGGCTCGAAACCCCAAAATAAGTTGTTTTTTCGTATCAAATATATTATATTTCTTTGCTCAATTTCCGTCAAGTCGGCGTCCGTTTTTAGAGTGGAATATAGTAACTATACGCGGCCCCCGGAACTCTTGCCGCGCAAGAATCGCTGAACCCATGGCCAAACCCAAACACGTCCTCATCCTCTCGAACCGCGCCGAGGTCCTGGAAAGGATCTACGACACCCCCGTGTCCTCGGCCGTGACGCTCACCGTCGCGCCGGGCCTCAACGAGTTCGCCCAACTTTCCCAACGCTACCCGTTCCACGGCCACATCCTGGACATGGACCTCACGGAAAAACAGACCTGGCAGATATTCCAGGACACCAAACTCCGCCAGCCCACGGCCTTTTTCTCTTTCCTGATGGGCAAAACGCCGGAGGAGGGGCTTCAGGATATGCTCAACGGCGCCGCGGGCTGGTTCGTGCTCTATCCGCCGTACCCGGTGGACAAGCTGGAACAGCTGAAGGAACTCTTGCCGAAACAGCCGACGATCCTCTTCGATCCGCCCGACCCGCCCGCCGGGAAAAATTTCGCCGAAATCCGCCCGTTCTTCAAGAAAGCCGACACCGTCACCGCCGCCACGCTGCCGGCGGTGGCCGAGGCGCTGGCCAAAAATCCGAAGGCCCTGGCGGTCCTGCGCGTACCCCGCACGGAAACGTCCCTCGGGGCGTTCCTGCGCGACGCGGGACACGACCGTCCCGACGCGCGCCTGCTGGTGGTCTGCGACCAGCCGCTCGACGAGGCCTCCCGCACCGCGGTGCATTCCAGCGGCTGGGTGGCCGTCCCCGCGCCCCACGGGGTGCCGTATCTGCTCGACCGCCTCCAGGAATCCCACGCCCGGGCCGAAACCGACAGGCCCCCCACCGAACGGATCCTCGTGGTGGACGACGAACCCAACATCCTCGATTTCGTGGTGGACATCCTCACCGAGCACGGCTACGAAGTGGACGGCTACCCGTCGGGGACGACCGCCGTCGCCGCCATGAAGAGCAAGGAATACCACGTGGCGCTGGTGGACTTCCAACTGGGCGACATGACCGGCCTCACCCTGTCGCGCGAACTCCGCCAGATCGACCCCGACCTCAACGTCATCCTCATGACGGCCCACGCCTCCCTGGACATGGCCGTGAAAGCCATCCAGGCCGACGTGTACGATTACCTCATCAAACCCGTGGACACCAACCACCTCAAGCGCTCCCTCGGCAAGGCCCTGGAAAAACGCCGCCTCGCCCTGGAGATCAAGGCCCTGGTGGCGGACCTCCAGAAGGCCAACCACCAGCTCAACCGACTCAACGACCTGAAGTCGCGCTTCCTCTCCATCGTCACGCACGACCTGCGCACTCCGCTCACCTCCATCAAGGGCTACGCGCAGGTGCTCACCATGCAAAAGACCCTTCCGTCGGAACAGCAGCAGCACTTCCTCAAGATCATCGCCCACGAGACGGACCATCTCGCCGGGCTCATCAGCGACCTGATGGATTTCGTCAGCATCGAGGCGGGAAAACTGCGGGTGGAAAAAACGTCCGGATCCATCGTCGAATTGGTGGAGGCGGTCGGCAACCGCATGGCCTCTCTCGCCGAACAGCGGAAGATCGTTTTTCAGGTGGAGGCGGACCCGGCCGCCCTGCCGGAACTCCTCATGGACAAGCGCCGCATCGACCAGGTGCTCACCAACCTCGTCTCCAACGCCTTCAAACACACCCCCGAGGGCGGCAGCGTCAAGGTGCGGGCGGAGACGCAGAAAAGCGACGTGCGGCTGCAGGTGATCGACTCCGGCGAGGGCATCCCGCCCGGCGACCTGCCCCGCATCTTCGAACAGTTCTACCAGGTGGAGTCGCACGCCTCCAAGCGCGACGGCATCGGCCTGGGGCTGGCCATCGCCAAGGAGATCATCCAGGCCCACGGCGGCGAGATCGGCGTCAACTCCGACGGCGTCGGCCGGGGCAGCTGTTTCTGGTTCACCCTCCCCATCCCGGAAAAATCCGGGAACTGATCTTTCCTTCTCCCCGTCCGTCCTCCCCTGAAATAACAACGGCGCCGGCCGAAAATCGGCCCGCGCCGGAACGCCACCCCCCTTCCCCGACGACCGCCTCTAGGGAAACGTCGCCCGTTTGCCCAGGTTCTCCGTGAGTTTTTCGAAGATATGCATGCCGGAAAGTTTCCCGACGACGATGACGTGCTGCGCGCCTTCGCGCCGGAGGATTTCCGCCTCGTGTTTTTCTTCCGCCGACATGATGAGCCGGGCGGCCGGCGCCATGTGCCGGAGATGCTTCATCAGCCGCCGATTGGTGATCCCCTTGAGAAACGTATCCGAGAGGGAACAGATGATGAAGGCGGCCCGGTCAATGCCCAGATGCTGGAGCGTCTCCGGATGGGCCAGATCGCCGTAGGCCCACTGGAAGCCCCGCGATTCCAAGTCCCCCTTCAGCGCCTCGTTGTAGTCCACCACCAGCACGCGCTCTTTCAAATGGGGAGCGCGTTCCTCGATGGTCTCCAGAAGCGCCTTCCCGGCCCGAAAACAACCCAGCAGGACGATGTCCTTCTTGGTGGAAGGATCGGGAAGGGACCCCTCTCTGTGGCCGTGCCTTTCCCGAACGCCGGCCCAGGCCAACGCCCGCATCAGCCGGCGGGACAAGGCATCGTTGTATTTGATGATGTAGGTGGCCAAAATCGACGTCATCAGCATGGCCGACAACACCGTGGAAGAAAGACCGTCGGAAATGTGTCCGTATCCGGCGCCCAGGCTCAGGATCACCAGGGAGAACTCGCTGATCTGGGACAGGTTCAACGCCGTCACCAAACCGTTGCGCAGGCCGCTCCCCAGGAGATAGAGCGTCGGCACGACGGAAAGGAGCCGCGTCAACACGACGAACCCGGCCACCAGGAAAGAGGTCCCCGCGACCTGCCAGGTGGGCGCCGGCACTTTGATGCCCAGCGACACGAAGAACAGCGTGACGAAGAAATCGCGCACGCCGGAGACCTTGGCGATGACGTCCGCCCCGTACGGGAAAGCGGCGATGCTCATGCCCGCGATCAAGGCCCCCATCTCTTTGGAAAGACCGGCGCGCTCGGCCAGGCCGGACACCGCGAAACACCACGCCATGGACGTGATGAGGACGAGTTCCGGGCTTTTGTTGGCGGACTGGAAAAGACGGCTCAGGAGATGGCGGCTGGCGGCGAAGGAGGCCAGGAGCAGGACGGCGCCCAGCCCCAACGATTTGACGATGCTGGCCAGCTGCGGATCCAACAGGTTCGGCTGAAAAGCCATGAACGCGATGGCCCAGATGTCCTGAAGCACCAGCACGCCGACCGTCAAACGGCCGGAAACGGTATGGATCTCGAACTTGTCGTGCAGCAGCTTCACCACGATGAGCGTCGAACTCAGCGCCAACGCCACCGCCAGGTACAACAGATCGAAATTCCCGTCCCCCAGCCCGTGGCCCATCGGCCTGAAAAAAGCGAGCCCCAGCAGGACACACGCCGCGAACTGGACGATGCCCAGGGTGAACATGGACCGCCCCATCTTCACCAGGTCGCGCAGGTTGATCTCCAGTCCGATGATGAAAAGAAGAAGGATCAATCCGATCTCGGAAATAAGTTCGATGCTCTGTTCGTTGGTGACCAGTCCGAAGCCGAAATGGCTCCCCAACAGGACGCCGCCGAGGACGTATCCCAAAATCAGCGGCTGCCGGAACAGCCGGATCGCGTGGGCGGCCAGCGCCGCAAAGATGATGCCGAGCGCGATGTCGGTGAGAAGCGTTACGGATGAATGGTCCATGTGTCTTTTGTTCCTTTCCCGCGAAGACGACCGTCTAACGCGCTTCCAATATCCGCCGAACCGCCGGCAGGGAGGTCTTATTGACGAGCATCAGCAGAACGTCCCCCTCCTCCAGCACCGTCTCGCCGCTCGGCATGATGAACTCCTCGTTCCGGCTGACCAGCGTGATGAGACTGTCCTTGGGCAGCCCCAGCTTGAGAATAGGTTGACCGGCCGCCTTGGCCCCGTAGGGGACGATGAAATCCACGAGCTGCATGTCCGTGTTTTCCGAATCCTCGAAATCGATCGGATAGCGGCGTTTTCTTACCAGAGGGGCGTCCACCCCCAGCCAGCGCGCGAACAGCGGGATGGTCGTCCCCTGCAGGAGGACCGAGGTGATGACGATGAAGAACACCAGGTTGAAGATGAAATGGTTCTGGTCCAGACCGGCCTGCAGGGGGAACGTCGCCAGGACGATCGGCACGGAACCGCGGAGACCGACCCACGAAATCAAAAGTTTTTCTCTCAGGTTGAAGCGCGACAACGCCAACCCGAGGAACACGCTGACCGGACGGCCCACCGCGATCAACAGGAAGGACATCAGGAGTCCCTGTCCGGCGACGGCGATCAACTGTTTCGGAAAGACCAGGAGCCCCAACGTGAAAAACATGACGATCTGCATGAGCCACGCGATCCCGTCCTGGAAACGCATCAGACTCTTTTTATGCGAAAAGGTGAAATTCCCCAGAATGATCCCGGCGATGTACACGGCGAGGAACCCGCTGCCGCCCGCGGCGGCCGTGAACCCGTAGATCAGAAGGACCCATCCCAGGCAGAGCACCGGGTAGAGCCCTTCGTAGTCCAACTTGATCCGGTTGATGACCCAGATGAAAAGCTTGCTCATCACGTAGCCGAACAACAAGCCCAGGACCATCTGCTGGAAGAACAGCGGCACCATCGACGCCATCGACCGGTCCGGGTTTTTGATCAACCCGATGAACCCGATGGTCAGGAACACGGCCATGGGATCGTTGCTGCCGGACTCCAGTTCAAGAAACGGCCGCAGCGGCTCCTTGAGACCCACGTTCTTGGAGCGGAGCACCGCGAACACGGCCGCCGCGTCCGTCGAGGACACGATGGAGCCGATCAAGAAACCTTCCAGCCAGGAAAGCCCCAACGCCCATTTCGCGCACGCCCCCGTGACCAGGGCCGTGACGAACACCCCCAGCGTGGACAGGGAGAGGGCGGATTTCAGCACCGTCCGCATGGAACGGACGTCGGTCTCCAGTCCGCCGGCGAAGAGGATGTAGGCCAAGGCCACGGTGCCCAGCGCCTGGCTGAGCCGGGCGTTGTCGAAGTAGACGCCCCCGGGCCCGTCCGAGCCGGCCAGCATGCCGAGGCCGAGGAAGAGCAAAAGCGCGGGAACTCCGAAACGTTCGGAGACCTTGCTCAGCATCACGCTGGCGACCAGCGCGACGGCCGCCAGGATGACGATCTGCTCAATGCTCATGCGCTCTCCTCCGAGGAGACTCCGGAACGCCCTTCGCTTTCAGACGGGCGAGGACCTTCCGCTCAGATCAACCTCAACGCCACGGCGAACAAAAAACCGGCGACCAACACGGCCAGGACAATCAACCCCCATCGCAACGCCGGAGACATGGACGGCCCCGGTCCCGAAGGCCCTCCGCCGCCGGACCGGGACGCGAGCTTTTTGGATTTCTCCATCATCTGCCGCATCATCAATTGTATCAACACCGTTCGGCCTCTTCCCGGATATTACAGATGGAAATTTCCCGCGGCCTCGGGCTGATACACGATCTCTTTGACCTTCAGGCGGCGCGGAACGCCTTGCACCATCCATTCGATCTCATCGCCGGCGCGGAAACCCAAAAGGGCCGTTCCCACGGGGGCCAACACCGATATCTTCCCCTCCCGGATGTCGGCGTCTTTCGGATAGACGAGCGTATAGACGAACTCCTCGCCCGTCACCAAATCCCTCACTTTCGCCTTCGTGTTCATGGTGATCACATCCCGCGGGATGTCCTTCGACGGCACGATGTGTCCCCGGTCGATCTCCTTTTTCAGCTCGCGCACGTGTTTTTCGTCCATCGGGTTGACGCCCTGGCCGCCCAGCAGAAGATCGTTCAGCCGCTTGGCGTCAAAATCCGTCAGATAGATGTCTCTCGTCGACATGGTCTCCTCCTCGTCTTTCTTCATCTTAGGCGTACGGAACATCTCCCGCCCGGTCCGGCGGCAACAACGCGCCGCTGTCTCGTTCCAAATACATTCCCACGCATCCGCAGACGACGTCCAGCAACATCCGTTCCTCCCTCAAGAACGGCCCCTCCTCCGCTTCCGGTTTTTCGCACAGATACGCCACCTCCGCAAACCCCTGCGGTTTCCCGTCAACGACGATGTCGCACTTTTGTCTCCACGGCGTTTCCGAATAATTCGCCGTTTTGAACGTCCTCTTGAGGACCTGTATGCGCGCGCCGGCGTTTTGCGGATATTGCCACGCCCGGGGAAGGAAATCGACCAGCTCCTGCATTTTCTGTTCGACGGGAAGGCGCGGATCGCGCAACGTCTTCAGCGCCCGCACGATACAGCCCAACTCCTTGGCCCGTTCCCCCAGGAGCCGCGTGCGTTTCCTCAGGGCCTGTTCAAGCCACTCCACCTCCAATTTCAGCCCTTCCTTGTCGAAAAGCTCCTTTTGGAGGTCGCCGATATGGTCCATCAGATGTTTCTTCGATGGGACATTTTTCATGGCCCGATTCCGTTCTTCTTTTTTCTCGTTAAAATGTCCGGATGCCCGCCGGAGGAGGAGAGGCGGCGTGTTTCCCCCGACGGAACGGGGGCGCGGTGTGGGGAAGTCGGCTTGTCAGCCGAGAGGTTGGTCTGAGTCGGCGCCGGGAGGAGCGAGCAAGCGGGTCAGCGGGTAGAAGAAGAGGACCGCGCGAAACATGAACCGCTGACGGCCCATGGCGGAACCTTCCCCCTTCTGCCCGCGGACAAAGGTGTCCAGAACGCCTCTTTCCTGCCGGGTGGCCCGACGGGAAGAAAGGCGTGATGCAAAAAAATAATTCCTTATGACTCTTTGAAAAACGTACGGATGTTTTTCCAACGCGCCGGCCGTCCAAGCGGGCCGGTCGGCCCGGGAGAAGACCGTGTCGATGGGCGCCCTTGCCTCGCCCGGGAGGAGCGCATTCAGGGCGAAAACCCACAAGGCCATCCAGCGCGCGGCCTTCTTCGCGTGAAAGAGCCGTGACGGCGGCATCGCTTCTCGATGGACTGATTTTTTTCTGTTCATCGGCTGAATTATACCTCTAAAGAACTTCCTTGGGCGAAAAGATCGTTTTGGCGCGGCCCGCGACGGAACGCTGATACCCGTCGACAATTCCTATCGCTGAGGGAGAGGCGGGTTCGGGGGGGACGACGGCGGGGCGGGATCCGGCACAACGATGCCCACGCCGATGAGGGCGTACCCGCCGAGGATGACGAACGGGCAGAGGTTGCTGGCCCAGTTCTGTCCGGCGGGATCGGTGAACGTGACGAGGAAAAAACCGACGGCCGCCGTCACGATGCCGGCGGCGATGACGATCTTCCCCCGCTTGGAGAGGATCGGTTCCGACAGCGAGACCGGGCGCGGGTGGACCGCCGGAGGCGGCGTCTTCATCTTCTTGGTCATAAATTCATTGTCCTATATCGGCGGAATCCCTGTCAAGGGACGAACCCGCGGTTCGCCGATCGCCCGTCCCAACCTCCATTTGAAGGGAGCCGGACGGAGTCCGGGCCATCGGCCGCCGTCGACTCCACCGCCCCCTAGAACACCGGGCCGAGGGAGAAATACCACACCCAGGAGGAGGCGTCGGTGCGCTTGGCCACGTCGAGGGAGAGGTTCAGCACGTACGTCTGCATGATGAACATGGGCACGCGGAGCCCGGCGCCCACGGAGTTTTTGATCCGCCCGGCCTGAAGGGAGTTCAGGTCGGAGGAACGGTCCCAGGCGTAGCCGTTGTCGGTGAACACCGCGCCGTACACCGCCTTGAAGTAAAAATCGGGGAAGATGAACCCGGTGCGGACGTCCAGATATTTCAGGAGCACGCGCCACTCCAGGTTGGTCAGCAGGAACCGGGAGGAATGGTTCTCGTCGTCGTTGCGGGAGAAGCCGCGGAGCCGGTCCACCCCGCCGAGCCGCAGGAGCTGGGGGCTGTCGCCCACGCTGACGCCGCCGAGTCCGCGGAACGCCAGCGCGCTCTCCCCGCCGGTGGGAGAGAAATTGTGGTATTCGAAAACCTGGGTGCGATAGTCGCGGTCGCCGCCGAAGACGGGCCGGGCCACCTGGTAGGTGGCGCGGAACCGCCGGCCGGCGGTGGTGGCGAGATAGCGGCCGGTGGTGGTGTCCCGCACGAAACTCACCGCCGAAAAGTTCTCCCGTTCCCGGGCGTTGAATTCCGGAAAGTCCTCGTACCGGTCCTCCTTGAAGACCGACCCCGCCACCGCCTCCGTGCGGTTGAACCGGTCCAGGGGATAGCTGACGCCGACGGCCTGTTCCGTCTCCTTGCGGAACTCGGTCTCGGCGAAATCGCGGAAATAGTTCTGTCCCCCCGCCAGCAGGAAAAACTGCGGCCGGAAACGGGCGTAGACGTACTGCGCCTGATAATCGAGGAAATCGTTCCCGGAAGAATATTGAAACGCCGTCTGCAGCTGGTGGTTGCCGAGATATTCGGAGGCCTGCCAGTAGGTGGCCAGGAAAAGGCCGTCGGTGGAGGAATAGAAGAAGAGCGGGTAGAACAGGTCGGTGGACGCCCGGAACCGGTACGGCCGGTCCGCCCCGACGAAAAGCGTCGAGGTTTGAAACGGCCCGACGGCCGTTTCCGGCGGCGCGGGTTCACGCCCGGGGGCCGGCGACGCGGCGGGAGAACCCGGCGAGGGCGTTCCCCCCGCCAGCGCGGCCCAGTTCGCGGAGGCGGGCTGGGAGGAGGCGATCGGCTCCTTCGGAGCGGAGGGGCTCCAGAGGGTTTCGTCCCCGAGGTAGAGGTTTTGCGAACCGCGCCGGTAGGAGGAAAAGACGATGGTGTTGTCCGCGCGGGAGATGTCCGGCGAGAAATTCCCGCCGATCACCCGGGTGAGCCGGCTCACCGCGCCGCCCGGCAGATCCAGCCGGTAAAGGTTGGGGATGCCGTCCGCCTCGCCCACGAACACCACGGCGCGGCCGTCCGGGGTGAACACCGGCGAGGTCTCGTTCCAGGGCAGGTGGGTCAGGGCGGCGGTGGAAAGGGTGGCCAGGTTCAGCGCCGCCAGATCGCGGGCCGGGGCGCCGTGCGGCCCGGCGGCCGCCGTCTCGGCGGAATAGACCATCATTTTCCCGTCGGGCGAATAGGCCGGGGCGGACTCGTCGGCCGGGGAATCCGTCAGGCGGCGGAGCACCTTCCCGCGCGGGGTCACCTCGTAAAGGTCGTTGGTTCCGTCCTTCATCCCCACCAGCGCCAGGCGGGGTTCCGACGGGTGAAACACGGGGGAACGGACCTGTTCGAAGGGCGTGCGGACGCGGCGGAGCCGGTCGCGCTTCACGTCGTAGAGGTAGAGGTAATCGCGCTGGGTCTTCTCGCCGACGAAGGCCAGCCAGCGGCCGTCGGCGGAAAAGGACACGGCCCGGCCGTCGGCGTGGATGTTCTCCACGCGGTTCCACTGGCGGCCGGCCAGCGAACGATGCGTGCCGGCCTTCACGTCGTACAGCGCCACCTCCTGGGCGGCGTTCCGGTCGGTGAGGTAGGCCACAAAACGGCCGTCCGGGGAAAAAGCGGGGTGGGTGTTGAACACGGGCAGGAGGTCGTCCGGGGTGAGCCGGCGGCCGTCGGTTTCGGGCTCCCGGGTCCCCTCGGACTGAAGGGCGTAATAATCGGCCAGAAATTCCCGGTAGCGCCGGTCGAAGGCGCGGAAATCCTGGCCGGTGAGGTCCGTGATGATGGACGGCACCTCGAAGCGGTCCCGCAGGAGGTGGAGCGTCTCCGCCACCTTCTCCGGCCCGTATTCCTCGGCGAGGAACCGCACCGCCGCCCCGCCCTGTTTGTATCCCAGCGTCACCTCGTGCGGCCGGAGGTGGCTGAACCCGTGCAGTTGCAGAAGCGAATAGAGCCGGCCGGAGGTGGCGGCGTCCCGGAGGTAGAGGTCCTCGGTCACGACGTCCAGATCGCCGGTCTCGTATTCCGACAGCCCCTCCATGAACCAGAGCGGATAGAGCGGCGATTTCAGCAGACGCGCCGACTTCCAAAAACCGCCGTAGAGCACCTCGAACTGCGCCACGTGGGTGAACTCGTGCGGGATGACGTGGGCCATCCAGAACTCCGTGCCGTCGTTGAAGACCAGGAACCGGTTCTTGAACGCCTCGGTGACGCCGCCGGTGCCTTCGCCCAGTTCCACGATGTTGTTCTCCTCGAACTGGTTGTGGTTGACGAAGAAAAAGAACGGGATGCGCTCCTTGAGGGGGACGTCGAGGTCTCCGGTGACGGTCTTATAGGCCTTTTCCAGATAAAAGGCCGCGCGGGGGATGAGGGGTTCGGATTCGGCGGTGAAGTGGATGTCGAAATGTTCGGTGGAGACCACGCGCCAGCGAAAATCGTGGACGTTGACCTTGTTCTTGCCGAAGGCCCGAGCCGGCCCGGCGGCGAGGAGGAGGGCGGCGCCCAGG
>ERZ795054.2391-NODE-2391-length-15895-cov-5.223990_pt1 | contig 15895 bp, 15 predicted proteins | sample MGYA00375138_ERZ795054 | MGnify/ENA primary metagenome ERZ795054 (study PRJEB30183, sample SAMN05720215) | anaerobic digester metagenome | isolation source: active sludge of municipal wastewater-treating anaerobic digesters | place: USA | collected 2014-12-23 ... | reverse complement strand
CGAACACCACCTGAATGGTTCCCGGCCGCTTGATAAATCCCCCGCGTGGCCAAAACTCGCCGGCATTCAGCGCAACGGGCAAGATCGGACAACCGCTGTGAACGGCCAGCACCGCGCCGCCGGTGCCATAACGCTGGCGAACGCCAGGCGCAACGCGGGTGCCTTCGGGAAAGATCAGCACCCATTGCCCTTGGCGGAGATGTTCCACACCCTGCCGGATGACCTGTTTGACGGAGGAAGCACCGGCTCGGCGATTGATCGCAATCGGCCGTAACAGCGCCATCGCCCAACCGAAAAAGGGTAGCCAGAGCAATTCACGCTTGATGACCCACGCCATTGGCGGCAGATATTGTTGAAGAAACATCGTCTCCCAGGTCGATTGATGCTTGGCCATGACGACCACTGGCCATTCTGGCGGGTCGGGAACATGCTCGATACCGCTTAACTGATAGTCGATTCGGCAGGTCACATGCAGCCACCAGATATTGAAACGACCCCAGAGCTGGGACAACCGGTAGCGCTGGGTGAAGGGCAGAAAAAAAACAAAAACCACTAACAACGCTATGATGCCGGTCGAGGCGATCATGCCAATGGAAAATAGCAGCGAGCGTAGCAGCACGTTCGGCGTAGAGAGTTGAACAGTCGGAGCGGAAGACATAGCGGAGACTCACAGATCATTCATGGCAGGCGATCAGATGATCAGCGACCGCGGCCAGGTTATCGAAGGTAGGCACATTGGCGCAGATTTCTATGTCCCGTTCGAGCGTCGACGCGCCCTTGCCGGTTCGCACCAGGAACGGCTGGGCATTGGCGGCCCGGGCCGCCCGGATGTCGCGCACGCTGTCACCAACCACCGGCACGCCTTGCAGACTGCATTTCAAGCGCCGGCTGATTTCCAGCAACATGCCGGGATTGGGCTTGCGGTAGGGATTGGCCTCATCGACATCCGGGCAGAAGAACACCGCATCGATCAAGCCGCCGACTTCTTGCGCCATGCGGTGCATCTTTTTGTGGATCAAATTCAGGGTTTCCAGATCAAATAACCCCCGTACAACCCCGGACTGGTTTGTGGCGACCACGATGCGATAGCCGGCATGACTCAGGCGGGCCACTGCCTCCAAACTGCCGGGGATAGGCGTCCATTCGTCCGGGCATTTGATAAAGGCGTCGGAATCTTCGTTGATAACACCATCACGGTCCAGAATAATCAGCTTCATAATTGTCGGTCTGTTATCGCGCATAGAGGGAGAGGGTTGTTTCATGTGAAACTATCCGGGATAGCCGGCAGACGGTGTTTCACGTGAAACCATCATCGCTACTCAGCGCCCGCCCTCTCTAGCCAGAGGGAGCGGGGATGGATAGGTTTCATGTGAAACCGTGAAACCGCATGCTCAATCCTGTAGCCGCGAAAAATCCGCGACGCGCAGGAACAGGCTGCTGAGTTCATTCAGCAGCGCAATCCGGTTATCGCGCACCGTCGCATCCTCGGCCATCACCAGCACCTGGTCGAAGAAAGCGTCCACCGGTTCGCGCAGGCGGGCCAGCCGGTTCAGCGCCTCACCGTACAGCCCCGCCTCCATGAGTGGCATCACCTCCGAAGACAGTTCCACCAACTGCCCGGCCAGCGCCTGTTCCGCATCTTCCATCAACAGGTTGGGCCGTACCTCGAAGGGCAGCACTGTATCCACCTTGCGGAGAATGTTGCGAATGCGCTTGTTAGCTGCGGCCAGGCTGGCCGCTTCGGGCAATTCCCGGAAGGCGTGCACCGCCCGCACCCGGCGGTCGAAATCCAGAGGGCGCGTGGGGCGGCAGTCCAGCACCGCTTCAAAGGTGTCGGGGCGAAGGCCCTGATCCAGGTAATAGCTGCGCAACCGCTCCATGATGAACGCAAACACGGTATCAACGGCCTGTTCGGCGCGAATCGCCTTGTCGAAACTTGCCGCAGCTCGATCCAGCAACTTCGGCAAATCCAGATCCAGTTCGCCCTCAATCAGGATGCGCAATACCCCCAGTGCGGCGCGGCGCAGGGCGAAGGGGTCCTTGGTGCCGGAGGGGGCCTGACCGATGGCAAAGATGCCGGTCAGGGTGTCCAGCCGGTCGGCCAGTGCGACGATACGACCGGTGGCGGTGGCGGGCAGTCGGTCGCCGGCGAAACGCGGCAGATAGTGTTCTTCCAGGGCCTGAGCGACTTCCGGCGATTCCTGATCATGCAGCGCATAGTAGCGGCCCATGATGCCTTGCAGTTCCGGAAATTCCTGCACCATCTGGGTCATCAGGTCGCATTTGGCCAGCCGCGCCGCCCGATCCGCCCAATCCGGGTTCCCCCGGGTCTGCTCGGTGATGAAGCGCGCCAGTCGGGCTACCCGCCCGCTCTTTTCATCCAGCGTCCCCAGTCGCTGCTGAAAAACGACATGTTTTAACGTTTCCATGCGCGCTGCCAGCGGTTGCTTGCGATCCTGGTTCCAGAAAAACTCAGCGTCACTGAAGCGCGGGCGAATGACCCGTTCGTTGCCCGCCCGCACTTGGGCCGGATCGCGGCTTTCCAGGTTGGTCATGGTGATGAAGTGCGGCAGCAACCGGCCTTGTCCATCGACCACCGGGAAATAGCGTTGATGATCCTGCATGGTGCTGATGAGCGCTTCGGCGGGTACGTTCAGGAAGCGCCGTTCAAAATTGCCCGCCAGCGCGACCGGCCATTCCACCAGTGCGGTCACTTCGTCCAGCAGTTCCGGCTGGATAACCACGATGCCGCCCAATTCGGCAGCGGTCGCTTCGGCCTGGGCGCGCACCCGGTCGCGGCGCTCGGCGAAGTCGGCGATCACCTGGCCCTCATCAGCCAGTTGTCGGGCGTAGTCGGCGGGGGAGGTGATGCGGATCGGTTGCGGATGGTGGAAGCGATGGCCACGGGTTTCCCGTCCGGACGAGACGCCCATGATCGTCGCGGGAATCACCTCATCGCCGAACAGCAGCACGGCCCAATGCACCGGGCGGACGAACTGATCCTCGCGGTCGCCCCAGCGCATCCGTTTGGGAATCGGCAGACCGGCCAGCGCCTGATCGACAATGCCGGGAATCAGTCCGGCAGTGGCCGCGCCCGGTTCGTGGCTGAGATGGACCAGCCAAGCCCTCTTGTCGGTTTCCTGTTTTTGCAGATCGGCGACGGCGACGCCACACGAACGGGCGAAGCCTTCAGCCGCTTTGGTGGGTTTTCCATCGGGACCGAAGGCCGCACTCAGCGCCGGACCGCGCCGTTCGAGTTGGCGATCCGGTTGGCGCGCCGGCAGGTCGTGGATCAAGACCGCCAGCCGGCGCGGAGTGGCGAAACGGCGAAGTTCGCCGCTGGTCAAACCGGCTTTCTCCAGACCTTCGCGGACGCCATTCTCGAAAGCGAGAGCCAGGCTGGACAGGGCCTTGGGCGGCAGTTCTTCAGTGCCGATTTCGATCAGCAGATCGCGGGTGTCCGTATTAGCCATGAACAGCCTCCTGGCGAGCCGCCTGCTGACACATAGGGAAGCCCCGGGCGGCGCGCGCTTCGTAGTAGGCATGGGCGACTGCCCGCGCCAGGGTGCGCACCCGAAGGATGAAGCGCTGGCGTTCAGTCACGGAAATGGCCTTGCGGGCGTCCAGGAGGTTAAAGGTATGGGAGGCTTTCAGGGTCATTTCGTAGGCGGGCAGCGGCAGGCCCCGTTCGATGAGCTGCTTGCTGGCGGATTCGCAGGCATCGAAGGCGACGAACAGCGCGGTCGTGTCGGCGTATTCAAAGTTGTAGGTGGACATTTCGACTTCATTTTGATGGAACACATCGCCGTAGGTGACGCGGCCCAGCGGGCCGTCGGTCCACACCAGATCAAAGACGCTTGCGACGCCCTGCAGGTACATGGCGATGCGTTCGAGGCCGTAGGTGATTTCGCCGGTGACCGGTTTGCAGTCCAGACCGCCGACCTGCTGGAAGTAGGTGAACTGGGTGATTTCCATGCCGTTGAGCCACACTTCCCAGCCGAGGCCCCAGGCGCCGAGTGTCGGCGATTCCCAGTTGTCTTCGACGAAGCGGATATCGTGGATCAGTGGATCGAGACCGAGTTCCTGGAGCGAACCGAGGTAGAGGTCTTGCAAGTCCAGCGGCGAGGGTTTGATGACGACCTGATATTGGTAGTAGTGCTGCAAGCGGTTGGGATTCTCGCCGTAGCGGCCATCAGTGGGACGGCGGGACGGTTGCACATAGGCGGCGCTCCACGGTTCCGGGCCGATGGCGCGCAGGAAAGTGGCGGGGTGAAACGTTCCCGCACCCACTTCCATGTCGTAAGGTTGCAGCAGGACGCAGCCCTGCCGCGCCCAGTACTCTTGTAGGGCCAGGATCAGTCCCTGGAAAGTTGAAACATCGCGCACGGGCGTCTCCAGAATCCAAGGGGGACGGTTTGGGAACGCCCCCGGTTTTCTCGTCAGGATGGAGCGTCAAGTATAGCCCGGCGTCGGGGTTGGATTCATGGCTATTGTGCGATGAGGGCGGCGCAGCGCACAAAGATCACCCAGGGCGTTGCCTTGGGCTAATATTGAATCGCCCTTTCAGGGCTAAAAGAAGATATTTCAGGCAGTGAAGCCCCAAAGGGGCGCGCTAATTTTAGCCCAGGGCAACGCCCTGGGCTGCTTAGAATGACCGTTAGGGAAAGGGAGTTTTACGAAACAGTCGGTTATCTGGCTCCCCCTCCCCGACGTGGGAGGGGGTTGGGGGACATAAGCGCTAACTTGTTTGTTGACGACTTGTATTTTTTCTTAGAAGCTGTCTAAAAACTAACTATTTGATTTGTATAGTGTAGAGCCAACGTCCACCCGGCCTGATAGGCCGAAAAGCCGACCGAAAGCCGGGTTACAAAAAAATTTTCCTGAAAAATCAATGTAAGGTTTTTCGACAGCCTCTAAGAGGTTTGCACTGAAGTTCCACAAACCTTAGAGAAGAGCATATGGACGAAGATTGTCAGACGTTGCTTTCCTTCTTCCCTCAGGATTGGCAAGAGATTGCTTTGGCTACTGGAGCATTGAAGGGTCTGCGTAAGAATAAATCTCCGGAAGGTCTGCTGCGTACCTTGCTGATCCATCTGGGTTGTGGGTACTCGTTGAGGGAGACGGCCTTACGGGCCAGGAAGGCCGAGTGGGCCGATCTCTCGGATGTAGCACTCATGAAGCGCTTGCAAAAGTCGAGGGAATGGCTTCGGTTAATGTGCATTGCTCTGTTCCAGAGTCGAGGGGTTGCGCTGTCCTGTCATGGTGCTTTTCAAGTGCGCGTCTTCGATGCAACGACGGTTAAGGAACCTGGAAAGACGGGAAGTCTTTGGCGCATTCATTACCGTGTCTGCTGACCTTCGCTTTCCTGTGATTTTTTCAAGCTTACCGCAACTGCAGGGCCAGGAACGGGCGAGTCTTTTAAGCAGTTTCCGATTCGAGTTGGAGATTATGTGCTGGGCGATCGTGGCTATTCAACGGTGGCTGGAATCGAGCATGTCGTTCAAGGGGGAGGCTACGTGACCGTTCGGGTCAACACGTCGTCCCTGCCGCTTGACCCACCCAACGGCGGTGCCTTCGATCTGCTGGGCGCGGTGACGGCCATTCAACAAACGGACGCCATCCAAGCGTGGGAGGTCGGGGTTTGCGGCCCATCGGCCTCGGTCGAAGGTCGTCTCTGCGTGATTCGGAAATCCCAGGAAGCCATTAAAATTGCACAGGAAATCCTCAGGAAAGAGGCATCCCGAAAGGGGAGGGACCTCCAGCCAGAAACGTTCGAATACGCGAAGTTTGTGATCCTGTTTACGACCTTCCCGAAGGAAATTTTTCCGGCCGACCAGGTGGGTGCTTCAGGGGTACAGAACTCGATGGCAAGTCGAACTGGTTTTCAAACGATTCAACTCACTGGCCCGGCTTGGGCATTTACCCAAATACGACGAAGAAAGCTCTAAGGCCTGGTTATATGGCAAGCTACTCGTTGCTTTGTTGATAGAGAAAATGGTCGATCACGCAGCCGCTATTTCCCCCTGGGGATACCCCTTGGCAGAGACATCGTCCACAAAGTGCCTGGCGTGAGTTTGCATTTATGCTGCATCAACTTCGCCGTGCGATCGAACCTCAATGAACTCTTGATCAAGTTCTGGAAGACTGGGGTAACATTTCCAAATCTCTAGCCGAAAGACCGAGACGAAGAAGTCTTCAGCTCAACAAGCATCATTTCGAGCGCTAAAACAAGTTAGCGCTTATGGGGCTGGGGGAGGGGGTGATTGATGCTAGCGCAAAATGCATCCACAATTTGATTATGGTCACTTACGATAAAATCAAGCGCCAAATCAATCTCATCAAGCATGAAATCGACCTGGCCGACTGTGAAACCAAACGCTACTCGGTCAAGGTTAGACCAAACAGGCGATGCCCGTTATCAAGGCGATCTGGGGTTATGAGCGGCGCTCTGTAGGAGTTTCAGGATTTTACTTGCGTTCCAATAAAAAAGCCGGCAATGCGCCGGCTTGATCCTGCCATGCACAGCTATTTATTCCAGCAGGTAGCGAGATCACCCCCTGAACCCTTCACGCCCAAGTGGTTGAGCGTCAAGCTGCCACAGGCGTCTCCAGCCATAGGCCCTGGATTGACTGGCGCTGCGGTGAGCGTGTACTGAGTTGCATTCAGCGTGGTCGCTGAAATGGTGTAGACAGCAGCGCCATCACTGGGCGATTGGACTGCGGGCAAAGTGACGGCAGTATCACAAGAACCATCATTATTTGAGTCATACTGGTGATAGCAATTGGACTCAGTAAAATTCCGCTCCAGGTATTGCGCGTTATTCAACAGTGCGGTTTTGGCATCCGCCCGATGGGCGCGTTTGGTGTACTGGGTGTAGGTCGGCAACGCAATCGCTGCTAGGATAGCGACGATAACAACGGCTATCATTAATTCGATCAGGGTAAAGCCGGATTGCCAGCGTTGATTGCGGTGCCGCTGTTGACAACCCCCGCTCTCCCCCACAAAGAGGGAAAAAAGCGGGTTCTGGTGGCAACTGTTGGATAAGCAATCCATGTTCAGCCTCACTGTATTTGCTCCCAGTAGATGCGACGGCGGATAGGTTCACCCCCTCCCTCTTCCTCTGCAAGAGGCTCTATGAAGTTTGTGACTTTCTGTGTCATACCCGCTGTACCAGTAAAGATCTTGTAGCGTGACCGGGTAAGTTCTTCCGGGTTATCTGGATTAGGCGGATTGTTGATTCCACTATCAAACAACGTCGGTTTACCGAAGATGCCACCAGCCGGATTTAACTGGATTCCAGAAACATTTGTTGCATCGGGTCGCCCGTTATTATCCAGGTCAAAGGGTGACTGACTTAAGCGACCGCAACTGAAATTCAATTCCATGAACCAGCTTTTACCACCGTTTCCACATGGATCTGAGTTTGGTATTGCACTGGTAATCAAGACCCGATCTTCTATAGAGGAGAACGTATTAGTCAATGTCTTGACAATAATCCGCTCAGAGGCTTGACCAGACGTAGCAGGCAAATCCAGGTAACAACCCCGGTGAGTTCGTGGATCAAATGATTCAGTTGAGACGGTTCTTTGCGAGCCGCTAGTGGTGAGTGTCTGTTCCAAAAGAGGAGTGTTGGCATCACTACGAAGAACTGTACCAGCCGCCGCTTGCGGTGTTGATTTATCCCAAATGCCATAGAAAGACTGCTCATCGTCATTAGTCAGGTCATCAGTCACTAAATAGCGTCCAGTGCCAAAATAGATCATCAACCTACCGCTATCATCCTCAACCGCTGTCGGTTGAGCCGTAATCGACTGCACATCGCCATCATCATTACGGGCCTTAAACAAAGCAGCCCCTCCATTACCGATCACCCAAGCACCCTCCCTGTTTTCGAATTTCCAGAGATGGCCTTGCAGGTCGCCTGCATAAATCACATCCACGATCCGGTCGTTGTTGCTGTCATAGGGAAGCGGAGTGGACAGGCCATTGGGGACGGTGGCTGGAAGAGTGGTGTCGATGGGGGTGGCAATCTCCTCCGTAAACGGTTCACCGGTCGCAAGATTGACGATATACAAAACGGCTCTATTAGAACTGCTGCCGTAGCCGTTACCGAAAATTGCCGCCCACTGAGTAGCGCTGACAGGCGCAATTTGTGGCTGACTGAAGGTGAGTCCCAAGTCACTATCAGTAAATTCCCACTTGATATTGTCCTCGGTAAAGCTGCTGGGGGAGGTCACATCAAGAGCGTAGATGCTTTTACCGCCTGCTCCCAAGCCACCCACTAGATAGGTTTTCCAGCCACCAATATACGCATCACCCACGATAGGCGATCCATCAACAAAATATTTGTGGGTTGCAGTATAGTCCGTTGCAGTTAATGCACTCAGGTTGTCATACACTCCTGCGGGAACATAAGCAAAAAGTTCTACGCCAGCATTGTCCCCCTCGATCTCCCCGTTGAAAGCATGCAGCATGCCATCGTTGGCGCCGACGTAGACCACAGGGGTCCGGCTGGCCTTCGCGGTAAGATAGCTCGCATATTCTCCATATCCATTGATGGCAGTGGCGCTGCCATAGCCGAAGTTTTCATCGTGGGCGTAGGTGGGTTCAGAATTCATGATGTCGCCCAGAGCAGAAACGCGGTCGCGGAAAACATTGGGATATCGTTTCCATACTTTACCAAGGCTCTCACTAGCATTGTAAGTGCCTGGGTCAGTGTTGAGTATGGCAGTAAAGGAAGAGTCTGAAGGAACGCTCGCAACAGTATAATTCCCATTATAAGCTGTTGGAACAACCCCGGTGACACGGACCGTGCTACCTACCACCAAGCCATGAGCCGGCTGCGTATTAAAGGTCACTGTATCGTTAGGATTGCTGGGAGTATCTACCCAGGAGGCGCTGGTTATAGCGGCGCTATACCCCCGCAACCAAGCCAGTCTTTCTGCACAGCGGTTGTCTACTGTTCCATTGGCATCTTGATTAAGCTGGTCCGCTAGGGCACCGGTGCAGTTAGTGAATTCCTCAGCGGTACCACCGTTTCGGGTAAAAATATTTCTCAGAGATGCAGGAGGTATTAACTCTCCGGCTTCCCAATAGTTGTAATCAGCGAAATCACCATTGGGCAAGACAGGGCGCGCATATAGCAAACCACTCCAGTCAGCCTTGAATCTAGCCTCAAAAGCCGTAGCGCCCTCTTGAGTAGTCTGTGTGGTGTTAGCGCCTAACCCGGCACCGCCACCATTAGCAGCTTCTACGCTAATAGTGTTCATAATATCTTCGAATGCAGCAACGATCTGATCAGGCGAGTCGGCGCTGTAGAATCTGCCTCGGCTGTTCAGAGCCGCATGCCAGAGATCAGCTACGTTGCCTAGGTAATCGGCGCCTGTTGACGGCCAAGTTTTTGAACCACTCACCAAGTTGGAATAACTTCCTGCAAAAGTCGGTTCAGGCGCTGTTGAGTCGTATATCAATCTATTGCTTGCCGGCAAGGCCGTAGAAGCCAGGAAGCTGGATAGTCCAAAACCGATGGTAAAATTTACCATATGTTGCTGGGTTTGGGGGTTATTCTGGGCGTCCCAAAATTCTTGGGTAGGATCGGTCTCATAACGGTTTACGATATTAGGGGACACATTATTCGTGAGATTGCTCCTAAGGTCAGTAGCCCAAAAATAGTAAGCAATGTCCGCTATAGAGTTAAAGTTGCTATCCTGATAAGGACGACGGTTAGGATCCGTATTGCCAACGCTGGTTAGGCTCGAGTCTTGATTCCACATACCATCCGTCATAGCAATATGGTAATTTTTTCGGCATGAGTATTCCCCGCCACCTTGATCGAGTGGCTGGCTGAAATTACTATCACTCAACAAGTCATTATCATAAGGGCTATTGTTACCACTCGTCGAAAAGTATTTTCCTGCACGATATACGCTACTACGCAAGGGCGTACCTTGATTACTGGGCAGTCTTTGCAGCCATTTATAAAAATTCTCCTTGTGTGTACCAGAGAAAGGTTTAATGGCATTACTAAAATTGGGATATGCGTTCGGCCATGTACTCTGCCAGCCTTTACAATCGCTGATAACAAAGCTTGTAATACTGGGATCAGTCCCTCCGGCACGGCAAGTATTTAGAGACTGCCATGCAACTCGTGCTTCATTGTCTTGGAGGGTAGCGAAGGCGCGGGAAGTGGCGGCGATAGTAGCCAAGGTACGTGTGCGATAGAAGGAGTACCAGTTGGCAAAATTTTGTCGCTCATCATTGCCATCAATATCGCCATCGCCATCCATATCCGCTGGTCCGTTTTGGTTGCCTACGACCTTAATGCTGTAGCATAAATTATCGGTCAAATTCGCACTATTGTTTAGATTGCAGGTGCTGCTGCTGCTGAAAACATAGTAATAGGCTGGAACGCCCTTATTATCCCTACAATCTGCATTGCGGGCAGCAGTATTAGAACCAGAACAAGTCGGACTATTAGTGTTGCTAGTCCAACCGCCAGCGCCGTCGCTAACCTGACATCGATTAGTGCCGTTGATAGCTCTACAGCTAACGTCACTACTGTAATGGGACATGAAGCCGTGATCGGCTTCACCACCATAGGGGTTGCCATTAGGACCATTGGGAACGAAGAAACGTTGGGATGTGGGCCGGTATTTATTGCTCAGGTCTGGATTTGAAGAATAATAACTATCGGAATAAAGCTGGTTCGGATCATAACCATTGATATGAGCCGACGTGAATGATGTGCTAAATAATGTGCCATTAGCCCTGGGAGGTGCCGTATAAACGACATGGGGGTTATAGTACATCGGATTTCCGGTTGATGACTTGGTGTATCGATTACTTAATGCTGTGCAGTTGAAGGCACTAACGCCACATAGATCAGGCGTATAAGCCCGGGCCATACTACCCGAGTCATCCAGAGTGAGTACGATATTAGGCGGAAGGCCCGTTTCAGTGAGAAACAGTGGAAAGTCAGGAATATCGAACGTTACCGCCGCTTGGCTACATAAAGGCCATAGCATGACTGTTATCAAAACCACGCGGGCATAATGCGTAACTGTAGTTAGCAACATGGTTTTCTCCTTACTGAAACTCGTACATGGTCTGCAAGATGGCTGATCTGAAGCCGTTGGGCAAAATCAAGGCGCTGGCGTGAACTCAAACATGGTCTGCAAAATGACGATGGCACCGCTGTCCTTGCCTACGCCTCGGGCCGTGATCCGGTAGTAGTTTTTAGTGATGGTAGGCTGTCCCGAACAGGTCGATGCTAGTTGCGTCGGGTCAGCTTGACAAAAGGAGACCCCAGGCATTTTTTCTACGACATAACGGGGTTGTTCAGCGACCCCTGATATTGGGCCAGTAGGCGTAAGGTAGTTACGGGTATTATCCCAATCAAAGGTATTACTGGTGCCGTCATCGCGCCAGTAGGCGGCATCGTTTGAATGGTCTTCACCATTACATAGAAAGCCGTTGCCATGGTCAGAGCAACCGCTTTCACTACCAGGGTCAAAATAATCATCCATAGTTTCGATTGTTTGGCTCCTGATACTGGTTTCGGCATCTTTCAGAGCGTGTTCAGCCGCCTGAAAAGCCAAATCCCGATTGCGGGTATTACCCGACATGCGTTCATCCAACGTATTGTTCATGACCGTAGGAATGCCATGCATCATAATCATAATAAGGATCAGGAGCGCGAGAAGTAACGTTGCTCCGCGCTGGGTATTTGGGAGTGTAATGTAAGCGTTTCTCATAACAAGCGATTCCGAATGGCGATAGTATTCGTGAAGGTTTTGCGCAGGAGGTAGTCGCCCGTAGTTCCAATTTTCACACCTTGTTGCGAAACCAAGGTCAGGGTAATACGAACGCTAAGAATATTGCCCCAAGTAGCAACCGAACCCGCGTCTTGGTATGCATCGACATCGCCGTCTGTGTCAGTATCGACCCCATAGGTAATCTGCATGTTTTCGACACCTTCAATCAATTCTTCGGCAGTACTCGTTAAAGTAGCGCCGCTATGAGTTAGTTTGTCCCGATACAGCGCAGGTTCACCGGCGGGGTTTGTGCCAATGTAATAGGAGACGCCGCTCAAGCGATAGAGCGCTAATACATAGGTGCCTGCTGCAGGAGTACTGCCGAATGATCCCAAGGTAGTAGTGGTATTACCTGGCGATCCACCTGCCCCGTAGGATACGTTAGGACTGCTGGTTGCAGTCCCTGCCTGGAAGACAGCAGCATGGGTGTAATCAGCCGCTGCGAAGACTTCGCCAGCCTGGGGTTCACTACTCGTTGGCCAAGAAGCCAAGGTGAAGGTGAATGCTCCTGTATCGTGGGCTGTAACCGTATATTTATTCTCAGTATCCACACGCACCACGGTTAGGGAATCCGTGCCCGCCCGATAGCAGGCTGAAGTGCATCCACTCGGGTTGCGGTTGGGCGGATAGGTGTTGTCGTAGCCCACCAGAGGATTAGCCAAGTCGATCAGGGTCGATAAAGTGGTTGGATTCGGGGTGCCGACGACCTTAGTCGGCGTCGAGCTTGCACCAGTGAATCCAGTCTGTCGTATATCGACCCCCATGATCTCAAAAGCGTAGCGCGCATTATTCTGAATCAGCGTCAGGGCGCTTTGGGCGCGGAAGCTTTGCGCAGAATTGGTGTAAACATAGACGAGGCTGGCCAGCAGCAAGAGACCGAGAGTCGTGGCGATCATCAGTTCGATCAGCGTAAAACCGCTTTGGCGAAGAGGAAACGTCAGCGCCAGCGAATGGCTAGATGAATTAAGTTTCATAGCGTTGACTCGGTTTTCCAAGTATGACTGGCGCTATCACCCGCACCTACCGTCTCGGTCCACTGGATTTCAACCGTAACGGTACTGCCCGCAACGGTAATCTTTCCCCGCCCCGATGGAAGTACCTTCGGCAACTGGACGGTTTGCCAGTCATTAACATCAGCGATGGCTATCTCGCTTCTAGTCGGGACGCCCCCGAAGTCAACATTATAATCGCCATTTGTCGCGGCGGTTCGATTGACCCGCATACAGTCGATAATGTCGTAGGCATACAGCGTGGCCAGACTGCGGTGCATGGCGATGCGGTTGTTTTTCGCCGACTTGACCATCATTCCCGCAAAGCCCATGAGACCCACCGCGATGATCACCACGGTGATCAAGACCTCGAGCAAAGAGAAACCGGACTGACCAAAACGCCGGGAGTGTCTGTTCATTTAGGGACTCTCGCAACTAGTGATGCTGTCAACATCGGTAGCGATGCGCGGGCGGGTTCGGGTTACAATAATGGCTCTGGCTGTAGTCTCATCGCTGCCCTTACAAAAAACGAAGGTTCCATTATTGTTAGCCATGCCGAGCCGGTTGTAAGTGATGTAATTCGTGAAGCTATTGGTATTCAGGGTATAATCGCTGGGAAGTGCTGGAAAAACACGCAGGAGAGGCTCATCAGCATCCAAGTCGCTCCCGTCTCTGGTCCCTATGGAGCCGCCACTTTCACGATCGACAAAAATGATCCAGCCATCACTCCAATTACCGCTGCAAGTGGATTGATTATTACTTTTGCAAATGGAGACACGACTGCCACGCTTAATCGCTTCGCTGCGCGCAAAATTAATCGTCCCCTGCAAAGTCTGAATTTCCCCGGAAAGCTGATTCTTGGTCATCAATTTCGTGAAAGACGGTACCCCTATCGTCAAAAGGATAGCGGCGATGGCAACCGTGACCATCAGTTCGATCAAGGTAAACCCTCTGCTCCTGAAAACGGACATGCCCTTCTCCTAAGGTGCGCTGCACAATTTCTATCTATTATGTTTACGGATCGTTTGCACTCTACGAAAGTCCCATTTCTCGCTCACGCTAATCCCGGACCAACGGTAGCAATTTGAGGGCGAACGGTGAACGGGGGCCTTGATTTGCCTGGCTCCCACGCTCCGGCGTGGGAGTCCTTCCACAGACGCCTCTAGCGTTGCGATTTTTTGGGATCATTCGGGCCGCTGGAGCGGCTGGTTGGCGTTCCCACGCTGGAGCGTGAGAACGAGAACCTATAAAAAAATCAGCATGTTACGCGATGTTCGACTTTCAGGCGATCAGGCCCTCAAACTGCAGGTCTGACCGACCGACTGGCCGGTTCATGAAAATACCCAAGGTATGCGCCAAGACTTTTCGGGCAATCCGACTCGTCAAGTACCCAACATCCCGTGCTCGGATTTTCTCAAAATGAAACGGCTCGCTCAGTTGACCGATGACCGTTTCCACGCGGCGGCGGGTGCTCGTGAGCTGCCGGACGGCCCAAGAGGGACGGGGATCGGTCATATTCGCCCGCAACGGGGTTTGCCGATCGATGCCGACGGTCGCCAGTTCCGCCTGAAGAAAGGCGCCAAGGTACCCCTTGTCGCCAATGACCCAGCCGTGAACCCCCTCCGTCAAATCCCACAGCGCCTCGCGCTCATCACCGGCGACCGGCGTCACCGTCCAAGCGGTGATCACGCCGTCAACCGTGATCATCCGATGACCGTGAAGCCCATAATCAGACTGCTTTTTTGCCGCACAATAGCCAAAGTCCGCCCCCTCGGGAAACCACCGGCATTGCGGGGCACGGGGCAACACACCCACGGGCCGGGGGCAGCCATCGACCCGGCGAATGGGGTTGGTCACCGCCCCCCAATCGATTAGCAGTTGCTGATGAAGCCGCTGCTTGATGACCCCAAGATGGGCGGCCTGCTGGGCCAACGGGGGCCGCGATCCGAGTTGCGGAAACCACGATGGCCCATGGCGACGGAAGTACTTCCAGAGGCCCACATCCGTCTCCAACCCTAAAAACTCGCCGACCACTTCCATCGTGATCACTTCACTATCGGTGAGCTTGGGGGCAAAGCCGCGCTGGCGTCAGCGGTGATCCCCGAGTAGGGAATTCATGTGTTCTTCTACCCCGCAAAACACCGTGATGATAAAGTCTTCGAGCGGCATGGCGGTCTCTCCGTGAGGTTGATGTGGTGGGTTCCTCTCAGCTTAGCTCACATCGCCATGCCGCATCAGCCTGCCCTCATCTCCCCTCGAAAAAGTCGAACATCGCGTACACGTTCCTATACCACACCTTCAAGCATCGGCAGAAGACGCCAGCGGCAGATTGTCAATCAGCCGCGCCCGGCCCAGCCAGGCTAAGGTGACGGGGTCTGGGTTGACTCTGGCAACTCTGCCCGTTAAGTTTTACTCCAGTAAAACTTAACGGGAGGTTAGCCAATGCTCACTGCATCCCTTCGCCGTTTGGGTGGTTCGATGATTGTTACTGTTCCTCAGTCGTATGTTGAACAGAATCATCTTGAAGCGGGAACAAAATTATCGGTCAGGATCGTGGGTACGGAATTGTGCCTCAAACCGATTCGTCAGCGCCCGAGATTGGCGGATTTGTTGGCTGCTACGCCGGAAGGATTGCATCACGTAGCAGGTTGGGATGACATGCCGTCCGTCGGTGCGGAACAATGACGCCAGAACGCGGCGATATTCTCCATCTTCAATTTGACCCGGCCAGTGGACGGGAAATGAAGGGCCATCATTACTGCTTGGTGGTGTCGCCAAAATCCTTTAACCAACGATTCAAGCGGGCTTGGGTTTGTCCTGTTTCTGGTGGCGTTGCTGCTACTGCCAGGGAATCAGGATTTCTCATTTCTCTCATGGGCATTAAGCGGCTAACCGGTCGGCAGGTTAGACGCTGAAATCAATATCGATCTCGCCGCTCCCATGGGCGCGCAGTTCGGCATAGGTGTACTGGCCGATCCCTTGACCGGGGGTTAAATCTTCACGAACATCGCCAGTGCATCCCGTTTCGGGATCTTCCAGCGTGGTAATCAGGCTGATTCCACCATCACGACGGATTGTCATAAAGGTCATCAT
>ERZ795054.2390-NODE-2390-length-15908-cov-6.656910_pt1 | contig 15908 bp, 17 predicted proteins | sample MGYA00375138_ERZ795054 | MGnify/ENA primary metagenome ERZ795054 (study PRJEB30183, sample SAMN05720215) | anaerobic digester metagenome | isolation source: active sludge of municipal wastewater-treating anaerobic digesters | place: USA | collected 2014-12-23 ... | reverse complement strand
AAAGCATTTATAGACCGGACCGAAGGGCTTATCGCCGGGGCCGACGAGGCGGGCAGGGGTTCTCTCGCCGGCCCGCTCGCCGTGGGTCTCGTCATATATCCGCGATCGGTAATCATGGAGCCTGCCGCAGAGCTCCTCGACCATATTCGGGACTCGAAGCAGCTCACCCCGCAGAAAAGGCTCAGGGCCCGCGATATAATCCGCAAGTGGGCGATCTATTCCGATGTCGTCATGGTTTCGCACCGCACCATCGACGCGATCAACATCAATCGTGCGACCGAATTTGCACTAAACAGGATAATCCAAGGTATAACAGACAAGCTTGGTGTTGTCCTGATTGACGGCAATTATTCGTTCGATATGCCGGTTCCGTCGGTCTCGGTCATAAAAGGGGATATGAAGTCGGTTTCCATCGCTTCCGCCTCGATCATGGCGAAAGTCAGGCGCGACGAGGTCATGGAGCGGATGGACAGCGTGTATCCCGGATATGGGTTCTCAAGGCACAAGGGTTACGGCACCGCATCTCACCGGCAGGCCATCATGGACCTCGGTTATTCGGCAGTTCACCGCAGATCGTATGAGCCGGTGAAGAGCATGGCTGCCCGCAGAGAGGAAGGGCCGGATGAAGATTGATGCGGTCAACGTTATACGGGTGTCCGGCCCTGGAGCCGCGGCGGATGCGCTGAGGAAACTCGAAGTCGGGGCCGAATTGCCCGCGCGGGTCGTCGAACGGCGCGGTCGGAGCAGCGCGGTGCTCGAAATCGGGGGAGGCAGGATACGGGCCGAATTCACCAGGGGGTTGCCTGCCGGGGATTCGCTGCTCCTCAGGCTTGACGGGATAAAGAACGAATCCTATGTATTTAAAATGGTCGGCGCAGGGGGAAGGGCCGACTACCTGGCCCGGCTGCTCGAATTTTCGCTGCTGGGGCAGGATGATGTCAAGAGATTCAATCCGGCCGAGATCGGCAGGATCCTCGCCGGCAGGGGCGATGCGCTTTTTCAACTGCACGCGTATCTGCTGCAGGCCGAGGGCCGAAAAGGAAAAGGAGGTAATGCGGCAGCGCTTCTATCGCGGCTTTTTTCCCTGGGCCTGGGTCCTGATGCAAGGGCGGATCTCGCCTTTTTTCTCTTTGAAAGGGCGCTGGGCGGCCCGTTCGCTGCCTATATATACGGCCTTTTCGGCAGGAACCGCGGCAAAAACAGGGAAGCCTGGCCCGAACCAGGCGCACGTAACCTGGCGGCGCAGATTGAAACCGCGCTGGATTCGGTTGAATCCGGGCGGGAAAGGGAAGAGCTCATCGAATTTCTCGCCGGGGCTCTGTCCGATGGTCCTGGTCCAGGCCCTCAATCGGGAGTCGTGCCGCTGGATGAAGACGGGGTTTTTGTGCCGGTTCGTTACGTCAAATCCGGCGATTTTCTGGCGCTGAGCCTCGAGCTTTCGGCCCTGGGACAGCTGGACATCATGGCGAGGCATGAAAAGGGGGCCATCAGTATCATGATTGTCCCGGATCGCGAGGATTCCGGCGCTTTTATCAGGCGCTCGCTGCCTGGACTCATGGAATCATTCGCCGGATCGGGGATGCAGGCGCATGTTGCGGTCCACAATAGAAATATTATTATTGATAAAATGGTTGAAATAAATTCATATTTTTCCCTAAATAGTGAATTTGACGTCAAGGTCTGACATGGAAGGACATAAGGGCGCGGCCCTTGAGTATTCCGGCGATGCCCCCCGTGTGATAGCAAAGGCGCGGGGTATTTTGCTGGAAAAAATCATTGAAATAGCCGTAAAACACAATATAACGGTTTTCAGGGACGCCGATCTGGCCGAGGTTCTTTTTAAAATCGATATCGGGATTGAGATCCCGCCAGATCTTTACCGCGCCGTTTCAGAGGTCCTGGCTTTTTGTTACAGGGTCAACAGAGATTTTAAGAGAAAAATAGATAGCGGTAATCTTGAGAAACACATAAAATGAAAAAGATTCTTGTTGAAGAATTGAAACCGGGGATGCTTTTCGATAAACCTCTTTACATCGACAGCAACAACATGCTGGTCCCTGCGAACAGTCCCATCAAAGAAGAAGACATTAAAAAGCTCATGACATGGGGCGTGATAGAAGTCGAAACCGACGGTGAAATCGTCAATCAGGCCGATTTTATCGAAAGGGAAAATACCTCCCTCGAAAACGAGAAAAAAATCCTCGCAGAGTACAATGAGCTCCTGAAAAAAAGAAAACGTCTCATCGAGGTCCACACCAAGGCCAGACAGGCGGTTGAAAAGGCATACGGCTCCATCCGCGCCGACCAGAATTTTGAAATTGAACCGCTGGAAAAGGCCGTGTACGATATCATCGAAATCCTGAAAGAGAACAGGAACGTCTTTCTGTTTCTTTACGGTCTCGACGAGGGCAGGGATTACCTTGTGACCCACTCGGTCAATGTCACCTTTTACGCGCTGATAATCGGCATAGCCCTGAAGTACAGCACCGCCAAGCTCAAGGATCTCGGCCTGGGAACGATGCTGATTGACGCCGGGATGATCAAGATGCCGGTGTACATCATCCACAAGCAGTCGAACCTCACAGACCAGGAATTCAAGCAGATCAAGACGCACCCGCTCCACGGCTACAAGGGCCTGCGCGACCTGGGACAGATAAAAGAAGGCATCGCCAATGTCTCGCTCCAGCACCACGAGCAGTTCGACGGCAAGGGATATCCCCGGGGCCTGCATGGGAACGAAATCGGCGAGTTTGCGCGGATCGCCTCGATCGCCGACAGCTACGAGGCGCAGATATCGAACAGGAGCTACCGGCGCAAGGTGGATTTCTACCACGCCATGAGGAACCTGCTGGCGAGCGGGGTCAACAAGTTCGACCCGGTCATACTCAGGGTTTTTCTTTCGCGCATGTCGGTATATCCCATCGGCTCCATCGTCGAGCTCAACGACGGAAGCCGCGGCCTGGTCATAGGATCCATTCCGGAAAAGCCCCTGAGGCCGATCATAAAGCTGATTTTCAGCCAGGCCGGCGAGCGCATCCAGGAGACCAGGATCGTCAACCTTCTCGAGGCTTCAAACCTCTACATCACCAAAGCCCTTGACGAAGAGGAGGCCGGCATCAATATTTTTGATGTCCTTTAATCGCCGTGACGGGCTACAATCGAACAGTTGGAATGCACGGCGAGGATGAAGCCGCGCTTTTTTTCCTGTCACGTGGTTTCGAAATCGTGGCCAGAAATTTCAGGTTCGGCCGGCATGGAGAAATCGACCTCATCGCCAGAAAAGACGGCCTCCTGGTGTTCGTCGAAGTCAAAACCAGATCCTCGGACCGGTACGGCGGAGCGCTCTACTCGATCAACAGGCGCAAGGCCGGAACAATCAGGGCTGCGGCCCTCAGCTTTCTGTCTCAGAATTCCAATTTTAATAAGCCTGAATTCACCTGCAGATTCGATCTTCTCGCCGTGGAGGACGGCAACCTGGTCTGGCACCAGGATGTGATAAGGTGAATCCGTAAATCGCCGCATACCGCGAATTTTCTCTAATAATGTATTGAAAAATATTCTGAATTGGGTATAATATAGTGATGGTGATTCAGTCATAGTGATTGAAATGCCAGTCAACGCGGTGCGTAATCTATCCGGTCTGACCGGGTTGTTTCATCGGGAGACAATCTGCTGTAATGAAGAAAAAGATACTCATTGTTGAAGATGAAAAAATTAACGCTCTCTATCTCAAAAAGCTCCTCGAATCGCTTGATTTCGAGGTACTCCAGTCTGTAAACAACGGCCGCGGGGCCGTTGAGGCGGCGTTGGGCGGCGCTCCTGACCTGATACTCATGGACATCATGCTCGAGGGCGACATGGACGGAATAGACGCCTCCATCGAGATCCACAAACAGAGCGACGTTCCGATCATTTTCATATCGGCCTTTTCTGACGAGTCTCTCGTCGAGAGGGCCATGGACGCTTCGCCGTACGGATACATCATCAAACCCTTCGAAAAGAGAAATCTCGCGACGGTGCTGACTCTCGCCCTGCATAAATATCATCTTGAGAAGAGCCTCACCGAGAGCTTTCTCAAGCTCAAAAGCATCCTGAACGGCGCCCTGCATGCGATCGCGAAGGCGGTCGAGGTGCGCGACCCCTATACCGCGGGCCACCAGAAAAGGGTGGGTGAGCTTTCAAAGGCGATCGCCCAGACCATGGGCCTGTCAGAAGACATGGTCGAGACCATTTACGTCGCTGGTACGATCCACGATATCGGCAAGATTTCGGTGCCCGCAGAGATACTCTCGAAGCCGACAAGACTCAGCGAGGCCGAGTACATGCTGATCAAGGGACATCCCCTGACCGGATACGAGATACTGAGGGAGATAGAGCTGCCGTCGATCGTTTCCGAGGTGGTGTACCAGCATCATGAGCGCATCGACGGCTCGGGCTATCCGAAAAATCTTCATGGCGGCCACATCCACCTGGAATCGAAGATCGTCGCCGTTTCCGACGTCGTGGAGTCCATGTCGTCTCATCGCCCATACAGGCCGGCGCTGGGCCTGGAGAAGGCAATCGAGGAGATAATCTCAAACAGGAATGTCATATATGATCCGGAAGTCGTGGACGCGTGCGTTTCGCTGCTTCGCGAGAGGGAGTTTTCGTTCGCGTGGTGACGGCGGCTATTTCGTGTAGATTTTTCTTATTTTTATGTACTCGGTCTTTTTGTCTTCGGAATAGACGCAATAACGGTTTTTACCCATGTATTTGGCCTCGTAGAGCGCGTTGTCGGCCTCGCTCTGAAGCCTCTTGAAAAGTTCTTCGATCGTTTCTTCCACTATTCTCTTCTCGTTGAACGTATAATGGATCGAAGAAACGCCCGCGCTTACCGTTACTTTCAGCTCCTGGCCGTTGTACGGGATTCTGGCGTCGTTTATGATCTCGAATATGCTGTCGAGGTATTTGATGGCGCCGTCTATTGTCGTCGAGGGAAGGATGACATCGAACTCCTCTCCGCCGAACCGTATCACATAGTCGGTCGGTCTCGACCGGTCCCTGATGATCGACGCGATTTTGACGAGGACCTCGTCGCCGGCGTCGTGGCCGTATTTGTTGTTGAAGACCGAAAAATCGTCGATGTCGAATCTGACGAATGATATCGTGAAACTCTGGGTTTCCGATCCGAAATATATGCGCGAAGCGGTCTTTATTATTTCGGTGAGATAGTCTTTCTTGAACTTGAGAAGGTTCGTCTTTTCATCGATGTTGACTTTTTGTTCGAGGAGCTTGTACTTGTTGAGCAGCGTAAAATAATCCAGCTCCGATTTTCTAAGCTTTTCGACTACTTCGTCATCGACTGCGTTGTGGACGTAAAGATGGGTGAGAATGTCGATGTTTCTGAGCTGAAACTCGTTAAGTTCTATCTCTTTAATCTCTTTTTTTGCCATAAGATGGATTGATAGGGAGCCTGTATATGAAATTTGTTAAATTATATGATATGCCGCGGATTAAGTCAACAACAATCCCGGCCGGGGGACTCTTCCTGCGCAGCGGGGATTTTTATTGTATTTGACAGGGCGGCCTTTGGAAATGCATCATGAAACATGAACCCGAACGACATCGGCCGGAGGTTATATCCATGAAACGGGTGATTATCCTCGCGCTTTCTTTAACCGTTATTGCCCATCTGTCCTGCAAGAGCGATCACAGGAACATTATCGTTTTTCACGCGGGCAGCCTTTCAGTGCCCATGAAGGAGCTGAAAAAGGAGTTTGAGGCCGAAAACCCCGGCATTACGGTGCTGCTGGAGTCCTCCGGAAGCATCGAGGCCGCCCGAAAAATCAGCGACCTCGGAAAACCCTGCGACATCATGGCGTCGGCCGATTATATGGTGATCGGCAATATTCTGATGCCCGATTTCGCGGAGTTCAACGTCCGTTTCGCCTCAAACGAGATGGCGCTCGTTCATTCCGAAAAGAGCAGGTATGCGGGTGAAATCAACGCCGAAAACTGGCCTGACATTCTATTGAGGAACGGCGTGAAATACGGCCATTCGGATCCGGAGAAGGACCCCTGCGGGTACCGCTCGCAGCTCGTGTGGCAGCTCGCCGAAATCCATTACCGCAAACCGGGGCTGTACGGCAGGCTGAAAAAATCCTGTCCCCCGAAAAACATCCGCCCGAAAGAGGTCGACCTGATAGCCCTGGTCGAGACCGGCGCCCTGGACTACATATTCCTTTACCGCTCGGTCGCGGTCCAGCACGGGCTGCCGTTCGTCGAACTGCCGCGGGAAATCAACCTGGGAGATCCCTCCATGGCCGCGGGTTACGGCAGGGCCTCGCTTGAGATAACCGGGAAGAAACCCGGCGAAAAAATCGTGGTCAGGGGTGAGCCGATGATTTACGGCGTGACCATGGTCAGGAATCCGCAGAACAAGGAAGACGCGCCGAGATTTCTGTCTCTCATGCTGGGAGGCAGGGGCCTCGAAATTTTCAAAAGGCTTGGCCAGGCGCCGCTCGATCCGCCCCTGTGCGCCGAGCCGGACAGGCTGCCTGGCGAACTCAGGGGACTGGTCGGCGCCCTGAAACAGTGAGATCTGCGCAGACCGGACTAAGTGAGATGAAACCCCGCATGCCCTATTTTATCATTGCGATGTCCCTGATGTCGCTGGGCGCCCTTTGCCTGGTCGCGCTGCCGGTGCTGGGTATGTTCTCGAACACGCCCATTTCGGAGCTGCTTTCGCTTTTCGGCGACGGTGAAGTCATGGCCTCGATCGTACTCACCTTCGAGACCGCGCTGTACGCCACGCTTTTCGCCGTTGTTTTCGGCACGCCCCTGGCCTATATCCTTGCCCGCTACGATTTCAGGGGCAAGCGACTCGTCGAATCGATGGTGTCGATTCCCATCATGGTGCCGCACACCGCTGCCGGCATTGCGCTCCTCGTGGTCTTCGCGACCGGGCCTGTGGGCTCTTTTATGTCATCGCTCGGCCTCGATTTCCTGGGAACAAAGGCCGGCATCGCCCTCGGAATGGCCTTTGTCTCCGTGCCCTTCTACATCGATTCTGTCAAGGACGGTTTCGCCTCGGTAGACCGGAGGATCGAGTATGTGGCGCGCTCGCTGGGCGCGAGTCCGCGGCAGGTTTTTTTCCAAGTCATGCTGCCGATTGCGATGCGGTCGGTCTTTACCGGCTCGCTTCTCATGTGGGGGCGGGGAATCAGCGAGTTCGGCGCGGTGGTGATTCTCGCATATCACCCGATGATCGCACCGGTGCTCATCTACGAGAGGTTCACTTCGTTCGGGCTGAAAAGTTCGAGGCCTGTGGCCGTGCTTCTCGTCGCCCTGTGCATCATTGTATTCATTTTACTGCGTATAATTTCGGGATTGAAGGTCGGCCGTGCTGAAAATAACAGGCATTAAGAAGACATACGACCGGTTCTCCCTTGACATCGGCCTCATGGAGGTCGCGCCCGCGTCCCATTATGTGCTGCTGGGCCCAACCGGCTCGGGCAAGACCCTGCTCATGAATCTCGTCGCCGGCCTGATCAGGCCCGACAGCGGGTCGATAGAGCACCGGGGCGTCGATATAACCGGCATGTCTCCCGAAGAGCGGGGATTCGGCATCGTGTACCAGGACTCGGCCCTTTTTCCCCATCTCGACGTTGCCGGAAACATCGGGTTCGGCCTGCGCATGAAGGGAGTCCGGGGAAGGGAGCTATCGCGCAGCGTTGAATCGATAATGGAGGACCTCGGGATAAACCATCTCCTGGGCAGGCGGATCGACGGCCTGAGCGGAGGCGAGAAACAGCGGGTCGCCATAGCCAGGGCCCTGATCCTGAGGCCCGCACTCATCATGCTCGACGAACCGTTCAGCTCCCTCGACTACATGACGAGGCAGGGGATGATGGATTTCATCAGGAGGATCCGCGCCGAATACGGCCCCACTTTTTTTCACATAACCCATGACCTGGATGAGGCCATGTCTCTTGCCGACCGCGTCGCGGTGATAAGGGATGGGAGGATCGTGCAGGAAGGGCTTATGCGCGAAATCTTTCATTCTCCAGGGGACGTTTTCGTCGCGAATTTCACCGGCATGCGCAACATATACCGGGGAAGGTTCTCAGGCGCGGGGAACGATACGGTTTTCAGGACCGAACCGGGCGTCGATATCTTCATCGGCCGCGATCCCGGACAATCGGAGGGATACGTAATGGTCCGAGCCGACGATATTATTCTCGCGAAAAATCCCGTCGAAAGCAGCGCAACCAACTGCCTGCCCGGGGTTGTTACCGAAATCCTGCCCAAACGGGGCATAAACGAGGTGAGCGTCGACATAGGCTGCCCGATGTATGCCTACATCACTGCCCGTTCTGTGCATGAAATGGCGCTGAAAAAGGGGGACCGTGTTTATGTCGTTTTCAAGGCAACCTCGGTTCATATGCTTTGAACAGGCAATCGGTCCTGTTCCCGCCTTTTATTTTTGTTTACAAAATTTATATCCCTTCCACAATTAACCGTTCTATCCCGCTGCCGGCATGTTCCCGTGCTCCGGGTCCCGTAACAACGAACAGAATTATTCTTTTGCGAGGTAAATATGAGGGATGTAGTTATCGCTTCAATAGTAAGAACGCCGGTCGGATCGTTCGGCGGCGCGCTTAAAAACGTTCCCGCAGTCAAACTGGGAACCATAGCCATCAAGGAAGCCCTGAAGAGAGCGTCGATAAAGCCCGAACTGGTCGACAATGTTGTACTCGGCCAGGTGCTCCAGGCTGCTCAGGGCCAGAATGCCGCCCGCCAGGTCCTCATCCACTCTGGGATACCCCAGGAAGTGCCGGCGCTGACCATAAACAAGGTTTGCGGTTCAGGCCTTCGCGCGGTCGCGCTTGCAGCACAGATGATAAAGGCCGGCGATGCCGACATCATTGTTGCGGGCGGCATGGAAAACATGAGCATGTCGCCATTTGCGCTTACAGGCGCGCGCTGGGGATATCGGATGGGTAACAACAATGTGATCGACTGCATGATCAAGGACGGCCTCTGGGACGCATTCAATAACTACCATATGGGCATGACGGCAGAAAACATCGCCGAGAAGTGGAAAATAACGCGCGAGCAGTGCGACGAGTTTTCGGTGAAGAGCCAGAACAAGGCCGAGGCCGCTATCAAATCGGGCCGCTTCAAGGACGAGATCATCCCGGTCGAGATACCTGACAAAAAAGGCACTATCATGTTCGATACCGACGAGTTCCCCAAGTTCGGGACAACGATGGAAACCCTCGCGAAGCTCAAACCCGCTTTCAAGAACGACGGCGTGATCACGGCGGGGAACGCGTCCGGCATCAACGACGGCGCCGCTGTCGCGGTCGTCATGTCTGCAGACAAGGCGAAAGAGCTCGGCATCAAACCCATGTGCCGCATCGCGTCATATGCATCGGCCGGGGTCGACCCCGCAATCATGGGAACCGGCCCCATTCCCTCGAGCAGGCTCGCGCTCAAGAAGGCCGGCTGGAACGCGCAGGACCTGGACGTCATAGAGGCCAACGAGGCCTTCTCGTCGCAGGCGATAGTGGTCAACCGTGAGCTGGGATGGGACGTGAACAAGGTGAACTTCAACGGCGGGGCTATCGCGATCGGGCATCCGATCGGGGCCTCCGGTTCGCGTATTCTCACCACGCTCGTCTATGAAATGAAAAAAAGGAACGCGAAGAAAGGCCTCGCCACGCTGTGCATCGGCGGCGGCCAGGGCACCGCACTCTGCCTCGAAATGTAACTGTATATTCAGCGGTGACGAGCAGGAGAACCTGCTCGTCACCGCCTGCATACTTCCAGTAATCTGGAATAAATCCGCAGGTCGACTATGTCATACACGATTCTTCTCGTAAATCCGCAATACCCCATAGAAGAGACGCCCTCTCCCCCGATGGGCCTGCTCTACCTGGGCACCTATATGCGCGACCGCGGCCATCGTGTGACGATCGTCGATTACGTCGTGAACCCGTATTCGCGCGAGAGGCTCCGCGAAGTCATCGGTTCGGTGAAGCCCGATATTCTGGGGGTGACCGCGGTGACCATGAACGTGAAAAAGGCGCTGATGATCGTCGATGACTGTAAAATGATCGATCCCCGGATCACGACAGTGATGGGCGGGCCGCACGCAACGTTCGACGCGCAGGGCCTCATGGCCGGCACGCAATCCCTCGATTTCATCGTGCGCAGGGAGGGCGAGCTCACCTTCGACGAGCTCTGCGCGGCCATCGGATCCGGCGCGGGTTTCGGCCATGTCAGGGGCCTCACTTACCGTGACGGCGTGCGGATCGTGCACAACGAGGACAGGCCACTGATAGAAGACATCAACACGCTCCCGATGCCCGACCGTTCGCTGGTCGAACTCTCCAAGTACCGGGCTATGGGGCTGGCGATCAACATGGTGACCTCGCGGGGATGCCCTCACCAGTGCATATTCTGCGTTGGCAGCAGGATGGTCGGGAGGAAGGTGCGGTATTTCGACGTGAGCCGCGTCGTGGACGAATTCGAGATGCTCGCCGGCCTTGGTTTCAGGCAGATCAACATCGTGGACGACCTTTTCACCTCGCACAAAAAAAGATGCATGCAGATATGCGACGAGATCGTGAGGCGCGGGATCGTCTGCCAGTGGAGCGCGTTCGCCAGGGTCGATACCGTGAACGAGGATCTCCTCGCGTCGCTTAAAAAGGCAGGATGCAGCGACCTGTGCTTCGGCATCGAGAGCGGCAATCAGGAGATACTGGACCTGGTCAAGAAAAAGACCAACCTCGAGATGTGCAGAAAGGCCATCGATATGTGCAAGAAGGCCGGAATCCGCCCGCTGGCGTCTTTCATCCTCGGCCTGCCCGGCGAGACGCCCGAGACCATGAAGAAGACCATGGATTTCGCCGCATCGCTCGGAGCGCATTACGGCTACCACATACTCGCCCCGTTCCCGGGATCCGAGGTCAGGGAGGAGCGCGAGAAATATAAAATCCGCATAATAACTGAAGACTGGGACCGCTATGACGCCAACCAGTGCATATGCGACCAGGACGGCATGCGCTGTGAAGAGATCGACAGGACATATACCGACTTCAACCAGAAATTCAAGACGAAGTTCGCCCAGCTGCTCAGGGATTACGACAAGGGAGAGAAGTACTCACCCGATGTCGAGACCATGATCCGCAACTTCAAGGAGTTTCACTTCGCGATGACCGTCGTCACCCAAGATCTGATCGCGAAATATCCGGGCGCTGAAAGCGGGGCAAGGCAGGGCGCGGTCGAGCAGGTGATCGCGTATCTGGCTGAGAAGACAGGCTATACTCTGGATGACGCGCGGGCCTATGTCGGCGTTTTTCTGAAAAACGGGTGTATTGAACCGGTCGTTTCCGGCGGGAAAGAATCCTACCGATGGGTCTGATCACCGGGGTGGAGAAACGGCGAGCATGAACGGTTCTGCTAAAAGTAATTATCCCCACCTTGCCCTGCATCTTGTTACGGTGTTGATCGCGCTCGCGGCGCTTGCGCTGGCCATGCTCAATTACCGGGAAATAAAAATGGTCCGCGAGCATTTACGGGCATCCGCCCGGACCGGATCCGCCGCAGTTCATGAAAAAACCGCCGCCGTGGCCGTGAAAAATCCCGCACCCGGAAAAGGCCGTGATTCCGGCAAAACCGGGAAGCGCGCCCTGAAACGCCGCGCCGAATCCGACCCCCCGGAGAAAAAGAGCGGGGCAGGAGCCGAAGATGCGGCGCCGGGCATAAGGGACCGCGGCCTGAACGAGATCATATCCGATCTCGTGGACTCGGTGTTTGAATAATATGGTTTTAACCGGGGTCTTCTTATGATCGATTATGACAATCTGGCTTTGTTCATCACCGCTTCGGCGCTCCTTGCACTGGCTCCGGGACCTGACAATATATTCGTGTTCACCCAGTCGATCGTCAACGGCAGGTCTGCAGGTATGAAAATAATCCTGGGACTCTGCTCTGGGCTCGTTGCGCACACCACAATCGTGGCGCTCGGGGTTGCGGCCATCTTCCAGACTTCGATTGTCGCATTTAATATTCTGAAATACATCGGCGCCGCATATCTGCTGTACCTCTCATGGAAGGCCTTCAGGGCCTCGTCGGGAAATATAAAAATCACCGAAAAATCGCCGCTTACCTCGTGGCAGCTTTACCGGCGCGGTATCATCATGAACGTGACCAATCCCAAGGTCTCGATTTTTTTCATGGCTTTCCTGCCGCAATTCGCGAAACCTGAAAACGGTCTTATGGCACTGCAGCTCATCGCGCTGGGCATGGTTTTCATACTGGTGACGTTTGTCGTTTTCGGATTGATTGCGCAGCTTGCGGGCGTCATCGGCCGATGGATCCTTAAATCCGAAACCGGCGAGAAGGTGATGAACAAGGTCGCGTCCCTGGTGTTCGCCTCCCTTGCAGTGAAGCTGATATTGACTGAACAGAGATAAAACGGTTGAACAGTCTGAAGTGCGAAAAAAGCCCCCGGTGAATTCGGGGGCTTTATGCTTTTACTTGTGGCATCCCTGTCCGGCGCAGCTCGGCGTTTTCAGAAGAGCCTTGTAGTCGGCCCCTTTTTTCTTTTCGAGTTTGGTCGTGTCATTGTGGCAGTCGGCGCATTTGGTTATCGCTTTGAATCCTTTATAACCCTTGTGGGCGGTCTGTAATTTTGCGTTTGCGAAAAGGGCCGCGGCCGTAAAAACGAACATTCCACAAACCAGTGCAATTGTGACTTTTTTCATGGAGTACCTCGTAAAATAATTATTAGGATGGCATTTATATAGTATATATGTTTTTTAAGTCAATATGAAAAAAATGTTTTTTTAATAATTGATTATAAATGATATATGGTAATAATCCGCTCGAATTTTCTTTTCAAAATAAAATAATTACAATAACTTACCGATAATCCTTAATTTCCTTGACTTTAAACCGCCGATATTATGTTTATCCAAATATAATATTTACCAAACAAATCCACCAATTGGCATGCATCGTCATGAGAAAAGCACTGTTTTCAGCATTATTTTTTCATTTATTATTCGCCGGGCACCTTCACGCAGCAGATAAGCCCGCCGGAGATGTCATTATCTTTCATGCCGGAAGCCTCTCGGTGCCGCTTGAGGCGCTCGAAAAAAAATTCGAATCGATGTATCCTGGGGTCGATATTCTCCGCGAGGCGAGCGGCAGCCAGAAAGCGGCCCGCAAGATCATCGATCTGCGCAGGCCCTGCGACATCATGGCGTCTGCGGATTACTGGGTGATCGACAAGCTGCTCGTTCCGCAGTATGCGGATTGGAACATACGCTTCGCTTCTAACAGGATGGTTCTGTGTCACACCCGGAACAGCAGATCGGCAAAAGCGATCAACGCCGGCAACTGGCATGCGATTCTCCTTGATAAAAAAATCCAGTGGGGACACTCCGATCCCGACCTCGACCCGTGCGGATACCGCGCCATGATGGTCATGCAGCTTGCGGAAAGGCATTATAATATCCCCGGACTGTATAAAAAGCTCACAGATAGTCTGCGCAGGGAAAACATCAGGCCGAAATCGGTCGAGCTCATTTCCCTGCTCCAGACGGGGAACCTGGATTACGCGTGGGAGTACGTGTCCGTCGCCAGGCAGCACAAGCTCGAATATGTGGATCTTCCATCGGAGATTAATCTCGGAGACAGCGCACTTGATGATTTATACGGCAGCGCCTCGGTGCTGGTCGCGGGAGAAACGCCCGGAGAGAAGATGGAGGTCCGCGGCCAGTCCTGCGTATATGGCGTAACCTTGCTGAAAAAGGCGCCCAACAGGGAAGCGGCGCTGCTCTTCCTGGAATTTCTCGCCGATCCGCAGCAGGGGCTCCGGATCCTCGAAGAAACGGGCCAGCCCGCCATGTCTCCGTGCAGGGTGGCTGATGAAAAGATGAAAGAAAAAATCCCGGCCGGTCTTCGCAGGTTCGTCGTCTCTCAAAAATAGCAGCGGTTTGAGATATGAAAAGGGACATGTTTTTCTGGATATGCGTCGCATGCGGGGTGGTTATACTCGCCTTTATCCTCATTCCCCTTGTCCAGCTTTTAATCGCGCCCGCCCCGGAAATGATGAAAAAGACCATCATGGACGGAGATGTCCGGGCCGCCCTCCGGGTGAGCCTGTCAACTGCCGGCGCGGCCGCGCTGATATCGCTGGTTTTCGGCACGCCGCTCGCCTTTTTCCTGGCCAGGAATAATTTCAAAGGAAAAAAATTCATCGAAAGCGTGATCGACCTTCCGATAGTCATTCCCCACCCGGTCGTGGGTATCGCCATCCTGAGCGTCACCGGTCGCGAACACTGGATCGGCCGTATCCTGGGCGATCTGGGCGTGCGCATTCTGGGGAGCCATGTCGGGATCATTGTCGTGCTCACTTTCGTGGGAATGCCGTTTTACATCAATGCGGCCAAGCACGGGTTTGAGGCCATATCTCCCCGCATCGAATACGTATCGAGGAGCCTGGGCGCGTCCATGATCGGCACCTTTTTCAGGGTCACGTTTCCGCTCGCTTTCAGGAGCATGCTGATGGGCGTGATCATGTGCCTTGCGCGGGCCATAAGCGAATTCGGCGCGGTCGTCATCGTCGCGTATCATCCGATGAACGCGCCGGTCATGATATACGAGCGATTCGAGGCCTACGGCCTGGCCTATTCGCTTCCCATAAGCGTATGGCTTCTCCTGATAAGCCTTGCCATTTTCCTCGTGTTCAGAATGCTTTCCATGAACGTCAAGGGGGCCGCATGATCGTCATTGAAAACCTTTGCGTCAAGCTCCCGGGATTTTCTCTGTCTGATATCAATCTCAGAATCAAGAAGAACGATTTTTTCGTGCTCCTCGGGCCGTCAGGCGCCGGCAAGACCGTGCTGCTCGAGGCCATAGCCGGACTGGTGAAAACGGCCGCGGGGACCATCAGGGTGAACGACAGGGACATTTCGCGGCTGGCCCCGGAAAAAAGGGGCATAGGCATCGTGTACCAGGACTGCTGCCTCTTTCCGCACCTGAACGTCAGGGAAAACATCGAATATGGCCTGAGCTATCATAAAATCGAAGCGGCCAGGGCCGCCGAGCTGTTCGGCGTACTGGTAGACAAGCTCGGCCTGGGCCGCCTCCTGGATAGAAAGACGATATCATTGAGCGGCGGCGAGCGGCAGCGTGTCGCCATAGCCAGGGCTCTGATGATCGAGCCCGCGGTGGTTCTTCTCGACGAGCCCCTTTCGGCCATAGACCCGCAGTTCAGGGCCGAGCTCCAGCACCAGATGAAAAGACTGCACCATTCGACCAGGACCACGTTCATCATGGTGACCCACAATTTCTCCGAGGCGCTGTCTCTCGCCACCAGCGCGGCCATAATCAACGGCGGGAGGATTGAACAGCAGGGCGACCTGATGGAAATATTCAAAAGGCCCTGTTCGAGATTTGTGGCCGATTTCGTGGGCATGAAGAACGTTTTTCAGGCCGCTTTCGAAAAATCGCTTGCGCGCGTGAACGGAATATCAGTGCATACAGGAGCAGAGGCTTCGTCCCGGAAAGGTTATATCGCCATCAGGCCCGAGGACATCGTCCTGAGCGTGACCCGGCTCGATTCGAGCATACGAAACTCGTTCATGGGCACGGTGGATTCGGTCATCGACAAGGGCTTTACCTGCGAGGTTTGCGTTTCGGTCGGCGATACAGTATTCAATTCGCTTATAACCAGGAGTGCTCTCGTTGATCTCGGGATCGAGCCGGGCAGGGAGCTGTTCGTTTCGTTCAAGGCGACCGCGGTGCACAGCTTCTGATTAAGCCGGAAGCATGTAATCATAGAAGGATGGCCACGGAGGCGCAGAGACACACCCATTAAAGGTCGGTTCAAGCAAAAAAACAGCCTCCTG
>ERZ795054.2385-NODE-2385-length-15929-cov-5.187791_pt1 | contig 15929 bp, 13 predicted proteins | sample MGYA00375138_ERZ795054 | MGnify/ENA primary metagenome ERZ795054 (study PRJEB30183, sample SAMN05720215) | anaerobic digester metagenome | isolation source: active sludge of municipal wastewater-treating anaerobic digesters | place: USA | collected 2014-12-23 ... | reverse complement strand
ACTGGTCGAACACACCTCGAATCGGGTCGTGCTCGACTAATTGGCCGCGGTGGCCCATAGACATCGCGTGAATTCGACCACGCTGCCCCGTCCGCTTCGCGGGATCATCCCGCCGATGATCACGCCCCTCGAGAATCGTGACGCGCTCGATGTTGCCGGTTTGGAACGGCTGATCGAGCATCTGCTGGGCGGCGGCGTGCACGGCCTCTTCATCCTCGGCACGACCGGCGAGGGCCCCAGCCTCGGCTACCGCCTCCGAAACGACCTGATCGGGCGGGTGTGCCGCCAGGTGGCCGGGCGGGCGCCCGTGTTGGTCGGGATCACCGACACCGCCTTCGTCGAGGCGGTGGGGATGGCGCGGGCGGCCGCCGAGCACGGGGCCAGCGCGGTGGTGCTGGCGCCGCCCTATTACATGCCGGAGGGCCAGCCGGAACTGCGGGAGTACGTGGATCATCTGCTGCCGGAACTCCCGTTGCCCCTTTACCTCTACAACATGCCGGCGCTCACCAAGGTCGCGCTCGATCTCGAGACGGTCCGGTGGGCGATGGACCAGCCGCACATCCTGGGCATGAAGGACAGCTCGGGAGATCTGATCTATTTCAACCGCGCCCTGCGCATGCTGCCGGCCAGGCCGGACTGGACGTTGATGGTTGGGCCGGAGGAATTGCTCGGGCCGTCCGTGTTGATGGGCGGGCACGGCGGGGTGAGCGGCGGCGCGAATCTCTTCCCCGGGCTGTATGTGGCGCTGTACGAAGCGGCGCGCCGGGGCGATCTCGCCCGCGAACGCGACCTGCAAGAGCGCGTGCTCGAAGTGTCGAACCGCCTCTACCGCGTCGGCAAACACCCGTCGACCATCATCAAAGGGATCAAGTGCGCCGCGTCGTGCCTGGGACTCTGCAGCGATTTCATGGCCGAGCCCTTCCATCGGTTCCGCGGGCCGGAGCGCCAGCGCATCGAGACGGCCGTGTCCGAGCTGGCCGGCGTGGTGAAAGTCGATTGACGGCGGACACCCTGTCCCGCGCCTTGAACCAGTGAGCGAATCCGCGCGCATTCGGGACGGCACAGCGCGCCGATCTGCGCGTGTGGAGGAGACTCATCGTCCATTCCCCATCGTACATTCGTCTTGCGTCGGCGGCGCAACCCCTTAAGTTTTTGCGCCTGCGGGCCTTGTACCCCATTGGGCAGTTCTGGATCATGTTCTATATAAGGTACTTTCTAAGAAACGTCGCTCTGGCCCTTGGGCTCCTGGCCAAGGGCGAATGGCGGCGGGTGGGGCTGGCGCTCTACGCGCGCATCTACGTGGGGGTGCATTGGGTGTTGTTTCCGCTCTGCCGCCCTTTCATCCGGCGGGAGTGTGGACCGGTTCGTGACGCGGTGTTGAAGGTGGAGACGAAGCACCCGGTGGCGTTCGACAGCCCGGACCACGCGGTGCCGCATGGGACGAAGTACAACAACAGCACCAATCGGAAGTTCGTGCTGTTGATGCATGAGCACTTCCGCCGGCGGAGCGGCCGAGGCGGGCTGGCCATGATGGATCTGGGCTGCTCGGGCGGACAGTTGGTTGCCGACTTCGCCGCGCTGGGCTGGATCGCCGTGGGTTTGGAAGGTTCGGACTATTCCCTGAAGCAGCGCCGCGCCAACTGGGCCAGGCTCGCCAACAGGAACCTTTTCACCTGCGATATCGCCAAGCCGTTCAAGGTGCTGCGGGATGGGGAGAGACTCGAGTGCGATCTGATCACGGCGTGGGAAGTCCTCGAACACATCCACAGGGACGGCCTCGAGCCGTTGTTCGCCAACATTCGATCACATCTGACCGAGGGCGGCCTCTTCATTGCCTCGACCAGTTCGAGTCCGAGCGTGGTCGACGGCGTCGAACTGCACCAGACGCGCATGTCGAATTCCCAATGGCGGGCCTGGGTGGAATCGCACTGCGCCGACCTCGAGCCGGTGGATCTGGGTCTGAAGACCTACCAGTATGTGCGGTTCGATTTCGGTGAACAGTCGTTTCTCGTCTATCGGAAGCGATCCGCACCGGGCGGACGCGCGGAGTAATCGTGCGGCCCGCGTCCTGGTCCGGTCTCGCGGGGCTTCACGCAACGCCGGCGCCGGGCCTTTTTGCTTGCTCGACGATCGGCGCGTTCCCAACTATCAAATCAACTTATGGCCATCGACACAGAAGCGGCACGACTGCTCGTGGCGGGGATGAAGTCGGGCATTCCGTTCACCAACACCATCACTCTCGGCCGGCAAAGCTACCTCCCCGGGAACAGAGAATCGCGCCAGTTGCTCCTGGAATACGGCATCGATCCGGCCCGGCATCCGGATTTGTTCACGGGACAGCAAGGGGAACGCTACGCCGAGCCGTTCTTTCGTCTGCTTGGCGCCCGTCGGATCGAGTCACTCGACGCCTCGGATTTCGAGGGGGCGACGACCGTCCATGACCTGAATCAGCCCGTCGCGTCCGAACTCAAAGGGCAATTCGATGTCGTGTACGACGGCGGAACGCTCGAACACGTCTTCAATTTCCTCGTGGCGATCCGCAACTGCATGGATCTGGTGAGAGTGGGCGGCCGGGTGATCCTGCACACGACAGCCAACAACTACTTCGGCCACGGCTTCTACCAATACAGCCCGGAACTCTTCTTCCGCATCTTCACGGCGGACAACGGATTCAGCGTCGAGCGCCTCATCGCCATGGAATACGGCCCGCGTCGCCGGTGGTACGAGGTGAGCGATCCTGCGTCGATCAAGGCCCGCACTCCCCTGATCAACGCCTACCCCGTCCTGCTGTTCGTGCAGGCCCGAAAGGACGCGGAGGGCCCGCTTTTCGAAAAGGTGCCGCAACAGAGCGACTACTCCAACATGTGGCAGGGATGCGCCGCCCAGGGCAAACCAGGGACCGCTCCGCACGAGTGTGCGCCGGCCTCCGCCGGCGCGCGAATCAAGCGGGCCTTGATCGAGCGGGCGCCGGCGTCGGCACGCATGCTCGAAGCATTCAAGTTCTCGGACTGGAACCGCGCCTTCTCTTTCCGCAATCGCGCCGCGTTCAAGCCTGTGCACAAGCGCCGCCTCTGAGGCTGAGGATTGGGATTGGTCTGAGACCCGCACACCGCTCTGCAATCGTTCAAGTTGCTCGCAAGCTGCGAGTGAGTTCTGCGGCTGAGTTCTTGTCCTCGTCACACCATTCCCTGCGCGTCAGCGCCATCGCAGCGCGGCGACCAGCGTGATCACCTGACCTGGTGCCGGTAGAAGAGCCGGTGCTGCACCCGCCGCTTGAACCGCTGCAGGGGGGTCAACGCCTGCCCGTCGGGCGGCAAGGTCTCGAGCGCGGCCCTGGCGGCCACCGGGATGAGCTTCCGCGCGGCATCGAGCGAGTAGACATTGTGATAGATGCGAACGCCATCGAGGTGAGTCACGGTGGGCCATCCGCGGACCCGCGTTGGAGCCAGGCAAGGCCGATAGTTGTACTGGCACGGAAGCAGGATCAGGTCGTCATAGTAGCGCGTGTGGACCACTTCGTTGAGCGTGAGCTGGTCTTCGATGCTCCGAAAACGCGCCCGACCCCGCGCGACGATGTCCGCGCGAATGCGCCGCGACGCCTGAATGTTCCAGAATGTCACTCCGGCGTTGACGTAGGAACTGGTGTATCCCTGACCCGCGATATACTTGCCCCCGGCATGCTCGACGCAGGCGCCGACGGCTGCCCCACGCAGCAGAGCCGGAAGCTCGGGGATTGGCTGCAGGCACAGGACGTCGTGGTTGTCCACGATCAGCGCGTAATCGCACTCGAGCTCATCGATCAGCGCGAAGCGGCGGTAGTAGATTTCCCGCAGAAAGTGCTGGTACGTCGGATCCGGCTCGCAAAGATGGTAGACAATGCCCGGCAACTGCCGCTGGGGCAGCCGTTCGCCCAGGATGAAGGCGTGCAGTTCGAGGAAAGGATTCTGCCCAAAACTGGTGAACGTTCGGTCCAGAATCTCGGCGTGCTGCCCGGAAGCCACGGTGACGACTGCCTGGCGGGACGGCTTCATGTGTTCGCCTCGCATCTCAAAGACGCGAAGGATGTTGCCTCTCCATGAGGCGATCAAGGTGAAAAGGCCAACCCCCCAGCCGCGCAGGTGCAGGGCAGAGATTCTCGTTTTGAGAAAGCTCGGAGCGCCGGGTCGGGGGACCCGGCCTCCAACCGCTGCATTCTTCGATGCTGTAGGCCGGGTGCCCTCACCCGGCGTCAAGGCCCTCCAAGCAAAGTGAGAACGGCTGGGAGCAGGGAGGCCGCCTTGACCCGGACGCCTCTCGCGTCTAGACTCAGGCACGGTCAGAATCGGCAGTGAGTGAGTCGGCTCTTTTCGGCCATCTTTGGCCCATACACAATGCAACCGGAAATCGTCATCGAGTACTGCGCGGCCTGAAACTACGAACCCCATGCCGTCGGTCTGGCGGCGCAACTGCTGGGTCTCAAGTTCAAGATCGGGTCTCTCAAGCTCGTCCCCTCCTCAGGCGGCGTCTTCGAGATCAGTGTGAACGGACGCAACGTCTACTCGAAGAAGGCCACCGGCCAATTCCCCAATCCCGAGGCGGTTCTGCGCGACGTCCGCGCCGTGCTGAAGTAGGCGTGCGCGAGGCCCGCGTTCAAACGCACGCACCGATCGAGACGGGCTCGATCGAGGCCAGAAGCGGCCGACCATCCAGACAATCACAATCGAGAAGCCGCACACTGGGCATGGGAAGCGTTGACATTCAACAGTTGTATGCGCACGAGGACCATGAACCGGTCTGTAGCCGCCGACGTGAGTCGGCGCTGATCCCTGCCTTTGACGGAGCGAGATGGCGCGGACTCACGTCCGCGGCTACGGAACCACGGTTCATGCAGCGTTGACATTCAACAGTTGTATGCGCACGAGGACCATGAACCGGTCTGTAGCCGCCGACGTGAGTCGGCGCTGATCCCTGCCTTTGACGGAGCGAGATGGCGCGGACTCACGTCCGCGGCTACGGAACCACGGTTCATGCAGCGTTGACATTCAACGGTTGAATGCGCGCGAGGATCGTGAACCGAAGTCTCCCGCTCGTAATCGTCATCGTAATCCTCTATCGCCGATCGCTTCCTCGCGCGCCTGAAACCGATGGTAGAGACGATTCGCCAGGGGCAGGAGGATGGCGACGGTCAGGGCGCCGGCGACGACATCGACCGCGTAGTGATAGCGGCAATAGACGGTCGAAAGACACAGGAGCAGCGCCACACCCAGATGCAGCCAGCGGATGCGCGGCAGGTAGCGGAATGAGAACCAGACCGTGCACAGCGCGATCGCAACGTGGCTGCTCGGGAAGGCGGCGCCGGGGCTCTCGAAGTTCCGGTAGATCCAGGCCATGATGTTGAAGAAGACGCCGTGCGTCACGGCATCCGGATACGCCAACGGGCCCGCGGAAGCCTGGATCGCATCGGGCAGCCGGAACCCGTCGATCTCGCGGAAGAAGGCGCGCGGCCCCATGACAGGCAGGCAGATGTAGGTGAGGTAGCAAAGGTAGAAGACGAACGACACCACGGACACATAGTGGTAGAACTGCCGGCGCTGGCGGACAAAGAGGGCGAGCCCGACGCCGAAGATCATGATGTAATAGGAGAAGTAGGAGGCGTAGAGCACTTCGCTGACCGCGAGATACGGAAAAGCGTCCATCAACCAGAGGCACGGCTGCAGGCCGAAGAGACTTTCCTCGATCCGGATGAAGTGGACATCCAGGTAGTCGCCCGCGAACATATGGTTGAGCATCCCCGTCTCCCGATAGAATCCAGTATAGAGCAGGACCGGATAGAAATGCCGCAGGAAGTCAAGGGACCGGTTCGATCGCCACCGGACGTGCGACTGGATGAGGAGATGCACCAGGACCAGGCAGGCCGCGTGAACCGCCACCAGGCACGGCCAGCATGGCACGGTCTGGTTGTGAAACAGGAGAATCAAAACGCCCACAAGGGCGATGTACCCCTGGGTTGCATAGTCGATGAAAATGTAGTGTTTCAAGAGTTCCAGGCCAGCCACCGGTGTTCGCGATACCAGGCCAGCGTCGAGACCGCGCCCGCGGACAACGGCGTGGGACAGCGCACCCCCAACTCGCGCTGCAAACGGCCCGCGTCGCACACCCATCCCGGAGCCAGCAGTTCCCGGTGCTTGTCGTGCGCGAGCAGGCTGGCCCGTCCTGAGAGCCGCGCCCCCGCGGTGGCGGCGGCGCAAACCAGGCGCACCAGCGCGCCCGGAACGGGCACCTGCTTCACGCGGCACCCCAATGCGCGCGCGATCATGTCGGTCACCTGCGTTCCCGTCACCACCTCGGCGCCGGCGACGTGAAAGATTTTTCCCGCCGCTGCGGGGTGATCCAGGCAAGCGACCGCCGCCGACGCCAGATCCGCGCCATACACCAGACTCAAAGGCTGCCGCCCTCCTGCGATCGCAGGCGCCCAGCCGCGCTGCACGGTCCGAAACAGCCGCAGGAACTCGCCATCCCGCGGGCCATACACCGCCGGCGGACGCAGAATGGTGTACCCGGCGCGGCAACGTTCCGTCACCGCGCGTTCCGCGGCGAGCTTGCTGCGTCCGTATTCGGAAACCGGGTGCGGCGCGTCGGTCTCGCGCGCGGGGGCTTGGGCGGTGCCCGGGCCGCAGGCCGCCAGGCTCGAGATCAGGACGAGGCGGCGGATTTGGCCGGCTTGGGTGTCGAGGGCGTCCACGAGGTGGGCGGTGCCACCCCGGTTGACGGCATCGAATTCCGAGAGGCGGCTCGCCTTGGTCGTCCCGGCGCAATGGATGACATGCGTGATGCCGGACAGGGCTTCGCGCAGGCTGGCCGGATCGGCCACGGATCCGCGGCGCAGCTCGACGCGAGGCAGATGATTTCGGACGAACTGCAGATCGCTGGTTGGCCGCGCCAGGAGGACCGCGGGAATGTCCCGGGCGCACAGCGCATCCAGGATATGACTGCCCACGAATCCGTTGCCGCCAGTCAGCAGCACTTTCATGGGCAACGGCTCAAATCACACCGAGTTCGCGTCCAACCCGGCCCATCATTTCGAGTGCGAAATCGATCTGGTTGTCGGTGTGGGTGGCCATGAGGCTGATGCGCAGCAACTCCTGGCCTGGCGGCACGCCGGGCGACACGACCGGGTTGACGAACACGCCCTGCTCTTCGAGTTGTCTGCAGAACTTGAATGTCGTCAACAGATCCCGCACGTACACGGGCAGGATCGGCGTCTGCGATGCCCCAAGGTCAAAACCGAGCGCCAGCAGGCCCTGCTTCATGCGGTCGGTGTTGTGCCAGAGACGCTGGATGCGCTCCGGCTCGCCGGTCATGATCCTGAGGGCGGCGAGCACGGCCGCGACGTTTGCCGGGCTCATGCTGGCGCTGAAGATCAGCGGCTTCGAGTGGTGTTTGAGGTAATCGATCGTGGCCTTGTCGGAGGCGATGAACCCGCCCAGGCTGGCGAGCGATTTGCTGAACGTCCCCATGATGAGGTGCACCTCATCGGTCAGGCCGAAGTGGTTCGCCGTGCCCGCCCCTCGATCCCCGAGCACGCCGATGGCATGGGCGTCGTCCACCATGACCACGGTCCCGTACTCCCTCGCCAGCTTGCACAGCTCGGGAAGCTGGATGATGTCGCCCTCCATGCTGAACACGCCGTCGACCACAATCAGCTTGCCGGCCTCGCGCTCGATCATCTGAAGCCGGTTCTCGAGCGCCGCCATGTCCTTGTGAGCGAACCGGACGAACTTGCCCTGGCACAGGAGGCAGCCTTCCACGATGCTCGCGTGATCGCTCTTGTCGGCGAGCACATACTCCCCTTTGCCGACCAGCGAGCTGATGACCCCGAGGTTGACCTGGAACCCGGTGCTGTAGAGCAGCACCGCCTCCTTTTGCACCAGCCGCGCCAGCGCCTCCTCGAGTTCGAGATGGATGTCCAGCGTCCCATTGAGAAACCGCGACCCGGCACAGCCGCCCCCGTACTTGTCCACCGCCGCCTTGGCGGCTTCCTTGATCTTCGGGTGGTTGGTCAATCCCAGGTAGCTGTTGGATCCCAGCATCAGCACCTTGCGCCCGCCGATGATGACTTCGGTGTCTTGCGCCGAGGAAATGGTCCGGAAATACGGATAGAGACCCAGGCCGCGCACCTCCTCCGCATTGCGGAACGCGCGCGTCTTCTCGAGCAGGCGCGGTACGTGGTTCGAGGGGCTGCGAGCGGACTTGGCCCCCTGCCGGCTTTCAGCGGCGGCGTCTGGAACAGCGTCCGCGTCTTCCGGCGCATCGGAGTGCGCCTGGTCTTCGAGTTCCGTCTTGGGGTCAGTGCGTTTCATAATGCGATCGAAGGCCCGGCGCGTCACTTCCCCCCGGCAGGCACCGGGAATCCCCGATCGCGCATGAGCGCGGCGATGCCGGCGTCGCGCCCGCGGAACTGCCGGTAAGCCTCGGCCGGCTCGACCGTGTTGCCCGCCGAGAGCACGTGGCGCTTGAACCGCGCGGCGATGGAATTGTCGTAGAGGCCGCCGGCTTCGAGGAACGCCTCCGCCGCATCGGCGGTCAGCGTGTCGGCCCAGAGGTAGCTGTAGTAGCCGGCGGAGTAGCCTTCGCCGGCAAAGATATGGGCGAAGTGGGGCATGCGATGGCGCATGACGATCTCGGAAGGCATGCCGAGTTGATCGAGTTCATCGCGCTCGAATGCCGCCGGGTCGATCGCCCGCTCGCCGGCCAGGTGCAGTTTCATGTCGATCAGGCCGCTGGCCAGGAACTCGGTCGTGGCGAACCCCTGGTTGAACTTCGAGGCCTTCTGGATGCGCTGGGCCAGCGCGGACGGCATCGGCTCCCCGGTCTTCGAGTGGAGCGCGAACCGGTTGAGCACCTCGGGCGTCGCCAGCCAGCGCTCGTTGATCTGAGAGGGCAGCTCGACGTAATCGCGCGGCACGCGCGTGCCCGACAGCGACGGGTAGGTCACGTCCGAACACAGACCGTGCAGCGCGTGGCCGAACTCGTGGAAAAGGGTCTTGGCATCCTCCCAGGACACCAGAACCGGCTCGCCCGCGCCCCCTTTCATGAAGTTCGAGTTGTTCGAGACCAGCGTCGTGATCGGGCGATCGAACCGTTCCTGGCTCCGATAGGCGTTCATCCAGGCCCCCGACCGCTTGCCCGTCCGCGCATACGGATCGAAATAGAACAGCCCGACGTGGCGTCCGTCGGCGGCTCGAACCTCCCAGACACGAACCTCGCCATGATACACCGGGACGTCGGGCGCGGGCGTGAAGGCCAGCCCATAGATCTGGCCGGCCGCCCAGAACATCGCCTCGCGGAGCTTGTCGAGCTGCAGGTACGGTTTCACCTCGTTCTCATCGAGGTCGTACTTGGCCTTGCGGACCTTCTCGGCGTAAAAGCGGTAGTCCCAAGGCGCAATCTTGATCCCCGCGCCCTCGGCATCGGCGATCGCCTGCATGTCGGCGACTTCCTCGCGGACCCGGGCCAGGGCCGGCTTCCAGACCGCTTCCATCAGTTCCATCGCCCGTTCGGGGGTCCGGGCCATCGAGTTCTCGAGCCGCCAGTGGGCGTGGGTCGCGTAGCCAAGCAGCCGCGCACGCTCGGCGCGGAGCCCGAGGATCTCGGAGATCAAGGGCTTGTTGTCGTGCGCGCCGGGATGATCGCCGCGGCTGACGAAATTGCGCCAAACCTGCTCGCGCAAGTCGCGCCGTATCGAGTAGGTCAGGAACGGCTCGACGCTCGATCGGGTGTTCGCGATCACCCACTGGCCCTTCTGGTCGCGCGCCTCCGCCTCGGCCGCCGCGGCGGCCCGGAACGAATCCGGCAGCCCGGCCAGGCCGGCCGCATCCGCGATCACCGTGGCGTACCCTTCCTCGTCCGCGAGCAGATTCTGACTGAATGTGGTGTAGAGGGTCGCAAGGCGCTGGTTGATGGCCGCGACGCGCGCCTTGCCGGCGGCGTCGAGCCGCGCGCCGGCCCGGACGAACTCCGTGTGGTGCAGCCAGACCAGGCGCTGCTGTTCGGGCGTCAGCCGGGCCTTGTCCGGCGATTGGTAGACGGCCTCGATGCGCTTGAAAAGCGCCTCGTTCTGATAGACCTCGTCGCGCAAGGCGGCCAGCTTCGGCTCGAGCTCCTGCTCGATGGCCCGGAACTCCGGCGTGCTCATCGTCGAGCCCCAGACGCCGTAAACGGCCTCGACCCGGTCCAGGGTGCGCCCCGCCTTTTCGAGCGCCGCAATCGTGTTGTCGAAACTGGCCGGAGCGGCCTGGTCGGCAATCTGGCGAATCTCGGCCCGGTAGGCCCCGATCGCGGTCTCGAAGGCCGGTTTGAAATGCGCCACCTGCACCTGGTCGAACGGCGGCAGACCCCCGTGCGGGCCTTTCCACTCGGACGCCAGCGGTCCGGCGTCCGGCGCGTCGGACGCGGCAAGGCTCGAGGCGAGGCTGAGCGCTCCGACACCCGTCGCGAGAACGCGGCTCATAGAACGAAAGAACCTGGCGCTCGATGCGCCCCTCGAATAGCCATGATCACAATGCACAAGTCAGATGGAACCGAACGTCTTAAGCTCAACGCTCAACGGAACGGGGCGTGGAATGTACGGGTGTCAGTTGGCTGCGCGGCCCGAGATGCCCTTGGTGCCTTTGGCGATGGCGCGGGCGGATTCCTTGGGCCGGAGAGCGCGCACGGCGGCGCCGGCCTGCCACATCTCGGAATCGCGAATCGCGCGCAGTTCCTTTTGCAGTTGGGCCTGGTAATTGGGGGCGCCGCACGCCTTGAGCACTCGGGCGCATTCCTTGCCGGTTTTGACGCGCTGATAAAGCTCCTTGAACACCGGCAGGACCGCCTTCCTGAACCGCGGCTTCCAATCGAGCGCGCCGCGCTGGGCGGTGGCCGAGCAGTTCGAGTACATCCAGTCCATGCCGTTCTCGTCGACCAGCCGGATGAGGCTCTGGGTCAGTTCCTCGACCGTTTCGTTGAAGGCCTCGCTCGGCGTGTGGCCGTTGGCGCGCAGCACATCGTACTGGGCTTCCATGATGCCGGCCAGGGCGCCCATGAGCACGCCGCGCTCGCCGGTCAGGTCGCTGAAGACCTCGTGTTCGAACGTGGTGGGGAAGAGGTAGCCCGATCCGATCCCGATGCCGATCGCCAGGCAGCGTTCCTCGGCGCGCCCTGTGGCGTCCTGCTCGACCGCGAAGCTCGAATTGATGCCGGCGCCGGTCAGGAAGTTGCGGCGCACCGAGGTGCCGGATCCCTTCGGGGCGACCATGATGACGTCGACGTCGGCCGGGGGGACGATGCCGGTCTGCTTCCTGTAGGCGATCGAGAATCCGTGGGAGAAATAGAGGGCGTCGCCCGGTTTGAGGTTGGCCTTGATGACGGGCCAGACGACGCGCTGGGCGGCATCGGAGACGAGGATCTGGACGATCGTGGCGCGGCGGACCGCCTCGTCGATTTCGAAGAGCGTCTTGCCCGGTTTCCATCCGTCCTGCACGGCGCGGTCCCAGTCGCGCTTGAACTGGCTGGCCTGGCCGACGATGACGTTGAAGCCGTTGTCACGCAGGTTGAGCGATTGGGCCGGGCCCTGGACGCCGTACCCGATGATGGCGATCACCTCGTTCTTGAGGACCTTGCGCGCCTTGGCCATCGGGAATTCTTTGCGCGTGATGACCTGTTCCCGTGTGCCGCCGAAATCAATAGTTGCCATGGTCAATATGCCGTGATGGTGGTGTGACATTCACAGTGCCACACCGGGTTGTGTCTCTGTCTGTTTGTCGATCCGCCTGTTCCCACCCGGGTGTCGGGCTCCAGGAACCGAACCAACCGGACCCGATGTTCGCCGGAGGAGGCGCCAGGCGTCAAATAGAAAGCCGGATTCCCCTCATTTCCGGGGCAAAGCCACCTTGCCCGTCCGCGTCAGTTCGAGAATGCCGAAGGCCTTCATCAGTTCGATGAACTTCTCGACCTTGCTCTCGTCGCCCGTGATCTCGATGGTGAGCGTCTTGGGTTGGACGTCGATGATTTTGGCCCTGAAGATGTCGGTGATCTGCATGACCTCGGCGCGCGTCTTCGAGTCGACGCCCACCTTGATCATGGCCAGCTCGCGATCGACGAATTCGCCTTCCCGGAAGTCCTGCACCTTGACGGTCTCGACCAGCTTCTCGAGCTGCTTGACGATCTGGTCCACCGTCGCGTCGTTCCCCCGCGTGACGATCGTCATGCGAGACATGGTCGGATCCTGTGTCGGAGCAACGTTGAGCGTGTCGATGTTGAAGCCGCGTCCGCTAAACAGACCGGCCACGCGCGTCAGCACGCCAAACTTGTTCTCGACCAACACGGAAATGGTGTGTCGCATGGTTCAATTGCTATCAATCGCCCCGCCCGGCGGTCAAAACAAATCCAGAACCAGATCGTCCCTGGCGCACCTGATCCGACAAAGAGGGGTCAGTTCTTGAGTTTGTCATATTCTTCTGCTGCCCGTTGGCGCTGACGCACCAATATGCCAATATCAAGAACTGACCCGTTTGTGGACCTCCTGGCCTACAGGGGCAGACATCGAGGTTGTAGGCCGCGTGCCCCCACGCGGCGCGAAGACACACACCGGCGCAAACGCCGGATCGGGGCACCCGACCCGATTGCCGGGAATCTCTCTCCGGTGTGGGCCGGTGCCCTCACCGGGCGAGGGAACACGGACAGCAACCGGATCCACCGGGCGGAGGGGGGGAATCGCCTCGAAACTGTTGCGCGAACGCGGTCAAGCGGCTAGTTTGCGCACAACTTGGCCATAGCGCATTAACCATGTCACGCAGACTCAGTGCCATCGCCCCCGATTGGTGGGACTACACGACGCTGGATGAGGAGATCATTCGGGCCGCCGCCCGGCTCACGCCGGAGAAGATGCTGCGGCTTGCGCGTCCGGGCTTCAAAGTGGTGTTTTATGACACGCTCGAGAGCTTCTACCTGGCGGAAGCGCTCGAGTACATTGACGCCTGGCGCCAGTCGACCGACGACAATCCGGTGGGGATCTGCGGGCCGATCGGCCCGACCGAGCAGCTTCCCCTGGTCGCCCAGATCGTCAATACCCTCGACCTCGACATCCGCTCCGCGCATTTCTGGGGCATGGACGAATGGTACCTCGATGGTCGCGAGGCGCCGCTGGACCATCCGCTCTCGTTCGAACGGGCCGACCGCGCGCTCTGCTTCGATCGCATCCGCAAGAATCTCCGGATGCCCGACGCCCACCTCCACTTCCCGAAGGCCGACACGGCGCCATATCGGCGGAGCTGGGACGGCGTGCGTTGCGCTGTCATGCAGGGCGGCCAGGGCGACGTGAAGCATTGGGCCTTCAACGATCCGCCGCGGCGCCGGGGCAAGTACAAGGACCAGCCGCCGTCGCCGGCGGAATACCGGAAGCTGGCGACCCGTGTGGTGGATTTGCATCCATTGACGGTGGCGCAGAATGCCCGCACCTCGGGAGGCGGCAACATCGCGTTGGTGCCCACGCAAGCCTTGAGTGTCGGCCCGGTCGAGACATGGAAGGCCGAGAAAGTGTCGATCTGGCATGCCGGCAACCACGACAACCCATTCGGCCAGCGGTTGACAGCATTCATGATTGCGGAGCGGATCGCCGACGCGGCGGTGCCGATGTCCCTGCTCGCCGACCATCCGAACGTCCAGTTTAACTACTACCGCCGGGGCATCGGGACATGCGACGTGGAGATGCACTGAGACCGGCCGAGTCTTCGGGTTCGAACGGCTCGCGCCGGGATTTCCTGCGCAGGAACCTGCAGGCGAGCGGTCTGCTGGGGGCTGTGGGCGCGTTGGCGGCGTCCGGACCCAATGTCCGGGCCGCCCGTAGCAGCGCCGAGAACCCGTTCGCCTATGACGTCGGCAAGTTCGAGCGGACGGATCCCAAGTTCATTCACTACGAGGAGACGGCCCGGTTCAAGTCGCCCCGTCCCGAACCGCGGCGGCTTGCGCTGGGGCCGGAGGGCGCGCTCCACGTGGCCGCCGGCGACTCGGTCGTGCGTCTGGGGGAGGGCGGCGGGGTCGACTTCGAGATTGCGCTCGCCGGGCCGGCGCAGTGTCTGGGTGTGGCCAGGGACGGGCTTCTCTACGTCGCGCTGCGCGATCATATCGAGGTCTTCGATGCCAGGGGCCAGCGGACGGCTGTCTGGAGTTCGCCGGTGTCGAAGACATGGCTGACCGGCGTGGCGGTGGGCGAGGACGGTCTTTTTGCGGCGGATTCCGGCGGTCGCGCGGTGTTGCGGTACGATCGCTCGGGCCGGCTTCTGGGGCGGATCGGCGAGCAGGACAAGGAGCGCGGCATTCCCGGTTTTGTGCTTCCGAGTCCGTTCCTCGATGTCGAACTGCATCGCGACGGTCTCCTGCGGGTGAACAACCCCGGCAGGCACCGGGTTGAACTGTACACGGCGTCGGGCGATCTCGAACTGGCGTGGGGGAGACCGACGGCGGCAATCGACGGTTTTTGCGGCTGCTGCAATCCGATCAATCTGGCGACGCTGCCTGACGGGCGCTGCGTGACCTGCGAGAAGGGGCTGCGGCGCGTGAAGGTTTACAGTGCCCTGGGCGAGTTCGAATGCGTCGTTTCCGGAGCGGAGTCGTTTGCCCAGAGCGTGCCCCCGGGCGTCAGCATGGCGAAGGCCGCGCTGGATGCGGTGGCTGATGCGCGGGGCCGCATCTTCATACTCGATCCGCTGGCGGGGGACATCCGCGTGATGGCCCGCAAGCGCGAAGGAGCTTCCTCATGACGCCTCGATCTCCAGGAGAGGGCCCGGTGAGTCGCCGCAATTTCCTGCGCAACGGGGCGCGGGTGGCGGCCCTGACGGGCGTGGGCGCGGTGGTTGGGACCCTTGTGCACCGCACGAGCAGTCAGACCACCGTCTGGCAGATCGATCCCTTGAAGTGTCTGCGCTGCGGGCGTTGCGCGACCGAGTGTGTGCTCGATCAATCGGCGGTGAAGTGCGTGCATTCGTACGATCTTTGCGGCTACTGCGAGCTGTGCACCGGCTATTTCGTGCCTGAGCCCAATGCCCTCAACACGGGCGCGGAGAACCAGCTCTGCCCGACGGGCGCCATCCAGCGCAAGTACATCGAGGATCCGTATTACGAGTACACCATCGACGAGGCGCTGTGCATCGGATGCGGCAAATGTGTCGAGGGGTGCAGCCGGTTCGGCAACGGCTCGCTCTACCTTCAGGTGCGCCAGCATCTCTGCCTCAATTGCAGCGAATGTGCCATCGGGCGGGTCTGCCCGGGCGACGCCTTCCGCCGCGTGCCGGTGAGCCAACCGTATTTGCTCAAGACCTCGCACTGAGCCGCGCATGAGGGACGATACGCCACGAGGTCTCGGAGGGGGCGCCAAAAGGCCGTCTGCCGGTCCGGACACCGCTCAACGCGGGAAGTCGCACTCGATGGACCTCGACATTGAGAGCGGCGTTGAAGCGCCGCTCTCGAAGCGCTGGCTCTGGCCCGCATTCCTCGCGTTGGCAATTGTCTGGGTGTGCGGCGGGACGGCGGCCCTGGGCGAGGCGCGGTTCCCTCCGCCAGAGTTCGAAAGCGGGCATGCGCTGCCCTTGACCGCGACGCCGAGCCCGCGGTCTCTGGCCATGCAGCACGTCGACGTGGCGGCGCTCGTGGGGGCGCTTGGGTTGGCGTGTTACCTGGTGCATCGGCGACGGTCGCGACGGGGCATCATTGCGCTGTCCCTGTTCTCGCTGATCTACTTCGGGTTCTACCGCGAGGGATGCATCTGCGCGATCGGGGCGGTGCAGAACGTGGCCTTGGCCTTGTGCGATGCGAGCTACGCGCTGCCCATGACGGTGCTCGTTTTCTTCTTTGCGCCTTTGGTGGTGGCGTTGTTTGCCGGACGGACGTTTTGCGCCGCGGTGTGTCCCCATGGA
>ERZ795054.2383-NODE-2383-length-15933-cov-12.591510_pt1 | contig 15933 bp, 19 predicted proteins | sample MGYA00375138_ERZ795054 | MGnify/ENA primary metagenome ERZ795054 (study PRJEB30183, sample SAMN05720215) | anaerobic digester metagenome | isolation source: active sludge of municipal wastewater-treating anaerobic digesters | place: USA | collected 2014-12-23 ... | reverse complement strand
GCCTGGCATGGTGGATGAGGTGTCAATCTGGACCAACGTTCTCTCGCAGCCCCAAATCCAAGACATCATGGCCCGCCAATTAAATGGCAATGAGACCGGACTGGTCGGGTATTGGAACTTCGATTCAGGGCTGCTAATCGACGGCACAGGAAAGAGCGGCGTAGGCGACTTGATAAACGATGGCGTCTTGGTTACTGATGAGACAAATGCGTGGAGAATAGCGCAAGATGGAAACAATATCCTTGTCCATACAGACGAGGTGTTCCCCCTGACTCCCTGCACTATTCAGACCAAGGCGGATATGGGGGCGAGTAATTGGGCCGACTCTCCTATACAGCGATCATTGGCCATTGAGCGAATCCCATTCATTTTCACGAACGCGCCCGCTGGCCATACCTACTATCGAGGGCGAATCACTCGCTAGCGAACTGCCTGGCAGGATAATGGCCGTCATGCTTTATCGGTAGGCGAGAGGTGTATTCTGGGCCAATCCAACGGCATACAAAAACCGCTCGTTTTAATCGATATGCGATGCCTCGCTCATCTTGTGGGAAAATGAGTCGGCAATAATTGTCGTTATTCCATCAAGATGCTTGGAAAAACCAGCCGATTTGTTAAATCACGCCTTGTCTTTTGCCAGCTCCCGACATTTCTTGCAGGGAATTCCTCCGTCTCCACTGAATAAATAGTAGCGCAGGAGGTGGGTGGCGATGGGCCAATTTCTACAAAATGCCGTATTTCCCACATCCCGCTAGCGATATTTCAACGGTGGGAGGCGAGCATTATGTGGGAGAGTAAAAATGGATATTGGGAGCAGGTTCGGCAGAAATTCCACCTTGGACAGAAGCCAAAAAAGACGCACACAAGGCCAGCAACGGTCATCAGGCGAAGAAAAGTAGCCGAGGCCATTGCTCGGGCCTGCGTCCTCGCCGATCCGATGGCCTACAAGCAGCCCGAGGTCGTTAAGGGATTCTGGTCCCACCCGGATAGGCCCCCATCAAAATATGACCTGCGGATTGTCGGGGGAATGCGCGGGGCCAGGAAGCGGATGACAGAGCCTGATTTTACGCTAGGGCTCACTGGTCCACTTAATCCTGAATACGTTTTCGGCTTAATAGCAACAAGGGCGCTTATCCTGTCTTCAAAGGACAAGTACAGAGCATATCTGAAGAAACGTATAGCGGAGGAATTCGTCAAGGATTTGAAGGGCCTGGGCATCCCGTTCAAGGCGGCCAGCAGGAATGGCTATGTCCGTATTTCAAGGTGCCCGTTTCTGTTTTGGACCAATTGTCCAGGGGGTAAGGCAACCAAGTCCATTGTTGCAGGATTGCTGGCTGGAGCTGAAATCGTAGAAGATAATTACATCAGATGGCTTGAAATCCCTAATAACGTGCTTACGGCGGGCTATCTCGATCAAATGACAATTCCATACAAGCGAGTTCGTGGTGACAAGAAGCTACGGGTGAGCCCTTACTTCGCAATCCTCTTTTCTCCCCACATGCCCGACCGTATGGCGGCTCGCTTGCTGGCCATCACGAAGCTAGTAGGGGATTGTCCATTGCTGCCAGCCTATTATTACGATTGGGTCATGGGTAGTAAGCCCTATGCTGGAACAATACCATCAGCAACCACGCTTCCATTTGGCTGTGGATACTCGACATTTTACGAAAAAGGATACTCTAGAGATGGGATAATGCAGGCAAGGAGTCAACTGGGCATTCTTGGATTCGCTGAAATCCTGAATCGTCTGACACGAGATTGGCTGGAGGCATATTTCGAGCTAAAGGGCAATGGCGCGGTCTCACACGAGCAAATTAGGGAACGCATCGTCACGAAGTATTACCCGAAGCCAGAGCAGCACACTAACTGCGCTACTATTACTGCTGTGCCTTTAGATCTCGCCCCTAATTAGTGATGCCCTTGTCTCATTATAGGATTGACATACTCAATTTATAATGATATAAACAGCATTATGCAGGGGGCGTTCTATCTAATAGCATTTGAGGCGTTATTGTAGGCGTAGCTAGCCATGAGTGATATTCCCGACAGAATATCTTGTGACCCTGTTATTGCGGGCCGCCTATTTGCTCATGGGCAGGCAGCGGTGCAGTATTATCGGGCAAGAAATCCGCTTAAAGTTGAGCCAAAGCCAGGGGAACTCGAAAAACTCGGGAACGTGTCGGCAGTGACGCTGCGAGATGCAATCAGATTGCTGCCGAGATTCCCCTTGGAAGTGAAACTGGCGGCCAATGGCTATGACGAGATAAAATGCGATCAGGAACAGCTATCGGCATTATCGGTAATCTTTGTTTGCCAGATTGCTGGAGAGGAAACGGCCACAATCCCGCACTTATACCGCATCATCTCCCACCCGAAGGCGGCCCCCGAGCTGTTTCTGAAATTCCGAGGCAAAGTGCTAGACAATATTTTTGCAGGACTTTACTGCGCCAACGAAGATCCGTGGATCAGCTACCGTGCGGTCATCCGCCTCGCTGCAAGAACGCTATTCGGGCTGACCGGGGGGTTGCTTTCGGGGATGGCGAGATGGCGATATCGCCGTGGGATTCACTATGGGGGCTGGGATGATGGTTCGGAGGGACAAGAGGGGGTGAATAAAAATGCATAAGAAGGTTGCGCTTTATTGCCGCGTCTCTACCGACAGCCAGACCACCGAAAACCAGCGGCGGGAACTGGAAGCCTTCTGTGAGCGGCAGGGCTGGGTTATCTATCGGGTCTACGAGGACAAGGGCATCTCGGGCACCCAACATGACCGGCCCGCTCTCGATGAGATGCTCAAGGATGCCAACGCTGGACGATTCCATTGTCTGGTGACCTGGAAAACGGACAGGATTGCACGATCCGTGGTTCATCTCCTTGAAATCCTGACGACGCTGCGCTCCAAAAACATCGGGTTTGTTTCCGTAACCGAGGCTATCAATACGGAATCAGCACAAGGGCGCATGTTGCTCCACTTCCTCGGTGCGATTAGCGAGTTTGAGCGGGAATTATGCGTTGAACGGGTCAAATCTGGCCTCGCGCGAGCCAAGGCAAGCGGGACAAAACTCGGGCGTCCAAGGGTTGGGTTTGACGTTAATGCGGCGATCAAAATGAAGCAAGATGGGTCAAGTTGGGCCCAGGTCGCAAAGGCTCTCGGGGTCTCAAGTGCTACGGTTCGGCGTATCGTTACCCCCCTGCTCAAAAACCCACCAGCGAAAACACGCCCGTCTTCCAGCTCATAATCCTGCTTAAAAATGCTGCTGAATAACTAATGTTTATGATCCGATGAACACCATACCCATTCTCATCGCATTTATCCTCGGGGGGCTGCTTGGAGCATGGTTCCAGCAGGTTCGTCTATCTCGGCTAATCAACAGGATGAAGATGGACATGCTTGAAAATGTTGAGCAACTGGCAGCGGCACGGACTAGAGCGGAGATGTTGGAGAAATAGGCGTAGAATGACCAAACAAGAAAAAATAGCGATGGTTCACGAAGCGCATGAGCGTTACAGGGTCATTTCGGATTATGAACGGGATCGGCTGCTTGCGGACATCGAGGCCGACCCCGATATCTCTTTTGAACGCTTGGTTGAACTGATTTCTGGTGTGCCACGTGACGAATGGAATCAGTGAGACACCATGACAGAAGAAGAAAAAGCGCATACTGAAATAATGCGAAAATACGACGCAGTTCTTGACGGCTATTTGGATGGCAGGCTGGACAAGATTCAATTGCACGTCAGGATGTTTGCGATTTGGACCCAGCAATACGGCGAGAAAACGAAGGAAGAGCCTGCCGAAGCAGTGAAAGCATGACCCATTCAGGCCAAATCAGGATAAGCGCAAAGAACCTGGGCAAGCTATCCATGCCCGACTGCTGCCCGCGCTGCTTCTGGCTCCAACTCAAGATGGGGTTCAGGCTGCCGTATCAGATATTCCCGGGCATCTTTTCGAGTCTGGACAGCTACCAGAAGCAATGCATCCACTTGTTCTACGAAAAACATGGTCGGCTACCTGTGTGGATTGCAAAGCTTGGCGACCTCGTGCGGCCTGTCCCTGTCCTGCATCACAGCAAGTTTCAGTATCTGGACAGGAAGACCAACGTGCTTTTGACTGGAACCCCTGACGATATCTATGCCCGAGCTGATGGCAGCCTTTTGATCGTCGATTTCAAGACGGCAAAATTTACGGGCAATCAGGACAGGCTGCACCCCGTGTATGTCACCCAATTGAACTGCTATGCCCTGATAAACGAGAAGATGGAGTTGGGGATGGTGAGTGGGTTGGCACTAGTCTATTTCGAGCCAGAAACCGAGCGGATAGACGTGGATGAACGGATTAGGGATGCGGGCTTTGACCTGGGGTTCGCTGCGCACACGGTCATGGTCGAAATGAACCTCGGGCAGATCCCGTGGCTACTGCAAAGGACACGAGAGATTTTCGATCTGGATGCCGCGCCCACACCGGCCCCTGGGTGCAAGGACTGCGAGCTAGTCGAGGCCATTAGGAAGCTGCTGGGACGGTAGTTTCTTCCATCTACTCCCTGGGGGCAAATAATTTCAATATGGGACCCTGCTGGATTTGGGCACCCCGCGCTCAAAGGCCCACTCGCGATGAGCTGTCCAGTGAGCCGCAGGGGAGAGTGCCTTTTCTTGAAAATCATGCGGGTTCCTTGGCATCTCTTGAAATAGAGCGGCAGGACGCCTGTAACCTAGGCTGACATTAAAAAAAGAGGCTCTTGACGCGCCCATTAGCTAGTGTATGCTTACACATATGAAGGCACTATCCCTTGGCGATGCGATACGACTGCTGCGAGACAAAGAGGATCTCTCCTTGCGTGAGCTGGCCCAAAAGGTTGGGATTTCACCACCGCACATGTCTGATATTGAGCTGGGTAAAAGGTATCCATCTGACGAGGTCCTGGAGAAACTTGCTCAACAACTGAAAACCACTTTTCGTGAGCTAAAGAACTACGACACGAGAGCAGCGATATCCGACATTAAAAGGATAATGGAGTCGAATCCGCATGTTGGATTTGCGCTGAGAACTGCGACGGAGGAGGTCAGGCGCGGAGAGTTGTCAGCGGATGAATTAGCAAAACGACTTACTGGCAAGAAGGCGCAATCATGAGGATGCATGCGGTGCCTGGTGGCATCTTCAGGCAAACAGTATATTTTAATAAAACCGAAATTGATCGGATGTGTGAAGATGCTTTGCGCGAGGCAAAATTGCTGCCATCTGTACCAGAACCGATTCGTATTGAACGATTCATTGAAAAACAGTTTTCGTGCCGTTTGGTTTACGAAGATGTTGCGGCGGGCGTCCTGGGGTGCACTGCCTTCGAAAGGGATGGCCGGATTGTTCTTGTGGCCGTGTCTCCAGCCCTCGACGATGGCACGGACGCAGGTCGCCGCCGATCTCGTTCAACAGCAGCTCATGAAGCTGGGCATTGCTTGATCCATCCAATCCTGTTTATAGACAATACCGGCCAATTACGCCTTCCTCATCAAGTCCACGAGAATCTTGATTTTAGAGAGCGGCGCATTTTGTGCAAAGTGCAGGACATGAATGTGACGAGAAACAGGGGATACGACGGGAGATGGTGGGAGTATCAGGCAAATCGAGCCATAGGCGGCTTCTTATTGCCCAAAAAGCTTGTGTCGGCCGCTATCTCTCCCTTCCTGGAGAAAGTAGGTAAGTTGGGGATACAGGTCCTGGGTTTGAATGCGAGGCGCGATGCAGAAATACACTTGGCCGGGGTATTCGATGTAAATCCCGTCGTTGCAAAGTATAGGCTGGCTGAAATGTATCCCGTGGAGGATCAGCAATCCCTGTGAATTTTTTTACTTGCACTGTTCGCATAAAATGGCATATTATGGCATATAGTGGCATATAGAAGCATATCCGACTGCTTCGTGTGAGGCGGGATTGCGTGGGAAGAACTGGAGACATGACATGAGTACGAACGACAGGATCGTGTACCGTCGCGAAGACGGGCAGTGGGTGAATCAGAACGTGAATGCGGATCGGGCCGGTAGTGTCCATGATACACAGGTCGCTGCCGAAACAGAGGCGCGGCGCATGATTCGAGACGCGGGAGGAGGGGAACTGATAACCAAGGGCTTGGACGGGAAGATTCGGAGCAAGGATACGATTGCTCCTGGGCATGATCCGTTTCCTCCTCGGGACCGTGAACACTAGACGTAAAAAGGAGATGGTGATGATCAAATCAACGAGAAATACTGGCAAGCCGTGGACATCGTGTGACAAGTTCATGCTCCAACAACTGGCGCATCAAAACACCCCGACGCGAGTCATTGGTTTGAAGCTGGGGCGTGCTGCCGCCGCTGTCTACAGGCAGGCAAGCGAACAAGGGGTTTCACTTGCCCCATCTAATCAGTCGCCATACAATCGGCGCGTAAAGTAGGCGGTAAAAAACTAGCATCATACTATGAGGACCATGTCATAGAAAGCTGACCGGCGATAAGGCAGATAGTACTCCTAGGACAGTGAGCAATGACCATCTAGCAAATCAGATGGTCGCAGGATTCACAACCAGATACGCTATCAGCGGGAAGAGATTTCTGATGGCTAAAGCAGTAGCAGCGCGGCTTCAGGGCGATGACTACCAGATACGTTTCTTCTGGTTGCAGGCATGCCGTCTATTTGAAGACCGAACGAAGGTCGTGAGCGTGGAACTTGAGAGTGATGACGTGAAATCGCTGGACGACGTGGTGGTCCGATACAGCGGTCACTCGGAGATGGGTGAACCCATTGACGCCGACTTCTATCAGGTGAAGTTCCATGTTACAGGAGCTGGTGCCTTTACATGGCAGTTGATGATGGACCCCTCATTCGTGAACGCTAACTCCGTGTCTATCCTGCAACGGCTATTGAAGGCCCAACGCAAGCATGCGCCCGAAGGCCGCGGTTGCCGGTTCAACATACTGTCGCCTTGGACTGCTCATCCCGACAACGAACTAGCGTCATTTTACAGTCTATCTGACGGAAGGCTCCGCTGGGACGTGCTGGCTCAAGGCGGGGCGAGGTCGAAGATGGGCAAGGTCCGCGAGCAATGGAAGCAGCACTTGGGGCTAGGCTCGGACGAGGAGCTGTGGCGTTTGCTCAATCTTGTCCGTCTGCATCAAGGGCCGATGCTGGAGAGACTGGGTGAAGACCTGAACCTTCGTCTACGTGTGGCTGGGCTTGCACCGGCCCAGCAGGTCGGCGTTGTGAACCAGTATGATGACTTGGGGCGAAAAATCATACAGAAGGGGTTAAAAGCGCTCAGCAGGGAGAGGTTGGAAGGAATCTGCCGCGAGTGCGGTCTTTGGGTGGGGCGGACGCCCGAGGAACCTTCTGCCGTGCGAGTTGGCATCCGTAGTTTCTGGCGATATGCCGAGCACCTTGAAGACGAAACCGATGTGACGCTTTGCCTGCTTCGCCATTTCGACGGGCGCATCCCTAAGGCAGTTGATGCGTGGAATGAAATCATACTGCCCGAGGTTGCTGGTTTTCTACGGGAGAACGTAACGCCGTCGCGTCCGTTTCACATTCGTCTCCAAACCCACGGCAGCATCGCCTTCATTGCGGGTCGGGAGTTAAACTCCAAGTCGGGCGTGGACATCGTGCCCGTGCAAGATAGCCTTGCGGGGCGGCATGTGTGGCGCAAGGCGCAGGTCTCGCCCGAAATCGAGAAGCAATACCCGACATGGGAAGTGAGCGATGCCAAGTTAGAATCGGCGGACGGGCCAGATGTTGTCCTTGCCATCAGCGTTACACACGACATCGAAAAAGATGTCCTGAAATACGTTGGCCAGAACGGCAAGTCAACCGGGCGTTTCATTCACTGCCGTCTACCGTCTTCAGGCTCCACATCGGTCAAAGATGGCACGCATGCACATCTCTTAGCCCAGAGTCTAGTTGCGGCCGTCAGGGAATTGCGCGGCGGACAGGGCGGCGTGATGCACGTATTCTTCGCGGCTCCCAACGGCATGATGTTCCTGTTCGGGCGTCTTGCACACGTTCTCGGCAGGCTTGTGTTGTACGAACACGATTTTGAAACAGGTGGTGCTGCGTATTGCCCGTCTATCAGCGTCCCTCCTGTTAGTGGCTCGGGTCCGGGAACGGGTGCAAAGCATGGGGAGGATAGGAAATGAGTGCTGTACCGTCGTACTTCATCGATTTCTTGAGGAACATCCGGCTTACAGAAAGCCAAGTCCAAGACTGTAAAGACGGGCATAGCACCCTCCGAGAACGGCTCCATAAGGACGAAGACCTGAAGGATATCATCGTGGAGTCCTTCTTACAGGGGAGCTACAGGCGGGCCACGGCTGTCAGGCCGTTTGAGGACAGTAAGAAGTCCGATGTTGATGTCATCGTGGTGACGACGCTGGACCGCAACGAGGTGACGCCCCAACAGGCCCTGGACATGTTCAAGCCGTTCCTGGAGAAGTACTACAAGGGCAAGTACAAAGCGCAGGGCCGTTCCTGGGGAATTGAGTTGTCCTATGTTGAGCTAGACCTTGTCCCTACATCGGCACCCAGCGAGGCCCAGGCCCAACTCATCAAGTCCGCCAGCGTTTCAAACGACCAGACACTGGAAGAGGCTCGCGACTGGAGGCTTAGCCTGTCATGGCGACCCGGTCGAGCGCTGGGAGCGATGATGGAGAAGGCGGCGGATGAACAGTGGCGCAAGGAGATCCTCTGGATTCCAGATCGAGAAGTAAAGATATGGGACGAGACGCACCCGCTGGCCCAGATAGTCGCAACGCAGGTGAAAAACGCCAACTGCAATGGCCACTATGTCAACGTCGTGAAGTGCCTGAAATGGTGGCGAACCACGCAACGCCCGAAACCCAAGTACCCGAAAAGCTATCCCCTGGAGCATCTCTGCTGTGTAAACTGCTCGGATGGTATCCAGTCTATAGCCGCTGGTGTGGTGTCGACTCTGGAAGGTATCCGCGATAGATATCAAGCGGACGCTTTGAACAAGAGAACGCCATTTATTTCTGACCATGGTGTTCCAGGGCACAATGTGTTGGGACGGGTTTCTGGCGAGGACTTCGCCGCTTTCCACGGGCACACCACAGAGGCAGCCGAGTTGGCCCGTCGAGCATACGACGATAAGGACCTGCGCGAGAGTGTAATTCTGTGGCGTAAGCTCTTCGGTGACCGGTTCCCTGAGCCCCCGCCAAAAAGCGACGCCGGGGGTGGGTCCCCCGACAAGCCGGGGTATACACCGAGAGAGAATGTCTCCATCATCGGAGGGGGACGGTTCGCTATGTCGTAGGTATGGCAATCCAACCACCAGATAGCCTGTTGCGAGCGCGGCGTGTGCTGGATGAGCTGCCCTTCTACGAGTTGGTGGAAGACTGGGAATGGAATGAGTCCGCCCAGAAATGGGCGCTGCGATGTCGTTTGACTGTGGAGCCTGCCGGTCTGATCCCCGCCAAGTCAGTTTGGTTCATCATTGCCGATGGTGACTACCCGTGGGGTGAGATTGAATTCCATCCGGCCAAGGACGGTGGGATTGTCCATACTTTTCCCCACCAGTCATACAATGCGGAGGGGAAAGCGGATGTCCCTTGGCGAGAAGGGAAGATATGTGCGCAGACTTCGATGCGTTATGCAGGGCGGCACGCATACGATATCGAGCCCTTCTCGATTGGTGAGCGATTGCGATGGCGCGTGATTCGAGCAAAAGAGTGGCTGGACGCAGCGGGGGCAGGACGAGTAGCCGAGAAGAGCGAGCCATTTGAGCTGCCAGACTTCCCGCGAGAAGACCTTGCCACGATAGGTTTCATGGAGGACGAAGAATCCTTCAGATTCTGGCAAGAACAGCCGATCTTCCATGGTGTCGCCATTGGGGTGCGGCCGGATGGTATCGAGAGTTGGCTAGCTATTGCCACCTTCTCGGACGCCCGAGGTAGACCCATTCGTGCAATAGAATATGGAGCGTTGCTGAGCCAACAATCCGTGCGCAAAGACTCGGTGATATGGATTCGGCTGCCCAACATACCAGTGCTCCACCCGTGGCAAGCACCTGTAACCTTTGGTGAGCTGCGTGCTGTATTGGCGGAGCAGGGCATTGACTTTAACCAGGTGTTATTTAGCCTTACGCGAGACTTTCGAGATGGTAAGCGGCACATTCTGCTCCTCGGGTTTCCCATTCCTGCTGCGGTTGGAGGCGAAGCCCATAGGTACCACTGGCAGGCGCTGAGGCTGCCCGTGCTCACGCGCGGTAAGGTCAAAGGGTTCCGATCCATTGAGGTGAACTTCGCAATGCACGACGCCCGCACCGTTTTGGCAAACGGCAACCGTATCGATTGGATTAGTTCAAGAAGCTGGGCGGAGGAGCAGATAAGGACAAGAGGGCGAGCATCGTCCTCACTGCCCGATGCCAAGGTTCTGCTGATTGGTGCTGGTGCCGTGGGCTCCTCGATTGCAGAGATGCTCGTCCGCGAAGGATGCCAGAGGATGATTGTGGTCGATGGTGACATCCTCGAACTGGGGACCCTCTGTCGCCACACGCTTTCACTTCAGCATATTCAGAGACCTAAAGCTGAGTCGTTGGTAAGTCGATTGAATAGCATATCTCCGCATATGGCTGCCGAGGGAGTCGTTCGATACTTTCATGACTCTGCCGAAGATGAGCGGCGGGAGATGGCTGGGTGTGATATCGTTATCGATTGTACTGGTGATGACCGTGTCGCCCATCAGTTGAGCAACTTCCCTTGGGCGGGAGACAAGCTCTTTGTTAGCGTATCGCTAGGCCTTCAAGCCCGCCGCCTGTTTGTATTCGGTGCGCGGGGAGAACGGTTTCCCCAGGATGTTTTTGCGGGCAAGTTGGACCCGTGGCTCAAAGAAGAGTTGAAGGAACACAAAGGATTCCATTTGCCCCGGGAGGGGATTGGGTGCTGGCATCCTGTCTTTCCTGCACGCTCTGATGATATCTGGTTATTGAGTTCTGTTGCTGCAAAATGCATTGACGCATGGGCAGCCACCCCCCCGAGATCTCCCTGCTTGAGCGTGTACGAGCAGGATCAAAAGAACGGGCTTCCTGTCGGGGTCAGAATGGTGGCGTGTTCGTGAGCGTGAGAGATCTCAAGTTCAGGACACCGGATATGCGGTTTGGGCTTTCGGTGGACGAGACGATAATGACCAAAATGCTGGCACTGTGTGGCAAGGCGGGGAATGCTGAGACGGGTGGAATCCTCGTGGGGTACTACACCAAGAAACGCGACTGGGCCATCGTGACTGACTTTTCAGGGCCTCCGTCTGACTCCAAACGAAGTTGTGCATCCTTCAATCGCGGCGTACAGGGTCTCAAAAAGTGGCTGAATCACATATGGCGGGGAAAGCGACATTACTATCTTGGTGAGTGGCATTACCATCCGTTCGCTAGCCCGGAAGCTAGTTATGTTGACGCGAAGCAGTTGCGGGAGCATTCGGAGAACGGTCCGCTCGTGTGCCCGGAGCCCATCATGATGATTGTGGGTGGGAACCCCAATGGTGCGTGGGAAGTTAAAGCATACGTGTATCCAAAAGGGACAGAGCTTCTTCACATGGATAGTGTTAAGGAATACATCCAAGCCCATAAAGCGGGCTCTTGAGAGGACAACCAGACTATTTCGGCTACGTACTAGCAGCCCATCCGACCACGCTGCGAGTTGATGTAGTATTAGGGGGGGGGGGCTGAGCCGCAGTAATATAATAGTACGTACTCCACCGCCCCTGGAGCCGCGAATCCGACATAGTGCGGTCCTCTTCTTTTTTAGACATGTTGTGAACGATGGCGCTGGGTGGTGGATAGATGACTATTCGGACGATTGATCAAAGGGTACGAGCCCTGCGAGAATACCTATTTATCTAATTTGACATATCATGCCTGTTACAGTATCAATAACAGCTAATTCAACCAGAAAGGAACAACTATGGCACGTCCATCCGCATTGGCATCTGTTGGTATTGAGATACTGCAAGCCGAATTGAACCGCAGGCAAGGGGCTCTTCCTCGCCTTCTCAAGAAGCAGAAGAAGCTGGCAAAGGCTTTGGAAGCTATAGAAGAGAAAATCGCCACTCTTGGGGGATCTGCTCCTGCAAAGAGGGGTCGTAAGCCTGGGCGCAAACCTGGACGGAAGTCTGGGCGCAAGGTTGCTGGCAAGAAGACCCGCCCAAAGAACAAATTGTCTCTAGGCGATGCCTTGGCGGTGGCGCTCAAGGGCGGAAAGTCGATGGCGATTGCTGACGCAGCGGAAAAGGTGCTGAAGGGCGGCTACAAGACCAACGCTGACAACTTCAAGCTTATCGTCAACCAGACCCTACTTAAGGACAAGCGGTTCCGCAAGGCTGGGCGGGGGAAGTATGCCTTGAAGCAGGAGCGCAAGGCCAGGAAGCCGAGGAAGATAAAGAAGGTCAAGGCGCAGGTGGAAGCCAAGCCTGAGGTTAAGGCTGAGGTAGTGAAGAGTTAAGAAAAATATGCTTATGGGAGGGAAGGGTTCCGGTACAAGCCGGAGCCCTTTCTATTTACTTGCCTATATATTTCTGGATGGAGGTGCTCTTTGACGAGGCTTTGTTGGCGGCGAAAAAAGTAGCCCGTTTGATACAGTGTCGCAGTACGTGCGCGTCATGAAACGCGTCTCGTTCCATCTGAATATGGCAAACGCAAGGCACTGCGAGGCGATCCTCATTATATCTCGTCCAACAGGAGTGGACCGTAGGTGTTCTGTCATGCGCCAGCGACAGCAAATAGCAGCAAAGTATGTGCTGATGCCAATATCAGGCAAGTCACATGTCGGGTCGTATGGTAAACCGTCGGCGACTTGATTGCAGGATATGTGTCTTAGTGCCGATATCATCACCTCCCACGGTGGTTGTTCAAGAAGTGTGAGAAAATCAATTGTGGTGAGTGCAGAGTCGAATGCCATCTTTGGACTATGGCCGTAAGGTTCCCATAACGGTGAATAAGGATTGTTCGGGGAGCGTGCCTCGGATTCCAGTCGCATTATAAGTGACCCCCGGAGGCGATTAATGGCGGCTGTGAACTGTTGGCGGTATTCATGAGGAAACAACTCTTGTGTTGCGGGAGAGACGGCGGTTTCAAGGGCAAGCAGAACAGCGGCAGTAGATATAGAGGGGGCTGAATCATCGACAAGGTCTTCGGGGTGCATAGCAGCTAGGAGCTGAAGAGCATCGAGAATAATATTTGGTGGTCCACGAAGTATGATAAGTGAAAGTGCGGCGAGAGCAGTATGTCGTAAACTGGCCTTGAGCTCCTCCCCACTGCGAGACGTTACAAAGCGGCCAAAATAGCCACGAGCTGTGCGCCTTTTCATGAGGTATTTTGCGGCAGCCTTACCCGGAAGCTCATGCGTCGACATGGCAAGCCCGGCTGCTTCGAGCGATCGGACTGCCATATACGTGCTGATGATGCCGCCCTCTCTTTGGTCAATATCAGTGGCAGAGCGCCCTGTCGTGTACTCAAATACCTGCCGCTGGCTTAGCGACCAGCCACCCGATCCCGGGATTTGGTCGGCAAGAACAAACGCCCGAAGACGCTTAAGGAATAATTCTAACCCCGGAATCTCATGGCCGTGTGGGGGTAGGGCGGCCGGATGCTGGCTAAAATAGGCGTCTATGCAATAAATAGAGCGTTCGTCTATGCCGTTTTCCTGATAGAGGGCTTGTCTGTAATTCCGAACTTCATTGATTGTAATATTCTTTGATTGTTTTGTCGTACTGTCATACTCATCGTGGTGATCGAAGCAGAGGAATACAAGGTTTTCAGGAGCGTTATTCAGCGGATCATGGTCGAGATGGGCGATTTGGCCTTTTTTGAGAGACCTATCACCATGCAGTCCTACACACAGACAACAGCGGCGCTTACTGCATGTTAAAACGTTCGCTTCGAGTTCCGCAGGGATGTGTTTTCTTCCCGCGCCTATTTTCATGTTCTTACGCCCTGCTAGCTGCCGATAGCCTTTTCATTCCCATGGAGAAATATAACAAGGATGGCTGTAAAAAGTCTTGCTGGTGTTATTGGTCAATCAGGCGGCCTTGCCACATGTGAATGCACCGCTGAAACATGAAGTATCGCCTGCCCTGGTCGCCGAGTGAAAGAAGCCGACACGCAGCAAATGACAGCAGGGGGTCTGAATACTGGAATAGGATTTGGGCTCTCGCTGGAATCGGCTCGGGACTTCCCGGCCATGATGCATCCTCTTCGGTGACAAGCCCGGACTCGATGCACGCCTTGAGCTGTGCAGGATGGCCGCAATAAGGCCGACCACGCAGGACAGTGGCTGCGTATTCCGTCCCCCCGACAGCCAGCAGCGTGAGATATGCGCGGAGAACCTGCTCGCCGATGCCACCAAACGACCTTATATTCCGTGTCGTGCACCAGTGTTCCCAGACCTTGCCCCCGTTGCCTTCAAAATCTAAGGGGAACCGGTTGTAATCTTGCCTGCGATCCCTTACGTCAGAATCGCCGGGATCAACTGCACCCTTGTTTGAAATGGCACCACAGGAATTACCCTCGACATAAGCCACGATTCGCACGTCATCAACCCAGGACTGGCCGCGCCCTGTGATGTTTTCGATCTGAACTCCCGCCCCGTCCTCAATAACCACCAAGGCGTCATACCGACCTCGCTTTTGATCCCATCCCACTTCGAACCAGGCAGGCCCGCCATTCTTGTGTACACCCAGAATACCAGCGGCCACAAGATGACATGCGCCATGCCAAGCCCCGCCGTCTCCACGTTTAGTCCCTTCGCCGCCGTCGTCATGGATTATGTCCCAATCGAGGAAAAGCCTTCGCATTTCTTGAAGGTTGGTTTCCGTTTCGAGCAAGCGGCCATGCGGGTCCCGCTGAAAGCCGTAACTCATTGATTCTCTCATGCCGGAATGGTCGCAGCCAACTCCTCGACCTTCTTCTTGCTCACCTGACCGAATCGCCCCGCCCCTTTGTCATTCGCACAGGCCGCGCCCCTGACACAGATAACGTCAACTCCCACTTCCCACAGTTCTGGCAGCTCTTCTAGCTTGATGGAGCCTGCGATCCATGCCTCCTTCTTCATCTTGTGCATGCTGTGGACGAAATCAGCGATCTGCTCTACCTTGCAGTAGTCGAGCAAGCCCTTGCCTGCGAGTTTGTCAAATGTGTCTATGAGAAGTCCATCTGCCCCGCATTTCCGCACAAGTTCAGGACCTTCTTTGAACGGGTCGAAGAATCGCTTCATATCCCTGTCTACGAACACGGCCGGATACAGTTTCTTTTGACCATCAGAATAGCTGCGAATGGTCTCAACAATCTTTTTCGCCAGGTATATGGCGGGCTTCAAAGATAACTCGGCCAACCCGAACTTGATGAGGTCAGCGCCTGATTCTGCGACCCCTAAGGCGGCTTGGCAGGCGGCCGGACGGATACGCTGTATCTCGCCGATGTTTGTTGACACCTTCACGGCCTTAAATCTGTGTCTATTTAACCAGGCTCTGACTCGATGGATATTGAACGGATACGGTGTGCCAAGGGCAGAGCCGGGAAATTCAACATCGGCAATGTGCGCCCCGGCCTTTGCCGCATCCAATGCCTCATTGGGGCCTCGGATTGAAACGAGCAGGCGTTGCGTGATTCGTTTCATTATAACCTCCAACGGGAGATAATAGGGCTTGGGTGCAGCCCTTGGTCATTGTTGAATACGCGATGGCAGGCCCAACTTGTGAAAGAAAGCCTGATTACGTTTCTGGGCGTCAGCTACTAGCTTTGAATATGAAATTACTTCACAATATGCCCCATAATACTCTTTGTAACCGAAATAACCCATGCTGTCCGGCGTCTCTTTCAGTTCAAAATGATGAGCCCAGTCCTTCAAGGCAGGCGGAGCTTCCCCCCATCCTTTGGACAGTTTCAAGGGTAGCATAAGCTAATGGTT
>ERZ795054.2381-NODE-2381-length-15950-cov-6.530670_pt1 | contig 15950 bp, 18 predicted proteins | sample MGYA00375138_ERZ795054 | MGnify/ENA primary metagenome ERZ795054 (study PRJEB30183, sample SAMN05720215) | anaerobic digester metagenome | isolation source: active sludge of municipal wastewater-treating anaerobic digesters | place: USA | collected 2014-12-23 ... | reverse complement strand
TTTTACTTAAATCAGGGTCGCTCAGAGTAATTTTTTCAAAATAACCACAATTCTCATATATTAGCTCAGAGTAAAGCAACTTCATTGCAGTATATTTCCTCTATGCGCAGAGTAAACTCTGTCAAGCGGATGTGTCGGATGCTCAGAGCAACACATGATAAAACGAATTTCTTGACACCGAGTATGATTTGTGTAATAGTAAAAGTTGTATAGTGGATTTTGGCGTCGAAAAAATAAAATATTGATCCTTTGTGTTTGAACAGGTATGAACCGTATCAAATCATTCTGGTCGTTTCTCACTGCACCGGTATCCCGGGATCCGGATCAGGAACGCAGGCAATACATGACCACCGTTGTCATTGTGGTCATGTGCATTATTGTACTGCCTTTACTCGTTATCACCTTTATTGGATGGATGGTTGGGATAATTCCACTTGACACGGTAATAATACTTCTGGTGATGAATGCGCTTTTATTCTCAGGATTGTTAATAATTAAGAATAAAAAGATGTGGCGTCCCTCGGCGCATCTCCCTGTAGCCCTTGTTCTTTTTTCAGCTTTGTACGGCAATCATATAGGGGGAATGGGGGCACCTGCGGTAATCATATACATCCTGGCGATTATGATGGCGGGGATATTGCTCGGCAGAAAAACCCAGTGGTTTGTCACGGTTATTTGTATTCTATTTTATCTTTTATTTGCAATCGGCGAGCATTATGGTTTTCTTTTGATTTCAAGAACCAATGAGACAATGTTTCTCAACCGTATTTCAATAGCCGTTGCAACGATCATTGCCATATCCTCGCTTCTTCATTTTTTGATCAACCAGTTCGAGTCTGCATTTGAGAAGGCAAAGGTGAAGCAGGATGAAGTGTATGATCTGGCGATGAAAAATCTCAGGCTTTATGATGAATCTCAAAAAGAAATGTCCGAAAGAATAAAGGCCGATGAAGCTCTCAGGAACTCTCTCAGGGAAAAGGAAGTCCTCCTGAAAGAAATTCATCACCGGGTCAAGAACAACCTGAACGTAATCGTCTCCCTTCTCGGTTTGCAGTCAGAGCAGGAACAGCATGAGGCCGCACGTGATTCGCTCAACGTGACGAAAAACCGGATATACGCTATCTCGCTTATCCATGAACTCCTGTACCGGATGGATGATCTTGCGAACATAGATTTCGGCTTCTACATCGAAGAACTTGTAAGACAGCTTCACGGCGTATATCTGACAGATGGCAAGAATATTACCGAAATGATAACCGTTAAAAACGTCGAGCTTGACATAACGAGGGCCGTTCCATGCGGCATTCTCATAAACGAAGTTCTTACCAATGTATATAAACACGCCTTCATAGGCCGCGATCAGGGGAATATAGTTATTGAGATGTCCCGCAGCGGAGATGTATATTCTCTTTTTATCGGCGATGACGGGATCGGACTTCCGGATGAAAAGACAATATCCGGGCGCTTCTCTCTGGGCATGGAGCTGATCCGGCTGCTTGCGACTACCCAGCTGAGAGGTGAGCTCTCATGCTGGAACGACAATGGGGTTAAATACCGGATTGTGTTTCCCGTATCGGCTTATGCCTCTCCTGGAAATCCGGCATCCTGAAATCCATGTTTTCATCAGTCTGAAGTAAGATACTTTTCGAGATATTCGGTGAGGTCGTTGACGTTTTTTCTGATCATTGCCTTGAATTCGGGCGGTATGTTCTGGCTCTGCACAACCTTGTAATAGTTGATCGCGTCGCGGACCTTGCGCTGCTTGATGTATTCGGCCGCTTTTTCGAGCATCGGTTTGTACTTGTAGAACGAGTATTCGAGGATGTTCTGCTCTCGTGACAAGCTGAATTCATCCGGTAGGCGGGTGAAATCGTAACTCACTTTCAATATAGGAAGTTCTTTTTTCTTTCGCCGGTCGGTTTTGATGAGGTTTTTGTAGAAGTTTTCCTCTTCTTTCATCCTTGCTTCGTGGTCTTTGTCGAGAATGTCGAATTCCTCGGCGTCCTTCCTGTCGCCGATGATTTCGAACGAAGGGGCTCCGGTGTCGGATTTGCCGTCCTGAAGAATTTTTTCGAAAATTTCCTCGTCGGTCAGTTCGTCGCCGCTTTTATCCTTTCCGTATTCGCTCATCAGTTCGAATTCGGAATCATCCTCTTCGGTCGTCTTTTGCACCTGCTTTTCAGTCTTTTTCTCAGTCTCGTTTTTCAATTGAGATTTGGAGCCCGGCTCGTCATTTCCCTTTTTCTCTCTCTGGGCGCCCGGCAATTTTTCGAGGATCTCCAGAATCGGTTTCGGGTCGAGCGTCAGGGGGATCGACTGCTCGTATTTTGCTTCGAGCGTCGACGGATGCCTGTCGCTCTCGGGAATCATGTTCTTCGAAAGGTCTTCGATCTTGCTGTTGAGCTCGTTGAGGTCGTCTTTCAGGCTTGAAAATCCGCCAAGATCTTCCTTCAGGGATTTGATTTCGTCAAGTTCGCGTGAAATCCGGTCGTCTGACTTGAGGTCGTTCTTGAGCTGGGTGATGACCTTGTCGGCGATTTCATCGGTATTTATTATTTTTTCGTGATCGATGACCCCGATGCTGATTTTTTCCGGCATGTTCCCGTCGACGGTGAATTTGACTTCACCGGGCTTTCTGACGCTTTCATACTTCTTTTTCTGGGCTATCTCTTTTTTCTTCGATCGGTAGTTCTGCAGGTATTCGATGTTGGTGCCGATTTTATAGCGGGTTTCCAGGTCGTTGACGCGTTCATGGACGCCTGCGTACAATGAAATGGCTGTCGAGAAATCTCCTTTGATCGCATATATCTCAGAATTCTTAAGGGTTCTTTTGTAAATCCTGAAACGGGAGGTATCGGAGATGATCTCGTCCGCGAGATAGGGGAGTTCGAATGCCTGGTCCGGTTCCTGCTGAGCCTCATCCATGGAGAAGTCCGATTTTCGCCTTCTCCTCGGGGTCTCGTCCGGATATTCCTCCTCGATTTCCCTGTCAGCGGCTCTTCTCCTGAAGACCCGTTCCGGTTTCGGTTCGTCCGGTTTTACCCCCCGTGCGGTATTTTCCTCGGTTGTACCGCCGAGAAAGGCCCATATCAGGATGAGCACCATGAAGAAGAGAATCAATGTCAGAATGATATTCATTGTTTGTCAATATGCATGAAAAGGATTATTATTAATATACTCTTTTTTTTTATTATTACAAGAGAATCGCGGTGACGGATTCGCTTTCATGAACGCTACTTTTAATTATCGGCTTTTTGACCTATCGAACCGTCAAAAAGAGGCCCGGTTTGAAAGAAAATATGAAAAAGTTATGGACAATCACCCGGGTTGTTTTATTTTCATCAGTCAATTTTCCTTAAAATCATTCAGGGGGATTATATGGCTCAGAGTTTGATCAATAAAAACATGACTTTCGGGGAAATCCTGCAGCAAAAACCGCAGGCTGCTCAGATTCTCATGCGTTACGGCCTGCATTGCATCGGATGCCATATCGCCGTTTCAGAAACCCTCGAACAGGGAGTCATGGCTCACGGGCATGACCAGAAAACGCTCCAGAAAATTATCGATGAAATAAATTCCGGCAAGGCCTGATCACCCTTTTCCGGTTATCAGCACCACGAGTGAGCCCTTGGCCGCGTAATATCCAGCCTTGTCGATGACCGGTTCTTTTCCGGGTTCGTATATGTCCCCGGGCGTTTTCCCGGCGGTGTCAACCGCGAGCAGCCACCGCCGGTTTGACGGCGATGGTGGTATGTCGAAAAACCTGCCCACATTCGACGCGTTGAATATAACGAAGACATCCGCATCCGTGCCGCCCTCTCCGTCATCCGCATATGCGCCGTTTATGAGCATCGCAACCGCATGGCTGTCCCGGGTCCAGTCGGGTGTATTCAGCTTTATCCCATGCCATGTGATGTCGGGTCCGGGTTTGCCGGGCGCGGTTTCCCCGGTGAAAAAATTTTTTCTTCGAAGGACCGGGTGGTCTTTCCTGAAACGGACCATCCCCCTGGTGAACCTGAATAACTCCTCGTTCATCTGAAGCAGCGACCAGTCGATCCAGGATGTCTCGTTGTCCTGGCAGTAGGTGTTGTTGTTGCCACCCTGGGTTCTTCTGAATTCATCTCCCGATAAAAGCATGGGAATCCCCTGCGACAGGAAAAGCGTCGCGATGTAATTCTTTATCATGCGCAGACGCCGTCTCTCTACATACGGGATGCCGGTCGGCCCTTCGACGCCGAAATTCTGGCTCAGGTTGTGGTTCTCGCCGTCCCTGTTATCCTCGCCGTTATCGATATTGTGCTTCTCACTGTACGATACCAGATCGTTGAGGGTGAATCCGTCATGGCACGTGATGAAGTTGATGCTCTGCAGCGGTCCGAGAACGTCCCGGCCGTAAAGGTCCGAGCTGCCGGTCACCCTGGTCGCGAAGCTTCCCACGGTGTCGGGATCGCAGCGCCAGAACCGGCGCACGTCGTCGCGGAACTTGCCGTTCCATTCGGCCCATCGGCCCGGGAACTCGCCGACCTGGTAGGCGCCGGCCGCGTCCCATGCCTCGGCGATGATCTTGGTGTTCCTGAGGATCGGATCCTCCTCGATGCGCTCGATCAGGGGCGGATTGCTCTGGATGGCCCCTTCCTGGTCGCGTCCGAGGATCGACGCGAGGTCGAACCTGAATCCGTCGATGCCCATGTCGATGACCCAGTAGCGAAGCACGTCGAGGATGAAATCCCTGACCATGGGATGGTTGCAGTTGAAGGTGTTTCCGCATCCGGAAAAGTTTTTATAGAAGCGCCTGTCCTCTTCGAGAATGTAATATATCGAGTTGTCGATTCCCCTGAACGAGACCGTGGGACCCAGCTGGTTGCCCTCGCCGGTGTGATTGAACACGATGTCGAGGATCACCTCGATGCCGGCGTCATGGAAAGCACGGACCATGTCCCTGAATTCGGCGACCTGTCCCCCCGATTCACGCGCGCGCGAATACAGGCCCTTGGGTGCGAAGAACGCGATGGTGCTGTATCCCCAGTAGTTGGTTAATCGTTTGCCGGTAATCGGATTGACGTTGATGTTCTCAAAAGCGTCGAACTCCTGGACCGGCATGAGCTCGACGGCGGTCACTCCCAGGTCTTTCATGTAGGGTATTTTTTCGATTATGCCGGCGTATGTTCCAGGCGAGCCGACCCCGGAACTCGGATGCGCGGTGTATCCCTTGAGATGCACTTCGTATATCACCGAGTGATCCATGGGAATGTTGAGCTGGCCGCGGTACATCCTGTCGTGTTCTGGCATGACGATGCATCTGGGCACATAAGGCCCGCTGTCGGCCGGTGAAATCGAGAGGTCGAGCAGGGGCGAATCGGGGTCGAAGCCGCGGGCCTTTGTCAGGTCCCACAATGTGTTTTTTGAAAGAGAGCGCGCATAGGGGTCGATGAGCAGCATATTCCGGTTGAAACGGTGCCCGCTTGAGGGATCATATGGGCCCGATATGCGGTATCCGTACTGCCGGCCTTCCCTGACGCCCTTTACCCAGATATGCCATATGTCGCCGGTCCTGTTTATGACCGGGTCAAGTTCGATTTCCTCGAATGCGTCACCGGGTTCCTCTCCGTGAAAAAGCACCAGCGTGACGCCTTCGGCATGCCTGCTGAATATCGAAAACCTTGCGCCATCGCCGTGCAGGTGGGCGCCGAATGGAAGGGGCGTTCCTGGTGAAGTGACGATGAGGGAGTTTTTTATCGGTGTCATCGTTCCGGTATTCGGTACAGGTTTTCGAATTCCTTCAGAATAGTCCCGTCTTCGGGCTTGTCCCTGCCGGGTTCTTTTCCGCCGGTCACGCGGGCGGAAACCTTTATCGCGATCACCTGGCTGTCGGGATCATCGGTGTAAACGTAAATGGTTTTTACAATGGTCCTGTTGTAACTTCCCGTTTCGAGTGATATTTCAAGCTCTCCGCTGCCGCCGGCAGGCACCTCCTTGTTCGAAAGGAGGGTTCCAGTGCAGCCTCACCCGGCCTTGATGTCTTTTATGTGCAGGGTCGAAGTTCCTTTGTTGATAAATTCGAAAACATGAACTTCCTGCGTGTTCGGCGGAACGGACCCGAAATCATATTCGGTCTCGCTGAACATTATTTTCGGCTGCGCTGAAAGGGCCGCGCAGAACGCCGTGATGAGAAACATGGTAAATGTGAATTTTTTGAACATTCGAATCGCTCCATCCATAAAATACAATTATAACACATCGTGAAGCGATAAAATAGCAAGTATTTTTCGGCCCCTCGCATGATTAAATAATACTTGCCATAAAAGGGGCTTGACTCATTATTTGGAGGGGGCTACAATTAATGAGGTCCCCGGGGCGCCTGCGGCCGGAATGAAGATAAAACGGCACGGGGCGACAGAAAAAATTTCTCATATTAATTATCATTTTAAGGAGTTTGCCATGACGATTATCATTGATGTCCATGCACGGGAAATTTTAGACTCACGGGGCAACCCTACGGTAGAGGTTGACGTCGAGCTTGCCAGCGGTTTTATCGGAAGGGCCGCGGTTCCTTCCGGCGCATCGACCGGTGAGCACGAGGCGGTGGAGCTGCGGGACGGCGATAAAAAACGCTACCTGGGTAAAGGGGTCCAGAAGGCCGTTTCCAATGTCAACGACATCATTGCCGGCGCCGTCATGGAAATGGACGCCATGAACCAGATCGAGATCGACGGCGTTCTGATCGACCTCGATGGAACTCCCAACAAGGGAAAACTCGGCGCGAACGCGATACTCGGGGTTTCCATGGCCTGCGCCAGGGCCGCGGCGAGCGCCCTCGATCTGCCGCTGTATCGTTACATCGGCGGTGTCAATGCCTGCGAACTACCCGTCCCGATGATGAACATCCTGAATGGCGGTTCCCATGCCGATTCGAACGTCGATCTGCAGGAATTCATGGTCATGCCGGTCGGGGCTCAGAATTTCAAGGAGGCCCTGAGAATGGGAGCCGAAACATTCCATTCGCTTCGAAGCGTGCTTAAATCCAAAGGTTACTCGACCGGTGTCGGCGATGAGGGCGGATTCGCTCCGTCGTTGAAATCAAACCAGGAGCCGCTTGACCTTATCATGCAGGCCATAGAAAAGGCAGGCTTCAAGCCCGGAAAAGACATCATGATCGCCCTTGACCCTGCGGCAAGCGAATTCTACGACAAGGATAAAAAGAAATATGTCTTTTCACGCAGCGACAAGAGCGAACGGGACAGCGCCGGGATGGTCGAATTCTGGAGCAATCTGATCAAACAGTACCCGATCATATCCATAGAAGACGGCCTGGCAGAAGACGACTGGGACGGCTTCAACCTCATGACCCAGAAACTCGGATCTAAAATCCAGATAGTCGGCGACGACCTCTATGTCACCAATACCGAGCGCCTCAAAAAAGGGATCGAGATGGGCGCCTCGAACTCGATTCTGATTAAACTGAACCAGATCGGCACGCTGACCGAAACCATACAGGCCATCGAGATGGCCAAGAAGGCCGGCTACACCGCGGTCGTTTCACACAGGTCAGGCGAAACCGAGGACTGCTCCATCGCCGATCTGGTTGTCGCGATGAATGCGGGCCAGATCAAGACCGGCTCCGCTTCCAGGACCGACAGGATCGTCAAGTACAACCAGCTCATGAGGATCGAAGAAGAGCTCGGTTCCATGGCGAAGTTCAGAGGCAGAGAGGTTTTTTACAATATTGGCTGACGGAAAGAACAGGTTCACTTTAATCGTACTGCTGTGCGTCCTCTCCGGCGTGTACCTCTTCGTTTTCAGCGATAGCGGCCTGCTGGAGAGGATGAACCTGGAGCGCAAGAACCGCGAGCTTCTCGCCAATATCGGGAAGCTCCGCGGGGAAAAGTCCTCGCTCGAGGAATCCCTGCGTTCCTATGAAGCGGGAAGGGTGCCCGACCGCGATGTGCTCAACGCGGGCATGGTCGGCGGGGGGGACAGGCTTGTTTTTCTTGACGATCGCGGACAGAAGACCGCGATGGAAACCCGAAAGGAAAAAAAACGGGAGACCTTTTCAATAGATATAATCCATTACCGGATCCTCTGGGTCGTGCTTTCAATTCTGGTACTGCTTTTTTATTTCAGCAGAAAAAAGCATGGGGAGGAAGTTTCAGGGGATGTATGATTTCCTGCCTTTCACCGAAAACGACGTTGATACCATCAAGAAGCAGCTGAGATCCGACAACGCCTGCCCCGCAGCCCTGGTCGAACGCTGCCCGCACGGTTATCCGTCGGTTATCCTCATAAAACCTCCGATCACGGAGAACGACGCCGATACTGACGGGAAAAAAGTCAGGATGCTCGCAAACCTGCTGTGGCTCACCTGTCCCTATCTCAATCAGAAAATTCATGATCTCGAATCGAAGGGATACATTGCCAGGATATCTTCTTTTATAAACAGGGAGAAGGCCATGCAGTGTCTGATGAAGGACGCGCACGCCGAATATCATTTTCTCAGGAAATATGTCTGCCGCATATACCTGAAAGACGACGAGGGAGTTTTCTCCGATAACGCGGCGGTCATCAATACGGGAATCGGGGGGATTCGGAACATCGAACACCTGAAATGTCTTCATCTCCATTATGCGCATTACCGTTTGTGCGAAAAAAACATCGCGGGCAAGATCGTTTACCATCTCCTGAACGGTGTGACTGCCTGCGACGGAGCGGACTGCAGGAATGTCCTATAAAAAAGCTGAAATCATAGAGTTGAAAAAGCTGAAAAAGGACGGGTCAATCGACCATAAGATACTGAAGCTCGTCGTGTCGGCGCTTGAAAAGGGGCATTTCGTCGTGCTGCCGGTCGATTGCATTTACGGTATCGTCGCGCCGTTCACGCCCCATGCGGGCATCGAGATACGAAAGCTTTCAGGCCACGATGATCATGAAATCGAGCGCCTCGTTTCGTCATTCAAGATGCTCGACATGGTCGCCGACATAGGCAAGCTCGAATTCGATTTTCTCCATAGAATATGGCCCGGGGAGATCGTCGTCCGGCTCAGGCAGCAGGGGGGCACGAACAGGACTGTCCCTGTAAGAATGCCCAGGACGCTTTTCATGCAGGAGCTCATCGCGGGCATGGATTCTCCGCTCTTTTTCACCCCCGCGTGCGGGCAGGGCGGGGGGCACGTCTACAAAAAAGCCGACATCATTTCGCGGTTCAAGACGAAATCGGACTACATCGTTCTCGTGGGAGAGTTCTGCAAGGAGCACAACGAGCCTTCGGTCGTCGATATCAGCAGCGGCACTCTCTCGATCGTCAACGAGGGACGGATTTCAGCCGAGGAGATCAAGTCGCTGTATTTTCTCGGCAAGGACGATATCACCCCCTGAAACCATGCTGCCAGCAATGACTGATCCGTACAGTGGAATTCGCGGCGCGGTCAGGGCGCTATCGCTCGCCGCGGCCGTAATTTTTTCATCAGCCTCGACAACGGGCGGCGAGTGGATCGTCAGGAGCACGCCCCTTTTCGACGTCTATTGCCCTGCCGATTCGGCCTTCAATATCGATGCTTCCATGAAAACGATCGAAAAGGCCTATGCGCGCAGTTCCGACATTTTTCGCCATCAATCCGACACCGTCATAAGGATCGTCCTGAACCGCGATCAGGCGTCCTCGTCGCCGGAACCGTTCGCGGTCTCTGGCGGGGGAGGATACTATCAACCAGCGGTCGCGGGAGTCGCCGAAATCCCGTTCTGTCACGATGAGGACTTGTTTTTCAGGGCGTGCGTGCATGAACTGAGCAGGGCTCTCCTGGCCGAGTATTTCGGGGCCCGCGCCCCGGGCCTCGGCTGGTTCATCGACGGGGCCTCATGGTACGCGGCCCTTGATTTCGACGAAGAAGCCGCATCGGCCGCCTGCCCGGACAAGATAGAGCACAATGCGGACTTGCTGAAGCGGATTCCGGCCCTGCGCGGGTATGTCGGACGCCGGGCAGTGCAGGCGTTCCTGGCTTTTCTCGAGTCATCGCAGGGGCCCGATGCGGCGAGGATGCTCGCCGAAGGACTCAGGGAGGGCGGCGGTTTTTCGGAAGCGGTGCGCGCCGTTACCGGTCTGTCCGGGAAAGAAAGCTCGGCACGCTTTTTGAATTTTGTTGACGCTCGACGGCGGGCCGGTTGCGGGCAGGCCGACAATCCGTCCAGGCGTAACGTCGGTTACGGAGAGGGTCAGGCATTCATCCTGCTGCCCCTTTATGCGGATGCGCATGGCAAAATGATCTGCATGGCGAGAGGTTTCGAATCATGGTCGTTATGTGTTTACCCGGGTGACGCCGGCGGATTCAAGTCTCCTGCCGGCGGCCGGATGGATGAGTTTTATTCTGCAGCGGCCTTTGTCAACAGGCGCGCAGCGGTATCACAGGACGGCTCGATTTACACTTATGTGTCCCGGACCGGTTCCGGCGAAACGGTTTTCATCGGGGATTGCGGAACCGGGGCTCTGATTGCCCGGAAAACCATGCCGTTCAGGGCGGTCTACGATCCGGAGCTGTCCCCGGACGGCGGCATGCTGGTCTTTTCCGGATTCACCGGCCGCCGTTCGGAACTGTACCTGTACCGCTGGAGGGAAGACCGAATCGAGCAGCTGACCTCGACTCCAGCCGTTAGGCGTTTCCCTTCATTCAATGCCGACGGCGCCTCGCTTCTTTATTCGCGAAGGGAGATCACCCGCAAGGGGATCTCGAGGTACTGCATCTTCACGGTCGGTCTCGACGGTAAGCCTGAAGTCCCGGTCCACGCGGACGGCCGCGACGATCTTCACCCCCGCATGTCCGGGAACGGTAAAAAAATCGTTTTCACCTCTATCGAGAACGGAGCAAGCTGTATTAAATCGTTCGATACCGATACCGGCGCGGAAGAAACCGTTAAGGGCGCCGCAGGCGCTGTATTCCCCCTGTTCACTCCGGGAGGGGACATCGTCTATTCTCAGTATCGCGATGGCGTTTTCCGTATCTTCGGCAGGTGAATTTATTGCGCCTCAGAGTGAAATAATCCTAATTATTGCACTTTTAACACTTGACTTTACCGAATAGTATAGGGAAGTTATTTTTTCATCGGAGAGCACCATGGCGCGAAAAGGCGATTTTAACAGAAAAACCAGGGAAACCGACATTGTCATTTCCATCATATTGGATTCAACCGCCGAATCGAAGGTCGATACCGGGGTTCCCTTCTTCGATCACATGATTTCGACCATGGCGAGGCATGCAAGGGTCTGTCTGTCCGTTACATGCCTGGGAGACACGCACATCGACGACCACCATACCGTCGAAGATATCGGCATATCAATGGGCCAGGCCGTGAAAAAGGCCCTCGGAGACCGGAGCGGAATAACCAGGTTCGGAAGCGCCATCGTTCCGATGGATGACGCCCTTGCTCTGGCTGCGATCGATATATCCGGCCGTTCGTACTTCGATTATACCGGGGAGCCTCTTCGGGGTTATGTCGGCAAATACAGCGAAGAACTCACGCTTGAATTCTTCAGGGCCTTTGCCGACAACGCGGGCATGAACCTCCATGTGAGCCTGATACACGGGGGCAACCGCCACCACATGCATGAATCCATCTTCAAGGCGGTTGCGCGGGCGCTCCATCAGGCGATGAAGATCGACGAAACGCTCAGCGGGACCGTGCCGTCCGAGAAAGGGACCATTTCATGATTACGGTCATCGATTACGGGATGGGCAATATCCGTTCTGTCGTCAAGGCTCTGGAATTGTATACTCCCGAAGTCAGGGTCTCGAGCGATCCTTCGTCTATAGCGGATTCGAAGGCCCTGGTGATGCCGGGCGACGGCGCATTCGGCATGGCAATGGAGCATCTCGATTCATACGGCTGGACTTCTCCCCTGAAGGAATTCATCCATGGCGGCGGTTTTTTTCTGGGTATATGCCTGGGATTTCAGCTCCTTTTTTCGACCAGCGAGGAATTCGGCCACTACCGGGGGCTCGATATAATACCCGGCCGGGTGGTCCGCTTTCCCCATGGCGATCTCAAGGTTCCGCACATGGGATGGAACGACGTGAAGATCAAGCACGATTCCCCTTTTCTCGACGGGGTCGGCGAGAACAGTTATTATTATTTCATACATTCTTTTTATCCTGAAATGGTTGACAGGGACTGGATTGTAGGCGAGGTTTCATACGGGATCGATTTTCCCTGCATCGTCGGGAAAAACAACCTGATCGCGACCCAGTTCCATCCCGAAAAAAGCCACAATGCCGGCCTGAAAATCGTCAGGAATTTCGTCGGCAGAGTGTATAATTGAATATGTACCCTGAAGCTCAAGCGGCGGGCCCGAATACCGGCCGCCGGAAAGGTGACTGAGATGATCGTGATACCGGCGATAGACATACGCAACGGCAAGTGTGTCCGCCTCATCCAGGGGGATCCCGGCAGGGAGACCGTGTATGCTGACGACCCGGTAAAACAGGCGATCAAGTTTCAGGATGAAGGCGCCGAGCTCATCCATGTCGTTGACCTCGACGGGGCCTTCTCTGGCCGGCCTGTCAACCGCGAGGTCGTGGCCGCGATCGCCGGCGCCGTCGATGTTCCCATAGAGATCGGGGGCGGTGTACGAAACCGCGAAACCGTCGAGCATTACCTGTCGTGCGGCATCGAGAGGATCATCATGGGCACCGCCATTTTATCCGATGATTTCAAGGAGATTGTCGGCCGGTTTTCGCGATATCTGGTGGCCGGCATCGACGCCAGGGACTCGATGGTCGCAGTGAAAGGCTGGAAGGAAGTGTCCTCTGCGCGCGTCATGGACGTGATCGGCGAGGTCATGAACAGAGGCGTGAACGACGTCATTTATACAGACATTTCAACCGACGGGATGCTCACCGGACCCAACTTTGCGGCGGTCGAGTCGATCCTTGCAGAATTTCAGGGCCTCAGGCTCGTCGCATCGGGAGGGGTCTCGAGCGCAGAAGACATTTACAGGCTGGACGGGTATTCGGGACAGGGCCTCTGGGGATGTATCGTGGGCAAGGCGATCTATGACGGCAGGGTCGACCTGCCCGGGACGATCAGGACGTTGAAAAGCAGGCGGCAGTATGGATGATTCTGTCAGGAAAGACCTTGATTTCAAGCTTCCTGTTGAAATCGAGCAGTATGAGAGAAAGATCTACGATCTCAAACAGCTGATCGAGATAAGCAAGGGCCTGAACTCGACCCTTGACTACAACACGCTCATCGATTCGATACTTCTTACCTGCATGGGCCAGATGCAGCTTATCAAGGCCGGGATTTTTCTCAAAAAGAGCCTGGGCGCCGATTGTTTTTCCCTGCACCGCAATTACAAGGGATTCGACGTGGACCATACCCGGGATCACGACCTTTTCAGGACTTCGGAGATAATCAGGTATATCGAGCATGAGTTCAGGTGCTATGAAATGCCCGAGCTTTCCGAGAAGTTTCAGAACGATCCCTCGATGGATGTGATCAGGACGCTCGATCCCTGCCTGGTGGTGCCGTTGATGTGCAAGGGCGAGATCAACGGGATCATCATCGTCGGCGGAAGGATCAACGAAGAAACTTTCTCCGAATCCGAGAAGGAGTACCTTGTCAATATAGCCTCTCTCGCCGGGATCGCCATCCACAATTCGTCGCTTTACGAGATGGCCACGACCGACATGATGACCGGCCTTAAAATCCACCATTATTTTCAGACGATATTAATAGAAGAATTCGAAAGGGCGATGAAATACCACCGGCCGCTTTCCCTGATCATGGCCGATATCGACAATTTCAAGCTGTTCAACGATACGTACGGCCACAGCGCGGGCGATATCGTGATCAAGAACGTGGCCCGGCTCATCAAGGAAAGCGTGCGCCAGATCGACATCGCCTCGAGGTACGGCGGCGAGGAATTCGCGGTGATCCTTCCCAGAACCGACATCAACGAAGCCCTGATCGTCGCCGAAAGGATCCGCAGCAGCATCGAGCAGGAAGTCGTCCACCATGGGGGCAAGAGCCTAAGGATCACCATCTCGATCGGCTTGACCCAGTATGACGCGAAAATCGACCGTGAAAGAAACGATGTGGTCGAGCGGGCCGACCGCGCCCTGTACATATCCAAAAAAAACGGCCGCAACAGGGTTTCATTCCTGTAATTTCATTATTTTCTTGACATATTAAACTCGACCATATTAATTGTCTAAATTCAAAAGGGCCCATAGCTCAGTCGGTTAGAGCATCTGACTCATAATCAGGGGGTCCATGGTTCGAATCCATGTGGGCCCACAGAAGGATGCAAATCCGGTATAAAAAGTACGTTTAAGGACAGAAAACACGATGTATGCAATAGTTGAAATAGCTGGAAAACAGTACAAACTCGAGAAAGACGAGACAATCGCGGTAGAAAGAATCAATGAGGAAGCCGGGAAAGAGCTTGTCCTTGACAAGGTGCTTCTGCTCGCCGACGGCGCGAACGTTAAAATCGGCCAGCCATACCTGGAAAGCGTCAAAGTGAAGGCCGAACTCCTCGGTGAATACAAGGGCAAGAAAGTCCGCGGCATGAAATTTAAAAGAAGAAAGAACTATGCGAGGACCCTCGGCCACAGGACCATTTTTTCGCAGATTAAAGTCAAGGACCTCGTCATAGCGTAAGCAGACGCAGTTTTGATCGAAATATCGCTGAAAAACGTTCTATTTGACAGGGGAGTTACCCTGCCCGGGCCGGCATCCGGTAAAATAATTTTTTCGGTCAGAGGCCATGCCGGCAGCGGTGTAAAAGGAGAGGATGTTGTTTGCGCCGCGGTTTCGGCCCTGGCCCAGACTCTGGTCCTTTCGGTCGGCAAAATTGCGGGAATCGGAGGGTCGCTGGAGCACGGGAGCGGCGTTCTCAGGATGGAAATCGACCCTGGGTCCCTGACCGAGAGACAGAATACGACCCTCGGAATCCTTCTCGAATCCTTTCTGATAGGGGCCGGGGAGATCATGAAGCAGCACCCGTCATCGGTAAGAATCGATTGCGATAAAGACTGAAAAAGTATTGATATAAGAGCATTGAGACAAGAGGTTTAACATGGCACACAAGAAAGGCGGCGGTTCGACAAGAAACGGACGCGATTCCAATTCCCAGAGACTGGGCATCAAGAGGTTCGGCGGCCAGGTCGTCAAGGGCGGCACAATCATCGTCCGCCAGCGGGGAACGAAGATCCACCCGGGCAACAATGTCGGACGCGGCGGGGACGACACCCTGTTTGCCAAGATCGACGGCGTAATCACCTTCGAGCGTCTTGACAAAAAAAGAAAACAAGTCTCCGTATATCCAGTAGCTTAATAAAGAACAGATATTGACCTGTTATCGGATCGCGTACTGAGCCATTCATGCGCGATTCGTCGTTTTTAAAGGTAATGCCTTGTCAAAATTCACCGACACCATAACGATCAGCGTGCAGGCCGGCCACGGCGGGCCCGGCGCGGTCGCCTTCAGAAGGGAAAAGTACATTCCCAAGGGAGGGCCCGACGGCGGAGACGGCGGCAAAGGCGGCGACGTCTTCCTCGAAGCCGACAGGAGATATTACAATCTTTCGCATCTTTTCAAAGACCGGGTCTATAAGGCCGAAAACGGCAAGCAGGGGATGGGGGACAACCGTCACGGGAAAGACGGCGGGGACCTGATCATCAAGGTGCCGCCCGGTACCCAGATTCTGGACGATAATGAAAACGTGATAGCCGATCTCGTGGAGGAGGGGATGCGCTGCCTTGTCGCGACCGGAGGCGTCGGCGGCAGGGGCAACACCTTTTTCAAGACCTCGACGCACCAGACCCCCAGGTTCGCGCAGCCGGGAATGCCCGGCGACGAGAAATTCCTCGTCCTCAATCTGAAACTGATCGCCGATATCGGACTGGTGGGCCTCCCGAACGCCGGAAAATCGACCCTTCTTTCCAGGCTGACCAACGCCAGG
>ERZ795054.2380-NODE-2380-length-15955-cov-8.709937_pt1 | contig 15955 bp, 15 predicted proteins | sample MGYA00375138_ERZ795054 | MGnify/ENA primary metagenome ERZ795054 (study PRJEB30183, sample SAMN05720215) | anaerobic digester metagenome | isolation source: active sludge of municipal wastewater-treating anaerobic digesters | place: USA | collected 2014-12-23 ... | reverse complement strand
TGGTGGTGCAGGGCGACGATCTTCTCCTCGATGGTGCCCTGCGCCACCAGCCGGTAAATGGTCACCGGCCGCTGCTGGCCGATGCGGTGCGCCCGGTCCGACGCCTGATCCTCCACCGCCGGGTTCCACCACGGGTCCATGTGGATGACAAAATCGGCGGCGGTCAGGTTCAGCCCCAGGCCGCCCGCCTTCAGACTGATCAGGAACACGTCGCCCTTGCCCGACTGAAAGGCGTCCACGCTCCGCTTGCGCTCCACCGCCGGCGTACTGCCGTCCAGATATTGATAGGCCACCTTCTTGCGGTCCAGCAACTCGCGCAGGATGGCCAGATGATCCACGAACTGACTGAACACCAGCGCCTTGTGCCGGTTTTCCAGCAACTCGTCGAGAATCTCCTCGAACGCCGCCAGCTTGGCCCCTGGCAGATCGCTGTCCGGCAGCGCCAGCTTCGGATGGCAGCAGGCCCGGCGCAGCTTCATGATCTCGGCGAGAATCCAGAACGACTTCTGACTGTCGGCGTTGTCCACCTTGGCCAGCCGCTCCAGCGCCTGCTGGCGCAGCGCCTCATACAGGGCCGTTTCCTCCGGCCCCAGTTCCACCCGCCGCAGAATCTCGGTGCGCGACGGCAACGCTTCCAGCACCTCGGATTTCAGCCGGCGCAGGATGAACGGCTGAATCAGTTGCTTGAGCCGGTGGCGGGCCTGAACGTCCTGATCCCGCTCGATGGGCGTGGCGAAGCGTTGGTTGAAGCATTCCAGCGAACCGAGCAGACCCGGATTGATGAAGCGGAACAGGTTCCACAACTCGCCCAGGTGGTTTTCAATCGGGGTGCCAGTGGTCATCATGCGGAAGTCGCCGCGCAGCATCATGGCCGCCTGAGACCGCTTGGTGGCCATGTTCTTGATGGCTTGCGCCTCGTCGAGCACGATGGTCCGCCATTCCCGACCCGCCAGTAGCTCGGCTTCCTGCTGCAACAGGCCATAGCTGCAAATCAGCAGATCGAACGGCCCCAGCCGGGCCAGGGTTTGTTCGCGGTCGCCGCCGCCGAACACGATGGGATTCAGAGTCGGGGTGAAGCGGCGGATTTCATCCACCCAGTTCAGACAGACCGAAGTCGGCGCGACTACCAGGCCTGGCCCGTCCTGCGCCCGGCTCAGGATCAGGGTCAGCGCCTGCACCGTCTTGCCCAGCCCCATGTCGTCGGCCAGGCAGGCGCCCACCCCCCAGTGGGCCAGCCGCGCCAGCCACTCAAAACCGGTTGCCTGATAGTCGCGCAGTTCGGCTTGCAGGGTCGAGGGAATCGCCGGTTGCAGCGCCTCGGCCTCGCGCAGCCGCTGAATCTGCGCCTTCCAGTCGGCGTCGGCGCGCACCGATCCCGCCTCGGCGGTGAGCGGCTCCAGCATCTGGGCCGCCAGCGGGTGAAACCGCACGCCCTTGGCGCCCGGTTCGCCAAAGCCGCGCAGTTCCTCCAGTCGCCGGCGAAACTCGTCGGTCAGGGCCAGAAACTGGCCATCGCCCAGCGGCAGGAAGCGGCCCGGCGCCCGTTCGAGCAGTTCGAGCAACTGGCGCATGTTGAACACCTGCTCGTCCAGGCGCAGCTCGCCGTCGAGGTCGAACCAGTCCCGATGACGCTTGATGTTCAGGCGAAGCTGACCGAGGGTCGCGGGGCGGCTGACCTTGAATTTCTCGCCCTCCGGCCATTCCAGTACCGCCTGATCGCCCAGGGCCTGCAATTCCAGCAACGCCTCCAGACAGGCTTCCGGATCGGGCAGAATCCACTCACCGCCGACGGTGGGCTGGCGGGACAGGCTGGGCACGGCGGTCACGACCTGCGCCACCCGCCGCCGTTCCAGTTTCAGGTCGCGCCGGGCCTGCACCCGCTTGCCGTCAATCTCGGCGATCACCCACTCACCGCCCGCGCCGGGCCGGTAGGAGGGGCCGCCGGTCGCGAACGGTCGAACCCGCAACTCGATCTTCAGGCCCTCGCCGAACGGCAGCAGATGAACGTGCGGCAGGGTATCAGCGGCGACTTCCTCCAGGTTCTCCACCCCGCCGCCGATGCTCGACTGCACGGTCACCAGGTTCGCCAGGGCCGCCACTGTTTCCAGCACGCGGGCCTTGGCCGCGCCGGGCACCAGCAGGCCATCGCCCAGGATCGCCATGACCTGCTTGTGCGCCTCGTTGAAGACGATGACCTTGAGCCGGGTCGGCGTTTCCTTGACCACCTTCACCGAGTCGCTGGCGGTTGCCTTGGGCGACAGTTCCAGCCGCCACTGCGAACCCTGCGGGGTAATCAGCAGTTCCGGCTCGCCCCTGACCAGTTCCACCCGCACGCCCGGCGTGTCTTCCCAGAAGACCAGCGGATGCCCCACCAGCAGCGGCAGCGCCCGGTCAGTGTCAATTTCATAGCTGGTCTGGCCGTAGTAACCGCTGTAGTCCATGCGCACGGCAGAGCAGATTTCACGGTCCTGGGGGGTGATAAAATCCAGTTTTTCCGCGTGGTGCAGCCGCTTGAGCGCCACAGCCCGGCCCTGGGTCCATTGGCCCCGGGCATCGCGCTTCTGCTCGCGCGGGCTGATCGTGCAGCTTCCGCTCTTATGCCAACTGATCCACCACACCAGCCGGTTTGCTGGCGCTGTTGTCGGCTCCGCGCCGGGCTGGGTCAGTTCCAGCAGCGCGTTCAGGGCGTGTTCCCAGGGTTCCCGGAGCTGGAACAGCCGGACGAGATGACGTCCGCCGGCTGGCTCCCCCTCCCCTTTGTGGGAGAGGGTGGAGGGTTCAGGAGAATTGTAGGTCGGGCCGACCAGGCGCTGCAGCAGTTCGCTCAGTTCCGCCGCGAACCAGCGATAGCCATTCTCCTGGGCGACATTCAGCAGGGGCTTCGCCAGGCCGCGCAAAGCCTGGGAATCGGCGGCCTTCAGCCAGAACAGCACCAGCAGTTGGAAAAAGCGGTTGAGCGCCGGCAGCGGGGCGTTCAGGTCCGGGGCGGCGATTTTCTGAAGCTGGCCCTGCTGGACCTCCACCACCTGCCACAGATGCCGATAGAGGCCGGGGTAGGCATAACGCGCGCCCTTGTCGAACACCGGCGCCATCATGTCCAGGGCTTGGCGCAGGCGGGCGGGCGTGTTACTGGCCAGCAGCGCCAGGATGAAAAACACCCCGGCCAGATGATCGAAGAAAATCTTGCGCTTGCCGGTCCGTTTGCGGAGCAGCTTCAGCGCGGCTTCGTAATGCTGGATGGCCTGTTCGTCGTTGCCGTCCAGAAACGCCAGCCAGCCGCGCAGGGCTTCGCTGTAATCCGTCTGCTGCGGACCGAGGTATTGCCGCGCTTTCGCCGGATCGCCGCGCAACAGCGCCTGTTCCGCCAGGTAATAGCGCAGCGCATCGGCGCAACGGTTCGCGGCCAGCAGACTCTCCGCCAGGGCGATGAGTTCATTCGCCGGCTCGAAATGCCGCGCCGCCGCCGCAAAAATGGCGGCCAGCGCCTCGCCCAACAAGTCGTCCGGCAGCGCGCGCAGGTTGTCGGCGTCGAAGGGGTTGTTGAAGATCAGCAGCCACGGCGGATATTGCGCCAGATCGGCGGGGTAGTATTTGACGCAGGCTTCGAGAATACGATGCATTCGCGTCGTGTCGCCCCGGTAAAAAGCGATGCGCAACCCGGCCAGCGCCTGCCGATAGCTGCGGAAATACGAATCGCTCCAGCCAGTGCTCCTGATCACCTCCTGCACGGCTTTGGCCATGCTCTCGAACCGACCTTCCCGCACCGCCCGGCGCGTGATGTCCTCGACGATCAGGCGATGACAAAGCCACTGGTTATTGGCCTGAATCACCAGTTTGCTTTTCACCAGCCGATCCAGCAGGGGCATCAACCCCGGTTGCGGAAAGCCCTTGCTTTTGATCTGCGGCGCATCGCAGCGGCGCGCGCAATCAGCGAGCGCGGTTTTCCCCACTTCCTCGTAGATCACCGACAGCAGTTGGACGACTGCCTGTTCGAGCGGGGGCAGCGTTTCGTAGGTATCCAGCAGGGATTGGCGCAATTGACGGTTGTCGGTAGTGGACATGGCGCGTGAACGAGGGGTATGGAAGGGGTGGCGAAAAACTTGTAGGGACACGGCGCCGCCGTGTCCCTACCGGGAATCTGCTCCTGTCTCTCTCCCGCAACCGGGAGGAGATTTGGACAAGGGTCTCAGGCGTCTTTTGGCGCGAGCGTAGCGTCTTCCGGCGTGGTGGCTGGCGGTGCGGCATCCTCGACCGTCGTCTCAGCGGTTTCCAGCGCGGCGGGTTCCTCCATCGGCTCCGCCGCCACCGGCTCCGCCGGGATGTTCACCCAGTGCGGTCCCAGCAGCGCCTTGGCTTCGCCCAGATGCCAAGCGACGTTGTCGAGATCTGCATGGGATTTGTGAATCCAGGCCTCACCCCAGTAGAAATTGCAACTGGTTTCGGCCCGGAGCAGATGCCAGTGGGCTTCGTTCAGCACCCGCGCCAGCTCGGGATTGGGATCGTGGGCACGCGCCGCCGCTTGCGCCACCACGTGAAATTCCCGGCTGATGTCATGCACCCGAACCATGGTGTCGCGCTGGACCCAGGAACCCTGCCACTGATGGAAATCCCAGCCATGATGCGTGTCCGTGTTCCAGGCCCCACGCCGTACCGTGACCCGGCCATGCGCGCCGAACCGGTCCAGATAGTCGCTGATGAAGATCGGCCGCAGGTTCGAATGGCCGGCACGAATTTCCTCCAACGCTTCATGATAGAAGTAGGTCCAGAAGTTGGACTTCGCAGCGACGTTGCGGAACCAGCCGCCGTTATCGCCGTCGGTGGCGGTGGTCACCAGCGGCGGAAAGTCGCACCACTTGGTGCGTTCGTGCAGCTCGTGATAGAACCAGCCGTAATCCATGCCGGCCAGTTGGGCGTCGGACAATTCACGGTCGCGGACGATGATGATGATCTCTTCGCCGCCGTACTCGGCGATGTGCGGCCGGTAGCGCAGTTCCTGCCAGTGCATCGAATCCACCGGGTCCACGTACTCACAGTCCACCAGAACGTAACGATAACCGGCCTTTTTCAGGTGCGGGATCAGCCGCATATCGAAGCCCATTTCCGGCGGCCAGAACCCGTTGAACTGGGTGCGCCAGAGCAGATGGCGGGCGATCGTCTGCCAGCGGGTGATGTGTTCATCCCAGTCCGCTTCGGGAATCAGCGCCAGCACCGGGTGATAGTAACCGGTGCCGAGAATCTCGAAAACTTGCTGGTTTTGTAGATACCAGAGCAACTTGCCGCAGTCCACGATCCCATAGGCCCGCTCCTGGAAGCTGGGGTTGGACAGGGTTTCCAGCAGCGTCCCGGACAAGGATAGATGCACGCGGGCGAGATCCTGATAATCCCATAAGGCCCGTGGCATACGGTCGTAGGCAAACAAAATTTCCTTGGCCTCCCACTCGCTGGTTTCGAGCAGGTGATCCAGATTACTCGGGGGCTGGTGCATGTTCAGCACCAACGCATGGTGAATTTCTCGCATCGCGCGTCTCCTTGTTCTGTTCGGGTGGGCGATGGCGAAACCCCATGGCCCATATAAGTTTGTCTTTATATTCCACTATTAATGATACAACAAAGAACCGGCTCCGGTGGTCACGCGTCACGCGATGTCAGGTAATTTCCAGACTTGAGCGCCTACGAAGGTCGCCGCTTCGATCAGCACAGTGCGGACTACCAGCCGCCGAAACCTAAATAGTACTTCGAACTGAGTTGACTTCATGGTGCCAAGCCAAAATGAGCATTGCTGCCCCACACCCCGAAACCGGGTGAAATCGCCAAATAATTGAGAATTACTGTTGACTTGAAGACGTTTGCAAATACGCTATATTCAAAATATCCAATCGTCAGCGATCATCAAAAATACCAACAAGGAGAGGCTGCTTGCTGCACGCGCTGGCATTATGGTTGTTCTGCTTTGGCCTTTGGCTGCTGCTGTCCGGCTATTTCGATGTTCCCCTGTTGCTGGGCTTTGGCGTGCTGTCGTGCGCGCTCGTGGTGTTCGTCGCCTGGCGCACGGAAGTGATCGATCCCGAGGAACGACCGCTGCGCCTGCGATTCAACCTCCATATCTTCAGCTACTGGCCCTGGCTGCTGTGGCAAATCGTGCTGTCCAATCTCGATGTCGCCAAGCGCATCCTCGATCCCAGGCTGCCGATCAGTCCCACGCTGATCACCCTCAAACCGACTCAGCACAGCGATCTGGGCCGGGTCATTTACGCCAATTCGATCACCCTGACACCGGGCACGGTGACCACCGCCCTGAGCGGCGACACGCTCGAAGTCCACGCGCTGACCCGGGAAGCGGCGGATTCCCTGCTGGAGGGCGACATGGACCGGCGCGTCACCCGGCTGGAAGGAGGCAACTGATGTTCGCGGCCACGGCGCTCGGCATTCTGGCTTGCATGATCCTGGCGATGGCGCGCGCCGTGCTGGGTCCCACCGTCTACAACCGCATCCTGGCGGTCAACTCCTTCGGCACTCTGACCGTGCTGCTCATCGCCGTGCTGGGGTTCATGACCGGGCGTCCCGATTTTCTCGACATCGCCCTGGTGTACGCCTTCATCAACTTCATCGGCACCATCGCGGTGCTCAAGTTCATCCGCTATGGGGACATGGGCTGGCCGCGCAACGATCCCGATGAGCCCCAGAGTGATTTGTGATGGCCGTGTTGATTGATCTGCTCAGTTGGCTGATCTTGCTCGGCGGCGTGGCGTTCGCGCTGATCGGCAGCGTGGGTCTGCTGCGGATGCCGGATTTCTACACCCGCCTGCATGCGGCGGGCATTACCGACACGCTCGGCGCCGGCTTGATCCTGCTCGGCCTGATGTTGCAGGCCGGCTGGACCCTGATCAGCGTCAAGCTGCTGCTGATTCTGATCTTTTTGTGGTTCACCGGTCCCATCGCGACCCATGCCCTGTCCCGGGCGGCGCTGCTCGATCCCGATAATCCGCCGCCGATCCTGCACGAGGAAGCGCCGCCATCGAAGTCCTAGTTGATATCTTCCTGCTGACCCTGCTGGTCGTCACCGCAGTGGCCGCCATCCGCCTGCGGGACCTGTTCGCGGTGGTGATGCTGTTCGGCATTTACAGCCTGGTGTCGGCCAGCCTGTTCGTGATCCTGGACGCCGTGGACGTGGCGTTTACCGAGGCCTCGGTGGGGGCGGGAGTCTCCACGGTGTTCATGCTGGGCACCCTGGCGCTGACCACCAGCCGCGAAAAAACGCCGACCGCCCACAAGCCGCTGTTGCCCTTGCTGGTGGTGACCATCACGGGTCTGGCGCTGGTCTACGGCACCTGGGACATTCCCCCCTACGGCGATCCGGCCAATCCGATCCACCATCACCTGGTGCAGCGCTTTATCGAAGACTCGCCTCAGGAAATCGGCATTCCCAACGTCGTGACGTCGGTGCTGGCCAGTTACCGGGGCTACGACACGCTCGGCGAGACTACTGTGGTGTTCACCGCCGCCATCGGCGTGCTGGTGCTGGTCGGCGGCGCGCGGCGGCGGCGTTCTCGCAAGGACGAACCGAAATGAAACGCTACACCATTCCGCGCCTCGGTACCAAATTGCTGTTACCGCTGATTTTATTGTTCGCGCTGTACGTGCAGTTTCACGGCGATTACGGCCCGGGCGGCGGGTTTCAGGCCGGCGTCATTTTCGGCGCGGGCTTCATTCTCTACGCGCTGATTTACGGGCTGGATCACGCCCACCGGCTGATGCCCCTGTGGTTGCTGCGCATCGGGATCTCGCTGGGGGTGCTGATCTACGCCAGCGTAGGCCTGGTCGGGCTGTTGCTGGGGGGGAATTATCTGGATTACGGCGTGCTCGATCACCACGATCCGGCGCACGGCCAGCATCTGGGCATCCTGTTGGTGGAGCTGGGCGTCGGCATCACCGTGTCGGCGGTCATGGTGACCATTTTCTATGCCTTCGCCGGCCGGGGACGATGAGTAGCGAGTGGCGAGCGGCGAGTGAATAGCAGGCGGGGGGCCGAAGCGAGTGCAAATCCTGGGGCACTATAATTACTGGATTTTCATCATCCTGATGATGTGCGGGTTTTACGTCGTTATCTCGAGCGGCAACCTGGTGAAGAAACTGGTGGGTCTGAACATCTTTCAGACCTCGGTGTTCATCCTCTACATCAGCATGGGCAAGATCATCGGCGGCACCGCGCCCATCGTCATCAATCAGCCGGTGGTCTACAGCAACCCGATGCCGCACGTGCTGATCCTGACCGCCATCGTGGTCGGCATCGCCACCACCTCGCTCGGTCTGGCCCTGGTGGTGCGCATCCACGAGGCCTATGGGACCATCGAGGAAGACGAGATTCACGCCCAAAACGAAGAAGAAGCCCTGTGATCGCTCATCTGCCCGCGCTTCAGGTCGTCATTCCCCTTATTTCAGCGCCGCTGTGCGCGCTGTTGCCCGCCGGCCGCGCGGTCTGGCTGGCGGCCATGACAGCGAGCTGGCTGGCGTTTCTCATGGCCGCCCTGCTGCTGAACCAGGTGCTGGCGCATGGCCCGATTTCCTATCTGATGGGAAGCTGGCCCGTGCCCTGGGGCATCGAATACCGGGTGGACGCGCTCAACGCCTACATGCTGCTGATCGTGGCGGGGATCGGGGCCATCGTCATGACCTTCGGGCGGGTGATCGTCGAGAGCCGCATCCGTCTGCCCGAAAACAAGCAGCCCTGGTTTTACACGGCGTACCTGCTGTGTCTGACCGGCCTGCTGGGGATCACGATTACCGGCGACGCCTTCAACGTCTTCGTATTTCTGGAAATCTCGTCGCTGTCGAGCTACGTGCTGATCAGCATCGGCCGCGACCGCCGCGCGCTGACCGCCGCCTATCAGTACCTGATCATGGGCACGATCGGCGCCACGTTCATTTTGATCGGCATCGGCCTGCTGTACGTGATGACCGGCACCCTGAACATGGGCGATCTGGCCGCCCGCATCCCGGCGGTGGCCGACACCCGCACCGTGCGCGCCGCGTTCGCCTTTCTGACCATCGGCGTCAGCCTCAAGCTGGCGCTGTTTCCGCTCCACCTCTGGCTGCCCAACGCCTACGCCTACGCGCCCTCGGTGGTGACGGCCTTCCTGGCGGCTACCGCCACCAAGGTAGCGGTCTACGTGCTGCTGCGCTTCTTCTTCACCATTTTCGGGGCCAAATTCTCGTTTGAAGCGATGCAGTTGGATAAGGTCCTGCTGCCGCTGGCCCTGGTGGGGATTTTCAGCGCATCCGTGGTGGCGATCTTCCAGACCAACGTCAAGCGGATGCTGGCCTATTCCAGCGTCGCCCAGATCGGCTACATGATTCTGGGCATCAGCCTGGTGTCGGTCACCGGCCTGACCGCCGGCATCAGCCATCTGTTCAACCACGCGCTGATGAAAGGCGCGCTGTTCATGGCGCTGGGCTGCGTGTCGTTCCGGGTCGGAGCCGCCGAGCTGGACCGCATGGCGGGGGTGGGTCGGGCCATGCCCTGGACCATGGGCGCGTTCGTGATCGGGGGCCTGAGCCTGATCGGGGTGCCGCTGACGGCGGGTTTCGTCAGCAAGTGGTATCTGATCGTCGGCGCGCTGGAAAAGGGCTGGTGGCCGGTAGCGGTGCTGGTGCTCGTCACTTCGCTGCTGGCGGTGATCTACATCTGGCGGGTGGTGGAAGTGGCCTACTTCAAGCCGGCGCCGGAAGGGCGGGTCGTGCGCGAAGCGCCGCTGGCACTGCTGGTTCCCACCTGGGCGCTGGCCCTGGCCAATCTCTATTTCGGGCTGGATACCTCGCTGAACGCAGGGGTGGCCCGGCTGGCGGCGCAGAGTTTGCTGGGGGTCAGCCAGTGAAAAAGCCGCGAATTTATGTCGATACCTCCGTCATCGGCGGCTGCTTTGACTCCGAGTTTGCGGAATGGTCAAACGCCCTGATCGATGATTTCCGCAAGGGGCGCTATCAAGCTGTCCTTTCCGATGTCACGGCCGCCGAGGTGCTTCCAGCCCCGGATTTTGTCGGAAATCTCCACGCGGAACTGCTGTCATTACCGGCACAGGTCGTTCGGGTCGATGAAGATGCGGTGTCGCTCGTGCAGCATTACATTGCGCATAGCGTTCTCGGCCAGCGGTTCATGAACGACATGCTGCACATCGCCTTGGCTACTATCGCTGAGGTCGATGTTCTGGTGAGCTGGAATTTCAAGCACATTGTCCGACTCGACAAGATACGGTTATTTAACGCTGTCAATCTCGAACAGGGCTACAAACCTTTAGCCATCTATTCCCCACGTGAGGTCATTAGCCATGGATCAGAAGACTGAATTTCACACCGTCGATTTCTTCCGCAAAATCCGCGACGAACAGGCCACCATTTTGGCCAGGAAGTCACCTGAGGAAATCATCGCTTTCTTCTCGAAGCCGAAGCCGCGATCAACGAAGCGTTCCGTCAGAACGCACCGACCGGCATTACGGCAGTGATCGGGCACGTTGGCGTGGTTTGCCATGCGTTATCTAGTGGTCATCGAGGAAGGTCCCACCAGCTTCGGCGCCTATGTTCCCGACCTTCCGGGCTGTATCGCTGCTGCTGAATCCCGCGAAGAAGTTTTGCAACTCATCCAGGAAGCCATCGAATTTCATCTTGAGGAAATCAGGGATAAGGGTCACCGGTTTCCTCAACCTCATTCATCCAGCACGTTTGTGGATATTCATGCCTAATTGGGTGGTTTACTTGACTCCGCTACGCGGCGCCAACGCGCCGCGTCAAGCAACGATTTGCGGTCGCCAGTCCGTGGTTCCGCCGAGGGTGGGGCCATGAATTCCGAAGCGACTCTGCTACTGGCGCTGTTCATCCCGCTGCTGAGCGCGTTTTTCATCGCCGCCAACGACGACCGCCCCAACTGGCGCGAGGGTGCGACCCTGCTGGCTTCGGTGCTGCTGCTCGGCGTCGTGCTGTCCCTGCTGCCGGCGGTGCTGGCCGGCGCCCGGCCCACCGTGGATTTGTTCGAGTTCGCGCCCGGCCTGCCGCTGCGGTTGAGCGTGGAACCGCTGGGCATGACCTTCGCCTGCGTGGCCGCGTTGCTGTGGCCGCTGAATTCGCTCTATTCCATCGGCTACATGCGCGGCAACCAGGAACAGCACCAGACCCGGTTCTACATCTGTTTCGCCATCGCCATCGCCAGCACCATCGGCATTGCCTTCGCCGGCAATCTGCTGACCCTGTTCATCTTCTACGAAGCGCTGACCCTCTCGACCTACCCGTTGGTCACCCACAAGGGCACGCCCGAGGCCATGCGGGCCGGACGGCTGTATCTGGGCATCCTGCTGAGCACCTCCATCGGTTTGCTGCTGCTGGCCATCGTCTGGACCTGGGCAATCGCCGGGACCCTGGATTTCATGCCGGGCGGCATTCTGGCCGGCAAGGTGGAAGGCCCGGCCGTGGCCATCCTGCTGGCGCTGTACATGTTCGGCATCGGCAAGGCGGCGCTGATGCCGTTCCATCGCTGGCTGCCGGCGGCGATGGTCGCGCCGACTCCGGTCAGCGCGCTGCTCCATGCCGTGGCGGTGGTGAAAGCGGGCGTGTTCGCGGTGATGAAGGTGGTGGTCTACGTCTTCGGCATCGACTTCCTGAGCGCCACCGGTTCGTCGCAGTGGTTGCTGTGGGTGGCGGCGCTGACCGTATTGCTGGCCTCCTTCGTGGCCCTGACCCAGGACAATCTCAAGGCCCGGCTCGCCTATTCCACGGTCAGCCAGTTGGGCTACGTGGTGCTGGGTGCGGCGCTGGCCACCTCGATGGGTGTGATCGGCGGTTCGATGCAGATCGTCATGCACGCCATGGGCAAGATCACCCTGTTCTTCTGCGCCGGCGCGATCTACACCGCGACCCACAAGACTGAAGTCAGCCAACTGGACGGGTTGGGCCGGGTGATGCCGTTCACCTTCGGCGCGTTCCTGATCGGCTCGCTCAGCATCATCGGGCTCCCGCCGCTGGGCGGCTCGTGGGGCAAGTGGTATCTGCTGGCGGGCACCGCCGACGCCGGCCAGTGGGCGATGATGGCGGTGCTGCTGATCAGTTCGCTGTTGAACGTGGTTTACCTGCTGCCGATAGCCGCGCGGGGGTTTTTCGTGCCGGAGAGCTCGAACCACCCCGGCGCTTCGCGCCACCCCTCCTTGTCCAAGGAGGGGAACATGCGGGAACCGAACTTGGAGGGGAATGATGACCCTGCTTGGACCGGCATCCGCGAAGCGCCGCTGGCCTGCGTCGTGCCGTTGTGCCTGACCGCGCTGGGCTGCGTGCTGCTGTTCTTTTTCGCCGATGGTTTATATGCGCTGCTGGCGCCCATCACCGCCCGTTGAGGAACCGCCGATGACCGATTCGACTCCCCCCGTCGACCGTTCCGAGCGCAAGTACTGGCTCGATGACCGGCGCAACGTGGACAAGATCTTTTACGGACTGGTGTTGATCTGCGCGGGATTGTTCCTGGCCGATTTTCTCTACCACAAGCACGTCAATTTCGCGTTCGAGAACTGGCTGGGCTTTTTCGCCTGGTACGGCTTTATTTGTTGCGTGGCGCTGGTGCTGCTGGCCAAGCAGATGCGGAAGTTGGTGAAACGGGACGAGGATTACTACGGTGATTGACGGTCTCAACCCGGCGCTGATTCTGGTTTGCGGTTCGCTGCTGGCGCTGCTGACGCCGCAAGGTCTCGTCCGGAACGGCTTCCTGCTGGCGCTGCCGGTGCTGAGCCTGGTCCAGCTTTGGGGTTTGCCCTATGGCCAGTACGCCCAAGTCGAACTTTTCAGCCTGACCCTGACCACGCTGCGGCTCGACGGGCTGAGCTTCGCCTTCGCCCTCGTTTTCCACATCGCCGCGCTGCTGGCGGTCGTTTATGCCTGGAACCTGCGCGATCCGGTGCAGCAGGTGGCGGGACTGCTGTATCCGGGCGCGGCGCTGGGCGCGGTGCTGGCGGGCGATCTGATGACGCTGTTCATCTGCTGGGAACTGGCCGCCATATCCTCGGTATTTCTGATCTGGGCGCGGCGCACCCCACGGGCGTATCGGGCCGGCCTGCGTTATCTGGTGATCCAGGTCGGTTCCGGCGTGCTGCTGCTGGCCGGCATTATCGTTCACATCCGGGCCACCGGCTCGGTGGCGTTCGAGCATCTGGGGCTGGGCAGTCCCGGCGCGACACTGATGCTGGTCGCGTTCGGCATCAAGGCTGCTTTTCCCCTGCTGCACAACTGGTTGCAGGACGCCTACCCCGAAGCCACCGTGACCGGCACCGTGGTGTTGTCCGCCTTCACCACCAAGATGGCGATTTACGCCCTGGCCCGGGGTTTTGCTGGAACCGAGATCCTGATCACCATCGGCACCATCATGGCGATGTTTCCGATTTTCTTCGCGGTGATCGAAAACGACCTGCGGCGGGTGCTGGCCTACAGCATGAACAACCAGCTCGGTTTCATGGTGGTCGGCATCGGCATCGGCACGCCGCTGGCGCTCGACGGCGCGGTGGCGCACGCCTTCGCCGACATTCTGTTCAAGGCGTTGCTGTTTATGAGCATGGGGGCGGTGCTGCTGCGCGCCGGCACGGTCAACGGTTCCCAGTTGGGTGGGTTATACAAGTCCATGCCGCTGACCACGGTGTTCTGCATCGTGGGCGCCGCCTCGATTTCGGCCTTTCCGCTGTTCAGTGCTTTTGTCACCAAGTCGCTGATTCTGGAAGCGGCGGCTCAGGAAGGGCATTGGATTCCATTTCTGTTCCTGCTGTTCGCCTCCGCCGGCGTGTTCCATCATGCCGGCATCAAGATTCCCTATTTCGCCTTCTTCGCCCACGACAGCGGCATCCGCTGTCAGGAAGCGCCGACCCACATGCTGATCGCAATGGGGCTGGCGGCGGCGCTGTGCATCGGGATCGGCGTGTTCCCGGATGCGCTTTACGCCATCCTGCCGTATCCGGTCGCCTTCGATCCCTACACCACTACCCACGTCATTACCCAGTTGCAACTGCTGACCTGGTCGGCGCTGGCCTTTTCGGTGCTGGTGCGAACCGGCCTCTACCCACCGGAACTGCGCTCGGTGAACCTGGATTTCGACTGGGCCTATCGCAAGCTGCTGCCTGCCGCCGCAACCCGCGTCTGGACCGTGGCGCTGTCGGGGTGGGAGGCATTCAATCTTGCCATGGAGCGGCGCGTGGAAGCCTTGATCGCGGGCTTGTCCCGCCACCACGGCCCGCATGGCCTGCTGGCCATGACGTGGCCCTCCGGCAGCATGGTGCTGTGGGCCGTGCTGCTGTTGGGCGTGTGCCTGGTGTTCTATTACCTGTAATGCGAACGATGGGCGCGTTTGCGTCCATGGAGCGCCCATGCTGCGTAAACCCGTCCTTTCTTTCCAGGTAGGAAACGGATTTTTGTGCTATGATTTGTACATTGTTTGTGGAGAGAAACGATGGACGCACTCACCTACAGTCACACTCGGCAGCATTTCGCGCAGGTGATGGATCGGGTCAATGAAGACCATGCGCCCGTGGTCGTCACCCGGCAGCGCGGCAAACCGGTCGTCATCCTGTCGTTGGACGACTATCACGCTCTGGAAGAAACCGCTTACCTGCTGCGTCATCCCAAGGGTGCGGAACGGTTGCTGGCTGCGGTGGAGCGGCTCCGCGCCGGCGAGGGTACGGTGCGGGGCCTGATTGATGCAGATCAAGTTTGATGAAACTGCCTGGGAAGACTATTTATATTGGCAACAAACGGATCGGGTCGTGCTCAAGCGGATCAACCGATTGATTCAGGAAATTCAACGCGATCCCTTCGCCGGCATCGGCAAGCCAGAACCTCTGAAACACGCCTTGTCCGGGTTCTGGTCCCGGCGCATTGACGAGCGGCATCGCCTGGTTTATGCCGTGAGCGGTGATACTTTACTGATCGCTCAGTGCCGCGATCATTATTGACGAAGCCGCCTGTGTTGGTTGTCCCTGGGGCAGCTACGCGAACCGCCCTTCCCCAACCTCCCGCGCCCGGCCCAGCGCGACCAGGGTTTCCAGCAGAGCAGCAACCGGTTTGGGTTTGGCGCCCCGGAAGCGGGCGGCGAGCGCGGCGGCGGTCAGCGGTTCGCCGGCTTCGGCCAGCGCCTCGGTCACGGCGCGGGCCTGTTCAGCCAGGGTTTTCGGCCAGGGACGCGGGGCCAGCGGGGCGCGAACTTCAGCGGCGCGGGTAGCGTTCAACTCGGTTTGCATCGCCGGAGCCTGCTCGCCGGGGGCCTGAAACCCCGGGCGCAGCCAGCGAATGAGTCCCTGCCGTTCCTCGGCGGCGCGTTCGGTGTTCAGCGCCACCAGCCGTTCCAGTAGAACCGCGTCGGCATCATCCGCCGCGTTTAAATCCGACCAGCCGTAGGCGTCCAACACCGCCCGATCTATCTCGTCGTGCAGTTCCCGCAACACCGTCACCAAACCCTGTTCGTGAATCGTCCGTTCCGCCGGGGTCAGCGTTTCGCCCGCGCGCAGTTTCGCCAGCACGTTGTACATCCCCGTCAGGGTCAGGCTGGGATACAGGATTTGGCGCTGCTTGCGGTGGGCGTCCAGCCGCTCGCCGAGAGCGCGCAGTTCGGCTTGTTGCGCAGCGCTGGCGACGGGGAAAGGGAAGGGTTCGAAGCAGCGGGTTTTGTTGTAGCGCGGGTCGTTGCCGACGCCAAGCCGACCCCCGGCGGCCAGCGCCCAAGCGACATGCACCCGCGAGGACAACACCGCCAGATGCCAGGCGTCGTCACTGGCGATAGCGACCAGCATGTTGTCGGGCAGGATCGAAGCATCCAGGAATTGAAAAAACCGATGCTTGGCGGTCTCGACGGTGGCGATATAGCGGGACAGGCCCTCCAACGCCGGGCGCAAGTTGCCGCGCGGTTCGCCGAAAATCCACCAATTATCGCGGTAGGTGGGGCGGTTGT
>ERZ795054.2378-NODE-2378-length-15957-cov-4.592441_pt1 | contig 15957 bp, 13 predicted proteins | sample MGYA00375138_ERZ795054 | MGnify/ENA primary metagenome ERZ795054 (study PRJEB30183, sample SAMN05720215) | anaerobic digester metagenome | isolation source: active sludge of municipal wastewater-treating anaerobic digesters | place: USA | collected 2014-12-23 ... | reverse complement strand
CTGGGTATGGTGACCCTGGAGAATTATCGTAAGCTGGGGCCCGAAAACATCAAGACCCTGGCCTTTGGGGCCGCATTCAGCGTTTTCTATATAGCCAACATATACGGGGCCGTATTCTCGGTACGGATGGCCGAACAGGAGTTTCAGGATGAATACCGCAACAAGATACTTTTCGATCTGCATATTCCTCTGCGCACTGTTTACAACTGAGGCCTGGGCCCAGGGGGCCGGTCTCAGGGTGGCAGACAGTCTGTTCCGTGCGGGGGACTATCCTGCTGCATCCATTGAATACGAGCGTTTCCTCTACCATTATCCTACGGATCCGGCCTTTCCCCGGGTTAAACTTCAGAAGGCGCTCTGCTACCGGCACGTTGGAAACTATGAATCCGCCTTGCGCGAGCTTGCGGAAATCAGCATACTTAGGACCGATGAAGCGCTACTGAGCCGCATCTATTACGAGCGGAGCCTCAACCATTACCTTCTTGGCCAGGACCACGAGGCCCTGCTTAACCTTTCCAGGATTCAGCTTGGGGCCGGGGATGATTCCCTGAAGCAGGCAGTATGGCCACTTACTATTCTGGCCAGCAACCGGTTGCGGAATTTTGATACCGCGCACGTGATGCTGGGCGAGCTGGTCCGGCTCAGCACCTTGCCTGCCTCACGCAAACACGCCCTGCAATTGAAGGTGGACAGCCTGTATGCGGCAAAGCACCTTCCCCGGGCCTTTTCCCCCCAGCGCGCCAGGCACCTTTCGCAGTTCGTGCCCGGTGCAGGCCAGGCCTGGAGCGGGCACCCGGGCGAAGGCGCGGTATCCTTGCTGCTCAACGCCGCCCTGCTCGGCTTCGGCGTGCACCAGCTGTGGTTCAGCTATTACTGGACCGCATACATCGCCGCCTTCACCGTATTCAACAAGACCTATTTCGGCGGAATGGAGCGGGCCGAGTTCCTGGCCGGGGCGGAAACGCTGAACAGGATGGCGGAGTTCAATGAGGATGTGTTGGAGGTGCTGAGGGAGGTGTGTCCTTAGGGGAAAGGGATTTCATCCGACGTCCGGATCCCGGGTAAGGGAATATCGAACACCGAACCAGGCTTGTCCGCCTACATGCGGAAACAAGGAATGATGAAGTCCCCCTTTGAAGGGGGATTAGGGGGATGTTGAATATCAAACAAGAAAAAGAGACAAGAAACAAGAAATGAAGAATATGGAGGGATGAAATCCTTTGCGCTCTTCGCGCCTTCTTTGCGCGCTTTGCGGGAAATGAGGAGGAAGGAGAGGGAGAGGAAGAGGAGGAGGAGGAAGAGGGTTATACGAAGCCGGGGAGCGGGACCAGATGCTGGGCTGAGGTTGCAGACCGGACCGGCGAATGCGGTTGAGTCTTCCCTATTATCGTATGGTACAGTTATTTAGACGCCAACAGGTCATTTAAACCAATTACTTTGCTCCCATTCTTTTCGTAATATTTCAGCATTTCGCCAATCTTCCGTTTATCATAACTCGTAATGCAATCGGATAAGACGGTGACATTATAGTTTTCCTTGCACATATTAAAGACCGTTGATTTGACACAGGCAATGGCATCCGCTCCTGTTATGTAGAATTCGTTGATTGCATTCTTTTTGATAAAGTCAGCAAAATCCTGGCTGGTCAATGCGTTGCCCTTAGACTTTTCAAAAATGTTGGCAGAAACCAATTTCATATCCGAAACCAATTCAGAACCACGAGTATTGGGTTTGAATGTCCTTGTTCCTTCAGATAGGTTATAATGCCGGATGTAAACGACATGAATTTCATTCTCTACTGCCCAATCTATTGCCCGGTTAATGTTGTCAATGATTTCCTTGTAGTTTTTGGTAATGTCATTCTGAATGTCAATTACCACCAAAGACTTATGCTTCATATACTTTCCCTCCTTCAGATAAACGATCCCTAATCTGGAATGCAGAACATACAGTGAGAGCCGGCTATTCCTTGAAAAGCTTAGAGGTATAATACCTATCGCCGGAAAAAATCATAATGAGGTATATTCCTGAATTTAGACCCGAAATATCGACTTCGTTATGATTTTGTGATAAAATACGATTTCCATTGGGATCATAAAACGCAACATTTTCAATTGTACGTTCATTTGGTAATACGATTGTAATTAAATCTGATGATGGATTTGGGTAAATAATCACTGGTGAAATAGAATTGTCAGAAACAAATTCATTAGACATAACGTTACCATTCTTTAGAAGAATCCCATCATCACCAATACAGTATGCTGTATTGATATCAACCATCTGAATCTTGATGAGATTTGATGTTGTTCCAGACAATTCATTACTCCATGACATAGCCCCATCCATAGTTTTGTATATTTCTCCTGCATCGCATACTATGTATCCTACGCTATCATTAATAAAGTCAATAGAATTAATTCTGTTTGTTGTTGGACTTACTGTTTGCGACCAGATAGTGCCGCCATCCATTGTTTTATAAACTTTACCATTGGCAGAACACATATACCCCGTTGAACTATCAGGAAAGGAAATTGAAGTGAGATTATCATTGGTATCGGAAAACACTTTTTCCCAGACCCCGCCTGAATTGTTGGTTTTAAATAAATGCGAATTTTGATTAAAGTCCGTCATTATTACAAATCCGCTGCCTGAATTTGGGAATTCAATATTGGTATTGGTGAAGAATAGTGTATCCCAATCAATTAGTTGCAAGGATAATGTGGGCGTTAGTTTATAAATCTTTCCCCGATTTGTTCCATAAGAATTCCCTGAGATAAATCCTGTGGTGTCATCCACCAAAATCAAATCTTTTATATCAATATTAATTCCGTTTGAAAAAGCAGACCAACTGTATCCTCCGTCATTGGTTTTTTGAAAACTGTATATCCCCTGGTAATTTCTACTGCGAATCCCTGTCGAAATATTCATAAAGAATAAATTAGAGATAGTGCAACAACCGTAATCCCCGCCCCCACCAGTATTCGTGGTTACATAACTTTGCCAGTCATTTTGTGTGGAACTGATAGTGTATGTGGTACCTGAGGCAGGAGTTGGACCGGGGGTGTTAATGAATTTATAGCCAACGCTATTTTCTGTCATTTGGACGTTGGTTCCCTGAACTCCAAGACTAACCCACTGACCGAAAACGAAATTATTTATTAAGATTGTGGCTATTACTATAAGCGAATGCTTCATAATTTTCTATTTATTGTTCACAACATTTCACGAAAAGCGAGAAGCGAATAGCGGCGAGCGAGAATTGGTATTCAAACACTCGTCACTCCAAGTCCTCCTAACTAAAGTACTTCAGGCACTCTAAGTACTTTAAGTACTCCTGACTTCAGGCACCTTAGTTCACTTTAGCTCACTTTAGGCACTCCTCTACTCCAATCGTTTCATCCTCCCGAATAAAACGGCCTTATACCGTTCCTTGTATTCTTCGCTTAAAAAACTGCGATTGATCTGCACCAGCCACCGGGGCAATGCCTTCGCCATCTTGTTGAAGATATTCTTCTGCTGCTTCTCCGTAAGCCGTAGCGTATTCATCGCTGTGATAAAATCCTGCTTGTTCAGCTTCTTTTTCCGCCCATTCAGCGTCAACGCCATCTCTTCATCGTCGGCAGGGTTTACCAATGCAGTATTCACCAGATCATATGCCGGCGACAAGGTCATCCCTAAGCCCGGCTGCTCCAGGAGGGAGAAATTCTTCAGATGCATATCTGCATTGCCCGTAAGGAAAGAAAAGAGAACCAGCTCAAAAAAGTTAACCACGTCCAATCCAGGTGTTGCAGAATGCCTTTGAATAGTTTTTCCAACCTGCTCATAACTGCCCTGGTATTTGTCCTCGGTGAGGCGTTCCGTGAGCTGGCACATATCTTCCATCGCCAACTTTGCCTTCCTGGTTCGGTCCATCCGCCTGGTGATATAGGCCAGGTTTCCGGATTCAAGGCGTATCAGGCTATGCGGTGCTGTTTTTATGCCAGTCATTTGCGCCAGATGCATCGTTAGATCTTCCACTTCCGGCAACTGCGGGTACAATGAAGAAGGAGGCTTTAAAACATATCCACCCCATAAGCCAACAATAGTGAATCGTCGTCCGGTGTCTGCTTCAGAAATCCCTGAGATGTGCAACGACAGTTTGGCTTGTACACCTGTAAGCGCGGTCTGGCTCTTTATCACTTCGTTGGCCAGAAGCTCAAGGCTATGTTCCGAAACAGGCAATTGCGGTGGTACTGGCTGTCCAAATATTTTTCGTGAACAGGAGGGATGAAAGTCTTGCTCACTTTCCGTCACGGGCTGATAACAATACAAACAGCGGCTCATACCACATCCTCCTCTTTTACTTCCTCAACACTTACCGCACCGATACAATCTTTGCAACAAGCCAGCAATAATCCCATCCGATCCCTGGGATTTAGTTTCCAGTTCTTCTCAGCGATCTCCAGCAACCAGCCTTCGGGTATCAGGCCATCAAAAAATGGAAACAGCACCCTGGAAGTATAGGGTACTCCCCTTACCGGCAGAGTCAAACTTACCGGCCGGGCATCGGCCATTCCAGCATACGCCTGATCATACACAAAATGATAGCCTTGCTCGTCCTGGGTGAGCCATCCAGCCAACCGGTCCTCTATCTTTATCGCCGCCTTTCGCATATTTCTGTGTCTGGAACGAATGAATTCAGATCGCCCGTTTGTAGATCAGCTTTCATCGCTGGTCGGCCGGGGTACTGCGCCTACTTCGTATCCAAAGAGTTGCAGCACCAGGTTAACCTTATCCAATCGCAGGGTCGCTTTTCCCTGCTCCAATTCACGAATAAAACGCAACCCCACCCCGGCCTTCTCGGCCAGTTCGGGCTGGGTAAGCTTCACCCGTTTCCGATTAGTTTTCACGAATGCTGCAATATCCATTTCATACCCGTTTGGATACAAATATACTTAATGTCTTTATATTTGCACCCTTTCGGGTGCATTATTTTGATTTATTGTTGATATATACCCTATTGGGTACATATTGCCTTTTTGTATCGCCATTTAACCCCGTTCGGGTACAATACAAGGAGCAAGGGACAAGGGATTATCGAATATCGATCAACGATCTCTGATTTCAGAATGACAGCGAACCGCGAGAAGCGGACAGCGGACAGCGAGAAGCGAGAAGCACTCTATGAACTCCTAACTTTAAGTACTTTAGGCACTCTAACCTACTTTAGGCACTCTAACCTACTTTAGGCACTCCAATTACTCACAGCTTGATCCACACCACCTGCATCGCGTGGGGGCTTACGCCGGTAAGCCAATCTTCCTGGCCGGAGCCGTCGAGGTTGGAACGGATGATCTTGCCGTCGGGATTGGCATTGGAGACCTTGTAGCCCCAGAACAGCTTTTCACGGTCGGCATCTATGGTGATCCCCCAGGTGGCTTTGCTGCCGAACTCGCCGATCTTGGCCAGCCCGCTTCCATCGGCATTGCAGATGTATATCCCGTTCTCCGTCACGGCCGTGCCCGCGGTGCCAAATACGGCCATATAGGTCTTTCCCGTCTCGGGATCCACCTCTATGGCTGTGCCGTCGATGTCGGGGATATGATTGACCACATTGCTGCCGTCGAAATTCATACTCAGATAGCCCCCGGAATTGTCCACCTTGTCGTTCACCACGTATATCCTTCCGTTGGCAGCATTGTAATGCATATCCAGGGGATATTCGGGGGCTGCGGATCCTCCGTTGTAGTATATTTCCGGATTGCTTCCGTCGAGGTTGGCCCGGTATATACCCCCGGTGCGGCCCCAGTATATCTTGTCGTCCAGGACGAAAATCCCCTGGGGATCACCGGTGAGCTCCTGGCCAGGCACACTGGCATCCAGGATCTTCACGGGGTTCTTCCCATCGGCATCGAAACGGTAGATCACACCCAGGGAATAATCGGTGACGTAGACTTTCGCATTGGCGGTATCCGCGGCCAGACCATAGGGCCTCGCCATATCCGTGGGCTCGAAGTCCTGGATAAGGGGAAGGCCGCCGTCGAGCACGATCATATGCACTCCTGCCCCGCTGGAATTACGGCTGCTGAAATACAATACCTGGGTTTTCCCTGCCGATGGATCCTTGACGTTCACCACCAGGGTCTTCTGCAACTGATTGTAGTACAGGTCACCGGCTGGCGTACAACTGAGGGTGACCGCATACAGCCCGGGACTGTCGAAGGTTATAGTAGGATTGGCCTCGGTGGAGGTTTGCCCGTTGCCGAAATCCCAGCTGTATCCTTTGGCGTTGATGGATAGGTTTGTAAAACTCACCTCACAAGGGGCGTAACCCTCGTTGGTAACAAGGAAGGAGAAATCGGCCACGGTGCTGGCCTCGGGGGTACCCAGCTCGGCCTTCTTGCAGCCTGTCGTAAGGACAAGCAACGCGAACAGGGCCGTAACACTGGCAAGGGCATATCGTTTCATCGTAACGGACGGTTTGTTGAGTATCAGTAACCAGGATTCGGAGTCATCAGTTTATTGGTAAGCAATTCGCTCAGCGGAATGGGGAAGAGCATAAAATCGGGATCTATGCCAAGCACCGTCACCGCCCGGCCTGTTCTCACCAGGTCGGACCACCGTTGTCCTTCAAAGGCGAACTCCCATCGCCTTTCATTTTCAATGGCAAGCTTCAGGCTCTCGTGATCTGAAGCCATAGTTGCCGGCAGGCCAGCCCTGGTCCGGAGGATATCGATATCGTCCCTGATGGCACCGATATCCCCGTTGGTATAAGCCCTGGCCTCGGCCCGGATGAGGTACATCTCGGCCAGGCGGAGAACGAGGACCCGGTCGGTACCGGCCACGATATCCTTGTATTTGATCCCGTAGGGGACATTATCGGCGCTCAGGCTGAAGGTATGGGCCGACCGCAGGTCGGCGGGGTCGAAGCCCTGCATCAGTGCGTTTGAGGGGCCCACCTCGTAGCGCCCGGTAAGGCTGCGCGCGAAGAAATACTGGGCCAGGCGGTTGCTGTTCTGGGCGTCGAACACCACTTCGAAAACGGGCTCAGTGGTGTTCCCATCGAAAAGATCGCCGAATGTGGTAGCCAGGCTGTAACCGCCCTCCGATATCACCCGGGTGGCCGCGTTTATGGCCTGAACGGCGTGGTCGCTGCTGCCGAGGGCGTGGAAAGCCGAAAGCTGCACCCTGGCCAGCAAGGCCGCGGCGCTGTACCTGGAAGCCATCCCGGCGCTGCGCGTGGCCGGAAGCGAGGCCTCGGCATCGGTAAGGTCTGTAATAACGCGTTCATAGACCTCTGCCACGGTGTTCCGGGCCTGGTCCACATTGCTGAGATCGAGGGTAGGCGTTGTCTTGATGGGGATGCCGCCAAAATACTGCAGCAGGTTGAAGTGGAACAAGGCCCTCAGGAAGAGGGCATCGCCCCGGAATGCCTCCTGCTCCTCCGCGGTAATCCCCTCAATGTCTGGCAAGCGGTACAGGATATTGTTCACCCGGTTTATCCCGTCGTAACCCGCCGACCACATCCCTTCGATCACTGCATTGTCGGCGGCGATGTTGTTGCCGGCGATCTGGGAATATTCCAGGGTGGTGCCAGTCCATTCAAGGTTGTCGGCCGCCAGGTCCTGCACCAGGATCTGGTTTCGCCCGTATATGCCTATGGATTGCAATGTAGCGTAGGCCCCGGTGACCGCCCTTTCGAGGCCCGCCTTATCGTTGATGGCCGTACTGGAGGAGATGGAAGCCGTGGGTTCCACATCCAGCACCTCGGTGCAGGAAGCGAGGGCAATGCCTAAAAGGATCAGTGTATATCGTATGGTTTTCATTTCAGCCTCCCTTCGTTAAAAGTTCAGGTTCAATCCAAACATCAGTGTACGGGCCTGCGGATAGGTGAAGAAATCCGTGCCCATTACGATATTGCTCGAGCCTCCGGAATAATCCACCTCGGGATCCATCCCGGAATAAGTGGTGAAAGTGAAGAGGTTCTGCAGGGTCATAAACACCCGTGCGCTCTTCATCCCTACTTTCTTGCACCATTCCGGGCCGGGGCTGTAGCCGAGGGTAAGGTTCTTTATCCTGAGGAAGGAGCCGTCCTCAATGAAGCGGCTGGACTTGAAGGCATCCCCGGTCTTCGGGATATCGGTGATGTCGCCGGGTTGCTGCCAGCGGTCGAGCACGGTAACCAGCTGATTGTCTTCCCCTGTTCCCGATTCAAGATAGATCCGGGTGCCATTGAAAACATCGTTGCCATATACCAGTTGCAGGAAGAGACTGAGGTCGAAGTTCTTGTAAGTGAAGGTATTGGTCATCCCTGCGGTGAAATCGGGATTGGGGTCGCCGGTCTTCTGGCGGTCGGCGGAAGTGATGGCACCGTCGCCGTCCAGGTCTTCATAAACCAGGTTTCCTGTGGATGGATCCACGCCCAGGCAATGGTAACCGAAGAAGATTCCGATGGGCTCCCCCACTTCCACTCTATTGCCCCCCCGGCCCAGGTCGTCGATGGGTTGGTCGTCGTACAGACTGAGTACCTTGTTGCGGTTGGCGGCGAAGTTGAGGGTGGTGGTCCACTGCAGCGCTTCATCCATATTCAGGGAGGTAAGCACCAGTTCAAGGCCCTTGTTTTCCAGCTCGCCTATGTTGGCCGAGACACTGGTGAATCCCGAGGAAGGAGGGATGGGCCGTTGCAGCAGCAGGTCTTTGGTACGGTTGTAATAGAGGTCGAGTACCAGGCTCAGGCGGTCGTCCCACAGGCCCAGGTCGAGCCCGAATCCTGTTTGCAGGGTGCTTTCCCACTTGAGGTCGGGATTGGGAAGCTGGATGGGGGCAACGCCGGCATTCCCGGCATAGTTGAACCCTCCGCCGTAAAGGCCCAGGGAAGAAAAGTCACCGATGCCGTCGTTGCCGGTGAGTCCGACGCTGGTGCGGAGTTTAAGATCGCTCACCGCGGTCGTCTTTTTCATAAATTCCTCCTCCGAGGCCCTCCAGGCAAAGGATGCCGCAGGGAAATAGCCGTAGTGGTTGTTGGCGCCGAATTTGGAGGAACCGTCGGCCCGGGCGGTGAGGGTGAAGATGTAGCGGTATTTATAATGGTATTTGAACTGTCCGAAATAGCTGTTCATCACCCGGTCGAGCGCATAGGCCGAAGCCGCGCGTACGGTTCCCGCGGAGGTGATGTACTGGAGGTTTTCGTTGGGAAAATCGATGGCCTCGATGTAGGTGCTCCTGCTGGTGTACTTCTCAATGCTGTAACCCAGCAAGGCGTCAAAATAATGGGTTTCGTTGAGGTCGCGCAGGTATTGCAGCACCTGGCTCGACATGATATTACTCACATAGCTGGTCCCTTCAATTCCCAGGCCTTTATAGCGGGCACCCTGACGGGTAGTGGCAGGGTCGTAGCTGTGCTCACGCAGATTATACAAATCGGCTCCCCATTTGCTGGTGAAAGTGAACCTGTCGAGGAAGCGGTATTCCAGGTAGAGGTTGCTGTGGTTTCGATTGGTAAAGGCCTGGTTGACAGCTTCATTGGCAATAGCAATTGGATTGGCATAGGGGCCTGATTCATCATAGTTTCCATTGGTATCATACACCGGATAGATCGCCGGCAGGGAGAGGGCATTGGGCAGGGGTCCATTCAGGGTCTGGTCGCCTTCCACGCGATCATTTTTTGAATAGGACAAAGACACCCCACCCCCTACAGTCAGGTTGGGCCTGAGTTTGTAGTCGGTATTTATCCTGCCACTGTAGCGTGAGTAATCGGTACCTATCACCACCCCGGCCTGGTCGTAGTAGCTTCCCGACAAGAAGAGCCGGTACTTGTCGCTTCCGCTGCTTACGCTGATCTCCTGGCTGCTGGTAGCGGCGGTCCTGAGGATTTCGTCCATCCAGTCGGTGTCGATACCCTGGACATTTGTTCCCTTGTATTCGTTCCACTGTGCGGCGTTCATCAGTTCAGGCAGACGTTCGGCCGGCAAGGTTTGCCAGCCGTAGCTGGTGCTCAGGCTGACCTGGGTGGCTCCTCTGCTTCCCTTTTTCGTGGTGATGAGGATGACTCCGTTGGAAGCCCTCGCCCCGTATATGGCGGTTGCGGAGGCGTCCTTGAGGATGGTCACCGATTCGATGTCGTTGGGGTTGATATCCGAAAGGGAATTGATCTCCTGACCGCTGAAGCTGACCTGGCTGTATTCCCCGCTGATCACGGGTATGCCGTCGATAACCATCAGCGGGCGGTTGCTGGCGTTGATGGAACTGCCGCCCCTGAGCTTGATGGACGACTGACTGCCCGGGGTACCGGAGCTTTGGGTGATGGTGAGTCCGGCCGCTTGTCCCTGCAGCACCCCGTCGATGGTTCGCAGCGGCACATTCTTTATCTCCTTCTCACCAACCAGATCGTACGAATTGGAGATCAGCTTCTTACTGCTTGTACTGTAGCCCACCACCACAATTTCGCCCAGACTGATGTCCTGCGTCTCCATAAGCACATCGATCCGGGTTCTGCCGCCAACGGCAATTTCCTGGGTACGCATTCCGAGGTAGGAGAACACCAGGACACTCTGGGCCGGGGCTTGCAGCTTATAATTCCCGTAGATGTCGGTAGTGGTACCCCGGGAGGTCCCCTTGATGAGGATAGAGACGCCCGGGATGGGCTGGCGGTCGTCGGCCGAGCGCACGTTCCCGCTCAGGTCGATCTCCTGGGCCCGCGCCGGCCACACCAGGCACATCAAAATGGTGAGGATGAAAGGGTATACCTGTTTCATAGGTTGTGGATGATTAAGGGTTCGTAACAGGCTGATAATTCACTCGCGCAGGAAGGATATCCATCAGTGCGCCGGTCACGCAATATCCGTGTTTCACATTTCTTGCCCTACCATACCAGGCCTTGCTTTCCCCGGTCCGGTATAACCTGAGGATAAAGCCGGAGCCGTTGTCAACAGGGGTAAACTGACCGATGCTTTCCCTTCCCCGGGTATCCATCAGTCCCTCGCAGAGCAGCTCGGGGAAAGTCAGGGGGGCATCGCTCAGCGCCCCACCGGTAGGTGCTCCTTGGTTTTCATGTACTTCGCGACCATCGAGGCTTTTTTTGTAGCCCGCCGGCTTCACGCTAAGCGAGTTCAGGTCGAGGGTATCGCCCTGGGTGAGGTAGTCCACCCGGATATTCTCAATACTGAGGTAGCCAGGAACCTTCACTCTATGTGCCAGGGCCGCATGAAGCACCGTTACCGCCCCTGCACCAATGACTTCTATTATTCTATCTTTGGAATGATAGACCAGGGCGGTGTTTTCATCTATTCCAAAGCCACGCTCCCATTCTGTTCCGGGATCCGTGAGGGCCACCGCGAGTCTGCCGATCCGCGATCGCTCGTGGAAATGCTGGTCCACCAATCCTTCAGGGAAAAACCCGAGGCCGGGTCCGATCAGCACTCCCGGCCTTCCGGCGGTATCCTCATCTCCCTGATAGCGGATTACCCCGGCGGTCAGGGCTTCCAGGCTGGTCCCCCCTGCGATCATCGGATCGCTCATCACTGCCGCACCGGCGCTGGTGCCCCCCACCACGCCGCCATTCCTGTATACATCCCAAACCGCTTGTAGAACCAGGGATGGCTTCCCTCCTGTTGCCGTGAGGACCTTCAGTATCCTTGACTGGTCACCTCCGGTGAACCATATCCCGGAGCAGGAACCAACAATTGTCGCGAGCTCAGGGTCCCAGGCGTTGGGTTTCCAGGTTGACTCATCGGTATCATGAGTGCTGTCGTCGTCCATCATAGCGAGGGGCAGCAACAGGATATTCTCCGGGTCTACGCCATACCGTGCGAGCGCTGACTGCATAGAGCGTCCTGACTGTACCGGAACGCCGCTGGCTGCAGGGATGATGGCGATCTTCCCGTTCCCGGAGGCTCCGAACAGCTGGATAAAGGTACGGTACACCGGGTGGTTCGTGGGATCCAGCCCCCCGCCCACGATCACCAGGCTTCCCTGGGACCGGAGCGGAGACCCGAGGACCATCAGCATTCCGGCCATACCCATGGATAACCATCGGATCATTGGTTGCGGGGATTAATGCACATTGTTCAGGAATCAGGACTAAGGTAGGCAATGCGGTGAAATTATCCATGCGCGTCCCGTGCATAAAATGGTTATTTTGCAGCAAAGAACTCAGGATGATTACATTGTTCCAAGGGGCCAGGGTGTATGCCCCTGACAGCATGGGCCATGCCGATGTGCTCGTGGGAGGGTCGCAGATCCTGGCCGTAGGGCCTTCCCTGGTGCAGTTCAGCGAACCGGGTGTTGATGTGATCGACGCCAGGGGCAAGGTCCTGGTTCCCGGACTCATAGATAGCCATGTCCACATCACCGGAGGGGGTGGAGAAGGGGGGCCGGGTAGCCGTATGCCCGAGCTGGAGTTGTCGCAGATGCTTGAAGGAGGGGTGACGACGGTAGTGGGTTGCCTGGGAACCGATGGCATCACCCGCAGTGTGGACAGCGTGCTGATGAAGGTAAAGAATCTTAGGGCGCAGGGAGTGTCGGCCTGGATGTATACAGGGGCCTACCAGGTTCCACCACCCTCCATCACCGGCGATTTCACGCGGGACATCGCGTTGATCGAAGAGGTGATCGGCCTGGGGGAGATCGCCATCAGCGACCACCGCAGCTCTGTGCCGTCTATTGCCGAGCTGGCGAGGCTGGCGGCACATGCCAGGGTGGCGGGCATGCTGGGGGGCAAGGCCGGGATAGTGAACCTGCACCTGGGTGATGCCCCGGACCCATTCCGACCTATACACGATGTGGTGGCGGCAAGCCAGCTGAGCTATCTCCAGTTCCTGCCCACGCACGTGAACCGCAACCCATACATTTTTGAGGATGCCAAATCATACGGGATAAGGGGTTATGTGGACATCACCACCAGCTCCTGGCCCTACTTCCCCGATGAGGAGATAAAGCCCTCCCGGGCCCTGAAGCTCTTGCTGGAAGCCGGGGTTCCCATCGACCACATCACCTTCACTTCCGATGCCTGTGGTTCATTGCCTGCTTTCGATCCGGTGAGTGGAAAACTGCTCAGGATAGAGATGGGCCTGCCCTCCTCGGTGCTCCGTGAAATCCGCGAGGCTATCCTGGAAGAAGGCATCGCTCCTGAAGTGGCTTTCCGGACAGCGACCTCAAGTCCCGCACAGATCCTTCGTCTGGAAAAAAAGGGCAGGATCGAAGTAGGTGCCGATGCTGACCTGCTGTTGATGAACGAAGATTTCCACATAGAAAAGGTGATGGCGCTGGGCAGGTTCCTCAGCGGTTATCCACACGGAGAATAGGGTAAGCGGAGCCGATCCCAAGCAGATAGGCAAATTGTCGATATGTCCTGAGTCCCAGCATGGAGCGGGGTTCCAGGGCCAGCGCCAGGCGCCTCCCCTTCCATTGGGCATAAGGGATAAACCAATAATCCCCCTCCCTGATCAGTGAAGGATCAACGATGGACTCCCGGATCACTGGATCAGGGATAGTGTCCCCTTCAAACAGGATGGTCTGGAAACTATGGACAAATGACTGTTTGATCTTGTGCCGGGCTGCAGGCCGGTATGGGAAACGCTGCAGGGCCTGCCGTTCACACCAGTTCAACAGCAGGCTGTCTGATGCAGGGATAAGGTACCCCAACGGAGGCTTCACCCCCAGGGTTGGGCGCACCCGTGAGAGGAAGTTACTGACATTCACCAGGCTGTCCGTCCCGGAACGATAGCTCCATACCGGTAGGGCCAGGGTGCGGCCATCGGAATAATGCTCATAATGCAAGGCCAGGGAGTCTCCCCTGCCGCCTTTCCGTATCCGGTCCCTTTCCTTATCTGCGATCCTTATGATCTTTTTCGGATGCGCTGCGATGAACTCCAGGAAGGCCAGCATTCCGGTGAACTGTCCTTCCGCCCTGCGCTCAAGATTATGGGTAAGCCGGTCCTCTCCGTTCATTCCTTCCTGAATGAGCGAGAGTGTCCCTATTATCCCCAGTGACTGACGGCCATCGTTGATGTCGAACGTACTGTACCGCATCGGATAAGCCGGAGGCGGGCCTCCCGGAAGGTATTCCATGCAGCTGTATCCTTTCTTCCTGATAAAATCAAGCATAAAGGGCACCACGACCTGGGAGGAAAATGCGCGGACATTTCCCGAAATGTTGGGATTGGTCAAGGTTCCCACGGTGACCTCGCTATTCTTTCGGAAGCCGCCCTTTTCCCAGTCGCCCCCATAGGGGTAATACTCATGCACGTCCAGGGCGGCATGAAACATCCAGGCATCGAATACAGCGTGCAGTGCTTGTGTTTCCGGCTGGTCCAACAGCAGGTGGTCACGGTTCAGGTCCGCTTCGTTCCCGTTGCGGCGGAGGTTGAGCATGGCTCCATCAGGGTTGAGCTGAGGAATAAGGTAAAGATCGATCTGATGCAGCAGCTGTGCGTATTCGGGGCTCAGGATGCGGGAGGCCAGCAGGAGTATGGCCTCCTTTCCGCTCTGTTCGTTTCCGTGTTGTTGGGCGAAGATGAGCACCCGAGGCTTGCGGGCTTCTTCCCCGAAAACCCCGTTGGACAACTTAAGCCCATAAATGCTGCGCCCCTGGACAGAAGTTCCGATACGCTCGGCGGTGACGTAACCGGAGGCTTCGTCGAGCTGAATTAGGAAGGATACCAGATCCCCGGTTGAGGTGACTTCCGCGAAATTTCTTGCTTGTGAAGGGGTGGGGTGCTCTTGTGCGTGGAGCACCAGGCCCGGGAGAACCAGTGCGGAGATGCAAAGTAAACCCGGAAAACCAAAGATCCGGAACATAGGGATTATTTTGGTGCGCCTGTGCTGAGGCAGGCTTCAGGATGCCGTGGGCCTTCCAGTCAGGAGGTTCACGAACGGGGAAGGCTGAGGTTGCGGGGCTATTCGTCCAGGGCGTCGGCCAACTCGTCGGTGATCTCCAGGTTGTGGAACACCTGGGAAACATCGTCGTCGTCCTCGAAAACGTCGATGAGCTTCATCACCTTGCGGCCGCTGTCCACATCCAGCTTAACGGTGGTATTTGGGATGCGCTGCAGTCCGGCGCTTTCGGCTTCCACGCCCAGCTCTTCGAGTTTCTTCTGCATGCGGCCGAAGTCTTCCATGGCGGTGGTAATGGTAAAATAACCCTCTTCCAGTACAATGTCCTCAGCGCCCCCGTCGATCGCCTCCATCTCGAACTCCTCGGGGTCGATGGAGCCCACAGGCACCGTGAAGATCCCCTTGCGTTCGAAGATGAAGCTGAGCGAGCCATTGGTTCCCAGGCTGCCGTTGTATTTGTTGAAATAGGATCGGATAGCGGAAACGGTGCGCTGGAGGTTGTCGGTGGTGCACTCCACGAATACGGCTACACCGTTGGGGGCATAGCCTTCATAGGTCACTTCCTGGAATACCGCGGAATCCTTGTCCTTGGCCTTGTTGATGGCGCGCTGGATGTTATCCTTGGGCATATTGACCCCTTTGGCGTTGGCAATGGCCAGGCGCAGCCGGGGGTTGCCTTCCGGGTCAGGGCCACCTTCCTTGATGGCGATCGTCATTTCCTTGATGATCTTGGAGAAGATCTTGGAGCGCTTGGCATCCGCCGCACCTTTTTTGCGCTTGATGGTGGACCATTTGCTGTGACCTGACATAGTTCGGGGTGTTGGTTTTCCGGTATTCCGGACGGCAAAAATAACCCAAATCGGCTACTTTTCATGGCGCGCGGCCTGGGCAGGGGACAAAAAAACCGCCCTCGCGTGTGGCGGGGCGGTCCTTCGTTCACTGATCTGACGGCACGATCACCATGAGGACAATGTCAGACCAACGGAGAACGGATAGAGCTCGGGGCCTTCATCCTCCTTGAAGAGGGGGAGGAAGGAATAGTTGGCAAAGAGGTTGACCACACCCCAGCCGAGTCGCACGGTGCCTTCGGCCTTGAGGGGGTTGAGGTGGAAATCGTCGCGCACCTTGTTCTTCTGCGTGCCT
>ERZ795054.2377-NODE-2377-length-15957-cov-4.887939_pt1 | contig 15957 bp, 12 predicted proteins | sample MGYA00375138_ERZ795054 | MGnify/ENA primary metagenome ERZ795054 (study PRJEB30183, sample SAMN05720215) | anaerobic digester metagenome | isolation source: active sludge of municipal wastewater-treating anaerobic digesters | place: USA | collected 2014-12-23 ... | reverse complement strand
GCTGGATACGCGATTGAAACTGTTGAAGAGCATTGCGGTGAACTCGCCGGAGAAGATGGTGTCGAAGGACGCGGTTTGCGGCTGTTAGACTAATCGGAAGTCACATGAACCAACAACCCCCTGTTCCCCCAGAAGGAACGGGGGGTTTCTTTTTGCTCAACTAATTATCTGAAAGATGCTATAAATCTCCAAACTGTGGAGGCGTCTGGCTTGAAAAAGAAAATCATCGTCGGGTTTTTGGCGCTTCTGGTTCTGGTTTCCGTCGTTGTTTATTTTGGTCGCTGGACAAACCGGAATCGGACCCTCTATTACTCGGGAACCATTGAAGCGACCCAGTTTCACCTCTCCTTCCAGGTTGCCGGCCAGGTTGCGCGGGTTCTGGTCGATGAGGGGTATGCCGTTAAAGCAGGCGATCTGCTGGTCGAACTCGATACACGGGAGTTAAAGGCCAGACATGATCAGGCCGAAGCCAACTATGAGCGCTCACAAGCCAGTTTAAATGCGCTCAACGCTCAGTTAAGAGAAGTCCAAACCGGCAATCGTCCTCAGGATGTCGAAAGGGCGCGGCAGGCATACTTGTCCTCACAGGCCGTTATGGAAGAAGCCAGAAAAAACATGCAGAAGTATCAGCGGCTGTTCCGGAACGGTACCGTTTCCGAAAAGGAATGGGATGCGGTTAAATTGCGTTACGATGTAACCCTCCATGATTACGAGAGAAATGCCGAAGCGTATGACCTTGCCAAGGAAGGAAGCCGCTCCGAGACGCTTGACGCCGCCCGTGCCAATGTCGCGGGAGCGAAAGCGCAGTTGGCCTCCGCCGACGCTGCGTGGCAACAGGCAAAAATCCTGCTTTCCTATGCACAGTTGAAAGCCCCGACCGGCGGTATCATTACCAGCCGGAACGTGGAAAATGGTGAAGTGGTGACTCCGGATCAGGAGGTAATGACCATGGCGGATTTGTCCATGGTCGACCTGAAGATCTTCGTGGCTGAAACGGAAATCGGCAAGGTCAAACCCGGGCAATCTGTGGAGGTGCGTGTGGATACTTTTCCCGATAAAGTGTTTAAGGGCAAGGTTTCATATATTTCTCCGGAAGCTGAGTTTACGCCCAAGATGATTCAAACCCATAAGGAACGCATCAAGCTGGTCTATCTGGTCAAGGTGTCGGTGCCCAATCCCCTCTTGGAATTGAAGTCAGGAATGCCGGCCGACGCCTGGTTGAAATAGTCAACTCCCTAAAATGAAGCGTTTTTTGTCCGGCACAAAGCCCGGTCCTTTCAAGGTTTTCCGCTATGGACATTGATTCCCGCCCGCCCTATGTTCGGGTGGATCATGTTTCCTTTTCTTTCGGTCATGCTGCGGCGGTTGCGGATGTGAGTCTGACCGTGCCTGCGGGTACGATCTGGGGGCTGGTCGGCTCCGACGGGGCAGGGAAGTCGACGCTCCTGCGGATGGTTGCCCTGATGCTGAAACCTCTGCAGGGGACGATTACCATCGATGGGTTGGATGTTGTGTCCTCAAGGACTCAAGTCAAGAACCTTTTGGGTTACATGCCCCAACGCTTTGCCCTATATCAGGACCTGACGGTCGAGGAAAACATGGATTTTTTCCTCGACATTTACGGGATCACCGGTCAAGAAAGAATCGAACGCAAACAACGGTATCTTGGTTTCACGCGGCTCCTGCCCTTTATGGACCGCTATGCGGGGAATCTTTCCGGAGGCATGAAGCAAAAGCTGGGTCTGGCTTGTGTCCTGGTCCATGAACCGCGGCTTTTGGTGCTGGACGAGCCGACCAACGGTGTCGACCCGGTTTCACGCCGGGAGTTTTGGGACATGCTTTTTGAAATGCGGGAACGGGGGCTGACCATTCTGGTTTCGACAGCCTATATGGACGAAGGGGAACGCTGCCACGGTTTGGGCATTATGCACCGGTCCAAACTTCTGGCCGTAGCGGCGCCGGAGACGATCCGTGGCGGTACGGCCACCCTGGAAGACGCGATCAAAGACCTGATTAGAGCAGCGGACAGCGATCTGGAACATGGCACCTTCAATATCTGACAACATCATTTCCGTGATCGATCTGGAGAAACGCTTCGGGCCGTTCGTCGCAGTGGACAAAATTTCTTTTTCCGTGCAAAGAGGTGAAGTATTTGGCTTTCTCGGCTCCAACGGCTCGGGTAAATCAACAACAATCCGTATGCTCTGCGGGATCATCCGTCCCACATCTGGTGGGGGAACGGTGGCGGGTCACGATATAAAGACAGAACCGGAGGCGATTAAGGGTGCTATCGGTTACATGTCCCAGAAGTTCTCTCTTTACGAGGACCTGACTCCTTTTGAGAATCTTCGTTTTTATCTTGGGATTTACAGTGTCCCTGAACCGCTCTGGGAAGAGCGTATCCGCTGGATTATCGGGATGACAAGGCTCGAGGAGGCAAAAAACCGTTTGACCCGTGAACTGCCACCCGGGGTGAAACAGCGGCTGGCCCTGGGCTGTGCCTTGCTGCATAAACCGCCCCTCCTTTTTCTCGATGAACCGACTTCCGGAGTAGACCCGGTAACCCGGGAAGCCTTCTGGCACTTTATCGCCGGACTGGCGGACGGGGGGATGACAATTTTTGTCACCACCCATTATATGGATGACGCCTTGCACTGTAACCGGATCGTGATGATCAACGCCGGCCGGATCGTGGCCGCAGGGTCTCCCGCAGAAATTGTGCGGAATGCCTGCCCGGAAAAGCCCGACGCGGATCTGGATGACGCATTTGTCAGGATAATGGCCCCTCATGAGGATAAAACCGATTAATCGACCCAAAGGGAAAACCATCATACGGGAGGTGTAAAAATGGACAAGGAAAGGATTTCATACCACGAATCGGTCCTGAAGGTTTATGACCGGATCAAGCAGGATGGGATGACCAACATCTGGGACCGCTACGAGGCCCAGGGCTTCGGCGACCCGGACAAGCGCTGTCCCTTCTGTATGGGCGGGGTGCGCTGCGATCTCTGCTCCAACGGACCCTGCCGGGCCGACGCCGAGAAGGGAAAGCGGGGCGTCTGCGGTATCTCCGCGGACGGCATGGCCATGCGGATGATGCTCCTGCGTAATGTCATGGGGGCGTCCACCTATCATTATCATACCGAACAGACGGTCAAGACGCTCCGGGCCACCGTTCGGGGTGAAACACCTTTTGCAGTCCGTGAAAGGGAGAAACTGACAGCTTTTGCCCGGCGATTGGGCGTGAATACCGCCGGTTCCGTTAAGGATATCGCTCTTGCCCTGTGTGATTTTGTAGAGCAGGATTTCAACCGGAAATTCGACGAGCCGAGCCGGGTTGTAGAGGCCCTTGCTCCGGAAGAGCGCAAAACCCTCTGGCGAAAGCTGGATCTTTTTCCCGGCGGTATTTACGGTGAAATGATGCGGGCTACCAGCTCCTGCCTGACCAATGTTGACGGTTACTATGTCAGCCTGGCCCTCAAGGCGATGCGTATGTCTGTGGCCATGGCCTATCAGAGCCAGATTGTGAACGAATTCTGTCAGGACATCCTGTTCGGGATCCCCCGCCCCCATATGGCACGGGTGGACCTCGGTGTGCTAGATCCCGATTTTGTTAATGTCGTACCCAACGGTCACGAACCCTTCCTGGGTTTTGCCATGGTGCAGCTTGCCCGAAATCCGGAATGGCAGGAGAAAGCCCGGGCGGTTGGAGCCAAAGGGCTGCGGGTCATTGCCTCCATCGAAACCGGCCAGGAGATGATTCAGCGCTGGGAGCTGGACGACATATTCTACGGATTCGTCGGGAACTGGATCATGCAGGATGCGGTGCTGGCAAGCGGTTGCGTTGATCTTTTTGCCTGTGACATGAACTGCTGCATGCCTGTTGATCCTCTCTACGCCGAACGCTATCACATCCGGCTTGTGCCGGTAAGCGATCTGGTTGTTTTTGAAGGCATTATGGACCGCATCAACTATGAACCGGACAAAGCGGCATCCCAGGCTGCGCAGCTGCTCGAAATGGCGATTGGCAACTTCAAGGAACGCCGGGCAACGGTTGCACCGGTAAACGGTCTTCGCACCGGGGAAGCTATGGTGGGATTTTCCACGGAGAGTATTCTTGAGGCCCTGGGGGGGAAGCTGGATCCTCTATTGGACGCGGTTAAAAGTGGAACTATCCGGGGCATCGCCGGGCTGGTTTCCTGCACCAGCCTCCGGGATTCGGGACAGGATGTCCACACGGTACGGATGGCGAAAGAACTGATTAAGAGGGATATTCTGGTCTTGTCCATGGGATGCGGGAATGCGGCCCTGCAGGTCGCCGGCCTTTGCCTGCCGGAGGCAGCGTCTATGGCCGGTTCTGGTTTGTCGGCTGTCTGTAAAACACTGGGTGTCCCGCCCGTTCTGTCCTATGGTACCTGTACCGACACGGGACGCATTGCCGACCTGATCGGCGCTGTTTCCGCTGCACTGGGTGGTGTACCCGTTCCTGATCTTCCCCTGGCTGCGGTGGCGCCGGAGTATATGGAGCAGAAGGCGACGATTGATGCGATCTTCGCCCTGGCCTTTGGCCTCTATACTTATGTCAATCCCGTTCCGACCGTAACAGGAGCCCCGAACCTGGTGAAACTCCTGACGGAAAACTGTCGGGAGGTTACGGGCGGCATCCTCCATGTGGAAACGGACGCCTCCGAGGCGGCTGACGCCATTTTGAATCATATTGAGACGAACCGGAAAAAACTGGGGATCTGAAGCAGTCGCCATATGCCGCGATAATTCGGGGAACCATAGGTTGCCGTTATGCCCTTGGGTACTTCCGAAAAAGGAATGATTTCATGAAAAAGAGAAGGGATGAAGCGGTCGCTTCATCCCTCTCGCTGTTGAAAAGTTTCGACGGTTGCCTTTGCCGCTGGCGGGTCATCTTGGCAATGGCGGCTCCGGCTGGGGGTTAAGCCAGTCGGGATGGGTTTCCTTTGGTGCAATGCCTTTGTTAGGCAGTCCTCCGGGGGTTACCGGGATGGCGGTTGAAGATTCAACATAATAGACCGTGGACGAAGCCCGATCGTTTTCGATTTTGCAGTTCTCCGCTTTGGAGAAAGACGTGTCTCCGGCCTGCATCGGGTATTTCTTATCCACCCCGAACGTGAACTCCTTGACGGCCAAACCTTTCGTATTGGGAGTCGAGGCATCCGCCCATTTGGCGACGCCGGGAATAGTATACACTTGGGTGAAGGTTTTGCATTCACCCTTCTTTAAGGGATTGCCGACGGGGTTGTGACTGAAAATCTGCAGATTTGACTCCATGGCGGCCGTTTTGGGTGGATGCCAGGTGATGACCATGAAGAAGGCATCCATGGGGACCGTGCCGCTGTAATCTTTAAGGCCGATATTGCAGACCGTGCCGGTCAGGGTAATCTTCGCCGTGTTGGCCGCCAATACTTTATTGACGATCAGCTTCACCGACGGATCCGGGCACATATAGGGCGCTACGGTACCGATCTGGGATTTGACATCGGTTGCCGGTATCGGTGGCGTGGCCGATACAACCTGTGCGAACGTAAGTAAAATGGTTATCGTGATCAACACAATACCAAGACAACGATTTTTTCTCCTGAATTCAGCTTTCATAGCTTTCCTCCTGTAATGTGTCCAATGTGGTTGGATAAATAGACGTCATCCGTAGTTGTCTCGGAAGTATAGGACGCCTGTTTTAACGGAATGTCAACCCTGAAATGCCGAAAAAACTCAAGCAGCGTATAAGTGCGTTTCGTTACATGACCCGTTCAGGTAGGCGATCTGGCTATCGTTTCTCGCCGGGCGACGGCTTTTGTAGATGCCAAAGGGGCCAACAGGGGACGAAGTCAATCTGGTTGGGCGGGTGGTGAGAAGTGCCGAAAAAACGTCTGGATGAAAAGGGTTCATGAAATATCACAGTAAACACGTTAATTGTACATCATTATTGAGAACAGGGAGAGATTCTTTGCCTCTATATAAAAGAAAAGGGAGATGGGTATGGGAAAACTGGTCAAAGGAAATCCAGCACCGGAGTTTGCCTTGGTTGATCAGAATGGGGAATCGCTGTACGGCAATGAATATATGGGCATCATCCGCTCTGTTTTTCAAATCGATGAAGAGGGGCATATCGTCGGGGCGTGGTATAAAATCGTTCCGGAGGGCATGGTTTCATGAGCCCTTGAAAGCCTTGCCGGATAAGAGAATCCGTCGCTTCTTTGCTTGACAGCATGGGTAAAATACCCTAACTTACATTTCCGTTTTGGCAGGTAAGGAGCATCTGGGTATGGCAACAAAGAAAGAGCGCAGGACTGCGGAAACAAAGATTAGAAAGATGAAAAAAGGTAAACGCATCGCGATTATATCCGCAATCGGCGTGGCCGTTTTCGGCTTTCTGGTTTTCTTCTTCGTTTCCATTTTCAATATGGTTTATCCCCCCGTGGGTGGAACGGATGGCGCGTTGGCCAAAAAGGAAAAGCTGGAGGTCGTTCTTTATTATTCCGACAAGAATGAACTTTTCCTGGTGCCGGAGAAACGCTTCGTTATTAAAGAAAAGAACGCCGAAGCTCAGGCGAAAAGATTGGTAAAAGCTTTGATCGACGGCAGCAAGTCGGGTCACATCAATACTTTTCCCGAGAAAACCGGCTTCAAGGGTGTGAAAATCGGCGCCGACAAGATCGCTCAGGTTAACTTCGGCAGCGAGTTTATTAAGAATCATCCCGGCGGAACGACCAGCGAAATCGCGACCATTTATTCTTTGACCAATACGCTGATCCGAAATATCCAAGCAATTCAGGGCGTCAGAATCTACGTGGATGACAAGCCGATTGCCTCCATCAAGGGACATGTCAGCACCGAGGGGACCTTTCGCCTGGACAAAGACCTGATCGTTGAAGGGGCCAGGAATATCTAAACGCTGTTCCCGAAAGAGGCAAAAAATGGCTCCCAAATCACGACTTTCTAAAATCCGAAACATCGGCATTATCGCCCATATCGACGCAGGAAAGACCACCGTTACCGAGCGGATTCTTTATTATACCGGCAAGTCCTACAAGATGGGAGAGGTCCATGACGGCGAGGCCGTCATGGACTGGATGCCCCAGGAGCAGGAGCGGGGCATTACGATCATGTCCGCAGTGACCAGTTGCGATTGGAATCAGCACGAAATCCACCTGATCGATACACCGGGTCATGTCGATTTCACCATGGAGGTGGAACGGAGTCTCCGGGTCCTGGACGGCGCTGTGGTTGTGTTTTGTGCTGTAGGCGGTGTCGAACCTCAGTCGGAAACGGTCTGGCATCAGGCGGACAAATACGGTGTGCCCAAAGTGGCCTTTATCAACAAAATGGACCGCGTCGGCGCCGACTATTGGGGTGCCATCGCCATGATGCGGGAGCGTTTTCATTCTGCCCCCCTGGCTATTCAAATTCCCCTGGGGGCGGAAGAGCGCTTCGCAGGGGCCGTTGACCTCGTCGCCAGAAAGGTGCTGCGCTGGGACGACCAGACCCTGGGTGCCTCCTATGATGTATCGGATGTGCCGGACGATTTGAAAGGCGAGGTGGAACATTATCGAGAGACGATGATCGAGGCACTGGCGGAAGTGGACGATGATGTTGCCGATCGTTATCTCGCAGGAGAAGATCTGACGGAGCCGGAAATCGTGGAGGCGATCCGCAAGGGAACGCTGACCCTTAAGATCGTACCGGTTTTGTGCGGTGCCGCCCTGCGCAATAAGGGCATTCAACCCGTGCTCGATGCGGTGGTTCATTATCTGCCCTCACCGGAAGATGTGCCCCCCGTCAAGGGGCATCATCCCTTGACCGGTGAGGAAGAATGCCGCCTCAGCAGCGAAAAGGAACCCTTGACGGCCCTGGCTTTCAAGGTGATGATGGATGAGGGGCGGAAACTGACTTTTCTCCGGATTTACGCCGGGCGCATCCAGGTGAACGAAGACCTCTATAACGTCATCAAAAAGAAAAAAGAAAAACTGTCTCGCATATTGAAAATGCACGCCAATAAGCGTGAACGGATCGATCAGGCCGCCGCCGGGGATATTGTTGCCGTCATGGGATTGAAAGAAACCACAACCGGAGACACCCTGTGTGATGAAGCCCATCCCATCGTTCTGGAAAAGATCGAATTTTATGAACCGGTCATCAGCCAGGCGATCGAGGCCAAGACACCGGCGGACCAGGAAAAGTTGTCCGTTGCTCTGACGAAACTCCTGGAGGAAGATCCGACCCTTCGCGTCAAGTACGACGACGATACGGCCCAGACGATCATTTCCGGTATGGGTGAACTCCATCTGGAGATTCTCCTGGACCGGTTGATCCGGGAGTTCAATACCCATGTTAATGTGGGGCGCCCCCGCGTGGTGTATCGCGAGACGATCCAGAAAAAGGTTGAGGTGGAGGGCCGGTTCGAACGGGAACTGGGCGACAAGAAGCATTTCGGTCATGTGCGGTTGCTTCTGGAACCGTTAGGGCGTGGCCATGGGATCGAGATTGTCTGGAAAGTCGATAAGTTGGTTCTGCCGGACGAATATCGAGAAATGATTGAAGCCGGGATTCAGGAAGCCGCTTCCAGTGGTGTTGTGGGCGGTTACCCAGTTGTCGATGTCAGGGTGGAAATTGTCGGCGGCTCGGTGCGGGAGGGGGAGTCGACGCACATGGGTTATAAGGTCGCTGCGGCGACAGCCTTCAAGGACGGTTGCACCCAGGCCGATCCCGTGTTGCTGGAACCCATCATGATGGTCGATATCGTGACACCGGCAGACTTTATGGGCGATGTCATCGGGGATATCAACGCCCGTCATGGTGAAGTGCAGTCCATCGCCCAGAAAGGCCACGTGAGCGAAATTCGCTGCCGTGTTCCCCTGAAATCCCTTTTCGGATATTCAACGGATCTCCGGTCCGCCACCCAGGGGCGGGCTGTTTTTTCCATGCAATTTCTGGCATACGACCGGGGATGATGACGTAACAGGAATACTCAAGACTCGTACCGGGAAAGAAACAATGGAAGACGAAAAACAACAAGAGGCCGTTGTGAACGTTCCTATGCTTGACAAGGACAAACTCCTGCAGAGTATTTTTCGCATCAGTACCTTCGTTACCGAGTCGAGAAGCCTGAACGAGATCCTGAAAAAAATTCTGGACGAAGTGGTGGATACGCTTGGCTTCCGTATCGGTAACATCCGTCTGTTCGATGAATCCAAACAGTTTCTTGAAACGCAGGTTGTAAAGAATTACAGCCCCGAGGAGGCGGAAAGGGCTTTTTCGGTGGCGATCGATGTCCAAATGCATGATTGCATTGCCGCAAAAGTGGCCACATCGGGTGCGCCGATGGCGATTGAGGATGCTGCATCGGACGGTCGTATCACCGAAACGGACCGCATGCTGGCAAAAGTTTACAGCAGTGGTTCCATGATCTGCGCACCGCTTAAAATCGGCGATGAAATCATCGGGACCATGGCCGCCTCCTGTCAGGAGACGACGAAATTTTATCCGGAAGAAATCAATCTTTTTCTGACCTTTGCCAACCAGATGGGCATTATCATTCACAATGCCCGCCTTTTCGAGGCCAACGCCGAGAAAATAAGGCAGCTGATGGTCTTGCAGAAAGCTGTTTCGGAAATGAATGCCCGCCATGCTCTGGATAACAACATCCTGAATATCCTGACGCGCAGTTCCCTGGAGATTACACATTGTGACAAGGTCATGGTCTATTTCCTGGATGTCGAGAAAAACCGGAGTCTGGTCACTCTCGGCGACGAAATCGTTATCGATGAAAGCAAAGCCTATACGCAGCAGGTGGAAAGAAGCATCATCAAGGTTGCCTTGTCATCTAACCGCATCACCACTCAACAACATGCCGCTGCGGATCTCACGCCGATTTTCCCGGGTTTTGCGTCGGAGATTGCCTTGCCGTTCAGCGTCAAGGATAAATTCCGCGGCGTGCTTTATCTGGCCAAAAAAACCGGCTCCTACTTGCCGGACCAGATTCAGGTGCTGGATATTCTGACGCAGGACGCGGCGACGTCCTACGATAATGCCATCATGCACTCCATGCTTTCACTGGAAGCGCAATCCCTCAAAACCGAAGTGGAAAAACTGAAGGAACGGGAGAATATCCTTCTGGGCTTCCACAACATTCTCGGTCAGTCCGAAAAGATGCTGCAGGTGTTCCATATTATCGAGGAAATCGCGGGCCATGATACCAGCGTTCTGATCCAAGGGGAAAGCGGAACGGGGAAGGAACTGATCGCCCGGGCTTTACACAAACAGAGTAAACGCAGCGATAAGCGGTTTATAGATATCAATTGCGCGGCCATTCCGGGGACCCTCCTGGAAAGCGAGTTGTTCGGTTATGAAGCCGGGGCCTTTACGGATGCCAAAAAGAGGAAAACAGGGTTGCTGGAGGCGGCCAGCGGCGGAACCCTCCTTCTTGATGAAATCGGCGAAATGAGCATCCACCTTCAGGCGAAGTTTCTTCGCATGCTGGAAGACGGATATATTCGCAGACTTGGTGGAACGGACAACATCCCCATTGATATACGCTTTATCTTTTCGACGAACCGGGATCTGGCGCGTATGGTTTCGGAGGGGACGTTCCGGGAGGATCTGTACTACCGCATCAGCGTTGTGCCGATCCGGATGCCGTCCCTCCGGGAGCGCGGGGACGATATCCTTTTGCTGGCTCAGTTCTATGTTGATGAATTTAATAACAAATTCCAGAAGCGGGTTCGTGGATTCAGTAAGGATGCCGAGGCTGTGCTGTTGTCCTATGCCTGGCCCGGTAATGTTCGAGAACTGAAGAATCTGATGGAGCGGGTCATGATTCTCCAGAATCCCAATTCACTGATCAAACCCGAAAATCTGCCGGCGGAATTGAGGGCCAGCGCAGATCAGAACAAGAGCAGGAATCTGTTCCCACCCCTGTCCCAAATTGAGTTGTTTTCACCCGAAGATATCGAAGTATCGGATTATGATGCGGTGACAGAAAAAATAACCAATGATATCAAGTCAAAGATCATCGCCCGCGCTTTGAGTAAAGCGCGGGGGAATCAAACCCAGGCGGCCAAACTGCTGGGGATTTCCCGTTATAAGTTGATCCGCGAACAAAAGCGGTTGCAAAATCAGGTGCCCTGATTTTTTCTTCGGAATTGTGCGTGAATCGCACTCTGTGCGGATTATGCACAAACCTGTCTTTGGCGCAAATACCCTCAAACAGGCGTATCAGGCGATTGTGGCGTTCGAATATCGCACACAATGGTTCCGGTTGGTGAAAACAGGTTTTCTTTCTGGGAACTCAGTATACCATCCCTTAAGAGGATTTATCAGGGGATGGAGTGTGTATATTATTGATATTATAGTATTCTCCTTTTGATTATCCCGGGTGGCAGCCAGAATTGTCAAAGCGGTATCTTGTTTGGCACTTAGATTGCTATATTTAATACATCATACAATTAACAAATCGCGAAAAAAGCTCGATGAGCGTGCCGGAACCGGGAGCAGCCTCCTTCTCCCGGGATAAAGAATGATTAACTGAATATAACAGGTGGACGGTTTAACTCTCCTTTCCGTCCACCACCCCCCTGGGGACAACCTGAAAGGGATTCACCCCAAAAGCCCTTTCAGTTTACATATAGGTGGATGGTTTTTTGGTTCCCCCCTTTTGCCATCCACCTTTTTTATTTTAAAACCAACAGATTCGCTTTCCCGATTCTTTGTCCCACGTCAAACGTTGAATCTAAAATGGGCGATATCGCCATCCTGAATGGTGTAATCCCTGCCCTCGGCGTGAACGCGACCGCTTTCTTTCGCGCCGTGCATACCGCCCAGTTGGATGAAATCGTCGTAATGCACGATTTCCGCCCGGATAAACCCCCGTTCCATGTCGGTATGAATTTTTCCGGCGGCTTTGGGGGCTTTGGTCCCCTGAGGAATCGTCCAAGCGCGCAGTTCGGGACCGACGGTGGTGTAAAAGGTAATCAAATCCAGGAGTTTGTACCCGGCATGGATGAGTTTTTCCAATCCCGATTCTTGGAGTCCCATATCCCTGAGATATTCAGTCCGCTCTTCCGGAGGCAATTCGGTAATTTCCGCCTCCAGATCGCCGCAGATGGCGATGACGCCATTTCCTTCCGAAGCCGCTTTTTCCTCCAGCCTGCGAAACAGGTCCCCGTCCGTCTTCAGGATCGCCTCGCTGATATTGGCGACGATCAACATCTTTTTTGCCGTCAGTAAATGTAGATCCTGCAGGCACGCATCCCAATCTTCTTGTCTGGGCATGGCGCTTACTGGAACGCCCTTCCCCAATCCTTCGTGGATTTGGTGGTATAGTTCCAGAGTTTTTCTGGCGTCTTTATCCCCTACTTTAACGAGTTTTTCCGCTTTTTCGATCCGTTTTTCGATGGTTTCGAGATCGGCGAGAATCAATTCCATCTGAACGATGTCCAGGTCCCGCAGGGGGTCGACGGCGCCGTCCACATGGACCACATTGGGGTTTTCAAAACAGCGGACAATGTGTACCACCGCGTCCACCTCGCGGATATGTCCCAGAAATTTGTTGCCGAGTCCCTCACCCCGGCTGGCGCCTTTGACAAGACCGGCGATATCGACAAATTCGACGGCTGTCGGGGTGACTTTCTGTGGCTGGATCAACTTGGCGAGAGCCGTCAGCCGCGGGTCCGGAACGGGGACCATGCCGATGTTGGGCTCGATGGTGCAGAAGGGGTAGTTGGCCACTTCCGCACAGGCCGCCGTCAACGCATTAAAGATCGTCGATTTGCCGACGTTGGGCAGACCAATGATGCCGCACTTAAATCCCATGATTAACCTCACCTTTGTTTATTCCGGCATTCGTGTTCTCTTCTTCTTCCCAGCGCCGGAGGGTTGTCAATCCTTGTTTCCGTTTTCTGATATATCCTGCGATGAAAATGACCGCGGCCACAAACCACAGGGTCGTCGCGCTGGTGACAATGGGGAACCAGGAGATGCGCATTTTCAGATATAAAAGCCAATTCGCTTCCAGTGCTGCCAGAGAAAGTCCTGTCGCCCGGCGGAGCGCGCCTTCGGTGTCGCCATGAAGGCTGTAGTCCAGGAGAAAGCGGTGAAAGGCGTCCCGCCCGATACGATTAATTAAAAAGGAGATGAACATGAAACTCTCCGCGTAAGCCAGTTGCGCCCGCTCGTTTTCGGAGGGGAACGCGGACGTCAATTGCCGCAGCGGGATCAGGCGACCTGTCAGCACACCCCGCACCAACACCGCCGTACGGGAAAAATCCCATTCCCGCGCCTGGTACATCGCAAGACCCTCGGCAAGCCATAAAGGCCCCGTTTGTCCCGGTAAAGTTTGCCCCAGGGCGATATGACTGAACTCGTGCGCAAAGGTTTCGACGATATCCGGATGGCCGGTCTTTACGGAAAAGGGGGAGCGCAGGATTATCAGGTTTTGCTCCGGATAGGCAACGCCGGCAGCCCACAGAGGAATTCGCGCTCCTGCGGGTTGGAGCTTCTGGAAGGATTCAATGGTGGGGGCTATCAAGACGACGGTTTTCCCCGGGAAATCATGGCCCGTGTCACGGATGATCGCTTGACGGATCTTTTCGATTTCATGAATCAGACGTGCCGCGATTTTTTCATCCTGAGCGGTAAAGGTGAGAATAAAGTGCTCCGTCTGCCTGCTGAGGAAGGTTTCAGCTCCGGCGTTTGAGGGGAGGATTCCTCCCCAGAGGAGGATCACGGCAGTCAGTAGGAACCGGTACATCTTGCTAATTCCTGGCCCATGCAAAACTGTTATAGATGCGTAAATTTGTAAAGCCAAATCCTGTACGCGACGGAAGCAGGGGTGCTATGGCCTGTTTTCGGGATAGGGCGGAAGGTTTAAAACGCGACCATTCAGTTACGCGCCATGAGATGCTTAACCGCTTTTTCCAGACCGTCCAGGCTCAATTCGAACATGGGAAAGATCTGTTCGATGACGCCGATGGTCCAGGTGTAGTGCCATTCCTCTTCCGCCTGCGGATTGAGCCACACCGCGTGACGAAACATCGATGCCAGAAATTTCAGGCGGTCAATACTGGGCACCGTCTCGCGCTGGTCAAAGTAAATGGCGCCGTTTCTGTGCATGAGTTCCGACGGGGCCATGCTGGCATCCCCGACGATGATCAGCCGCGTATCCGGGTCCTTCCGGATGAATTCATCCACCGGCTCCGGCTTGTACCGGCGGTGCGGGTCCGACCAGATGTAAGTATAGATCGAGTTGTGGAAATAGTAAATCTTCAAATCCTTGAACTGGGACCGGGCGTAGTTGAAGAGGGTCTGGACGATGTCGATATACGGGTCCATGGACCAGCCGCCGTTGTCGATCATCAGGATGATTTTCAGACGGTCCGTCAGACGCCGGTCGAAGACGATCTCCACTTCTCCGGCGTTGCGCATCGTTTCGTAGATCGTTTTATCGACATTGACCACGTCCTTGGGACCATGGGGGACCATCCGGCGGAGACGCTTGAGGGCTTCCCCCATCTGGGCTTCCGTGATGGGACCGTCGAGTGAATAATCGCGGTAGCGCCGCTCCATGGCGACCTTGATCGCCGACTTGCTCCGGGAGACGCCGCCGACCCGCATACCGCCGGGGTGGTAACCCGAATGACCCACCGGGGAGGTGCCGCCCGTGCCGATCCACTTGTTGCCCCCGTGGTGTTCCTCCGTCTGATCCTTGAGCCGTTCCATAAAATACTGAAGGAGTTCCTCCGGAGTCATCTTTTTGAGTTTTTTTTCATCAATCCCCAGGGCCGCGGCGATCTCTGACGGGTTCTTCAGCCATTCCCGAAGGAGCTCCCGGGCCACTTCCGTCAGTTCGACCTCCTGCGGATCCACCAGGGGTACACCCTTGAAATGGTTGGCAAAGACCTGGTCATAGAGATCGAAGTAACGTTCGCTCTTGATGAGAATCGAGCGGGCGGCAGTGTAGAAATCCTCGATGGAGGTGATGAGTCCCATCCGCATGGCCATCTGCAGGCGCAGAAAAGACGTCGGAGTGATCGGGATGCCCCGCTCCCGGAGAGTATAGAAAAACTGAACAAACACAACCGGTCACCTAGAACCGCAGGCGGTTGAGCGACTGGGACACGATGCTCATGTCGCCGCTTTTCTTGAACAGGACTCCCAGGTAGGGAACGCCCTTCGCCAGCATCTTGGGTTTGAAATCCGGGTCCGCTTTCAGAGCCCGGATCCAGTTGATCAATTCCCGGGTCGCCGGTTTCTTTTCCACCCCCCGGATGTCCCGCAGGCGGTAGAAGCTTTCGATACAGGCGTTCAGGACCTCCGTACTCTGGTCCGGAAAATGAACCGCCAGGATACGGCGCATCATTTCCGCGTCCGGAAAGGCGATGTGATGGAAGTTGCACCGTCCCAGGAAGGGGTCCGACAGATCCTTCTTGGCGTTGGAGGTGATGACGATAACCGGCCGGTGTTTGGCCCGGATCGTTTTATCGATTTCAATGATATCGAACTGCATCTGATCGAGAACGTCCAGCATGTCGTCCTGGAAGTCCGTATCAGCTTTGTCGATTTCGTCGATCAAAAGGACGGTTTTCGTATCGGCGGTGAAGGCCTGGCCGATTTTCCCCATCTTGATGTAGGCCTCGATATTGCTGACATCCCGCTTTGAATCGCCGAAGCGGCTGTCGTTCAACCGGGTCAGGGTGTCGTACTGGTAAAGCGCCTCCAGCAGTTTCATGCTCGACTTGACGTTGAGGACCAACAGCGGCATCTTCAGACTTTCCGCAATGGCATGGGCGAGCATGGTCTTTCCCGTACCGGGCTCGCCTTTCAGCAGCAGGGGCATTTCGAGGGCCATGGAAATGTTGACAATCTGGGCCAGTTCGTCGTCGAGGACGTATTTCGCCGCCCCGCTGAACGGGGTATTAGGTTTTTCCTGGA
>ERZ795054.2376-NODE-2376-length-15963-cov-6.237051_pt1 | contig 15963 bp, 16 predicted proteins | sample MGYA00375138_ERZ795054 | MGnify/ENA primary metagenome ERZ795054 (study PRJEB30183, sample SAMN05720215) | anaerobic digester metagenome | isolation source: active sludge of municipal wastewater-treating anaerobic digesters | place: USA | collected 2014-12-23 ... | reverse complement strand
GAGAAGACGATCCGGAGCTTCCGGAAGAGGATCGCCTTGACGATGTCGGAGGCGGCGAGCGTCGCCGAAGGGAGGTGGGGCGTGAAGACGAGGATCCCGGAGTTCGACCAGGGGAGGAAGTCGACGACGTTCGCGTCGAGCCCCGCCTTCATGTCGAGGACGACGTAGTCGGCCGGGAGCTCGTTGATCGCGTCGCAGAGCCGGGCCTTCTTCTCCGGGCCGAAGTTCGTCACCTCCTCGATCAGGTGCAGCGGCCCCGCCACGAACCCGAAGCCGCGGTAGAGGCCGTCGGGGTCCCACGAGTCGGGGAGAGAGGTCACGCACTCGTCGAGGCGGCGCCCCTTCCGGAAGAAGTGGTAGAGGTCGTTCGCGACCGGGACGCCGATCGAGTTCCTCACCGAGGAGGTGCCGGTGTCGAGGTCGACGAGGATCGTCGGAGCGAACCGGGAGAGCGATAGCGCGAAGTTGGTCGCGACGGTCGTCTTTCCGACGCCGCCCTTCCCGGAGGAGACGGGAATGATCCTCTTCGGCATCGGGCTCCGGGAGGCTAGCACGCCTCCCGCGCCGATTAGAATCGCGGAATGAGCATCCGCGCCACGCCCGTCCTTCCGATCGAGGCGATCGGGGAGGAGTTCCGGTCCGGGACGAAGAGCTACGAGAAGCCCGGGCCGATCGACGGCGTCGCGATCCACCGCCTCGCCCGTTTCGTCGACGACCGCGGGTTCTTCCAGGAGATCTACCGGGCGAAGGCGGACCACGCCGGAAGCGAGCCCCTCGCGGCTTTCTTTCGGGACGTTCCGGTCGCGCAGCTCAACTACACGATCGTGAACGCGGAGAACCACGTCAAGGGGCTCCATTACCACCTGAAGCAGCAGGACGTCTGGTTCTGTCCCCACCCCTCGAAGGCGAAGTTCGTCCTCTTCGACGTCCGGAAGGACTCTCCGACCTACCTTCGGACCCAGGTGGTCGTGGCGGGCGACGGCCAGGACCTCCTCGTGAGGATCCCGGAAGGGGTGGCCCACGGCTACCGACCGCTGACGAACCCGTGCGCCCTCTTCTACCTCGTCACCCGGACGTTCGACGTGAACGACCCGGACGAGCACCGGATCCCCTGGGACCACCCGGCCGTCCGGGAGCTCTGGGAAGTTCCGAACGGCTGATGTACCTTTCGCGCCCCGGCGCGTCCGGGAGGCAGGAGACACGATGGAACGGTTGAACCTCGTCCTGACGATCCCCCATGGCTCCGTCATCGCGACGAGCCTCGGCGTGGAGGGGCTCGCCCACCACCTCTCCCCGGGTTCGGGCCGGCACTTCCACGGGCGGGGGATCTACGTCGACCTGGCGCTGGGAGACGACGGCGCGGCGTTCTCCTTCCTCGAGGAAGGGGGCTGGCGCGACACGGCCGGAGACACCGCCCGCGCGATCCAGGAGGTCCGCTCCGGCAAGAGGACGAAGACGGCGCTCTCCTCGAACGCCTTCACGATCACCCCGATCGAGGCCTACCGCCGGGTCCTGCTCGTGAAGACGGGCGGCCAGGCGCTCTCGATGGGGCCGGTCTCCGACGTCGCCCGGTTCGGTCCCGCCCCGTGCCGCGACAGCATGGCTCCGGCCGAGGTCGCGCAGGCGATCGGCGCGGCCGAGCCGGCCCGGCGCGAGCCGCGGCTCTACGCCATCTTCGCGCCGCTCGAGCTCCTCGTCCTCTCGAACCTGACGCCGGTGGAGTACGCCTGGTACGCCACGCACCGGCCGGGCAAGGTCTTCCGGCAGGTCTGCTTCGCCGAGCTCCGGACCGACCAGCCTCAGCTGGCCGCCTCGAGCCGGTACGACAACGCCCGCAAGGAGATCCGCGAGAACCCGAAGAAGAAGACGAAGACGGTGGCCGTCCAGGACCTCCTGAACGCCGTCTCCTTCGAGGAGTGGGTCGGCTTCGGAGACGCGACCGCCGGGGGGCTCTACTTCGGCGACCGCACGCGGCTTACGCGGACGGCGTTCCCCGTCGAGATCCCCCGCGCCTGGGAGAAGGCCGACTAGGCCGAACCAGCCTGCGGGACGGGCGCGCCGGGGCGGGGCCCCGGCGCGCGGTCACCTCTTCTCTCGGACGGTCAGGACGGGGACGGGCGAGAGCCGGAGGACCCTCTCGGCGGTCGAGCCGAGGAGGAGCTTCTCGAGGGCCGACCGGCCATGGGTCCCGAGGACGATCATCGACGCCTTCTGGCGTGCCGCGGTGTCGACGATCGTGTCGGACGGGCGGCCCCAGCGGATCTCCGCCGTCGTCGAGACCCCGCGTTTCTCGGCCGCTCTCACCTCGCGGTCGAGCTTGACGCGCGCGGCCTCCTCCCACTCCTTCCGGACCTCGACGTCGGGGTAGGGAAGCGCGGCCGCGACGTCGAGCGCCTGGACCGGCTCGAGCAGGACGTGGACGAGGTGCAGCCGGGCGCCCGAGAGCTGCGCGAGCGAGACGGCGTGAGCGAGGGCGCGGGCGGCGCAGATCGAGAAGTCGGTGCCGACGACGATGCTCTTCAGGCGAGCGGCGCTTTCACGTACGGCCATCGTTCACCTCCAGGGGTCTGCCGGCCCGAGTCTGGGCCCCAGCGGCGCTCTCTTCAAGAGGCGCCGCCGTGCCGGAGCCCGTTCCCCGAGCGACGCTCGCGAAGCCTGCGGGCGGCATCCTCGATCTCGGCGGCCCTCGGCGCGAGCGCCCGGGCCCCGCGCCGCTCGCGGTGGAAGACGACCTCGCCGTCGACACGCGTCTCGACGACGTTCCCCCGGTCGAACGCGAAGACGAGCGGGCCGTAGGGGTCGTCGCGCCAGGAGGTCGGAAGGGCGAACCCGGCCGTCGGGTCGAGGAGGACGAGGTCGGCCCGCTTGCCGGCCTCGATCGTCCCGCAGACGCCGCCGAGCCCGAGCGCTTCGGCCCCTTCGGCCGTCGCCATCCGGACGACCTGCCAGGCGGTCAGCGCGCCCGGCCCCGCGGCGATCTTCTGAAGGAGCGCCGCGTGCCGCATCTCGGAGAAGGCGTCGAGCCGGTCGTTGCACGGCGCCCCGTCGGCGCCGAGCGTGACGCGGATGCCGCGGCCGAGGTAGTCGGGGACGGGGCAGATCCCGGAGGCGAGCTTCAGGTTCGAGGAGGGGCAGTGCGCGACGGCCGTGCCGTCGGCGAGGAGGAGGCGGCGCTCCTCCTCGCTCGTGTGGATGACGTGGGCGAGGACCGTCCCGCGGCCGCCGATCCCCACCTCGCGCAGGTGCTCGATGTTCGCGCGGCCGCTCCGCTCGCGCACGAGCGCCACCTCGTCGAGGTTCTCGGAGGCGTGGGTGTGGACGAGGACGCCCTGCGCCTTCGCCCGGGAGGCCGCCTCCACGAGGATCCGGTCCGTGCACGAGACGGCGAAGCGGGGGCACCAGGCGAAGCGGAGCCGTCCGTTCGCCGCGCCGTTCCAGCGGGCGAAGAGCCGCTCTCCCTCCTCGAGCGCCTCGGACGTCTCGGCGAAGAGCTCGGGCGGGTTCATCGCGGCGTCGTCCATGAGGGCGTTGCCGCTCGTGACGCGGAGGCCCGCGGCCTCGGCGGCCCGGAAGACGGCGTCGGTGTGCCGGACCGTCCCCATGTCGAGGATCGCGGTCGTCCCGCCTGCCGCGAGCTCGGCGAGCCCGAGCCGGGCGGAGAGGAAGAGGGTCTCCTCGTCGTGGGCGGCCTCGCCCGGCCAGACGTGCGTCTTCAGCCAGGGGAGGAGGGGGAGGTCGTCGGGGCCGTTCCGGAGGAGAGTCTGGCAGAGGTGGACGTGAGTCTGGACGAAGCCGGGGAAGAGCCAGAGCCCCTCGGCGTCGACCCTCTCCACCGCCTCGCCGCGGGCCGCTGAGGCCGCTGCGGCGGCGCGGGCCTCGGAGCCGAGGGCGCGGATGACGCCGTCCTCCGCCCATACCGCGCCGCGCGGGTGGAGGTCGTCGGCCGAGCGCATCCCGGCGACGAGGGCGTTCTCGATCAGAAGAGCGCGCATCCGGCGGAGTATCGGCCCGCGCGCGGCTCGCGTCGAGCGGAGAGGCCGTCGGGAGCCCGCGGCCGTCCCGGTGACCGCGGCGCGGGGTCGCGACGGCGACCGCGCGGCCTCCGAGCCGGGTCCCGCTCAGGGCGCCGGCGGCGGAGGGGGGCAGGGGGTGTCGGGGAGGTCGGACGCCGGCGTCCCGCCGAGGCCGAGCGCATCGGCGAGAGGCACCTGGGAAGCGAGGACGACCGCGACGAGCTCGGGCAGCGGGAGCCCCCATTCCTCGGCGCCGCGCCTCACGTACTCGCGATCGACCTTCGCGGCGAACGCCTTCTCCTTCAGACGCTTCATCACCGACTCGACCGGGACGTCGGCGATCCTCTTCGACGGTCTCACGAGCGCGCAGGCCCCGACGAATCCGGTCAGCTCGTCGGCGGCGAGGATCGCCTTCTCCATCGGCGTCTCGCGCGGGATCCCCGTGTAGAAAGCGTGGCCGCCGACCGCCCGGATCACGTCCTCCGGCCATCCCCGGTGGCGGAGGATCTCCATCCCGCGGAAGACGTGGTCCGCCTCGGTGGGGTACTTCTCGTAGTCGAAGTCGTGCAGCAGGCCGACGAGCCCCCAGCGCTCGACCTCGGCCTCGTCCGTGACGCCGGAGGAGCGGGCGAGGGCGCGCATCGACGCCTCCACGGCGAGGGCGTGGCGGCGGAGCGCCTGCGAGGCGGTGAACTCGGTCAGGAGGGCCCAGGCGTTCTCGCGGGTCGGTGCGGTCATGGAGCGGAGTATCCCGCGTCCGCGATGCCCGTATTTAAACAGAGCGAGATATCCATTTTGATGTTTTTGGCGAAATCATCTCGTCATTCTGGAGATTTCCCTTGACGAATCCCGCAAGGTGGCGGAAATTCCGCGCCATCCTGGAGCGGGAACCGAGGAGAAAGGGAGAAGCGATGGCGACGAAGGCGGTCGAGATCCTGAAGACGTGCGACAAGGAGGGGGTGCGGTTCCTGCGCCTCCAGTTCACCGACATCCTCGGGATCATCAAGAACGTGGAGGTCCCGAGGTCCCAGTTCGAGAAGGCGCTCGACGGGGAGATCCAGTTCGACGGCTCCTCGATCGAGGGCTTCACCCGGATCGAGGAGTCGGACATGGGGCTCGTCCCCGACCTCGAGACGTTCCGGATCTTCCCCTGGTCGCACACGAACGGGAAGGTCGCGCGCCTCGTCTGCGACATCATCACCCCGGACGGAAAGGCTTTCGCCGGGTGCCCCCGTCAGACGCTGAAGCGGCAGCGGGAGAAGGCGAAGGATCTCGGCTTCTCGCTCATGACGGGGCCCGAAGCGGAGTTCTTCCTGTTTCGCCGGGACGCCGCGGGAGACCCGGTCGTCGACACCCACGACTCGGGCGGCTACTTCGACCTGACGCCCGTCGACCGGGGCGAGGACGCGCGACGGGACATCGTCGTCGCGCTCGAGGCGATGGGCTTCGAGGTGGAGGCGGCGCACCACGAGGTGGCTCCCGGCCAGCACGAGATCGATTTCAAGTACGGCGACGCCGTGGCGACCGCGGACAAGGTGACGACGTTCAAGCTCGTCGTGAAGAAGGTCGCCATGGACCACGGCCTCCACGCGACGTTCATGCCGAAGCCGATCTTCGGCGTCAACGGCTCGGGGATGCACGTCCACCAGTCGCTGATGACCGGCTCGGGCGCCGGGATGAAGAACGCCTTCTTCGACCCGAAGGCGCCGTACCAGCTCTCGAAGACCGCCATGTACTACATCGGCGGCGTCCTGAAGCACGCGAAGGCGATCGCGGCCGTGACGAACCCGCTCGTGAACTCCTACAAGCGGCTCGTGCCGGGCTACGAGGCGCCGGTGAACGTCGCCTGGTCGGAGAAGAACCGTTCGCCGATGGTCCGCATCCCCGCGCGTCGCGGCATGGGGACCCGCTGCGAGGTTCGGATGCCCGACCCTGCCTGCAACCCGTACCTCGCGTTCGCGGTGATGCTCGCCGCCGGTCTCGACGGCATCAAGAACCGGATCGACGCGGGCGAGCCGGTGAACGAGAACATCTTCGAGATGTCCGAGAGGGAGAAGCGGCGTCGGAAGATCGAGCAGCTCCCGGCGAACCTCTCCGACGCCCTCGACTGCCTCGAGAAGGACGACGTCGTCAAGAACGCCCTCGGCGAGCACATCCACCAGCACTTCGTCGAGGCCAAGCGGGCCGAGTGGGCGACCTACATCTCCCGCGTCCACCCGTGGGAGGTGGAGGAGTACCTGCAGGCCTACTGATGTGATCGGGGGAAACCCGGACCGCCGGGTTTCCCCCGGGCCCCCTTCCGCGCGGTGAGGCGGCGCGCTTCGCGAGCACGAGGCGAAGGGGAACTCGGGTCGCCGGGTTTCCCGTTCGCCCCGCTGCCGGGGCGGAGGACCGCCGGCGGGCCCCCTCAGCGCTCGCCGTCCTCCTCGTCGTCGAGGTCGTCGAAGGCCTCCTCGACGAGAGCGAAGGGGACGCGCGCGACGACGTGGCCGCGCGCGTCCCGGAGCTCGATCGGCTGGCTCTCGTCGACGGAATCGGCGGCGAGGGCGGACGGCGCGACCTCGCGCGCGAGGGCCGGGTCGAGCCCCGTCTCCTCGGCGATCTTCCCGGCGAGGATCTCGAGGAGGCGTTCGGCGGGAGGCGGGGTGGCCATCCCTCGACGATCGGTCGCGCCCCCGAGTCTGTCAACGTTCCCGCCGCGCCGGCGGCCGGCCGCACGCCGGCTCTGCTACCGTCCGCGTCATGTACGGAAGCGGGTCGCCCCTCCTGGCGTTCCTCTCGTCGATCGCGCGGCAGCTCCCCGAGCTCGCCGTGATCGTCGTCGGCTTCGTCGTCGTCCTGGGCCGGAAGCCGGCGCACCCGAAGGCTTCGAGACTCGCGGCCGCCGGGCTCGCCGTGGCGCTCGCCACGTGCGTCGTCGGCGCGGCCTTCTACGCGGCCGCGCCGGCCCTCGTCGCGCGTGTCGGCGCGCTCGGTGCGGTCTACGCGGTCGCCGGCTTCGCCTTCTCGGCGCTCGACGCCGCTGCCCTCGGCCTCCTCGTCGCCGCCGTCGTCGCGGACCGCGGGCCCCGCTGAGGGGCCGCGGCCCTCAACGGGCCCCGGCCTCGCGCCGGGAGACGCGTGTCAGCGGCCCGAGGCTCACGAACGCGTCGAAGAGCTCGCGCCCGGCGACCGCCCGGAAGATCGGGTAGTCGACGAAGAGGGCCCAGGGCTCGGCGCCGATCGCGTCGGCCATGTCGAGTGCGCCGGGTCCGGCCCAGGCCTCGCAGACGGGCGCCTTCCCTTCGCCCGAGAGGAGGACGCTCCGGATCCGCTCGCGAGCGACTCCTTCGCCGAGGAGCCGGGCTCCCGCCGGGACGCGGTCTTCCCGGTCGTAGCGGTAGCGGCCCGCGAGCAGCATGTGCATCTGCCCGCCGTAGGCGACGACGAGGTCTCCCGGCGTGGCGCGGCGGGCCGAGAGGACCGCGGCGGCCATCGTCCGGTTCCGCGTGTCGCGCAGGAAGACCCGGTTCCAGAAGATGCGGCTCCCGTCCTCGTCCATCGCCACGACGCGGGAGAGGCGCGAGCGGTTCCGATGCGCCCAGGCGAGGAGGTTGCCGTAGGGGAGGGCGTCCCCCGCGCGGATCGCCTCCTCGAGGGGCTCGGAGCGGCCCGTCGCGACCCACCGGTCCACCTCGGGCTGGAGGCCGCGGGGGAGCTCGAGGAGGAGCGCGATCCTGCGGTCGGTCACGCCGTCCAGGAGCGTCGTGAGCCAGGCCTGCGTCTCGACGTAGTAGTGCTCCTCGCCGACGAGGAGGACGTCGACCCCGGAGAGGTCCGCGAGGCGCCGCCCGGCATCGGCCGCCGAGGCGCGGGCGAGAGCCGCGATACGGCCGCGCTCCCCCTCCGAGAGCTTCAGCCCGGGAGCCGGCGTCTCCCGGGGCTCGAGGGCGACCCGGAGGCCGGTCGCGCCGGCGGCGAGGGCGACGAGGAAGCCGAGGCTGCGGAGCCAGCGCGAGCGGAGCAGCGGCATGGCGGTAGAAACGGACGGGACCGCCGGGCGGTTCCTGGAGGGCCGCCGCGGCTGCCCGGGAGCGGGCCGCCGGGAGGATCGGACTCCCGGCGGCACGGCGGAGGTCAGGGAAGGACCGGGACGTCGCGCGCCGCGATGGAGGTGCCGTCGCCCGAGCGGTTGTCGACCGCGATGACGAACGGGAAGACGGGGAGCGCCGCGTGGAACGCGAGCCTCGCCCCTTCAGTCGCGACGCCCGCGGCGCCGACCTCGCGGAAGACGTCGTTCACCTGGAGCCAGCCGCCCGGCGGGAGCGTCCGCGAGAAGGTGCCGAGGTCGGTGCCGTCGCCGTCGTAGAGCCAGAAGATCGCCTCGACGGGAGCGTCGTGGGGGTTGAAGACGCCCGCGTTGACGCGGTGCGCGCCCGCGACGTCGTTTCGCGCGCCCGAGAGGCCGTGGAACAGGGCGTCCGTGCGGGCCTCGTCCCCGCGAAGGACGGGGAGGAGCGTCCCGTTGCCCGGGCTCTCCGGGTTCACCGTCACGACGCGAGCCGAGAAGTGCATCGGACCTCCGCCCGGGTCGTACGAGAGCTGGACGGCGCCGGCGACGTCGCGCTGGCCGAGGCCGCTCAGGAGGACGTCGGGAAGGTGCCGGGTCTGCTTAGCGCCGACACGCAGGACGACGGGCGTCGTCGGCCGGCCGTCCCGCCAGAGCCGCAGCGTGAACATCCGCTCGGCGGGGGCGGGGTTGTGGACCCAGAGGTCGGTCTCGAACCGTTCGCCCTTCGCGCCGCGGACGGAGGCAGCCGTCGGGAGGAAGACGTCCTCCTCCTCGACGGAGCGCCGGAGGACGACGTCGTCGACGAAGATCGGGTAGGGCTCGTCTCCCGCGGAGCGGGCCACGACGACGACGAGCGCGCTGACGGCCTCCTGCGGCGCCGGGATCCGCCGCTTCTCCTTCACCTGCCACCCGGCGGGCTCGGTGTAGGAGAAGTCGAGAGACGGGGCGCCGCGCAGCGACGGCCCCTGGCAGTTCGGGAGGGCGTGCCAGCTGAGACGGACGGAGACGCCTCCGGAGTGCTCCGGCCACTCGGGGAGACGAACGGCGGCCCCGAGGTCGTAGAGCCGCCAGCCCTCGACCGCGACGCATTGGAGCATCGCGTCGCCCCCCTCGGGGCGGCTGGGAAGGGTGATGCGAGCCGAGCCCGGCGTCGCGGCCCCCATCGCGCTGTACGACACGAGGTCGAGGCGCGACCAGGAGGAGATCCCGTCGCGGAACGCGCCGTTCGCGACGAGGTTCTCTGCTCCCGCGGCGGACGCCGCGGGGGCGGCGGCGAGGAGGACGGCGAGGCTGGTGAGGAATCCGGCGAGAGGTCTCATGGCTGGAAGCTCTCCGAGGGCTCGAGGAACGTGGGGTCGCCCGAGCGGTTGTCGATGGTGATGAGGAACGGGAAGACGGGAGCCTCGGAATGGAACGTCACGTAGGAGCCCGGACGGGCCGGTCCGTGCCCTGCCACGGCGAAGAGGTCGTCGATCTGTGCCCACTCCCGGCCTTCGATCCACCGGTAGACCGTGTTCCTCACGTCCCCGCTCTCGTCGTGGACCGAGAAACCGACGAAGACGGTGGCGTCAGACGGGTTGTAGACGCCCGCGTTCACGCGCGTCCCTCCGACCCCGGCTCGGCCGTCGGTCAGGCCGAAGAAGGTCGCCGTGCTCCGGGCCGCCGCGGCCGGAAGGACCGGCAGGGCCATGCCGTTGCCGGGCCGCTCCGCGTGGACGGTCGCCGCCCGCGCCGACACGACGACCGGGCCGGGCGTCGCCTCGTAGGTCACCTCGATCGCGCCGGCGCCGTTCCGCTTTCCGAAGACGTCGAGGAGGAGGTCCGCGAAGGCGCGCGTCTCCCGCGGCGCCAGCTGGAGGCTCACCGTCGAGGTTCCGCACGGAACGTTCGACGCGCAGCGAAGCGCGACGTCGACGCGCCGGGTATAGAGCGCGGCGTTCGTCAGGACGAGCGTGGTCTGGAAGCGCTCACCGTTCGCTCCGTCGACCGACGCCGCGGTCGGAACCGTCAGCGTGACGAACCTCGAGGAGGGGGAGAGCTCCACGTCGTCCACGAACGCGGAGAAGGCGGACTCCGGGCCGGAGGACCAGGGGACGACGAGGACCGAGGCGCTCGCGGCGCCGGACGGGGCGCGAAGCCTCTCGAGCCTTCGGCGGGTCCAGACGGCCGGGGCGACGTGAGGGAAGTCGAGGGCCGGAGCGAGGCCCAGGGCCGCCCCCTCGCAGCCGGGCCAGGAGTGCCAGACGACGCGCAGAGATACGCCGCCCTGGGACTCCGGGGAGTACGGGAGGAGCGCCGTCGCGCCGAAGTCGTAGTCGGCGCCGGGCGTGACGGCGGCGCACTGGGAGAGCGAGAGCGCGCCGACGACGCCGGGGTTCCCGCGGAGGCGGACGGAACCCGAGCCGGGGCCCGAGGATCCGTCCGGTTCCCAGCTCACGGGGGCTGTCGCCGTCCAGCCGCCGAGCCCTGTCTCGAAGGAGCCGTTCTGAAGGACGTTGGCGGCGGCCGACGGGAGAGCGACGGCGAGGGCCGCTCCTGCGAGGGTCGCGCCGAGGAAGGTCGGCGGCGTTCTGCGGTTTCGTCTCATGGCGACCGAAGGTACGGTCGCTGTTCCCACGAGTTCCTCGGAGGCGGATCAATTTTCGGCTAGGATCACCTCACAGGATTCTGTGATGTCGGATAACTCGTGCGATGACAGGTGGTTATGGAGTTTCGGCGCGTTTCGCCTGGATGCGCGGGCGCGCCTTCTCCTCCGGGACGGCCTGCCGGTTCCGCTCACGCCGAAGGCCTTCGACGTCCTCGTGCATCTCGCCCGGAACGAGAATCGCGCGGTCGCGAGGGAGGAGCTCCTCGAGGCCGTGTGGCCGGGAACCGTCGTCACCGATGCGTCCCTCACGCAGGCCGTGTTCCTCGTCCGGAGAGCGCTCGGCGAGGCGGAGGGGACGGAAATGCTGGAGACCGTTCCGAGGTTCGGATACCGGCTGAACCTGCCCGCCGCGTCGGGCGGGATCGTCGAGGAGGAGCCTCGGAAGTCTTCGGAGCCGGCCCCATCGACGGCCGCCGAGGAAACGGACGTCGCCGGGAAGCCGGCTCCCGGGCCGATGCCCGGACTCCCGCACGCTCGTGCGCGGCGGCCCTCGGCGGCCCTCCTCGGCGTCCTCGTGGCCGGGGCCCTGGCCGCAGCCGCGATCGCCTCGATCCTCCTCCGGAGCCCGGCGCGCGGAGGAACGGACGGCTCCGAGACGGGGGCCGAGGCGCTCCTCGCCCTTCAGCGGGAGATCGCCGTCCCCCCCGACGCGCAAGCCATCCTCGGGTCACTGGATGGAACGGTGGTCCTCTCGGCGCGGACCGCCTACTACCTCCTGCCCGCGGACGGCGCGCACTCGGCCGTCCGCGTGCCGCTCGAGCGGGAGGAGGCCCTCGCGGAGCCGCTCGGCGGCGGACGGATCCTCCTGGTGAGGAAGGGACGCGTCGTCGCGAGGCACCCGACGAAGGCCGAGGAGGCGGACCTCGGTCCCCTGCCGCCGGACGCGCCCCCTGCACGACCCGGCAGGCTCCGCTGCTCGCGCTCCGGGCGGTTCCTCGCGGTCCGCGGCGACGAGACGCTCGAGGTCTTCGAGCGGGAGCCCGGGGGCTGGGCGAGGAGGATTCGCTCGAGCGTGCCCTTCGTGGAGGGAGAGGTCCTCGACGTCGGCGAGCGGCTCGTCGCCCTGGCCCAGGGGGGAGGGCGGACGGTTCGCGCGTTCGGCCTGCCGGAGGGGGGCCGCCTCCTCGAGGCCCCGTTCGCGGAGAGGAAGGTCTCGGCCGTGGCGGTCGACGACGCACTCGGACGTGTCGCCGTCGGCGGGCCGTTCGACTCCGTGGCCGTCTTCACGCCTGGCGATCGCTCCTCCCCGCGGCTCCTGCCGCGCCGCGGGTGGACGTACGGCCTCGCCTGGATCGCCGACGCGCCGACGCTCCTCGCCTCCGGCCTCGACGGGATCACGGCCTTCCGGCAGGACGCGGAGAGCGCGGCGATCCTCTCGACGGCGTCGCCGGGCGGGCCGCTCTGCGTCGACTCGGATGCGATTCTCGCCCTGGTACCGCGTCGGCAGCGCCTCGCCGTCGTCTCCTATTCCGGAATCTCGCCGACGGCTCGGGTGCCGGCGGGAGGCCGGCCGCTCTGGGCGGCCGAGCACGACGCCGAGGGGAAGTCCGTCTTCGCCGGCGGCCGGGACGGTGAGCTCTGGTCCCTCGACACGGCGAGCCTCGCGATCCGCCGATCGGGAGCCCACACGGACGGCATCCCCTCGATGGTGCGCGACGGCCGGCTCCTCGCCACGTCGTCCGACGACAAGACCGTCGCGCTCTGGAGCCTTCCCGGTCCGGAGCTGAAGCTCCGGACCCGGGCTCACGACTTCCTCGTGAACGACCTCACGGTCGTCGACGGGGCGGGAGGGGCCGAGCTCGTCACAGCCTCCTCGGACGGCACCGTGCGGCGCTGGAGCTGGCCCGGAATCGAGCCGGTGGAGACGATCGACGTCGCGGGGCTCCTCGGACGTGAGGTTTCGCTCCACGCGATCGCGCCGCTGCCCGGGGCGCGCCGGATCCTCGCGGGGACCTGGAGCTCGAGCCTCCTCGAGCTCGTCGCGCGCGAGAGCGGCTGGAGCGTGAGGGAGCACCCGGTTCCTTCGAAGGCGGTCTATCGCCTCGCTCCCGTACCCCGGCTCGGGATCTGGGTCGCGGTGGGGATCGAGCCGTCGAGCCTGCACCTCTTCGACCTCGCCACGGGCGTCCTGCACCCGCTCGACGCGGCGGGCCTCGACGCGATGTGGGTCGTGCCCGTGCCGGGCAAGGACGACGTCGTCGTCGTCGGGCTGGACGGCCTTTCCAGGTACTCGTTCTCGGCGCCGCTGCCCGACGCGGCGGGACGCCGGACGGTGACGTACCGGGCCTGGTCCGGGCGCCGGACCGGGGCCGGCCTCCAGACCGCGACGCTCCTGCCCGACGGCTCGCTGTGGGGCGGCACGGTGCACGGCGAGCTCCTCCGGTTCGACGCGGGGCGCTTCGGCGGATCTCCGATCCTCACCCGCGCCCTCGACCTCGGCCCGCCGCGCTGAGCGTGCCCGGCCGAAATCCCCGATCGGCGAGCGGAGACGCCGTCGTTTCAGCTAACCTCCGCGCGTGGTCGTTCGCCTCTCGCACCGCCTTCGCCCGCTCGTTCCCCTCCTCCTCGCCGTCGTCGCGCTCCTCGCCGCGGCCTCTCCCGCGGACGCGGCCCGCAGGCGGGACCTCCTCCGTGACGAGAAGCGCGGCGGGCACACGCTCTCGCGGCACGTCGGGAAGAGCGACGCGGAGCTGCGCGAGCGCCTGCTGCGGGACCGCCGGATCTCCGCGGCCTCGACCTGGACTGACCGGGCGACGGCGGAGGAGGGCGTGGCTGCGGCGATCGCCGCCAACCGGAGCCGGATCGAGCGCTGGACGAGCCGCGAAGGCTCTCGCGCGAACCTCGTCCTCGACTGGCCCGGCGAACGCGGAAAGGTGGTCGGGAGATCGCTCCGACGCGGAGAAAAGGTGCCGGTCCCGTGCACGCGGGCCGTCGTCATCCTCCGATGGAGCGTCGACGCCGAGATCTATTACGTCCTGACGTCCTATCCGGAGGCTTCCCGATGACGGCGACGACGACGAAGAAGGCGCCCGCGACGGTCGACGTCCGCGCCTACCCCGCGCTGCGCGACGCGCTCCGCGGCTACCTTCACGAGGACTGGACGACCGAGTACGCGGATTCCGAGGACGCCGCGCGCGCCTTCCGCCGCGATGCGGCGGACGACGAGAAGCGCTCCGTCGCGCCGGAGGCGAAGAAGCTTCGCGCCGCCCTCGAGGGCATGGAGGTCCGGGAGCTTCGAAAGCTCCTCGGGGCCGGCTTCGGCACCGGCTGGAGGCCGTCGACGGCCGCCGAGGCCGACCGGGTGCTTCGGATCCTCGCCGGCGAGTAGGCCCTCCGTCTCGAGGCCGGGCGCCGGCCCCGCCCGCGTCTTACACTTCGCGGCCATGTCGCGCCGCCGTCTCATCGCCGCCGCCCTCATCGTCACGAGCCGTCTCGCGTCGCCGGCGGCCGTCGCCGCGCCCCCGGCCGGCGCGGCCCTCGCCCCTCCCCCCGCCGAAGCGGTCCTCGCGGCCGCGGCGAAGGCGGCCCGAGCGGAGAAGAAGAACGTCCTCGTCCTTTTCCACGCCTCGTGGTGCGGCTGGTGCCGGAAGCTCGAAGCGGTGCTCGCCGCGCCGGGAATCGCGGAGGTCGTCGGCCGGCACTTCGTCCGGGCCGAGCTGACCGTCTTCGAGCGCGGCGAGCGGAAGGAGACGGAGAACGCCGGCGCGGAGACGTTCCTCGAGTCGGTCGCGGGGAGCGACGCCGGGCTTCCCTTCACGGCCGTCCTCGACGCGCGGACGCGGAAGCCGATCGCGACGTCGAACCTCGCCGGCCCCGGGACGAACGTCGGCTTCCCTTCGAAGGAGGAGGAGGTCGACCACTTCGTCGGGTTGCTCCGGAAGGGCGCCCCCCGGATGACGTCGGCGGAAGAAGCCGCAGTCCGCGCCGCCTTCTCGCCGCGCTGACGCGCCGCGAGCCTCCCCGATCCACTCTCACCCGACGAGCATCGCGTCGCCGTACGAGAAGAACCGGTAGCCCGAGCGCACCGCCTCCCGGTACGCGGCGAGGACCCGCTCCCGTCCGGCGAAGGCGCTGACGAGCATGAGGAGCGTCGAGCGGGGGAGGTGGAAGTTCGTCAGGAGCGCGTCGACGATTCGGAACTCCGCGCCCGGAACGAGGAAGAGGCGCGTCTCGAACGGTCCGGGGGCGACGACCCCGCCGTGCTCCCGCGCCGCGGCCTCGAGCGTCCTCACGCTCGTCGTCCCGACGGCGACGACGCGGCGCCCCTCTTCCTTCGCGCGCCGGATTGAGACGGAGGTCTCCTCCGGGATGACGCCGCGTTCCGGGTCCATCCGGTGCTCCTCGACCCGCTCGACCTTCACCGGCTTGAACGTGCCGATCCCGACGTGCAGCGTCACGGAGACGACCTCGATGCCGCGGGCGCGGAGCGCGTCGAGGAGCGAGGGCGTCAGGTGGAGCCCGGCCGTCGGGGCGGCGATCGCGCCGGGCTCGCGCGCGTAGACGGTCTGGTACTCGACGGCGTCGCGCGCGTCCGCCATCCCTCCCTCGCGGTGGATGTAGGGGGGGAGCGGCGTCGTCCCCACGAGCGGGAGCGCCTCGGCGAGCGGCGTCCCGGAGAAGGCGACGCGGTAGTGGCCCGACTCCTCCTTCGAGACGACGGTCCCGACGAGGCCGGCGCCGAAGTCGAAGCGCCGGCCCGGCTTCGCGCGCCGTCCCGGCTTCGCGAGGCAGTCCCACGCGGAGGAGTCCCCGGTCCTCTCGACGAGGAGGAACTCCGTCCGGCGCCCCGTCTCGTCGAGGCCGAAGAGGCGGGCCGGGACGACGCGCGTGTCGTTCACGACGAGGAGGTCGCCGGGGAGGAGGAGGCCCGGCAGGTCCGCGACGTTCCGGTGCCCCGTCGCGCCCGTGGTGCGGTCGAGGGTCATGAGTCGCGACGTGCCGCGCGGGGCGGGACGCTGGGCGATCGCCTCCGGGGGGAGATCGAAATCGAAGTCCGAGACGTTCACGGGCGGGATTGTCGCCTCCCGCGCCGTCCGGACCGGAGCGCCGTGACGAAGGAACCCCGGCATTCGTTGACGGGGCGGCTCGGCCCGTGTACTGTCCCGCCGGTTCGAGCGATGGGCGAAGCGAACGGCACCTACCGCAAGCTCCGGCTGATGGATCCCGCGGCGATGGCGCGCGCGGTCGCCCGCATGGCCCGGGAGGTCGTCGAGGCCGCCGGCGGAGTCGACGGGTTCGCCCTCGTCGGAATC
>ERZ795054.2369-NODE-2369-length-16012-cov-7.531742_pt1 | contig 16012 bp, 14 predicted proteins | sample MGYA00375138_ERZ795054 | MGnify/ENA primary metagenome ERZ795054 (study PRJEB30183, sample SAMN05720215) | anaerobic digester metagenome | isolation source: active sludge of municipal wastewater-treating anaerobic digesters | place: USA | collected 2014-12-23 ... | reverse complement strand
CGCGCTTCGACCAGCTTGCAGTTGGGGCACCATTCCGCCGTGAACTGCACCATGGAAATCCTGCCTGAATCACGGTTCGACATCACCCTTTCTTCGCTGAAAACGGCCCCCTTGAGGTCGGCGGAATCAACCGTATACAGGAAATGGAACGATAGGGCGTATCCGCCCGCGATAATCGCCAATAAAGCAATGAGAGAAAATATCCTCTTCGATTTTTTTTCTATCGGTGAGCCGTACCGGCCGTACTGCCACAATCCCAGCGCGATGAAGGCCAGCAGCGTCAGTCCGGGCATGACCGAATCGCTTTCAAGCAGCGAGAGGAGGTATACCGCCGTAAAAACCAGAAAGAAGCCCATTGCCTGCTCGAAGGTGCGCGTCCATTCCCCGGCCTTCGGGACAAAGCGCATGAGGCCCGGGCTCGCCGAAATGATCATGTAGGGAAGGGCCATACCCGCGCCGATGCTCATGAATGTGATGAAGATGATATGAGGGGGCTGGATGAGCGCCCACGCGAGCGTGCCTCCCAGAAAAGGGCCGCTGCACGGCGTGGCCAGCAGCGTGGCGAGCAGCCCTTTCAGAAACGCGTCGGCATGGCGGTTGTCGCGCTCTTTGGCCGCTTTCCCGGCGAACGAGGGAACGTTCAGCGTGAACAATCCGAACATCGAAAGGGCCAGCGCGAACACGACCCCGGCCATGACGATCAGAAAAAGCCTGTGTTGAAAGAGCTCTCCCCATCCGTATCCGAAAAACGCCGTGAGGAACGCGAGCGCCATGAAGCTCGCGAGTATTCCGGCAGAGAAGAGAGATCCAAGCTTCAGCATTTCCCTGCGGTCGCTGCCCGCGTGCTTCACGAATCCCATGATCTTAAGGCTCACCACGGGCAGCACGCACGGCATGAAATTGAGTATGAAGCCGGCGATGAGTCCGAACAGCACCGCCTGCAGGAGCCCGGTGACGCTGCGTTCCCGGATGCACCGCGGCGAGAAGCTCATCCCCCTGAAATGATCGTCCTGTGATTTCACCGGACTGGAAACGGTTGCCAGGTTTTGCTCCTGCGCCGGTTGCGCAACGGGATTTTCGGTTTGACCGGCGGTAATGCCGGCCTGTGCGGCCTCGATTTTCACCGTGCATGGCAATGTCATTTTTTTGGGGATGCAGGTCGTGTCGGTGCACAGGAGTGCGTCGAGCAGGAGTGATATTTCGTACTCGCCGGGCAGGGCGTTCTTTCGCGCGGTGAAAGGGAGCACTATCTCGACTTTTTCTGAATACACGAAGACATGTTCTGTGTCGCCCGGATAGGTATATCGTTCCCCGGCGGGATATTTCACGTCTCCGAAGACGATCGCGTCCGGCCCTGACGCTGTGACGACAGTCGGTTTTCCGGTGCCCGGCCCTTTCGGGTTGGCATATATATGGCTGCCTGACGGGATCTCGATTTTCATTTTGATGGATGAACCTCCTCCGGGGTCAGCACTGACCGCTGCCGGATCGAGGTATGCCCTGAATTCGGTTATTCTGTTCCCGCCGCATGACGCCAGGACCAGCGTGAGCAGGAAAATGAGCCATTTCAGCGGTTTTGCCATGATTGCTTCCCCTGTCATGAAGGTTCGGATTCTGTTGTGAAATAGCAGGTAAAAGATATTTATGCAATAACAATTTCTTCGCAGGCCGCAGACGTTATCTACTTGACAGGAAAAATTTTTCATCGGTTATTTACCGGAGTTCGGTTGAAGATGGCCGCCGAGGCACTGAGTACACAGGGTGGATTATTCTCCGACCACCTCCCATCCTCCCAGTCGAAGCGTTTAGAACATCCTGTTCTGCTTCGACACAGAGCCATCCTGGCTCTATCTTTGCCAAGGGGCAAGCGGCATGGATGCCGCAGTATCGATTGCGAACATGGATGTTCAGAAAGCAATCGATTGAGGTGATTGAGCGAAGCGAAGTTGGTGGGGCTTTTACAGATACTCTGCGACTCAGCGGCCGTCTTTTTCTGAAATTTCGGAAAGAATGAAATTCTTGAAATGCACGATTGAATAGAGGTAAGTATTTATGAATGAATTTCTGGTTTATAAAATAGTTCTGGCCGGGTGCGCGCTCATCGGCCTGGTATCTTTTGTCGCGCTTTTTTTCGTGACCGCTCCCTATGGCAGGCACACGAAAAAGGGATGGGGGCCGCTGATCCCCAATACGCCTGCCTGGGTGATGATGGAGGCCCCGGCCTCGCTGCTCATGCTCGTGTATCTGCTCACCGCACAGCGGGCGCTCACTCCGGTGCTGATTGCGTTCTTCGTCATCTGGCAGATACATTATTTTCACCGCTCGTTCATCTTTCCATTCCAGCTCAAAGCCAGGGAGATGATGCCGTTATCAATCATACTCTTCGGGGTCCTTTTCAATGCGGCGAACACCTACATCCAGGGCAAATGGCTCTATGTATTCTCTCCGGAGTCGATGTACACGGTTTCGTGGTTTTATGACCCGCGGTTCATCATCGGGGTCGTCATATTCTGCGCGGGTTTCGCGATCAACAAGCACGCGGACGCGGTGCTCCGGGCGCTCTGGGACCCGAACGATCCGGGGTACAAGATTCCCTACGGCGGCATGTACCGGTTCATCTCGTGCCCCAACTATCTAGGGGAGATGCTCACCTGGGCCGGCTGGGCGGTGATGACCTGGTCGATCGCGGGCCTGTATTTCGTGCTCTGGACCATATTCAACCTGGCTCCGCGGGCCCGATCGAACCATAAATGGTACCGGGACAATTTTCCCGATTACCCGAAGGAGCGCAAGGCCCTGGTGCCGTTCATTTATTGAAAAAAGTTTTATCATTTCACGCCTCCCGATCGTATAACAGGTGTGAAAAATACTTGCTCAACACGAACGGGAGGTTTATATTATGGATAAAAACACGGGGAAGACCGGCGGTGACCCGATCATGAACGTTCCAAAAACAATACTCTACAAAACCCTGAAGAACGCAATTTCAGGCGGTGAGGATGAAAGCATCATGGAGCTTGCCGACCTTTTACATGGAGGTATGCAGTATCACCTTGTTCATGACTCCCGCATCACCGACAACAGCATACGCATCGAGGCCCAGCACCATGAAATCATGAACACGGTAGAGGCCATGCGTGAAGGTTTCAGGCAGATGGAGAAGCGTTTCGAGCAGATCGACCGGCGCTTCGAACAGGTTGATAAACGCTTCGAACAGGTTGATAAACGCTTCGAACAGGTCGATAAGCGCTTTGAGCAGATGGATAAACGGTTCGACGACCTCATCCACCAGTTTGACAGGCGATTCGACCAGGTGGACAAACGATTCGCGTTCCAGTCGTGGCTTATCGGCATCGGTTTTGTTTCAATCAACACGCTGGTCGTACTGCTGAAGATATTCGGCTGAGAGCCTGGCTCACTCCGCAGACCTGATTGTCACTCTGGTCAATCGAGACTGACCCGCGAGTTCCCGCCACTGCGTATTCCTGATGCGGCCGATCTCTTCGACTTCCCAGGCCGGCTTCTGGCCGAAAAAGATACACAGGTAGTTTCCCCGCTTGCTGTATGCGATGCCCCCGGGCGGTATCTCGCTCACCAGTTTCGGACGGCTGCTTTTTCCGTTGTCCAGCTCGACGCCTACCGGTCCGTACAGCTCGTTCCCCCATTGTTCGAGAGATATGGTGCGGGGAAGGCTTTCGTACAGTGTGTTCGCTGCGTGGGAGTCATAAAGGTCGGCGTCGATGCTCAGGCTGCCGAAATCAAGGATGATCTTTTTCATGGCGCGCTCCGGGTTTTTCCCGAATTATACCGGCCCAATCATTCCCGTCAACGAAGTTGTGCATCCGCCCTGTGCGGGGAATAAATAGATTGACACCATCCCGGATTTTTTCTTACTTGATACATCTTTTTACATGAATTCAAACAGGTGGCCGATATGGAACTTCCATCCTCGTATGATCCGAAAGAGGTCGAACAGAAATGGTATAAACTGTGGGAAGAGGGGGGCTTTTTCCACGCCGACGAGAATGACGACAGGGAGCCCTACTGCATCGTAATCCCCCCTCCAAACGTGACCGGCAACCTTCACATGGGCCACGCCCTGAACAACACCCTGCAGGACATTCTGACCCGGTGGCAGCGCATGAAGGGCAAATCGGCTCTGTGGATGCCGGGGATGGACCATGCGGGCATCGCGACCCAGAACGTGGTCGAGCGCCTGCTGCGCGAGGAAGGAAAATCAAAGGACGACCTGGGCCGCGAGAACTTCGAGAAGCGCGTGTGGGAATGGAAGGAGCATTCCGGCGGACAGATCCAGGGACAGCTCCGGCGCCTGGGCTGTTCGCTTGACTGGAAGCGCGAGCGATTCACGCTCGACAAGGGGCTTTCCCGCGCAGTGCACAAGGTCTTCGTTTCACTTTACGAGGAGGGACTGATCTATCAGGGCTATCGCATCATCAACTGGTGCCCGCGCTGCGAGACCGCCCTGTCTGACATCGAGACCGAGTACAAGGACCTCGCCGGGCATTTCTGGCACATCAAGTATCCCAGGGTCGACGGCAACGGGTACATCGTGGTCGCCACCACCAGGCCCGAGACCATGCTTGGCGACACCGGTGTTGCGGTTAACCCCGAGGACGAGCGTTACACCGACCTCGTGGGCAAGAAGGTCATGCTGCCGCTCATGAACCGCGAGATCCCGGTGTTCGCCGACAGTTTCGTCGACAGGGAATTCGGGACCGGCCTCGTGAAGGTGACGCCGGCGCACGACCCCAACGACTTCGAGATGGGCAAGCGCAACAACCTCGAAGAGATCAATATTCTCGACAAGAACGGGTTCATCAACGAGAACGGCGGCCCCTACAGGGGGATGGAACGCTTCGAGGCCCGCAGGAAGGTCGTCGAGGACCTCGATAAACTCGGGCTCCTGGTGAAGGTCGAGAACCATGACCACTCCGTGGGCCACTGCTACCGCTGCCACACCATCATCGAGCCGTACCTGTCGAAGCAGTGGTTCGTGAAGATAGCGCCGCTCGCCGAGGAGGCGATCAAGGCCGTCAAAGACGGCAGGATCAAGTTCGTGCCGAAGAACTGGGAGAAGACCTACTTCGAGTGGATGTACAACATCCGCGACTGGTGCATCTCGCGCCAGCTCTGGTGGGGACACCGCATTCCCGCGTTCTACTGCGACGACTGCGGCAGGGTCATCGTGAGCGCAGAGGACCCGGCCGCGTGCGACGCGTGCGGGTCGAAGAACATCAGGCAGGACGAGGACGTGCTCGACACGTGGTTCTCGTCGGGCCTGTGGCCCTTCTCGACGCTCGGCTGGCCCGACAAAACCCCGGCACTCAAGAAGTATTATCCGACGTCGGTGCTCGTCACGGGCTTCGACATTATATTCTTCTGGGTCGCGCGCATGATCATGATGGGACTCAAGTTCATGGGCGATGTCCCGTTCAGGGACGTTTACATCCACGCGCTGGTGCGCGACGAGCACGGCCAGAAGATGAGCAAGTCAAAGGGCAACGTTGTAGACCCGCTCCTGCTCATGGACGAGTACGGCACCGACGCATTTCGCTTCACGCTGGCCATATTCGCCGCGCAGGGACGAGACGTCATTCTCTCAGAGAAGAGGATCGAGGGATACCGCGCCTTCTGCAACAAAATCTGGAACACGACCCGTTTCATACTGATGAACCTGGGCGAGGGCTTCGCCATGACCGACATCGACCCGGCCGCGCTCGAGCCGTTCGACCGCTGGATCCTCCATCGCCAGAACAGGGCGATCGAGGACGTCTCCCGCGCGCTCGAGGAGTACCGCTTCAACGAGGCGGCCCAGGTGATATACGACTTCTGGTGGGGGGAATTCTGCGACTGGTACCTCGAGCTCACCAAGCAGCGTCTTTATGACAAGGAACCGTCGGCGGCCAAATCGTCTGCCGTCGCCAAGCAGGTGCTCTATCATGTGCTGCGCACCTCGCTTAAAATCCTGCATCCCTTCATGCCGTTCATCACCGAGGAAATCTGGGAAAAGATCGCCGAAGGGGGGCAGGGTCGAATCATTACGGCTCAGTGGCCGGTCGCCGAGAAGAAGTTCGATTTCCCGGCGGAATCGGAAGAGGCCGAGATCTTCAAGGAGATCGTGTACAAGATACGCAATGTGCGCGGCGAGATGAACGTGCCGCCCGACAAGAAGGCCACGGCCATATTCAAGAGCCGCAGTGCAAAGGTCGCAGCGATCATCGAGCGCGAGTCGGCCCACATCAGGGCCCTGGCGAAGGTCGAGAAGATAACTCTTGACGCGGCATACGCGCCGGACCGCACCGATGCGGTGGCGGTCATGAACGACCTCGAGATTTTCCTCCCGCTACGCGACCTTATCGACCTCGACAAGGAGAAGGCGAGGCTTTCCAAGGAGATCGATCGCGTGTCTGCCGACCTCGACAGGGTGGAGAAGAAGCTCGGGGATGAAAGCTTCACGGGAAAGGCCCCGGCGAAAGTCGTGCAGAAGGAAAAGGAGAAAAGAGAGGAGCTTTCCGGGATACTTTCAAAGCTCAGGGAGAGCCTGGCCAAGCTTTCCTGATTCCCGGCGCCGCCCCGGATGTTCACGGTTTGCAGGCCTTTTCAATGGTCTTCTGCTCAAGGCGGAGGCGCCTGCGTTCGGCAGCCTCGCAGTTGCGCCGCTTTTCATCATCGGTTTCGAAAATTATGGGCGGTAAATTTTTCGGCTTGAACGTGTTGTCGAGCGCCACAAACGTCAGGTATGCGGAGGCCGTGTGCCGGATCTCCCCGGTTATGAAGTTTTCGGCCTCGACACGGACTCCCACTTCCATGGATGTCGTTCCCACATAGTTGATGCTCGCCGTGATACGAAGAAGGTCGCCGACGAATACCGGGCTGTGAAAGTCGAGACGGTCTATGGACGCCGTCACCACGTTCCCCTGGCTGTGGCGGGCGGCCGCTATGCCCGCGGTGTTGTCGATGAACTTCATGATTACACCGCCATGGACGTTGCCCGCAAGGTTCGCGTCCTGCTGGGTCATCTGGTGCACTATGGTCACGCTGCTGTCTTTCACTCTTTTCTGTTCCATGCAATCATGCTCTCCATTAATCGCTGGTTGTGATGAAAACCGGGATACAATGCCGGTGGAATGTATAGTAACAATAATTTCCGGAAATGCAAAGAAGTTTTTCGCCGGACCGCTCACGCTTTTCCGCGGCCGTAATTATTCCTTTACAAAATGATCGCAGTTTTGTAGAAAGTTCCCGTATCTCCGCCTGAAAATAATAACTGACATCCCATGTAAGGTATATGGTCATAAGGATCATGGCTCTCTTGTCCTGTAGATTGAAAAACGTGAGGTCCATCGCGGGCTACGCCGTTCTGATTCTTCTTTTTCTTGCCTGCACGGCGCTTCCGGGAGGGAGCCGGGTTTACGCATCCGAGCGCATAGCCGTGGTCCGCAGCAAGTTCGACCCTGTCGAAAGAGTGCTGGACTCCATGAAGATCAGATACGAGATGATCGGGTATCGCGATCTCGAAAACATCGGCGCCATGAAAAAATACGGAGTCATTTTCTTTCCCTGCGGCATGGATCATCCCCTTGAAAGAAACGTGAACGTGCTTTCCCGCGGGAACAACATCCAGTCGGTGGCCCTCAAGGAGGACATATACGAGCCCGACGAGGATAAAATCGCTGACAATGTCCGGGATTTCGTCAGGTCCGGAGGATGCGCCTACTTCTCGGGCTATTCGTTCGACATTCTCGATAAGGCTTTCGATGTGTTCGAATTCCATGACGATTTTCCGTACATGGGCCTGCCCGGCCGGATCGAATCCACCCTCGAGGGCGACCTCGCGAGGTTCGCGATGAAGAACGTCATGGCCCTGTACATGGGGCATCCGGGATGGATTTCGGTGCGATCGGTCAACGGCGCGGAGGTGATCGCGCGCGCGGCTTACGAGACCCCCCGCGGACATAAGGAAGGCCCGATATCATGCATGCGGCATTCAGGGAGCGGATTTTTTCTCTATACCGTTTACCATGACACCGTATACAGCGATTTCAGGCGTTTCAACGTGTACCGCGTCGTCGGCGGCGGCCTCGTCGATTCCCTGGAAAGCCGCGCAGACAGGTGGGGCCAGCAGATCACCGGAAGGATCGCCGACGCCTTGCAGGGGAACGAGAACTGCAGGACCTATATGGTCGACCTCAGGGAGGGGACCAACGGCATTTATTTCAAGGCCGCGAGGGGATCATACCAGGTTGACGTGCTTGACAGGAGCTTCTCCCTGATCGAGTCGCGGGACACAAACGAACTGCTGTATGAGTTCGTCATACACGCCGACCGTGATGAGACCGGGTATGTCAGGGTGTTTCCCGCGACCGGCGAGCGCCATGTGCTGTATTCGATAGTTGCCGGCCACGGCGTGAGGGTTTTCCCGTATTTTTTTTCGATCCTGTGGGGCGCGGCCCTGCTTGCAGCTGCGGCCGGTATCGTGTTCCTGATAATCACGTTCAGCCGCAGGGGTTATTCGGCCCTGGGGAGGAGAATATAATGATGCTTGTTGCTGATATACCATGTCATTCCGGCCGGTTTGCATCCCCCCTGGTTTCGATTGAATTGTTTTTCGGGAAAAATGGTTGCATTCGGGGGGCTTGTCTGGATTTAGTATTATGTTCCTTTTTTCAGGCTCTGTCATAGTTTAAACCATACATGGAGTTTTTCATGGGACGGGTAATATCGGTATCGAACCAGAAGGGAGGCGTGGGTAAAACCACGACCACGGTGAACGTCGCCGCGTTCCTCGCCGAGATGGGCAGGAAGGTCCTCATCATGGATATCGACCCGCAGGGCAATGCGGGATACGGCATCGGCATAAACGCCGAGGAGATAAACACGACGCTTTACGAGGTCCTTATCGGCGAGATCGCCCTCAAGGACGCCCTGTTCAAGAGCAATATTGAAAACCTGTATCTGGTGCCTTCGAACATCCACCTGTCGGGCGCGCAGGTCGACCTTCTCGACATGGAAGGCAAGGAATACATTCTGAGGAAGGCCCTTAAAGACGTTAAAAACGATTTCGACTATATATTCATCGACTGCCCGCCCTCTCTCGGCATACTGACCCTGAACAGCCTGGTGGCGGCCGATACGGTGCTCATCCCCCTGCAGTGCGAATACTACGCGCTCGAGGGCCTCTCCCAGCTGCTCAGGATCATCGCGATGGTGCAGGAGAACCTGAACAGGAGCCTCAAGGTGGAAGGCGTCGTGCTCACCATGTACGACCCGCGGACCAACCTGTCGCAGCAGGTGGTGAACGACGTGCGGGAGTATTTCGGCGACAAAGTGTTCAAGACGATCATACCGAGGAATGTGAAGCTGTCCGAGGCTCCCTCGTTCGGCCAGCCGATCGGGGTGTATGACAGGGCGAGTTCAGGGAGCAGGACCTACGAGAATCTGGCAAAAGAGGTGATCAGGAATGGCTAAAAAAGCTCTGGGAAAGGGCCTGAGCGCGATCATATCGACGTCGCCCACTCCGGTGGACGAGATAGAAAAAAGCGTTATGGGCGAAACCGGCAGGGTCGTGGAGCTCGACGTGGGAGCGATAAGCCCCAACCCGGACCAGCCGAGGACCCATTTCGACCAGAACGAGATCGCCGGCCTCGCCGAATCGATCAGGTCGGTCGGCCTCATTCAGCCGATCATCGTGCGCAAGAGCAGTGAGGGATACGTGGTCGTCGCGGGCGAGCGGCGCCTCAGGGCGGTCAAGCATATCGGTAAGCACTCGATCAAGGCGATCGTCATCGAAGCCGGCGAGGTCGAGAACCTGACCATGGCGCTCATCGAGAACATCCAGAGGGAAAGCCTCGACCCGATCGAGGAAGCCAAGGCATACAGGGTCCTGATCAACCGCTTCAAGCTGAAGCAGCAGGACATCGCAAAGAGCGTGGGCAAGGACCGCGCGACAATCGCGAATTCCCTGCGGCTCCTCAATCTTCCGGATGATATCCAGGAGGGGCTCTCTCAGGGAAAGATCTCGTCGGGACACGCCAAGGTGCTGCTTTCGATCGAGGACGAATCGAGGCTCCGCGGCCTTTATTTCGAAAGCATAGAAAAAGGGCTTTCGGTGCGCGCCCTCGAGCAGATGATCGGCGAGAAAGCCGGGGCGTCGAAAAAATTCCCTGCCAAGAAAGAGAGGAAGAAAGAGGCCCACATACGCAAGATGGAGGAGGCGCTGGTGAGCCTTCTCGGCACCAAGGTCGAGATCAAGCACGCCGGCACCAGGGGAAGGATCGAGATCAGCTATTATTCCCTCGAGGACTTCGAGCGGATACTTGACCTGCTCAGGTGATCCCCGTCATTCCGTTGCGATGCGGAACATCTCGACCCGGTCGGATTCGGTATCGAGCACCGCGACGGAATATTCGTCGGAGCTGTAAAGCGACCCGGGGTTGATGATTCTCGTCCTGCCCGAAGTGTAGTTCTCAAAGAAGTGGGTGTGGCCCTTGATGATATAGTCGTATTTGCCCGACGCGACCGCATCCCTGAACATCGGCACATTGTTCCCGTGAAAAAGGATGAACCTCTTTCCGTCGGCCTCGAACTCGCAGTATTCCTCGATGCAGCCGAATCCGAGAACCCCCGCCGCCCTGTTCAGCTCCTCAACGTCGATGTCCCCGTTGCCCAGGACGAATCTGCAGTCGAAGCCCCTGAACAGCTCCAGCATCTTCGGTGACGTGAGGTCGCCGGCGTGGACGACCAACCCCGCTCCCTGCTCCCTGAATAATTCGAGCGCCCTGCGGGTGATATCCAGGTTGTTATGCGTGTCGGATATGATTCCAATTTTCACGGCGATATCCCGCGTTCCGATTCTCCGGTTCGCCCTCTTTCAGCCGAGGCGCGACCCTACGGGGATCCTATCGTCTATTATAACAAGGATCGGGTCGGATTTCTTGTCTTTTTTCGCGGCGAGAAGCATGCCGTGCGATTCGATGTTGAAGATTCTGGCCGGTTTCAGGTTCGCCACGAGCAGGATTTTTTTCCCGACCAGTTCCTGGGGCGAATACTGCTTTGCGATACCGGCAGCGATGACCCTGGTGTCCAGGCCGCTGTCGACCACGAGCTTCAGGAGCTTCTCGGAGCCTTCGACCTTTTCGGCTTCCTTCACCTGGGCCACCCTGATGTCGATTTTACCGAACTCGGTGATGTCGACCATGAGCCCTTCGTCGGCCGGTTTCTGCGCCGGTTTTTTTTCTTCCTTCGCCGCGGGCTTTTTGGTCTCATCCTCCTTTTCCAGGCGGGGGAAGAGTATCCCGGTGTCTCCGAGCTGTGCGCCGTCGTCGAGGTTCTTCAGCGTGAGCAGGTCCTCGATTTTTTTCGACTTGCCCGCGGCGCCTAACGCGGCGATGACCGGGCCGGATTTTTCTATCAGCACCGGCGACAGGAGCACGGCTATGCCGTAAAGGCATTCGAGGATGTTTCGCATGACCGATGAGAGCGATCCGGTGTCGCCCTCCTTGGCGAGCTGCCAGGGCTTGGTCTCGTCGATGTATTTGTTCAGCGACCGGATAAATTCCCACAGTTTTTCCAGGCCCACGCTCGACTGGAAGGAGAGCACGCCGGCGATGTATCCGTCGGCCGCGATTTTAAACCCGGCCGCGATGTCTTCGCGTCCCGCGGGCTTTTCGGGCACGAAGGGCGGCACCGCGCCGTTGAAGAATTTTTTGGCCATGTTCAATGTCCGGTTGATCAGGTTGCCCAGGTCGTTCGCGAGGTCATAGTTGATGCGGTTCACGACTACGGTTTCGCTGAACTTCGCGTCGTGGCCGAAGGTCATTTCCCTGAGAAAGAAGTACCGTATCTGATCGTTGCCGTATTTTCCGATGAGCGCGCCCGGTGTGACGACGTTCCCCAGGCTTTTCGACATCTTCGACTCCTCCATGTTCCAATAGCCGTGCACGTTGAGGTTCCGGTATGGCTCGATGCCCGCGGATTTCAGCATGGTCGGCCAGAAAATTCCGTGCGGTTTCACGATGTCTTTGGCGATGATGTGCTGGGCGGACGGCCAGTATTTCCTGAAATTTTCGCCGTCAGGATAGCCGAGCGCGCTGACATAGTTGATCAGAGCGTCGAACCACACGTAGGTCACGTAGTTCGAGTCGAAGGGCAGTGTAACTCCCCAGGTGAGCCTGGATTTCGGGCGGGAGATACAGAGGTCTTCGAGGGCCTCGCCCTTGAGCATGGCCAGCACCTCGTTCTTGTACCGTTCTGGCCTGATGAAATCGGGATTTTTCCCGATATGGTCGATGAGCCAGTCCTGGTACTTGCTCATCTTGAAGAAATAGTTTTTTTCCTCGATGTACTGGAGCTTGACGTTGTGGTCAGGACACTTGCCGTCGACCATTTCCTTTTCGGTGAAGAACCGCTCGCAGCCCACGCAGTAGTGCCCGCCGTAGCTCCCGAAATAGATATCGCCCTTATCGTATACTTTCTGGAGTATTTCTGACACGACCTTCGTGTGGCGCTCTTCTGACGTCCTGATGAAGTCGCTGAACCCGATGCCGATCTCGGTCCATGTCTTCTTGAATATTGCGCTGTAGCGCTCGGCGTATTCCTGGGGCGACGTGTTGTGTTTTTCCGCGGCCTGGTTGATCTTGTCTCCGTGCTCGTCGGTCCCGGTGAGAAAAAACGAGTCATAGCCGAGCATTTCGTGGAAACGCTTCATGAAATCCGCCAGTATGGTCGTGTACGCATGGCCGATATGGGGTTCGGCGTTGACGTAGTAGATCGGTGTCGTCACGTAGAATCTTTTGTCCATTTTTTCCTCTCTGGATTTTTCCGGGCCGTCAGTTCAGCGACGGCAGGCTGTCGTCCTCGGTGTTTTCTTCCTCGGCCTTCGACAGCCTCTGTAAAATGTCCTCGCTCAGCGTATATGCGTCGCCCTTTCTCACCAGGTCGTGCTTTGAAACCTGGATGTACCTGTCCCGCAGCCTTATCTGCAGGGTCTCGCGCAGGGTGTCCACGCCGCAGACCGTGTATACGGTTTCGCCGACGGTGATCGACGTTCCGGGAAGCGGCATGTTCCTGTTCAGGTCCTTGTACGTCTCGTATTCGTAGGAGAGGCAGCAGAGGAGCCTTCCGCACATTCCCGAAATTTTCAGGGAATTGAGGTTCAGGTTCTGCTCCTTGGCCATCTTGATCGAGACCGGGTCGAAGTCCTGGGACTGGTGCACGCAGCAGAGCTGTTTGCCGCAGGGGCCGTATCCGCCCACCAGGCGCGCCTCGTCCCTGACGCCTATTTGCCTCATCTCGATGCGCGTCCTGAATATCGAGGCGAGCTCCCTGACGAGCTCCCTGAAGTCTATCCTGTTGTCGGCAACGAAATAGAATATGATCTTTGTCTTGTCGAAGAGACATTTGACCGAAATCAGCTTCATCTCCAGGTTCTTTGACTTCGCCTTTTCCTTGCATTTTTCGAAGGCCTTTTTCTCGATAGCCTCGATCTCTGCGATCTGGGCGAGGTCGTTTTCGTCGGCTATTCTCAGGAGCTTGCCCTTGACTTCGGACGCAGGGATTCTGCCGTACGAGGGGCATTTCATCACGTTGCCGATGTCCACGCCGTGTTCGGTTTCGACGATTCCCAGGGAGTTCTGAGCCAGAAAGAGGTTGTTTGTATCGACGAAGTAAATCTGGTAGCTGTTTCTCAGTTTTACCGCTGATATTTCCATTTTTGTATCCTGCTTCTTTTTGCTTCTTTAATATAAAATCGATGCGATTTCCGGGGCCGAATTCTCATCCATCCGGTCAATGTAGTAGAGCATGCCTTTGAGGGAAATCTTCACGTTGAGATTATTGGAAAGCCCCTTTTTCAAGGCAAGTAGTATTTTAATAAATTTTCGGGCCTTTACCTGGTCGTTCATCCGGATCCTTTCTGGGAGCTTCGCGCGGGTCGCTTTCCCCATGGATTCGAAGAGCAGCAGACGGTAAATGTTGATCAGCACCGCCGCGAGCCTGTCTGCGCCGATCTCCTTGACGATCGGCCCGGGGTCCGCGACGAGAAACGAGCCGGTGTTGAAATAGTCCGAAATCCGCGCCGCGAGGTCGATCACCCTGCCCATGATTTCCGGGTTGACGACTATGCCGGCGATCTCCATGGATCCGCCCGCGATCTCGGCGGCGGTGTCCGGGTCCATTTCCGGGGGGCATGATCCTTTTATCGATTCGCGCACGTCTTCGATCGAGAGCGGGTTGAACGGTATCGCGGTGCAGCGTGACAGAATCGTCGACAGCACGCGCGACCTGTTCGATGCGGTCATGATGATATGGGTGTTCTCCTGGGGCTCCTCGATCGATTTGAGCAGCGCGTTCTGGCCCTCGGTCGAAATCGTGTCCGCGCCGTCGATAATGACCCCCATGCTCTGGTGCAGAGGCTTGCGCGACAGCCTCTCGATGAGCCAGCGGATGCTGCCGGGCTCCTTTTTTTCAGGGTTTCCCAGGGGGATTCTGCCCTTCTCGTCGGGATATATCTCGATCAGGTCCGGGAACGTCTTTTTCCGCACCTGCATGCAGTTCCGGCACGCCATGCACGGCTTTGACTCCCCGGCGCAGAACATGGCGGCGAAAAAATGCCGCGCGATCAGGGCCTTGCCCACGCCCGACATGCCCGTGAAAAGCATGGCCTGTGGGACCATTCCTCTTTCAAGCATCCTGGACAGAAGGGCGAGCTGGTGCCGGTGGCCGTTGATTCCATCGAAATTCATGGTGTGCTATCAGTATACAAGGTCGAGAATGAGGCCGCGGATCTCTTCGATAGATTTCATGAGGTCAAAGGCCTTGTTGGACGTCGTGACTGCTTCCTTTATTTCCATGAGCCTGCGGTTGATGTCCTCCACGATCCTCATCTCGAGGCCGTAGCGCCTGGTGGGCTTCATGGTTTTTACGGTGAAACCCTGACGAGATATCTCGCCCAGGATTTTCTGCACCAGGCTTTTATATCTCGACATTTCGTACAGTGACTGTGAATCGAGGAATTTCTTTTCCTGGTCAGCCAGGTCTTCGAGCATGCCGTCGATGGTGTCCTGGAACTCGTGCGATACGGTCTGGACCAGCTGGGCAGAAAACGCCTTCCCGGTTTTGCCGACCGGGGAAGCCTCGCGGCCCTTGCCGGACCGGGCCTTTTCGCCTTTAATTCCTGTGGGCCTGATTTTTATCATCGTGTTGCGCCTTCTGACGGCTCCTCCAGGTTTTCTCAGCGCTCAGCAGGCCGGTCCGCCGCCTGCGGTGAGGCCGGTCCCTTGTTGATGGTGCAGTTGCCTTCGAAAATGACCCCGTCTTCCATGATGAGGCTCGGGGTGATGATGTTGCCCTTAATCTTGCCGGTCGAGAGAAAGATGACCCGCTCTTTCGCGAATATATTGCCCTTGACCGTGCCGCCGACCACGATGAGGCGCGCCTTGATGTCGGTGGTCGCCTCGCCCGACTGGCCGATGAGCACTTTACCGTCGGTCTCGATCGTTCCCTGGAATTTTCCGTCGATGCGCAGGAGGCCGTTGATCTTGAACTCGCCCTTGAATTCGGACCCCTCGCCGATGATGCTGTTGACTATATTGTCTTCGTTCTGCTTGGTCTTTACTGTCATGGTACCTGTTTTCCGGTATGAGAATCGGCCGCTGGAAATCAAACCCGCGCTTTATATCCGTGCGCCTGTAACTGGCATGATGTATATTCGGGCGGGTTTTTCAAGTCATTTTTATGCCCCGGGGGATGTTTGGGGATGGGGATGAGGGGATGAGGGAATGTGAGGATTTATCGGTCGAGGGGCTGTTGCGGGTTCATTGATTATTGAGACTTGGTAATCATCCTACACCCCGGCCCGCTCGATCAGCGCAAGCAGGTACTTCGACCTGAACTGCTCGCTCGCCATGAACCTCTTTGCCGGCGGTAATTTCAGCACCGCGCCCAGGACCGCGGCCATGGCGCGGTGACTCAAGGTGACCTGGTTGTCGAAGAT
>ERZ795054.2368-NODE-2368-length-16013-cov-5.558591_pt1 | contig 16013 bp, 15 predicted proteins | sample MGYA00375138_ERZ795054 | MGnify/ENA primary metagenome ERZ795054 (study PRJEB30183, sample SAMN05720215) | anaerobic digester metagenome | isolation source: active sludge of municipal wastewater-treating anaerobic digesters | place: USA | collected 2014-12-23 ... | reverse complement strand
TGTCGATGGGCACACCATCAATGATTATAAGAGGGTCGTTTGAAGCGTTCAGAGACGAGCCCCCGCGAACGCGTATTGTGGCGCTGCTGCCCGGTGCTCCGCCGGCGGTGGTGATTACCACACCGGCACTCTTGCCCACAAGCAGATCCTGCGGTGAGGTGATGGCGCCCTTGTTGAAGTCCTTCGAGCTGATTGCTGCAACGGATCCCGTTGCATCACTCTTCTTGACGGTACCGTAACCTATGACCACAACCTCATCGAGGGCCTGAACATCAGTACGCATGACCACATTGATTACTGTACTTTCACCTACGGTAATCTCCTGCGGAAGATACCCGATAAAGGTGAATACGAGGACATCCCCGGGCTTCGCCATAAGGGAGTATTCCCCGTCAATGCCGGTAATGGTTCCCGTAAGCGAACCCTTGACAACGACGTTAACTCCGGGTAACGTCTGTCTGTCGGCTGCGTCGGTAACTGTACCTGACACTCTTACCTGTTGCCCGAAGACAACAAGACTCATCATTATGCCGAAGGTCAGCATGAAGAGCCGTTTTCCAGTTAGTTTCTCCATAAATAGATCAGTTTAATTACTTTTCAGAATTATTGTTAATGCTAAATTTAATAGTCCAGGTTTGGGACGATAAAAATCGATCTTTTTTCAGAGTTAACCAACTCTTTTTCAGCTTTTTTCCGCAATCGTTACCGCAAACGTTTGAATTGAGGCCGGGGTATATTTTCTTGACTCCCGAAACAGCATATTTTTTTATATCTTTAACGACTAACACCGCCGTCTCAAATGAGCAGGGAAAATATTACAATAAAGGATATCGCCCGCGAACTCGGGATTTCTCCGTCAACAGTATCAAGGGCCCTGAAGGACCATCCTGACATCAGTCAGGCAACCCGCGATGCCGTCAACGAGCTTGCCGAACGATGGAACTACAGACCCAACCCCATCGCCCTCAGCCTGAAAAGCGGATCTTCAAAAACAATCGGGGTAATCATCCCTGACGTGGTGCATTATTTCTTCTCGACTGTCATCAGCGGTATCGAAGATGTTGTTTACCAGCGCGATTATAACATGATTCTCTGCCAGAGCAACGAGATGTGGGAGCATGAGGTAAAAAACATAAAAACCCTCCTTTCAAGCCGCGTTGACGGTATCCTTGCATCAGTTGCAAAAACCACTGATGACTTCAGGCATTACCGCAGCATAACCGAAAAGGATATCCCCCTTGTTTTCTTTGACAGGGCCGCTGAAGAGATCGATACCGACAGCGTCGTAATCGATGACGAGACAGGAGCCTACAAGGCGGTGATCCATCTCCTCCGCACAGGCAAGAAGCGAATAATTCACCTCTCAGGCCCTCCCAGGCTGGCAATAGCCCGCAACAGGCTCAACGGCTACCTCAGGGCGATGAAGGAGTACCGCCTCACTCCTGCAGATGAAGACATTGTCAAGTGTGATGATATCGAAAGTGCCGAAAGGCTGATTCCCGCTTTGCTGACCCGCAGCCCAAGACCTGACGCATTTTTTGCAGTTAATGACCTGACTGCAGCCCAGACCCTCATGATAATAAAAAAGCATGGACTGAGGGTCCCGGAGGATATTGCCGTTGTGGGATTCACAAACAGCCAGATAGCCACCCTGACTGACCCGGGCCTCACATCTGTTGATCAGAAGGGCTTCGAAATGGGTCAGATAGCTGCAAGGCTGCTGATTGACCGGATAGAGAACCGTCGCGGTCCGGTTCAGAAGAAGGTTATCACCTCCGAGCTGGTGATCCGGGGATCTTCTTCAGCCAGGTAAAAGTGTGGCGGTAAAATCAGCCATCATCCCTTTTTTCCCGGATCTGATCCCCTTAGGTGTTTCCGTAAGGGCACAGCATTCATAACCCGGATCATGCTGAAAAATAAGTACCCAGTCATTTTGCAGGGCTTCCTGCAATATCTCCTGTTTTTCAGCTATTGTAACAAGGGGCAGCAGATCATAGGCCATGTTCCATAGCAGCGGAATATGAGCAACCGTAGGGATCAGGTCTCCGGTGAACAACCATGTCTTACCCCGGTAGTCAATTACAGGTATTATCATTCCGGGTGTATGTCCGTAGCATATCCTGAGTGACACTCCCCGGCAGAGTTCACCCGGCTCTTCCACCAGTACAAGCCTGCCGCTTTCGCCGAATGGCCTGATATTCTCCGGCAGGAAGGCGTCCTCCTCGCGGAGGTTTGATTCGTTTGCCCATTCCCACTGGGCACGGCTGATGTGGTATGCGGCATTGGGGAAGAGAGGTTCTGTGCCTCCCCCGGGTGCGTTAACAAAACAACCACCGCAATGATCAGCATGCAGATGGGTAATTATTACATCCGTAATATCCTCAGGTCTGTAACCGCATCCTGAAAGCCCTCCTAAAAGCCCTGAGCCGCCATGAAGATATGCGTGGCGGAAAAACTTTTCATCCTGCTTGTCTCCCCATCCGGCATCAACGAGAATGACCCTCCCATCGGTCTCAATGACAAGCGAGGTCAGTGAAAGCTCTATTGTATTGAGTTCGTCTGATCTCACCTGCCTGCTCCAGAGGGCCTTCGGGATCACCCCGAACATTGCCCCGCCGTCAACCCGGAAATTTGATATATTGAAAAGCGATAATTTCATTTTCTGCCCTTTTAACTGACGCAAGATAACCAATTTTGGTATTTTTGGCTGATGAAAAAGCAACGCAGAGGCAACAATGAACCCCGATTTTAACACCGTATTATTTGCATTCCTGCTAACTCTTTTTGCCGGCCTTTCCACAGGTGTTGGCAGCACAATTGCATTTTTTGCAAAGAAGACAAACACCAGGTTTCTGACTTTGAGCCTCGGTTTCTCCGCAGGAGTGATGATATACGTGGCTTTTGTCGAAATCTTCGTCAAAGGCCGTGAGGTGCTTACCGAAGCGATGGGAAACCGGCAGGGATGGTGGATGGCAGTCATCGCCTTCTTCGGAGGGATCGCCCTGATCGGTATAATTGACAGGCTCATCCCCTCACAGGAGAACCCTCATGAGTTTAAAAAAATCGAAGGAGGCGAAGAGGAACAGAGAAGCGGCAGATTGCTTCGCATGGGAGCCATGACAGCCATTGCAATCGGCATTCATAACTTCCCCGAAGGACTTGCCACATTCACTGCCGCACTCTCTGACCCCCAGATAGGAATAGCTATAGCAGTTGCGGTGGCAATACACAACATTCCTGAAGGCATCGCCGTATCAGTACCTGTCTATTATGCGACAGGAAGCAAGAGGAAAGCGTTCAGGCTCTCTTTTCTCAGCGGTATTGCCGAACCGGTAGGAGCCCTGGCAGGTTACCTGCTGCTTCTCCCGGTAATGTCTGACACCCTGATGGGTGTGCTCTTCTCATTCGTCGCCGGAATCATGGTATTTATCTCACTCGACGAACTGCTTCCGGCTGCCGAGAAGTATGGCGAACACCACCTGTCAATCTACGGACTGGTCTCCGGAATGGCCGTCATGGCGCTCAGCCTGTTGCTCTTTAAATAAACAAAATCCACCCGATTCTGTTAGATAAATATATATTTGCAAGTTCAATACAAACCAAACAAGATTATGATGAAAAGAACACTGACTGTCATTCTGGTGCTTGCTGCGCTGGCAACCGGAGCACAGGCCCAGAGCTACAAATCAGCCATCGGCCTCAGGGGAGGTGATCCCTCAGGTATAACATTCAAAACATTCCTCAACAGCACAAACGCAATTGAACTGATTGCAGGAACAGGTTACTGGGGTCACAACTTTGCCGTGACCGGCTTCTACCAGTGGCAGAATCCTACCGAATGGACTCCGAATCTTGACTGGTTCATAGGTCCCGGAGCACATGTCGGATTCTGGAATGATTACTGGAAGGACGAGTACAGTACCGGAATCCTTCTTGGCGTTGACGGTATAATCGGACTGGAATATACATTCGATGACATTCCGCTGAACCTCGCCTTTGGTGTTGGCCCCTCAATACAGCTCACAAGCGGACCGGGCTTCTTCTACTGGAATGGCGGATTCTCAGTCAGGTACGTCTTCTGAGAAAGAACTTTACTGTCATTTCAGAGCGGATCAGAATAAGAAACATTTTTTCTGCATAATTTTTTGCAGATTAAAAAAAAGATGTGATCTTTGCATCCGCTTTTTTAAGTTCTTTAAGGTCCATTCGTCTAGTGGTTAGGACGTCAGGTTTTCATCCTGGTAACAGGGGTTCGATTCCCCTATGGACTACAAAATTACATTAAACAACAAATATGGCTAACCATAAGTCGGCACTCAAAGCCGTAAGACAGGCAGAGACACGGAAGGAAGACAACAAGTACTACGCCCGCACCATGCGTAACTCGCTTAAGAAGATGCGCAGTACAACCGAGAAGGCAGAGGCAGACAAGATGCTTCCCGAACTCAGTGCCATGCTTGACAAGCTGGCGAAGAAAAACGTCATCCACAAGAACAAGGCTTCCAACCTCAAGTCTTCGATAACGAAACACGCTCAGAGCCTGAAATAGGGTTCTACTCCAAATAATTCACAGCCGTCGCTTCAGAGTGACGGCTGTTTTTTTTATATTGCAGCTGGAATAATACATCTTGCTGCATGTCAATGAAAATCACAGACTGGGCTGTCGAGGACAGGCCCCGTGAGCGGCTCTGGAACAAGGGCCCCTCAAGCCTCAGCGATGCTGAGTTACTGGCCATTCTGATAGGATCAGGTACAAGGAACAATTCAGCACTGGACCTGGCACGCGAACTGCTGGCCCTCGCCGGCAACTCACTCGGTCAGCTGGGAAGACTCAGCGCTGGTGAGATACGTAAAATCAAAGGAATGGGTGAAGCCAAAGCCGTTACAATCGCCGCCGCCCTCGAACTGGGCCGCCGGCGCAAGATGGCAGAAGCTTCGGAAAATCCGCAGATTCGCTCCTCAGCCGATGTATTCAGCATCATCAGCCCCCTGATGGAAGACCTCTCCCACGAAGAGTTCTGGATACTCTTCCTCAACAGGGCAAATCGCGTCACCGGACGAATGAAAATAAGCCAGGGAGGCGTCAGCGGTACAGTCACCGACGTCCGAATTGTCATGAAAAAGGCGATAGAGACACTCGCATCCGGGCTCATAATCTGCCATAACCACCCTTCGGGGAACACAAGCCCCAGCGACTCTGACATCCGCATCACCCAGAAAATCAAGGAAGCAGGAGCACTTATGGATATCCAGCTGCTTGACCACCTGATTGTAGCAGGGAAGGATTATTACAGTTTTGCCGATAACGGGGCGCTGTGAAACCTGCCGGCAAGCAGCCTGGCTTATCCAGGGTGACGGCTGATCCCTGAATGCCGGCTCATCCCGGGCTCCGGATGATCCCTGAATGCAGGCTGATCCTAGAGTGCAGGCTGATCCCCGCGCCTTCCTTATAACTGACGGGCAGCCAGCCTGACATCAGAATTGTCGGCACAGAGCTCCAGCATCTCAGCCACCGTCAGACCGGTGACCGGATGAACTGCATCCGGGACCACCTCAGAGAGCGGTTCCAGCACGAACCTCCTGTCAGCTATCTTCGGATGGGGAACCTCCAGCCCGGGAATGGATATGACCCGGTCCTCCCATAAAAGAATGTCGAGGTCAATTATGCGGGATTCATACTTGCCGCCACCGCTACGCTTCCGCCCCATGCGCCCCTCTATAGACCTGAAAAGCTGAATGAGCTGTGCAGGCTTGCGGGTAGTCTTAATTACCGCCACCATATTCATAAACTGCTCATCGGCATCAAAACCCCATGGCTCCGTCTCCCAGACAGACGACAGGGCGGTTATCTCTCCCGCCTCCCCGCTGAGCAGCTCCAGCGCACGCCGGAGTGAAGCATACCTGTCTCCCAGGTTACTTCCAAGACCAACTATTACCTCTGATCGGGCTGATAATTTCATGACATGAAATACGGGACTTCAAAGATGCCTGATTTTTTTATAATTTGGTCACTTAATTCAACTTTGCAGAGATGAAAACCTTCTTAAAAATGGTCCTGGCTGTGATAGCAGGAATTATTATCACCAGCCTCCTCTTCTTCGTGGTAATGCTCTCGGTCTTCTCAGGGATGGCGGCAGCAGGAAAGAAATCGGTAACAATTCCAGAAAAAACCGTACTCGTGATAAAGACGGGGGCGCTGATACCTGACCGCTCACAGGGCAATCCGTTTTCAATGATAGACCCCATGACTATGTCTCTTACCCAGACTCCCGGTCTTAACGAGATACTCAAAAACCTGAAAAAGGCTGCTGAAGATGAGAAAGTGGCCGGAATTCTCATCGAAAACGGCACCATGCCTTCCGGATGGGCAACAGCCGACGAACTGCGGGCTGCATTACTTGAATTCAAAAAGAGCGGGAAATTCATTTACTCCTATTCAGATTACATGCTGATGCAGGAGAGCTATTTCATCTCCACAGCCGCTGATGCAATCTGGATAAATCCCACGTCAATGTTCGATTTCAAGGGGCTGGCCGCCGAAGTCACCTTCTACAAGGAAGCCCTTGAGAAACTCGGAGTTGATGTCCAGGTAATAAGACACGGCAAGTTCAAGGGCGCCGTTGAACCCTACATGCTCGACAAACTGAGCGACGAGAACCGCCTCCAGATATCGGAATACGTCGGGTCAATCTGGGAGCATGTGGTCAACTCTGTATCTGAGTCCCGCGGAGTGCCTGCTGAAAAGATAATGAGTCTTGCCGACTCGCTGGCAGGATATGACGCTGAACTTATGACCTCCGCAGGTCTGATTGACGGCACAATATACCGTGACCAGATGGAAGACAGCATCAGGGCGGCGGCAGGAATCGACACTGACGGGAAGATCAGCTACGTCTCCATGTCAAAGTATTCAAATGTCACCGTGAAGCACAGCGCACCCACAGGCAAGGATAAGATCGCGGTCCTCTTCGCAGAGGGCAGCATCGTCATGGGTGAAGGCGATGATACAAACATCGGCGGCAACAGGTATGCGGAGGAACTGCGAAAGCTCCGCCTCGACTCTACTGTAAAGGCAGTAGTATTCAGGGTCAACTCACGCGGTGGCAACGCAATAGCTTCGGACCAGATCTGGCGCGAGGTGGAGCTGACTGACAAAGTCAAGCCTGTTGTGGTCTCAATGGGTAACTATGCCGCCAGCGGAGGTTACTATATCGCCGCCGCTGCCCGGAAGATAATGGCATCACCGGTAACCGTAACCGGGTCAATAGGAGTCTTCGGACTCATCCCCAACGCCCAGACTCTTCTTGACAACAAACTGGGAATCAGCTCAGATGTGGTGCGTACCAACGCAAACTCTGACTCACCCTCGCTGACACGTCCGCTCAGCGCCTTTGAAAAGGATGCCCTTCAGGGTAATGTAGAACGTACATACAGGACCTTCACCGGTGTTGTTGCGGCAGGCAGGGATATGAGCCAGCCTGCAGTTGACAGCATCGGGCAGGGCCATGTATGGAGTGGTGCCGATGCAGTCCCGATCGGACTCGTTGACTCGTTCGGCGGGCTCAGCGACGCAATAAGGGAAGCTGCAACCCTGGCAGGACTCGAAGAGTACAGGACAATAGAAAAACCAGAGGCTTCAGATTTTTACACGAAACTTCTGAAGGAACTTACCGGTGACATCAGGGCAAAGGCCATCCGCAAGGAACTGGGTGAAGTCTCAAGGTATTACTTCGACCTGAAGGAGATCATCTCCTCCGGAGGAATACAGGCTGCAATGCCATATTACCTGGAAATACGCTAGTATGATAATGCCGGGGAAGCTCTTCCTGCGGGCTGCCTCAATTATCTACGGCATGGCCGTGGCTGTGAGGAACTGGCTGTATGACCTCGGAATATTACGCAGCCATTCATTCCGTTTGCCGGTTATCTGCCTGGGCAATATCACTGCAGGAGGTACGGGCAAGACACCCCATGTAATTTACCTGGCAGAAAAACTTTCATCAATAGCTCCGGTTGCAGTGCTCAGCCGCGGATATCTGCGCAGGAGCCGCGGGTTCAGGAGAGTAACCGCTGACAGCTCCACTGCACTCTCGGGAGACGAGCCGCTGCTCATGGCACAGAACCTTCCGCAGGTTGGCGTCTTCGTTGACCGTGACAGGGTAAATGGCATCAGGGAAATTATGAGAACTGTCCCCGGTGCCTCGGTGGTGATACTTGACGACGGCTTCCAGCACAGGGCGGTCAGAGCCGGGATGAATATAATACTGACAGACTGGACAAGGCTGATGACCCGCGATCGTCTTCTGCCCCTCGGAATGCTACGTGAGCATATCAGGGCAGTCAGAAGGGCCGATGCGGTTATAGTGACCAAAACCCCGGATGCGGCCCCGGCCTCAGCAAGGGAAGAGGTCAGGAAAGAGCTCATGGCAGCAGGCGTTTCAGTTCCCGTCTTCTTCACCTCTCTCGCTTACGGGCAGCCCCACCGACTGTTCACCGACAACACCGGTGAAATACAGCGAACCACCTCCGTCCTGCTCGTGACCGGGATAGCAAATCCTGCACCACTCTCAGACTACATCCGGAGCATTGCTGGCCAGGTCACCCGGCTGACCTTCCCTGATCATCATGCTTTCACACCGGCAGATATCGGCACAATTACCTCAGCCTTCGATTCGATAAACGGGCCTGACAAAATAATTGTAACCACTGCAAAGGATGGCGTCAGGTTAAAAGAAATCATTAATATTGCAGACCATGTCAGGCAGGCATTGCATTACCTGCCAGTCAGGGTGCAATTCATTGAAAATGAAGACTTATTTCTAAATAAAGTTTACTCCTATGCTGGAAAAAATAATTAAAACCGCTGATTTCCTGGCCTCTAAAGGGATTAAGGATCCTGATGCAGGTATTGTTTTGGGAACAGGACTGGGCGGTCTGACGGCAGAGATTGATATACAGGTTGAGATCCCATACAAGGATATTCCCGATTTTCCCGTTTCAACGGTGCAGGGCCATGCCGGCAAACTGATCTACGGCGATTTCGGCGGAAAGAAAGTGGTTGCCATGAAGGGTCGTTTCCACTATTACGAGGGTTACGGTTCAGAACAGGTCACTTTCCCGATCAGGGTCATGAAGGAACTGGGGATAAGGGCGCTGTTCCTGTCCAATGCTGCTGGTGGAGTCAATCCGAAATTCAGGATTGGCGATATTATGATCCTGGAAGATCATATCTGCCTGGTTGCCAATCCGCTGATCGGTCCCAACGATGACCGGATCGGTCCCCGTTTTCCGGACATGAGCCAACCCTATGACATTAAACTCATCGAGAAGGCAGAAACGATTGCTGCCAGCCTTAATATACCTGTCACCAGGGGAGTTTACCTCTCAACAACCGGTCCCACTTTCGAGACTCCGGCAGAATACAGGTTTTTCCGGATAATCGGGGCTGATGCCGTGGGAATGTCAACAGTGCCTGAGGTGATCACTGCAAGGCATATGAATCTTCCTGTTTTTGCTGTCAGTATCATCACTGACCTGGGCGTTGAAGGGAAGATCGAGTACACAACCCATGAATCGGTCCAGGCAGCTGCCGAACACAGCGAAGAGAAGATGACACGCATCATGAAGGAGCTCATCGCAGCTATGTAACATTGCACTGACAGGTTGATAATGATTATATTGACACTTGCCCGGCCAGACCAGCCGGGCATTTCTCATTATTGCCAATACCTGTTCACCTGTAAAGAAGGGCGCAGGTCTTCTTCCAGCGACGAGATGATCCTGCAGTATTGAATGATTCAGCAATTATCATGTATAACCCTGCCGGCAACCGGGCACCAGTGTCCGAAAGACCATCCCATACGAACCGGGCAGCTTCATCAGCCGTAACTCTTTCAGCCAGCCTCCTTACCGGATATCCCCGGTCATTGAAGACAGTCACAGTAATTACATTCTCCTCCCCTCCCGGGAAAACATCCGCGGAGACCAGGTCCTCCACCCCGTCGCCGTCAGGCGAAATCCTTGGGGATGAGAGAGAAAGGCCTTCGCTCCCGTCGGCATCACCGATGATCACCGAATTTGGCGCACCGGGTGTACCGTAACCGCACACACCTGATGCTGAATGCCAGTTGGATGCAACATCAGATGCAAAAGCTGGAGAGACCTTTTCAAGCGCCACACCTTGGGTGCCTGACAGAAAGATCATATGCATGCCGGGATCGTAATCAACCCTGTCAATTACGTGCAGGCTCCTGTCATAGAGTATCAGGGTGCCACCGTCATCAGGCAGCGACGGCAGGTGGTCAGCACGGAATACAGACATTTCATCACCGCACGGGTAGGCTGAAGCGAACTCCTCCCTTCCTGTCGTGAGTGCCACACATGCTCCCGGCAGGAGCTGACGGTGCAGCCGTGTTATGGCCGTTGCCGCCGCCTTGCTGCTGCCGGCGAGCATCAATGCAGACAGGTCGAATATTTTACCCGAATTGTTAAACAGTTCCAGGTACTCACTGCACTCAGGTGCAGGGTCAGGCATCAGCTCGTTGAACATGATCTCACCCGGCGCCGGATCAGAAGGAAGGCCTGTCTTTATCTCGCCTGAACAGGGTTGATTCCCGGCAAAGTCAGCCAAAGCCGGGGCGATCTGCATTGTCACCACAGTTCCAGGGCCAATCTCATCCGCCAGGGTTACCATAACCATGCGATCCGCCGGATCACCTGACACGGCCGGTATTGTCTCCCTGCCGTCGGCCAGCCATGGCCCTGACCCCTCCAGTATAACTGATTCGTCAAAGAGCACTGCCACCAGCCCGGGCGCCATGGGCCAGGCAGCGATTACTGACGGGCACCTCGCGTCAGTAACAATGGTTACAATTGAGTTTGCCCTGCCGGGCGTGCCACCCGAGGGATCTGTCGAAGAACTCCAGGCATAGGGTTGATGAAACGGATTATCCGTGTCAGTGAGTTCGGCTGACCAGCCTCCGCCTGAGCGGGGCCCGTCACCCAGAAACTCCGGGCCGTAGCTTACAGCATGTATCAGGATTCCGGCAGGGGTTCGCAGTGCTATAAGCTCTCCTGCATCATTCAGTGACGGGAAAGATTTGACCGCTTCGGTCCTTCCATAGCGCAGAAGGTCATTCCTGCTTCCTGTGGAACACAGTAAGATCCGCTCAGCGGGAGCTATGACACCTTCAGGCAGATACGCCGTATCATTTCCTGCAATAAGCATGATGCCCTTCAGCGCCAGGGTATCCCTGCTCCTGCTGAATATCTCGAGGTACTCGCGCTCAGGCAAGCCTCGTGACGGGGTGGGGTCAGCCATTATCTCGGTAATGACAATGCCTCCCGTTACCGGGAAAGCAAACTCAGTACTGCCCGTCTGTGCCGTAACAGACAGATACAATGGCAATAGCGGCAACAGTATAATCTTTTTCATGCAGCGGGACTAAAAAAGGATTAAATTTGTCGCACTTTTCTCTTAATAAAGTTCGGACAATTTTTTCAAAACACGAAATAAATGAAAGTAGCAGTTGTCGGTGCAACCGGGATGGTTGGCAGAATGATGCTTAAAGTTCTCGAAGAGAGGCAGTTCCCTGTCGACAGGCTTTTTCCGGCAGCATCGGAGCGTTCAGCCGGCAAAGAGGTGATCTTCCGCGGCAAGCCGGTAAAAGTTGTGAGTGTCATGGAAGCCGTCGAAGCAGTTCCTGACGTTGCGCTCTTCTCCGCAGGAGCATCGGTCTCGAAGGAATGGGCTCCTGTCTTCGCCGAGAACGGCACCACTGTAATTGACAACTCCTCCGCATGGAGAATGGAGAAGGGAATTCCGCTTGTGGTGCCCGAGATAAACGCTGCTGCAATCACTTCTGAGACACGGATCATAGCCAACCCCAATTGCTCGACGATACAGATGCTGATGGCAATTGCTCCCCTCCACAGGGAGTATGGCATCAGAAGGCTTGTGATCTCAACCTACCAGTCAGTGACCGGCACCGGCGTAAGAGCGGTATCGCAACTCGAAAACGAGAGGCGCGGTCTGAGCGGAGAGATGGCTTACCCTTACCCTATCGACCTCAACTGCATCCCGCAGTGCGACGTCTTCCTCGACAACGGCTACACCAAAGAGGAGATGAAACTGGTCAACGAGACACGCAAGATACTGAACGATGAAGAGATACGGGTCACCGCCACGGCTGTAAGGGTCCCGGTGACAGGAGGACATTCCGAGGCTGTAAACATCGAATTCCTCCGCGAATTCGACCTTGACAGGGTAAGGATCCTCCTCTCCTCGACACCGGGAGTGATGATCTATGATGATCCATCACAGAACAAATACCCGATGCCGCTTACAGCACATGACCATGACGAGGTATTTGTAGGACGTTTAAGACGTGATTTCTCGCAGGAAAAAACCCTCAACATGTGGGTTGTGGCTGACAACATACGAAAGGGCGCTGCAACCAACGCGGTTCAGATAGCTGAATACATGATGTCGGCAGGCCTTCTTAAATGACAGGCTCCTCAGAATCAAACAGGAAATTATTGTAGGGATAACGCTGCTCGTGTATCTTCCTGACCTCGGCGTACAGCACACGTCTCAGCTCATCAAGATTTTCACGTTTTTTTGCCGAGATGAAGACAGTCAGCCGGCCGCCTTCGCCTGCCATCCATGTCTTCTTAAGATCTTCCAGTGACAGGTTCTCACGTTTCACCGGGGTAAGGTCATACTCGTCCCTGCGGGTGAAAGTAAACAGGTCCGTCTTGTTGAAGACAAGAACTGTCGGTTTGTTGAGTGATCCAAGTTCCCGGAGAGTGGCATTAACAACTTCCACCTGCTCTTCGAAACCGGGGTGGGATATATCTATGACATGAAGCAGAAGGTCAGCCTCCCTCACCTCGTCGAGGGTCGACTTGAACGACTCCACCAGGTCATGAGGCAGCTTGCGGATGAAACCAACCGTGTCAGAGAGAAGAAAGGGCAGATTGCCCAACACCACTTTCCTCACCGTGGTGTCGAGTGTGGCAAACAGCTTGTTCTCGGCGAACAGGTCGGTCTTGCTGATCTGGTTCATCAGGGTCGACTTTCCCACGTTTGTGTAACCGACAAGGGCAACCCTGACCATCATCTCCCTCCCCTTTCGGCGGGTATTCATCTGGGTATCGATCTTCTTGAGCTGCTCCTTGAGCTTTGTTATCTTGTCACGGATTATACGGCGGTCAGTCTCTATTTCTGTCTCACCCGGTCCGCGCAGCCCGATGCCTCCCCGCTGACGTTCAAGGTGCGTCCACATACCGGTAAGTCTCGGGAGAAGGTACTGGTACTGGGCGAGCTCCACCTGGGTGCGGGCATGCGAGGTACGGGCCCTTCCCGCAAAAATGTCAAGTATGAGATTGGTGCGGTCGATGATGCGGCAATTGAGATCCTTCTCGATATTGCGCATCTGGCTGGGGGTAAGCTCATCATCGAATATTGCAAGCGTGATATCGCCGGCCGCTACAAATGCAGCTATCTCTTCAATCTTTCCCTTGTTGACAAAGGTTCTCGGATTGGGATGTTCAACACGCTGAAGGAACTTCCTGACAGGCACTGCGCCGGCAGTCTCTGCCAGAAATGCCAGCTCGTCAAGATAATCACGGGCACTGCCCTCGCTGATCTCCGGGGTGATCACCCCTATCAATACCGCTCTTTCTATTTTTCAGAAGGTTAACCGGTTCGTATTATGTTATGCTCTTCAGGCTGACTGAGGCGGTATCTGGTTAACTGCCACCGGAGCCTGAGGGAGGCTTTCATGCCGGCATTTACGTGACGGAAAGAAAGCGCCCCGGTCTTTAAGGGCCGGGGCGTCAAAAATAATACAAACTAATTAATATACCTCCTGTTGGCTTCCATGAAGCCCCTGATGGCTGTCTTAAGATTTTCGGTACACATGATGACCATGTCTATATCCATCGGGAATTGTACTGGTTGCGACTGCAACATTCTTTTCTGCTCTGCCGACAGTGCATTTGCGTCACCGATTGCCCTTGCCGAGATATGTTCAAAATCCGACCTGGCTCCTATGGGTTCCTTTTTGATTGTACGCTCAGGATAGAGTGAAAGCATCTCCACATCACCCTGTATGATACACTCCTTCACCTGTACGGTCTGGATGAGGGCGCACTGGAGTTCCCTGAACTTCTTTACCTTGATGTCATTGCCGAGGGAGTCTTTCATCACGTTGCCCCTGGCATCCTTGACATAGTCGAAACCGTCCTCCACAGTTGCTTTCACAAGGGTATCACGCTGGAACTGCCTGTCGGGACTGACAGCAATTGTGCGAAGGTTGATATTTATCTGGTAATCGATCTGGGTATCGTTATTCGGAATGGTTGTATAGTATTCCACCCACTCGCTGTTAAGCCGTGGCAGGTCGAGTGCAAGCAGTTCCTTTTCGAACTCTTCCGGGAATTTGATTACAGAATAGTTTTTGACATTGACCCATGCCCTGCTGATACCGAGGTAATGTGATTCCTGCATCATCTGGTCAATATTCGGATAATCACCCACATATTCCCTGGCGCGTGCAAATTCGGCGTATGCCTGTCTGTATGACTCCTTTGTGTTGTTCTTCATCAGCTCCTGGCCGTGTGCGTAATAGAAGTCAGCCGCGTTCTTTTTGGCAATGACCATCTCCTTCATATAATCCACGTAGGGCCATTCAATAGTCCTGCCCTGGTAGCGGAGCGGGGTCACAGTGCGTACTGCAGCCTGCCGGTCACTCATCTTTTTGTAGATGATGTAAATCTCATCCCAGGCGTTGGTTCTGCCTTCGATTTTCAGGAAACGAATCCGTTCATTGTCCTGTTCCAGGGCTATATTCATTGCCCTCTCGAGGGTTTCTATGTCCTTTTCGCTGTCGGGCTTTTTCCTGAGTTCAGCCACTGCTTTGCTGATGGCAGCGTCATAGTTGCCGGTTTCAAGCTGTTTTTTTGATGATCCGCAGCCTGACATGAGCAGTGCTGCAACAAATAAGATTCCGATGGTCCGTTTCATATTGCAAGATTTAAAAAACCCCGCGGTTCTTATTGAAGGGCGGGGTGTATAATAAACGCTGGTAACGTCTGATTATTGCAGCTGAAAGATGATGGGTATTGAATATCTCACCCTGACCGGACGGCCGCGCTGCATTCCTGGTTCCCACTTGGGCGAAGCCATCACAGCTTCCTTGGCGGCTTCGTCGAGGAGCTGATCAACGCTGCGGGAGATGGAGACGTTGCTGACGTTGCCGTTTGTCTCAACCACGAATGTTATGAATACTCTTCCCTGGATACCGTTTTCGGCTGCCAGTTCAGGGTAGCGGACCCGTTTCTGGACCCATTCGCGGAATTTATTGATGTCACCGCCTTTGAATTTGGGCATATCTTCGACGATGACGAAGATTTCCTCTTCCACTTCCTCCTCCTCTGCCTGCAGGACAGGGGCGTAAATTTCAACCACTTTGTCTTCGGATGTTTCGTCGTCCTCGAATTTCACTTCGTTGTCGATCACCACGTCGTCTTCTACTATTTCGAAGAGGTCAGTGACAGTCACTTCTGGCGGGGGCATCTCTTCCGGGGGAGTTTCTTCCGTTACCGGGATCTGTTCCTCCTCGATTGCCTCCTCTGTCATGCCTGCGAAGGCCGAGTCTTTTTTCTGGCCGCTGGTCCATTCCATTGCACCGAGGCAGACGAGCAGGGCAATTATAAGACCTACTTCGATGAACAGGGCTTTCTTGTTCTCGAGGTTTGCCTTTTCTGATTTCTTCGGTTCCATTGTGATGCTGTTATAGGCAGTTCAAAGTTACAAAATTGTTTGTCAACTCCGACTTCGGGTTATAAAGTGATTTGGAAAAATTTTCTATATTTGCACCGCTTCCGGGTTTTGGAGGTTTCAATCCGTTGCCGGGGCAGTTCATTGGATCATGGGGATATAGCTCAGTTGGCTAGAGCGTGTGACTGGCAGTCACAAGGTCAGGGGTTCGATTCCCCTTATCTCCACA
>ERZ795054.2366-NODE-2366-length-16020-cov-6.302599_pt1 | contig 16020 bp, 12 predicted proteins | sample MGYA00375138_ERZ795054 | MGnify/ENA primary metagenome ERZ795054 (study PRJEB30183, sample SAMN05720215) | anaerobic digester metagenome | isolation source: active sludge of municipal wastewater-treating anaerobic digesters | place: USA | collected 2014-12-23 ... | reverse complement strand
GTGTACAGCGGCGCCGGGACGCCGCGTTCGCCCTTGCCGCGCCGGTGCCGGTTGCGCAACTGCCACTCGGCTTCCTTTTCCTGGATGTGCGCGCTGTCCGGCAGCAGGACTTCGAGCAGGGCGATGGTCGCCGGCGTCGCATAGACCGGGCCGCGGAAGCCGAGGACGGCCAGGCGCGGCAGCAGGCCGGAATGGTCGATGTGTGCATGGGTGAGGAGGACGAAATCGATGGCACGCGCATCGAAGCCGAACTCGAGGGCCCGCAGATTCTTGGCGCGCGCTTCCGGGCCGCCCTGGAACATGCCGCAATCGACCAGGAAGCGGGTATTCCCCGTTTCCACCAACGTGCACGAACCGGTCACCTCGCCGGCGGCACCGAGAAAGCCGAGACGCATGCTTCATTCCCCCTTTACGCGAAGGATGAACCTCAAGCACCCGGAAAGCAACGGCGAGCGGGTCAGCCGATCCGGATGCGCTCGCCATAGCCGGTCATTTCCAGATAACCGTGCCCGATGTCGCGCTCGCCCTCGCTGACGCGGATGGCACCCTCCCAGTAGATGGCGCCGGTGGAGCGCCGGCTGTCCAGCTCCTGGTCGTCCATCAAGGGATGCAGGCGCAGGACGCGCCGGCCGATGCGCAGGCGCCAGGCCACCGGGTAGCTGATGCCCGTACGTGGCGAACGCCAGTGGCGCAGGGGCTCGAATGCGACGTCCGATGCCGGCAGGATGTCGGTGCTGCCATCGGCCTGACGGAAACTGGCGGCGGACCACAGCGCCTGCTCGCCCTGGTCGCGCAGCATGAAGGCCATCAGCGCGCTGCCGTCATCGAGATTGACGCCGATCCAGTCCCAGCCCTGTGCGGCTTCCGGCAGCAGCTCGCTCGACCATTCGTGATCGAGCCAGGCGTGACCGGTCACCTGCTGCGACTTGCCGGCCACCGTCACGCTGCCGCTTGCCGCAAGTCGGGGGCGGCTGTAGTAGTAGCTGGCATGGCGCGGGTCGCGCGCCTTGGCGCTGAAGCCGGCCTCGCCGTTGAGGAGCGGCGGGTCGTGCGCAACGAGGTCGAGGGCGTAGGCGAACGCCGGGCTGCGGACCTCTGCCCGGTAGCGCTGGCCGTGCTGTTCGAGTTTCCAGTCGCCGATCCAGACGCTGGTCTGATCCTCGGCGAAGCCGGCACGGCCAAAGCCGGCACGGGCCGCGCGCTCGTCGTGGCGCAGGCGCCCCAGGCTTGGGTCGGCGAGGGCGGCGTGGGCGAGGATCAGCTGGCGCGGTGCGAAGGCGCTCGAACTTGCCTCGCCGATCCCGGTGCGGACCCGGAAGAAGGTCGTCTGAAACCCCAGCGGGCTGCCGTCCGCCAGCGTCAGCCAGCCGGTCGCGTACCACCATTCGCTGCGGAACGCCGGATGGGCGCCGTGGTCGGCGGGGAAGACCAGCTTGCGCCCGGGAACGACGCGCGCGAACTCGACTTCTTGCGCCGCGGCGACTAGCGTCGGCAGGCCGGCCAGCGCAAACAGGAAGGCGCGGCGCTCCATCACCAGTCCTCGCGCACCGCCAGCAGCGCGTCCTGGCGCATCGCCTGGCGCCCGGCCAGTACCGCTGCCAGGGCGGCCAGCGCCACCAGGCTGCAGGCGAACACCGCCAGCGAGCCCCAGGGGACATGGATATCCATGCTCCAGTGGAAACTCTGACGATTGACCACCTCGATCAGCACGAGGCCGATGGCGCCCCCGGCGAGGAGGCCGGCGACGACGCCGACACCCGCCGCCAGCGCGCCTTCCTGGGCAAGCATCCAGCCGATCTGCCGGCGGCTGAGGCCGAGGTGGCGCAGCATGCCGAACTCGCGGCGGCGCGCCGCCGCCAAGGCGGCAAAGCTGGCAGCGACGCCGGCCAGGCCGATGGCGACGGCGACCACTTCAAGGAGGTAGGTCACCGCGAAGGTGCGGTCGAAGATGCGCAGGCTGAGCGCCCGGATCTCGCCCGGCCGGGCGATTTCAAGCACCCCGGGCGCGGCCGTGGCGGTCAGCGCGGCGGCGACCTCGTCAGCGACGGCGTCGGGCGCCAGATGGATGGCCGCATCGTTGACCAGGCGGTCGCCGGTCAGCCGGCGGTAGTCGGCCAGGTCGATCATGACCGCACCCGTTTGCCGCGAATAGTCACGCCAGACCCCGGCGACCCCGAGTCTGGCCGGCTGGCCGGCGAGCGGCAGGGTGACTTCCTGGCCGGTGCGCCAGCCGTAGAGGTCCTGCATGGCTTCGGAAATCCAGATCGCCGGTGCCGCGACCGTGCGGGCGGCGCCGACCAGCGGCAATTCGTGCCCGTCGGCCGCCAGCGGCCGGGCGATCAGGGCGACGGGGGCGGCGCCGGCGGCCAGGCGCAAATTGTCGTGGCGGGTGAAGCTGACGCGGTCGACGCCCGGAACAGCGGCAATTCGGGCTTGCATGGCTTCGTCGAGATAGGCGCTGCTCTTCGCCTGGCCGGCGCGCAGGTAGAAATCGGCGGGCAGGATCTGGGTCAGCCACTCATCGACCGAGTCGCGAAAAGAGGCGACCATGATCGCCATGGCCACCGCCAGCGCGACGCTGGTCAGGACGCCGGCGGCGGCGACCACGGCATGCCCCGGGGCGGCGCCGAGCCGGGCGGCGGCGAGGCGCGCCGGCACCGGGCCGCGCTGTGGAAGCAGGCGGGCAATGGCGGCTGCCACGAGCGGCAGCAACATGACGCTGCCGGCGAGCAGGCAGGCGACGGCCAGATAGCCGCCGAGCGGCAGGCCGTCAAGCGGCGGAATGGCGCAGGCGGCAAGGCTGGCGACGAGCAGGGCGAGGCCCAGCCAGGGATGTCCGCGGCCCCCGAGCAGCGCCGCTTCGTCGCCGGCCTTCAATGCCTGTGCCGGCGATACCGTGGCCGCCTCGCGGGCGGGCAGCCAGGCGCCGGCGATGCCGGCCAGCAGGCCGAGCAATACGTAGGTGGCGCTCACCAGGGGCGCGAAGTGCAGGGTCGGTTTGAGCCCTGAAAAATACCCGGCCCCGAGGTCGCCCCCAAGCAAGGTCAGCGCCCCCCAGGCGAGGCCGTGGCCGAGCGCGACGCCAAGCACGCCGCTGACCAGCCCGACCGCAGCGCCCTCCGCCACCAGCCAGGCGAAAAGGTGCTGCCGGGCGAGGCCGAGTGCGCGCAGGAAGGCGAACTCGGTGCGCCGTCGCACCACCGAAAGCGCCTGCGCCGAAAAGACGAGGAAGCCGCCGGTAAGCAGGGCGATGGCGGCCAGCATGGTCAGGTTGACCCGGTAGGCGCGCGACAGGTTGGCTGCCTGGCCGGCGGCGGCTGCCGGCGCTTCGATCAGGACGCCGGCGGGAAGGATGGCTTGCAGCGCCGAACGTGCTGCCGCGGGCGCCACGCCCGGCGCCAGCTTGAGGTCGATGCGGGTGAGACGTCCGGTCCATGCGAAACGGGACTGGACGGCGGCGATGTCCATGACGGCGAGGCGGCTGTTGTCTGCCGCGCCGGGGATGTCGCCGGCGATCATCAGCGTCGTGCTGCGCGTCCCGGTCTGAAGGTCGAGGTCGTCGCCCGGGCCGAGCGCCAGGGCAGCCTGTGCGGCACGGCTGAGGAAGATGCGGTCGTCGGCCAGAAAGGCAAGGCGCCCGGCCCCTTCACCCGGCCTCGGCAGCAGGGCCGGCGTCACCCGGGCCAGCGCGAAGACATCCACCCCGAGCAACTGGAGCGCTTCGCCCCTGCCCGCCGGCCTGACTTCCAGTTCGACGATGGGGCTGGCTTCGGCAATTTCGGGGCGGCCGGCCAGAATGGAATAAAGGCTTTCGTCAAAGCCGCCCCGCGGGCCGGCCACCTGCAGGTCGGCATCGCCGGCCAACGAACTCAGGCCGCGGCCGAACTCGGCCAATGCCGCTTCATGCACTGCCTGGACGGCCATGCCGAGGGCGACGCCGAGGATGATGGCGATCAGCGAAAAAAAAGTCGCCAGCCGCCGCCGGGCGAGCGAGCCGAGAAAGACCGCGGCCAGCCTCACCCGTGCAACCCGCCGGTCGTCAGGCGCAGAACCCGGTCGGCCGTTGCCGCTGCTTCCAGCGAATGGGTGACCAGGATGCCGATGGCGCCGGCCTGGCGAATGCGCTCGCCAAGCAGCGCCAGCACCCGGGCGCCGTTGGCCGGGTCGAGGTTGCCGGTCGGCTCGTCGGCGAGCACCAGGCGGGGGCGGTGAACCAGGGCGCGGGCAATCGCCACGCGCTGCATTTCACCCCCGGAAAGCTCGCGTGGCCAGCTGGCAGCGCGGTCGCCGAGGCCGACGGCATCCAGCAGCTGCTGTGCCGGCTGGTCGGCCTGGCTGCCATGCAGGCCCTGCAGCCAGAGCGGAAGCGCCACGTTCTGGCGGACGGTGAGGTGCGGCAGGACATGGAAGGCCTGGAAGACGAAACCGAGTTTGTCGCGGCGCAGGCGGGTCAGGGCGTCTTCGCCAAGCTGTGCGTAATCGATGCCGTCGAGGACCAGCCGGCCGGCATCGGGACGGTCCAGTCCGGCGATCAGGTTGAGCAGGGTGGACTTGCCGACACCGGATTCGCCGACGATCGCCACGTATTCGCCCGCCTCCAGGCGCAGCGAGACATCCTGAAGCACGCTGCGGCCGCTGAACTGGCGCGAGAGGCCGGCGATTTCAAGCAAGCCGGATATCCGGCAAGGGAGGTGCCGGCAATTCAGCGGCCGGTCGGCGGGACGAGGGCGCGATAAGCATGCCAGGTGGCGTGGCCAAGGACGGGGATGGTGATGATCAGGCCGGTGAACGCCGATGCAAAGCCGATGCCGGCCAGGATGACGATCAGGCCGGCCCAGACCAGCATGGGCAGCGGATTCTTGGCGACGGTGGCGAGACTGAGCAGCATTGCGGAGATCGCGTCCTTGTCGCGGTCGAGCATGAGCGGTACGGCGACGACGCTGATCGAGAAGATCAAGGTGGCGAAGCCGCTGCCGATGATCAGATAGGCGATGACGAACTCGGCGTTTTCGAAGGCGAGGAGTTCGCGGAAGAAGTCGTCCGCCGTCGGCAGGCCGCTGGAATAGAAGACGGCGAAGACCACCATCGAGGCGCGTGCCCAGATCAGGAAGACGACGCCGGTGACCAGCGCAAAAATGCCGAGGTTGGAGAGGTTGGCGCGCCAGATGGTCAGCGACGGTTGCAGGCGCGGCTTCTGGCCTGCCTCGCGCTGGCGCGAGAGCCCGTAGAGACCCATCGCCAGGCCGGGCCCGAGCAGCATGAAGCCACCCATCAGGGCGACGGTCAGCGAATAGGCGTGGCCGTAGAAGAAGACAATGGCCCAGCCCATGAGGGCGAAGGCAAGCCCGTAGAACAGGCTGGGGGCGGGCGCGGCATAGAGGTCGCTGAGCCCCTTGGCCAGCCAGGTGAAGGGGGCGCCAAGCGGAACCCGGGCGATCGCCGCGAGGCTGGCGGCCGGTCCGCTGTCGGGCTCGGGTGTGGCTTCGGGTGGAGAGGTCGTCATCTTCGCTTCCTTCCAGTTGCTGGACAGTGGCCGCCGGGAGAGTTCCCCGGCCGTCCGGGAAAAGACGATACGCGGCACGAAGCCCCGTCTCAGCGCAGCAGGGAGTGGCTTTCCGATGCTGGCGCCATGGCTATGGTAAAGCATATCCGTGGCGCTGCGCAGCCGTTCTGTTTGCGGCAAGCGGCGCGAGCCGTGGCAAAATCGCCGGCAAGTGCTTCCCGCTGCCTGATCGGAGACAACGATGAAATACGTGCTCGCCCTCGACCAGGGCACCACCAGTTCGCGCGCCATACTTTTCGCGGCCGACGGCAGCCGGGTGGCGACCGCCCAACGCGAGTTCGCCCAGTACTTTCCGCAACCCGGCTGGGTCGAGCACGACCCCGAAGAGATCTGGCGCAGCCAGCTCGCCTGCGCGCGCGAAGCCCTGGCGGCGAGCGGCATCGCGGCGGGCGCGGTGGCCGCCATCGGCATCGCCAACCAGCGCGAGACCACCGTGCTCTGGGAGCGCGCGACGGGGCGGCCGCTGTCGCGCGCGATCGTCTGGCAGGACCGGCGCACTGCCGAACGTTGCGTGCAATTGGCTTCGGCCGGGCATGAAACCCTGTTCCGCGAGCGCACCGGCCTCGTCCTAGATCCCTATTTTTCGGGCACCAAGCTGGCCTGGCTGCTGGATGCCATCCCCGGCGCGCGCGCGCGTGCCGAACGCGGCGAGCTGGCCTTCGGTACCGTCGACAGCTGGCTGATGTGGCAGCTCACGGGCGGGCGCCACCACGTCACCGACGTGTCGAATGCCTCGCGTACCCTCATGTTCGACATTCGCCGCGGCTGCTGGGACGAGCAGCTTCTTGAACTGCTCGGCATTCCGCGCGCGTTGCTGCCCGAGGTGGTGCCGAGCTGCGGCATGGTCGCTCTCACCGAGGCCGAGCATTTCGGGACGGCGATTCCGCTGGCCGGCATCGCCGGCGACCAGCAGGCGGCGACCTTCGGCCAGGCCTGCTTCGCCTCGGGGATGGCGAAGAATACTTATGGCACGGGTTGCTTCATGCTGATGAATACGGGGCCGCAAGCCACCGTGTCGCGCCATGGCCTGCTGACGACGGTGGCCTGGGATTGCGGTGTTGCAGCCGAGTTCGCGCTTGAGGGGAGTGTCTTCATGGCCGGCGCGATCACCCAGTGGCTGCGCGATGGCCTCGGGATCATCGCCAGCGCGGCGGAGATCGAGGCGCTGGCCGGCAGCGTGCCGGACAGCGGCGGCGTCGTCATGGTGCCGGCTTTTGCCGGGCTCGGCGCGCCATGGTGGGATCCCGGGGCGCGCGGGACGCTGCTTGGGATGACGCGCGGCACGACCAGGGCGCATGTCGCCCGCGCGGCGCTCGACGCGATTGCCCTGCAAAGCGCTGACCTGGCGGGGGCGATGGTGGCCGACTCGGGCATCGCGCTGGCCGAACTGAGGGTCGACGGCGGCGCCGCAAGTAACGACCTGCTGATGCAGGAGCAGGCCGACCTGCTCGGCGTGCCCGTTCTGCGTCCGCAGGTGACGGAAACGACCGCGCTCGGGGCGGCCTATCTGGCCGGGATCGGCGTCGGGCTGTGGTCCGGCCGCGAAGAGGTCGCCGCGCAGTGGCGGCTGGAAAGGCGCTTCGATCCGCGGATCGGCGGCGCGCAGCGCGCGGCGCGGCTGGCGCGCTGGCATGCCGCCATCGATGTCGCGCGGCGCTGGCAGGCCTGATGCCGCCGGCGCTCAGCCAAACATGGTCTTGAGTAGCAGGCCGCCAACGGCGCTGGCCAGGATGACCTGGATGACGCTGCGCTTGTAGCGGAACAGGGCGATTGCGGCGGCCAGGGCGAGGGCGGCCGACAGCCAGTCGAAAGCGCCGGCAAAGCCCTTGGGCCACAGGACGTGGTAGCCGAAGAACATGGCCAGGTTGAGGATGACGCCGACGACGGCGGCGGTGATCGCGGTCAGCGGCGCCGTGAACTTGAGGTCATCGTGTGTCGATTCGACGAGCGGGCCGCCGGCCAGAATGAAGACGAACGAGGGCAGGAAGGTGAACCAGGTGACCAGCGAAGCGGCCACGGCCCCGGCCAGGAAACGGGCGTCGGGGCCGAACAGCGCCTGGACGTAGGCGCCGACGAAACCGACAAAGGCGACGACCATGATCAGCGGCCCCGGGGTCGTCTCACCCAGCGCCAGCCCGTCGATCATCTGGGTCGGGGTCAGCCAGCCGTAGTGCGCGACCGCCCCCTGGTAAACGTAGGGCAATACGGCATACGCGCCACCAAAGGTCAGCAGCGCCGCCTTGGTGAAGAACCAGCCCATCTGGGTCAGCGGGTGGTCCCATCCCCAGTGCGCGCTGAGCAAGGCCATCGGCAGCGCCCACAGGAGGGCGCCGGCGAGCGCGACGCGGACCAGGTCCGGCCAGTTGAAGCGCGCATGCGCCGGGGTCGGCGTGTCGTCGTCGATCAGGGCCGGGCCGAACGACGCCGAGGCGTTGCCGTGGCCGCCGCCGGTCCTGAATTTCCCGGGGGCGATTCTGCCGCCGATGTAGCCAGTCAGCGCTGCCGCGGCGACGATGGCCGGGAACGGCAGGTCGAGGGCGAAGATGGCGACGAAGGAAGCGGCGGCAATGGCCCACAAGACGTTGTTCTTCAGGGCGCGCGAGCCGATGCGGTGGGCGGCCTGGACGACGATGGCCGTCACCGCCGGCTTGATGCCATAGAAGAGACCCGCAACCAGCGGCGCTTCGCCGAAGGCGATGTAGAGCCACGAGAGGGCGATCAGGATTGCCAGCGACGGCAGGACGAAGAGCACGCCGGCCAGTATGCCGCCGGGCGTGCGGTGCATCAGCCAGCCGATGTAGGTCGCCAGCTGCTGGGCCTCGGGGCCGGGGAGCAGCATGCAGTAGTTGAGGGCGTGGAGGAAGCGCCGTTCGGAAATCCAGCGGCGCTTTTCGACCAGTTCGAGATGCATCAGCGAGATCTGTCCGGCCGGCCCGCCGAAGCTGACGAAGCCGAGTTTCAGCCAGAAGCCGAATGCCTCGCGGAGGCTGACGGGGGGCGGTACGCTGCGCGCTTCTTCCGGCTCGTTCATCGGCAGTTCATGGCTTCCATGGCAAGGCGTGCCCGGCGGTGGCTTTCAGGCCCGGGCCGGGCTAGTATTCCTGCAGCACGGTCAGTTCGCTGTCGGCATGGCGCAGGCGCAAGGCAAGGGTGCGGGCGAGTGCAGCCATCAGGTTGAACGCGAGCTTCTTGTGGTCTTCGGCGAGCACGTTGAACTGCTCGCGCGACAGCACGAAAACCTCGGTATCGGACAGCGCCACTGCATCGTTGCCGCGCGGGCGATTGTCGAGAAAGGCCAGGCCGCCGAAGAAGTCGCCGCGGCTAAAGCTGGCGACATGGCGTGTCCTGCCGCTGCCCAGCGGCGCAAAGATGCGCACGGCACCGCGCCGGATCCAGTAAATGGCATCGCCGGCCGAACCCAGGGCGTAGATGGTTTCGCCGGCCTTGAAGGCGCGTAGCTCGAGCCGTGCCTCGAGGTCCTTCAGGGTTTCGTCCTTGTGGTTTCTGAACAGGTCCATCTCCTGCAACTCGATCGGCTGCTCCTCCTCGGCAGGGGACTCGCGCTCGCCCAGGATCCGATCCTCGACCCATTCGATGGCACTGTCGAGTTCGGGAAACACCCGGACCACCTTGTCATCGGCGATGACGACCCCGGTCTGCTCGAGGAATTCGCGCAGGTTGCGCCCGTTCGGCAATCTCTCCCGCACCCCGGAGAGCACCAGCATCGCGCCACGTTCCTGCAGGGCCTCGCGCACATTGACGAGCATGTGGGCGGCTGTGACGTCGACCGATTGCACGCGCTTGAGGTCGAGGATGACGAAATTGCGCGTCGCGAGTTCCGGTTCGAGGTCGGCGTAAAGCTGCTGGGTGGTTCCGAAGAAAAGGCTGCCCTGCAGTTCGAAAATAACCGCCTGGTCGCCCTTCTCGGCGATGACGTACATTTCTGCCTCGGGGCGGTGCCAGGTGGACGACATCTGGTTGGCGTAGACCTTGTGGCGGATCACCGAGCCGCCGATCTGCTCGCGTACGAAGAGGATGATCGCCATCCCGACGCCGACCGCCGACGCGGCGATCAGGCCGACGGTCAGGGCGACGACGACGACGGCGAGGACCACGGCAAAGTCGAAGACGGTGGCACGCGACTCGATGAAGCGCAGCGGCTCGCGGTCGATCATCCGGATGCCAATGACGATCAGGATGCCGGCCAGCGCGGCGACCGGAATCCAGGCCAGGAAGGAGCCGAAAAGCAGCGCCGCGACCAGCGCCAGCAGGCCTTCGAGCACGCCCGACGCGCGCGTGACGGCGCCGCTGTTGAGGTTGACCAGGGTGGCGCCCATGGTGCCGGCGCCGGGAATGCCGCCGACCGCCGACGAAGCGATGTTGGCCACACCCTGGGCCACCAGTTCGCGGTTCGGGTGGTGCCGGGTGCGCGTCAGCTGGTCGACGACGACGCAGGTCTTCAGGGTGTCGATCGAAAGGAGGGCGGCGAGCGTCATGGCGCTGCCGAGCAGGCCGGCGATCTGGCCGAGGCGAAGGTCGCCGATTTCGTGCCAGCGCCCGGTGATCGACGCGAAATAGCCTTCAGTCGAGCTGCCCAGTGCGCCGATGACGAGGCGGTTGCCGGTCACCTCCCACAGCGCCGGGTCCTGCATCGCCAGGCCGGCATAGGTGAGCACGCCGGCGACGATGCCGAGGATGGTGCCGGGAACCTTCTTGGTAAGTTTGGGCGCGATCACCGCGGCGAGCACCGTCGCCCCGCCGATGGCCAGGCTGCGCCAGTCCCAGAGCCAGGGCGACATCAGCGCCGCCCACCAGCCGGTGTCGGCAGCGGCGCCGACGAATTTCGGGATCTGGCTGCCGATAATGATCAGCCCGACGCCGGATAGGTAGCCGCTGACCACCGGATAGGGGATGTACTTGATCAGGCGGCCGACCCCGATGAAGCCGAGCAGCACCTGGACGATGCCGGCGAGCACGCCGAGCAGGATGAGCAGCAGCACGATGACCCCGGGCGCCACGCCCTGGCTGGTCAATTCGATGGCGAAAGCGGAGAGCACGGCCGCAGCCGGCGCGCAGGGGGCGCTGATCAGGCGGTCGGTGCCGCCCAGCGTCGACGCCACGAGGCCGATCACCGTGGCGCCGATGATGCCGGCCAGCGCGCCGACCGCTGCGTAGCTCGGGGCAATGGCCGAATAGACGGTGACGCCGAAGGCGATGGCTGCCGGCAGGGCAACCAGCATGGCGGCCAGCGCGCCCCAGAAATCGCCCGGGACATGCTTGCGTCCGAGCAAAGGGTTCAGTCCGGCAGGCAAGGTTGTTTGCATTTTTTCGTACCCGTTGGCGCATCGTTGCTGGAGCCGGGCTGGCAAGTACGGAATCATAAACCCATCGCCGGACGGGAGGGGATTTGTGTACGCCGGCCTGCCGCGCCGGCCCTTCAGTTCGCCGGCGGGCTGGCCTGCAGCCAGGCGCGGTAGAGGCGCAGCGCGACATGGGCATCGTTGGCTGCGTAGATCAGCTGGCGCTCGTTCAGGTGGGTGCTCGCCCAGTTGCTGGTGCCGGTCTTTTTGGATTTCTGCAACTTCTGGCCGAAAAAATGGGCGACGGCCACTTTCGCCCCGACCGTCCCGCGGTGGCCGGGTCCGCGCAACACCTCGCCGAGATCGAGCAGGTTGTTCGGCTCGATATCGAGGCGCGCCTTGAGCGCGCTGCGGTCGTTGCCGAGCCCGAATCCCACCTTGCGCACCGTCGGGGATTCGAGGATTTCGCGCAGGGCATGGACCGGGGAGGTCCGGGAAATCGGGAAGAGGTAGGCGTGGTTCTCGGTGGCGAGTTGGATCAGGTGCGGGCCGGTCGATGCTTCCCCTTTGAGGAAGGTCGGTTTGGATTCCGTGTCGAAGCCGATCGCGTCCGCCGCCATCAATGCCCGGAGGGCGCCCGCCGCCAGGGTTTCCGAGACGACAAGGGTGATCCGGTCGAGCCCGATGCCGGCATAGTCGGGCAGGTCGGCATTGCCGAGGTCGGTGCGCCTGAAGGTGACGTCGGTCATTTCAGCCGCGCCGCCAGCCACAGCCCGATGGCGCGGATCTCCTCGAGGCAGACCGCATGTTCCATCGGATAGTCGTGCCATTCGACCGGGTAGCCGTGTTGCATGAGGAAGTCGCGGGCCTGCAATCCGAGGCGCGGCGAGACCACGCCATCGCCTGTGCCGTGGGCGGCGAAAACCGGCAATGCCTTGTTCGCCGCGGTGGCTTCGCGGGCGACCAGCGCCGCCGACGGCATGTAGGTCGACAGGGCGATCACGCCGGCCAGCCTTTCCGGGTGGGTCAGGGCGCTCGTGTAGGCGACGGCGCCGCCCTGTGAGAAACCGGCGAGGAAAATTCGGGCGCAGGGGATGCCCCGCGCATTTTCGTGTGCGATCAGGGCGCGGACCGCCGCCCGGGAACTGACGATGCCTGCTTCGTCGATCTGCCGGCTTTCCGGTTCCAGCGAGATGATGTCGTACCAGGCGCGCATGACGTAGCCGCCGTTGCAGGTGACCGGCAGGTAGGGGGCGTGCGGAAAAACGAAGCGGACGCCGGGGTGTCCGGGCAGGCCCAGTTCGGGTACGACCGGCGGAAAGTCGCCGCCATCGGCGCCCAGTCCGTGCAGCCAGATGACGGAGAACCGGGGGTTTGCTGCGGTTTCGACGGTGATGGAGGGAAGCAGGTCGGTCAAAGGTGCCTCGGCGGTCTATGGGTTGGAAAACGGTTCGGCGCCGGGCCGGTCTGTCAGTGCAAGCTCCGCGCGGGCTCAAGGGTACATCCGTCAGGCCCGGTCGTGTGGGATCGCCGGGAGAATCGGGGCGGCCGGGGCCCGGCGCGCGATTTGTTTTGCGATCCGGGATGTGGGCTGCGGCCGATCGGCGCATACTTGCGGTTTTTTCGCACGTATGGACTTCTGGTCACGATCCGGCCAGGTGCCGATGCCTGTTTCTGCATCGCGCGGTCCGCAATCATTCAAGGGTTTTTGATGACGCCGATTCACGATGTTGATGCACTTCTCCTGCTGGCGACGGCACTTTCCTCGAAACGGCGGCCGGCCGAACTGCTCGAGATCATGGCGGCGATCGACCTGCTGCACGGGAACATCCCGACCGAAGCGAAGTTGAGCGAGGCGATCGCCCGGCTGGCGGCCAATGGCTTGATGGTCGAGGCCGGCAGCGGCCTGGCGCTGACGCCCGATGCACAAAAAATGGTCGAGCGCTTGCCGAAGAAAGGCGATGCCGCGGAACACCTGTTCCTGGTCAAGGACCGCCTCACCGATTACACGGTCAAGGGCGGGCATGCCGCGATCCTCATTGCCGAGGACGCACTCAGGGCGGCCATGCTCGCGCATCGCGCGGCCGCCGCCGGCGCCGGCAAGAATCTCCTGGTACCCAAGCCGAAGCCGGCCGAACCCACCCAGCGCCCCGGGCAGCGCCAGCGCAAGCCGGTGCCGGCGCGCCGGCGCAAGGACTGAGCGCAGCGTGAGCGAAAGCCTCAGCGACCCGGCTGGCGCCGCGGCATTCAGCGAACTGCCCCTGCCGGCCGCGCTGCTCGCCAATTTGACGCAACTCGACTACCTGACCATGACGCCGATCCAGGCGGCCAGCCTGCCGGTTGCGCTGGCCGGGCACGACCTGATCGCGCAGGCCAAGACAGGTAGCGGCAAGACCGCCGCCTTCGCCTTGCCCTTGTTGCTCAAGCTGAACCCGCGTCATTTCGGCGTGCAGGCCATGGTGCTCTGCCCGACCCGCGAACTAGCCGACCAGGTGACGCAGGAGATTCGCCGTCTGGCGCGCTTTGCAGACAACATCAAGGTGCTGTCGCTGGTCGGCGGGTCGACGTTGCGCAATCAGGCGACCAGCCTCGAAAACGGCGTGCATGTCGTCGTCGGCACGCCGGGCCGGATCATGGACCACATGGAACGCCGCTACCTCAAGCTCGACGAACTCGCCACGCTGGTCCTCGACGAAGCCGACCGCATGCTCGACATGGGTTTCCACGACGACATCGCCTACATCGCCAAGCGCTGCCCGGCCAGACGCCAGACCCTGCTGTTCTCGGCGACCTACCCGGAAGGCATTGCCCGGCTGGCCGGCCAGTTCATGAACAAGCCGCAGGAGGTGAAGCTGCTCGAACAGCACGCCGAAAGCAAGATCCGGCAGCGCTTCTACGAAGTCAGCAATGAACAGCGGCTGGCCGCGGTCGCCACCCTGCTCAAACACTACCGCCCGCTCAGCACCCTTGCCTTCTGCAACACCAAGCAACAATGTCGCGATCTGCTCAATGTCCTGCGTGAGAATGGCATCCATGCGCTGACGCTGAACGGCGACCTCGAGCAGCGCGAGCGCGACCAGGTGCTGATCCGCTTCGCCAATCACAGCTGCTCGGTTCTCGTGGCGACCGATGTCGCGGCGCGCGGGCTGGACATCGCCCAACTCGAAGCGGTGATCAACGTCGACCTGACGCCCGATCCGGAAATCCACATCCACCGTATCGGCCGCACCGGACGCGCCGATCAGGATGGCTGGGCATTCAGCCTGTGCAGTCCCGGCGACCGCCGCCGGGTTGCCGCCATTGCGGAGCTGACCGGAAGCCGGCTGGAAGTGCACGACATCGGCGCACTGCCGGTTACCGATGACGCGCCGTTGATCCCGCCGATGGTGACGCTGCAGATACTCGGCGGGCGCAAGGACAAGATCCGCCCCGGCGATGTCCTCGGCGCGCTGACTGGCGAGGCGGGCTTCACCCGCGAACAGGTCGGCAAGATCACCGTCACCGACCAGACCACCTACGTGGCGGTCACCCGCGATATTTACCGTGAGGCCGTGCGCAAACTGTCCGCCGGCAAGGTCAAGGGCAAGACGGTCAAGGTCAGGGCACTGTAGCGAGCCTGCCGAAATTTGCCGTTTTCTGGCCGTCGACCGCAGCTGTCGCCCGATCCGGGATTGACTGCGGCTACCGGCCTCGGGATACTTCCGTTTGCTGTGGAATGATGGCTCGAATGCCTGCCGGAGAGCGTGGGCGCCCCAACAACAAGGAAAAAGAATGGGTAGGGAAGGAACAACGGCGGTCTTCGCCGGGAGCGATGCCGATCTGGTCGAGGTGCTGTGCCGGTCACGGCTGTTCCGCGATGTCGCGCGCGCGGAGATCGAGCGCATCCTGCCGGGCTGCGAGCGCCTGACGCTCGGCGCCGGCCAGATGCTGCTTTCGCGCAACGCGCCGAACGACAGTATCTACGTGCTGGTCAGCGGCAGGTTGCAGGTTCATCTGCTCAATCCGGACGACGAGCCGGCGACCGTCGTCGGTGTCGGCGAATGCGCCGGCGAGATGTCGGTGGTCGACGGCAACCTGGTGTCGGCCGACGTCGTCACCGACCAGCAGTCGGAAGTCCTGCGAGTGTCGCAGCAGACGCTGTGGTCGCTGGTCAACGACTCGCACGCGATTGCCCGTAACCTGCTCTACATCCTGTCGTCCCGCGTGCGCAACGGCAACGAACTGCTCGTCCGCAACATGCACACGCAGCGCGTGCTCGAGATCGCCGCCACCATAGACGCGCTGACCGGGGTCCATAACCGCGGCTGGATGGACCGCTCGTTTCCGCGGATGATGTCGCGCTGCGCCCAGAAGCAGCAGCCGTTCTGCATCCTGATGATCGACATCGACAATTTCAAGCGGCTCAACGACACCTGGCGGCACGTCTGCGGTGACCAGGCCCTGCTGGCGGTCGCCAATTCGCTGCTCAAGCACGTGCGTCCCGAGGACATGGTGGCGCGCTACGGCGGCGAGGAGTTCGTGATCGGCCTGCCGAACACCGGGCTGGACGAGGCCCACATCGTCAGCGAACGCCTGCGCGGCGCCGTCGAGTTTCTGCAGCTCGATTTCCGCAGTGGCGAAAAGCTGCCGCACCTGACCGTCTCGATCGGTATCGGGCAAATGCAGCCGGGCCAGACGGTGACCGAGTTGATCTCGGTGGCCGACGAAGCCCTTTACCGGGCCAAGGACGGGGGGCGCAATCGCGTCATGTCCTAGCCTCGGGCGCGACGGATTGGCGTTGAGCCCAAGGGCGACCCCCGGCGCCCGTAGAGTCGCCTGGATTTCCCGTGGCTTTTGACGTGATCGTGATCGGCGCCGGTGCGGCCGGCATGATGTGCGCCGCCCAGGCCGGCGCCCGTGGCCGTCGCGTGCTGCTTCTCGATCACGGCGCCAAGCTGGGCGAGCGGATCCGGATCTCGGGCGGCGGCCGCTGCAATTTCACCAACCGCCATGTCGGTGCCGAGCATTTCCTTTCCCAGAATCCCCATTTCTGCCGCTCGGCGCTCGCCCGCTTTTCGCAGAACGATTTCATCGCCATGGTCGAGCGGCGGCGCATCGCCTACCACGAGCGCGAGCACGGGCAGCTGTTCTGCGACGACTCGGCTGACGAGATCATCG
>ERZ795054.2358-NODE-2358-length-16051-cov-6.963116_pt1 | contig 16051 bp, 18 predicted proteins | sample MGYA00375138_ERZ795054 | MGnify/ENA primary metagenome ERZ795054 (study PRJEB30183, sample SAMN05720215) | anaerobic digester metagenome | isolation source: active sludge of municipal wastewater-treating anaerobic digesters | place: USA | collected 2014-12-23 ... | reverse complement strand
TCTTTGACGTAAACCCAGTTGGTAGTGTGGTCCTTGGAGACGGTTTTCTTCACGATTTCCTTGATTACGCCGGTCACCTCTTGCAGAAAATCCTTGGAATCTTTGATATAAACGAAACCGCGCGAATAAATCTCCGGCTCTCCTTTCAGCTCGCCGCTCTCGCTGTCAATCACGCCGACGACCACCAGCATTCCGTCTTTGGACAGTTGATTGCGATCTCTCAAAACCACCTCGCCGACATCGCCTACGCCCAAACCGTCAACCATCACATAACTGGAAGACAATTCTTGATCTAAAATGCGGGCGGAGTTTCTCGTCAGCTCTAAAACGTGGCCGTTGGATGAAACGAAAATGTTTTCCTTGGGAATGCCCAGTTGTTCCGCCAGATCGGCGTGAGCCCGCAACATTGAATATTGACCGTGAATCGGCAAAAAATATTTTGGTCTAATTAGGCTCAACATAAATTTCAAATCTTCCTGCTGGGCATGGCCGCCGGCGTGAATATCCATCATTTTATAATGGAAAACCCTCGCCCCTTGACGATAAAAATTATCTTTAAGATTCTGAACCGTCCGTTCGTTTCCCGGGACGACCGAAGAAGAAAAGATAACGCTATCGCCTTTTTCCACGCGGAAATATTTGTGTTCGCGATTAACAATCCGCATTAAAACCGCCTTATCTTCGCCCTGCGAACCGGTACAAATGATGGTCAGTTGATGGCGATGCAAAGCCTCTGATTCCTGCGGAGAAATCAAAGTATTTTTATTGATTTTCAGGTAACCGAGATTTCTGGCGATTTCCACATTGCTTTTCATGCTATAACCGTCTACGACCACTCGACGGCCGAATTTTTCCGAAAGCCAGATTATTTGCTGAATACGGCTGATGAGCGAAGCGAAAGTCGCAGCAATAATTCTGCCGCTGGCCTTTTCAAAGATTGATTCTAATTCTTCATAAATTGACCGTTCGGAAATAGAATGCCCCGGTTCTTCGGCTCCGGTAGAATCGGCCATCAAAAGCAAGGTGCCTTTGGAGGCTAATTTGCTGATACGGCCCAAATCCGCCGAAGGATCAATAATCGGACTGAAATCAAACTTAAAGTCCGGGATATAAAAGATAACGCCCTGATCCGTTTCCACGGCAAAGCCCATTGAATCAGGAATATTATGGTTAACCCGGAAAGGATGGACCTTAAAATGGCCGATATTAATAGAGTCTAATTTATTGAGATCAATGGCTTCAATATTCAATCGAGCCCGATTAGGAAAATCATCCTGCCGCTTCATAATAATAGCCCGAGTCAAAGGCGCGGTATAAATCGGCGGGTTGCCCAGTTTGGAAACAATATAAGGAATCGCGCCGATATGATCATAGTGGCCGTGAGTAATAAAGAATCCCAAAATTTTGCTTTTGTTTTTTTCTAAATAATCAACGTTGGGAATGATAAAATCAATACCCGGCATATCCTCTTCCGGAAAACGCAATCCGCAATCCAGAACGATAATCTGATTCTTATATTCAATAAAACTCAAATTCCGGCCGATTTCTCCCAATCCGCCTAAAACGCAAACTTTTACTCGACTGACATCGTCGCGCGGCCTGAGCGGCCGATTAATTTTTCTTGGTATCATCATCATTTTTTGTGTTTTCCCGCTTTCTTCAATAAAAATTAAAGTGAAAGCAGTTTTTTATTTACGATTAATAAATTAGATGGTGGGGATGGAGAGATTCGAACTCTCACAGCCTTGCGGCTACAGCGCCCTGAACGCTGCGCGTCTGCCAGTTCCGCCACATCCCCAAAATTGCGCGCCAGGCTCTTATAATTTTTTATACAAATTATCGATTGTCAAGAAATTACGATATTTCTCGGGCTGAATTAAAAAATTCAGATTTTCCAGTTCGCTGGAAAGAATTTTCGGTCGCAAAACAATCAAAGGCGCAACTTCCTTATAATTATCGTTTCTTTCGGCTTGCCAAACACCCTCTCCTCTGTTCAAAATATAATAGCAGGCTCCGCGGCATTCTTGAAAAAAATCGTAGGAATTGACAGTGCTATTATTAATCCAATTACCAATCAACGCCTCCTCATTAATATTGGAATTGATGCTTACCATCCCAAATCCGAAAGGAATGATTACCCTATCGCCTTTTTGAGCTTCAATCAAATAAGCTTCGGATATAATTAACGGGTCAACTTCGTATCTTTGAATTAAAAAATTGACGCTCCCTGACAAAATCTCATATAATTCCGGCTCCTGATGAAGATGATAATGACCGAAAGTTTTCGGAAGCTCCCTTCCCAACAATTTTCGCTGGATCAGCGTCAAATCATAGCGCAAATCGCCTTTTCTTTTCTCGGCGCGGCAAACTTCGTAGACGACAAAATCATCGGGGAAATTTTTATCAGAAAGCACCGCCTTAAGTTCGCTGGCTCGCTTTACTTCACGCTGGCCCTGAGAGCAAAAATTCTCCATGAATTAAATCAGCTAATCGGCAGTTTTGAAAGCCCGTCGCGTTTGGACATACCAATCTTGCACGTCAAAATACCTTTCGGCAGCGATATTTAATCTGCTCATTTCCGTTAAATAAACATTCTTAGCGGAAATAATGGGATACTGCGGATTGAAAAGGAAGACTGCCGGAGCATCGGCTAAAATAAAGCTCTGAAATTTTCTCAAATCAGCGGCCTGAAGTTGCGAATCAAAAATCTGTCTGAAATCTTCCAAAACTTTATCAACGGCCGCATTTTCATATAAGGCCAGATTAAAACCAGGATGGAATTTCTGGGAAGAATGCCAAAATTGGAAAGGATCGGGATTCTGGTTAAGAACATTGCCGTAAATCAAAGCGTCATAAACGCGAGGCTCCAAATAGTTTTGCTGCAATTCCAAGGCCGAAACAATCTGTATGTCAACATTAGCCCCTATCTTTGCCCACTGATTTTTCAAAAGGCTGGCCGCTTCAATCAAAGCAGGAGACTCCGGAGAAACCAACTTAAAACTCAGCGGAGTGGCGGCGGAGTCGTTTTTGTTCAATTTCTTTTCTAAGATGCCGTCACCATTCTCATCGGACCAGCCATCTTTCGCCAAAATCGAAGCGGCCTTGTCCAAAGAATATTCGAATTTAAGCTCTGGATCGTAACCGATCATTCCCGCCAAAATCGGCCCTTCGACGCTCTGAGCCTTTCCCTGAAACACCTTGTCAATCAATTCCAACCGATCAACCGCATAATTCAGAGCATAACGGACATTTTTATCGCTTAAAACTTTGGAAATACTTTGATTAAAGAAAACAGCAAAATATCTGGGCAGAGTTACATCGTCTTCCTTAAAACTCCTTTTAATGGAATCCAGACTGCGGATGTTCAATCCGGACAATAAGTCAATTTCCCGATGGTTAAAGGCAGTGATCAGTTCTGGTTCGCTCTTATAAAATTTAATGACCAACTTATCAATATGCGGACGACTCAGAAAGTAATTAGGGTTTGCTTTAAATTGGTAATAATTGATAAAACCACTCTTGCCCTTTTCAAACTTTTCAAAAATATACGGTCCGCTGCCCACTGGCTGAAAATTATAATCGGAGAGATAAAGATTGGTTAAAGGAATATTGCCAAAGATGTGCTGCGGAATTATTTTTTGTTTCAGTTTCTCTTCAAAAAAAGCAAAAGGATTCTTTAGCTCAAAAATAACCGTAAAATCGTTGAATTTTTTAACCTCTACTCCCTGCCAACTTAAACGCCAAGGACTTCGACTCTCCTGATCTTGAATGGCTTGAATAGTGAAAAGTACATCGTCAGCGGTCAATTGCTGGCCATCTTGCCAAAAAACGTCTTGCCTCAGTTTAACCGTCCAAATTTTCCCATCATCGCTACGTTCAACGGAATCGGCCAAATCATTTTCCAAGCCGCCTTTACCATCGCTTTTCAAAATGCCGCTGAAAACCAAACTGGCTAAATCCTGATCAACTTCATTCTGGCTTAAAATCGGGTTTAAACTCGTAGGCTGGCTGCTTAAACCCTCCCGCAACGTCCCGCCGTCCTCCGGAACCAAAATCGTGCTGGTGTAATACCATTTAATCAAAAAATAGACGAGACAAAAAATTAAAACTATCAGCGCCGCTTTTAGAATTTTTCTTTCCACTGGCGATAAAACTTCCCAGAATTTTCTCCAAAAAGAACGGGAAAAAAAACTTTTTAAATTCATAAGTTTATTTCAAAAATCGGTTATTTAATCAAAAAGGTGGCAATGCTCAGCGCCAGAAAAATAAAGGCCGAGACAACGGTTCCGCGAAAAATCCATTTTTCCATGCCGCGGCGCTGATGGTAGGCTTCGCCGCCACCGCCAAAAACGCTGCCCAAGCCCGATCCCCGCTGCTGCAAAAGGACCAGAATAATCAGAATAACAGAAATAACGACTTGCGAGATCTCTAAAATTGATTTCATAGGTATTTTATGCTTTTGATTTGGACAAAAAATGAAAAACGAAATTAATTACGGAAACTATGACGGTCGCCCAGACCAGCGGCCAGCCCCAAGGAATAATCAAAACATCGGGGAACAACTGAACAACAATCCACAAAATCAGAGCATTAATCACCAAGCTGAACAGACCAAGCGTTAAAACAACGAGGGGACCGAGGAAGAGTTTTAAAAGCGGCTTAACTAAAAAGTTGATGATTCCCAAAACCAAAGCAATCTCTAAAAGCTTCGTCCAATCGCCGATGAATTTTGCCTCTGGAACCAAATAAAAAATCGCCAAAAGGGCTAAGGCATTAATCAAAATTTGAGCAATAAATCTGGATATCAGCCTCATTGTTTATTATTCTAACAAAAAGCAGTTAAAAAAGCAAACGCCTTACGCCCTATTATCCCCGGACGAAATGGTTGCCTCTTTAAAAACAATCAGCTTATAACCGATAAAATTCCAAATGGTATAAATAACAGTTGCCGCCAGCTTAGCGATGTTCTCCCAAAGCTGCGGACTGATACCGGCTAAAGGATGCATTAAACTCGTGAGCAGCCAAAGAATCAGGCTATTAATGCCAAAACCGATAATGCTGACAATTAAAAATCTTCCGAATTCCGCCGCCACATTTCTGGAGCGGCTGCTGAAAGTCCATGATTTGTTCCAAAAATAACTGTTGATATTGGCTGCCAAGAAAGCGAAAACATTCAAAAGAATCAGCGTGGAACCGGAATAAACCTTGGTTAAATAACTGAGAAAGTTCAAAACGCCGAAATCCAAAAGCGTATTTAAAACGCCAATCAAACCGAATTTAGCGAATTGCCAGATAATTGGCAGACGCCGACCGATTAAAGACGCAATCCACAAAACTAAAAGCGACACAATCGGAAGAATAATAAGCAACAGCCAACGCAGCGGCCAATAATTCATAAAGGCATTGAGATTAAGCCAAACCGGCCAAATTAATAAAGCCACAATTCCGCCAACGATTAAAGCGATAAGGATATCTTTTTTGGACATAACTTTGAGCGGGGGCACAAGGAGTCGAACCCTGATCAACGGTTTTGGAGACCGTCGTTCTACCATTGAACTATGCCCCCATAATTTTACCGACGACAAAAATTTAAAAAATATGAATTATTTTTTAGTTTCTTTATGCGCCGTATGCAATTTGCACCATCGGCAATATTTCTTCAATTCAATTTTTTTCTCGTTGGTTTTCTTGTTCTTCCGAGTAAAATAATTGATGCGCTTGCATTTAGTACATTGTAATTTAATTAAATTTTCTTGAGAAGCCATAAATAATGATTTAAAACGAAAAAGAAAAATGAAAAACGACCACTACGAATTACTCCTTCATTTTTCAGAGCCGATGGCCAGACTTGAACTGGCGACCTACCCCTTACCATGGGGTTGCTCTACCACTGAGCTACATCGGCATTTGGTGGGCAGGGCAGGATTTGCACCTGCGTAGGCACAAGGCCGCCAGATTTACAGTCTGGTGCGATTGACTACTCCGCCACCTACCCCCTCTTTTTCAAGACAGAGCCAGCAGAGGGATTTGAACCCCCGACCTTCGCTTTACAAAAGCGCTGCTCTGCCACTGAGCTATGCTGGCGCAATTCATAAAAACTGCAATCAATAATTTCCAAAGCCTCCATCTTTAATATTTCTCGCCCGCAACGCCAGCAAGCTAAGCTTGCTTGGCTTGCGTGGCGGGCGGGCCACTGAGCTATGCTGGCGAAATTTTTAACGTTCTGTCTGATTATTTTCTTCCCTCTTTTTTCTCCGTTTTTTAGACAGCTTGATCTCCGCCTCCTTTTCGATAATAGGCGCAATTACCACTTCCTCGGCTTTTTCCAAATTATTGATTTCATTAACAACATCCAATTCGCCGATTTCAATGACACTAGCATCATCTTTCGCGCCTTCCCTTTCAATTAACACTTCCGCTTCGGCAATAACATCTGGAATGTTCTCTTCATCTTTTTCCTCCATTTTGAAAATTGTTTTTGGCCTATTGGAATCTTTCAATGATTCCAGGCGCCGCTGCAAACTGGTATCGGCTCGCATCATCAAAATCCGCATTTTCCGAAGAGATTTTTCCAATAATCTATTGAATTCATCGTTCAATTTTTCTAAAGGTATTTTTTTAAGAAACTTATTCTCGCTCGGCATTTTTAAGGCGACCGGAATCTCTTCCGCTGGCTTGGAAAATTTTTTGACCTTCGGAACGCTTTTCGCTATCAAGGCGACAATCGCTCCTACTGCTACAAACAGAATAATTTGAGGAAGTAAATTGAACATAGCTTGAATGAAATGACGCGATTAGACTTCAAATCTCGCAAAACGCACCACCTGAATATTTTCGCCGATTTTAGAAATATAATCTCTAATCAATCCATCAACGGTCTGTTCCTGATCTTTAATGTAAGGCTGGGACAGCAAACAAATCTCGGCATAACGCTTCTGGAGCTTGCCGTCAACGATTTGCTCAACGATATTTTCCGGCTTGCCCGAATCTTTCAATTCTTTTTTATAAGCTTCTTTTTCCTCTTCAAGCATCACCTCTGGAATATCAGTTGCGCTCACATATTGCGGCGCCATAGCAGCAATCTGCAGGGCAATCTCATGGGCCAATTCTTTGAACAACTTGTTTTTCGCCACAAAATCAGTCTCGCAGCGCAAATCCAATAACACGCCGACCCGGCCATCGCCATGAACATAAGCCTCAATGATTCCGGATTTCGTTTCTCTGGTATTCTTTTTATCAGCTACAGACTTACCTTTTCTTTTTAAGATCTCGGCAGCTTTTTTAATATCGCCCTTGGCTTCTTCCAAAGCGTTTTTACACTCTATCACCGAAGCATTGGTCAGATTACGCAATTGTTTAATAATTTCAATGTCCATTGTATTTTCTAAATAAATATTAAATGGGTTGTAGTTTACAACGACTGTTTAACGGGGTTATTCTTATTTCTCCACTGCGCCTTCCTGGTAAGCTGAAACGAGTTGACCCAATAAATAAGCGATGCTGAAGCGAATATGGTCGCTGGCCGGAATAAAATAATCGGCAAAATTAGGGTCAGAATCGGTATCGATAATTCCAATTACCGGAATGTTTAAACGGCGGGCTTCCCGTACCGCTGTTTCATGCATTTTGACATTAACCACGATTAAAGCGCCGGGCAATCCCTGGAATTCTTCCAAACCGGCAAATAATTGGGAAAGCTTCTGAATTTCTTTCTGGAATTTAACTTGTTCTTTTTTGGTGTATTTCTGCAATTCACCTGAAGCGTTTTTTGCTTGAAGGTCACGGAAATATTTAAGCCGGCCGAAGATGGTTTTGAAATTAGTGAGCAGACCCCCGATCCAATGAGAAGCGCTGTAAGGACTTTTGATTTTGTCCGCCGCTTCCTTGATTAAATCCCGCGTCATCGGATTAGTGCCGACAAAAAGCAAGGTTTTTTTCTGAGCTCCCAATTCGGCCATAAACTTTTTGCATTTTTCCAGCGCTTCATAAGTTTTTTCCGCATCAATCACTTCAAAATTATTTTTCGCGCCGCTGATATATGGCTTCATTTTGGGGTTGGTGTTGGAGGAACGATGACCGTAACATACCCGTGCCGCCACTATTTCCTTAACGGCCTGGCTTTTCTTGGTTGATTGATCAATTTCGGTTTTTGTTTCTGTTTTCATCATATAGATATATTGTATTGAAAAAAAGAAAAATTGCAAGGAATAAACCGCTTTCGGCCTTCAGCCTTGCGAAAATGATTTTTTTGTTGTAACATAATTAGCATGAAAAAGAATATTCATCCCCAATACCATCCCCATGCCAAAGTGAAATGCGCGTGCGGCAATTCTTTTGAAGTTGGCTCAACCAAACCAGAAATCCAAGTGGAAATCTGTTCCGCCTGTCACCCCTTTTATACCGGCAAAGAAAAAATTATTGATACGGCCGGCCGAGTGGAAAGATTCAAAAAACGGTTGGCTAAAAAAGAAGAAATCGGCAAAAAGAAAAAACGCTCTTAACTCTTTTATTATGGAAGAAATGAATAGCGTCATTCTGGAAATCCGAGCAGGCGCCGGCGGCGAAGAGGCCGCCCTTTTTGCGTCGGAACTTTTAAGAATGTACCAGAGATATTGTCAAAGAAAAAACTGGAAAGTAACGGTGATTGATTCCAGCCAGACATCTATCGGAGGAATCAAAGAAATCATGCTGGAAATCACCGGCTTGGGAGCGGATGCCTTAAAAAATGAGGCTGGAGTGCATCGCGTTCAACGCATACCGAAAACGGAAAAATCCGGCCGCGTTCACACTTCCACCGCTTCCGTCGCTGTTTTAGCTAAGCCAAAAAACATTAACCTGCAGATTAACCCGCAGGATATTGAAGTGGAATTCTTCCGCTCTTCCGGACCAGGAGGCCAAAACGTCAACAAAGTAGAAACTGGCGCCCGTTTAATCCATAAGCCCAGCGGCTTAATTGTCGCCTGTCAAAGCGAACGCTCTCAATTCCAAAACAGAGAAAAGGCGCTGGAACTCTTAAAAGCCCGTTTGTACGATTTGAACTGGACGGCGGCTCAAGGAAAAATCTCGGAAGAACGACGGCAACAAATCGGCACCGCCGATCGCTCGGAAAAAATAAAAACCTACAATTTCCCCCAAGATCGCCTCACCGACCACCGCTATAAAAAGAATTTCCATAATCTGGAAAAAATAATGGACGGGGATTTGGATCAAATCTTCAAAATTTATTCCCAGGAAAAAAATGAAAATACCCCCTCTTAAATAAGAAAGGGTATTTTATTAATCATGGAGAATATTAGCCCAGTAAATCTTTGATGTCTTCTTCAAAACCCCTGGCCCTTTCCACAACCCATTGACCATAACTGTATAAATAAGTCTTCCAGCGGGAACCGGCATAATACATCGCCGCTGCCTTTCTTTCGGCGGCATAAGTTTGAGTCGCCGCACCAACATCCTTAAGGTAAAGGGCGGTAGCCGTAAAAGCATCAACATTCCTCCAGGGTGATGCCGGTTTATTGCCGGTAATGGCTGAGATGCGGCTGCTGTACTTTGCCCAAGTTGAAGGAATGAACTGCGCCGGACCCATGGCTCCACCGTAAGCGCCGTCGCTATTGGCGCAGGAAACCGAAACACTATCAGGGTTAATACCTAATTCACTTGTCAGATTAAGAAAAATCTGCTGGTCGCGAGTCGGATGCATGGCTGTTTTCCAATTACATTTTCCCACATTTTGGCCCAGGCTGGATTCCCGATCCAAAACAGCCAAAATTAAAGACGCTCGCACGCCAGTCTGTTCTGAAGCGAATTGAGCCAGCTTATAAGCTTCACCGAAAGTCAATTCGCCGCCGCCCAAAAGCTCGAAGATACGGCTTTTAATCTGGGCGGCTGTTTGTTTGGATTTTTTTAGCAAATCCTGATACTTGCTTTCTTGACCCTTGGTGGCAGCCACCAAGCTTTGTTTTTCTTTCTGCTTAGCGCTCAACTGAGCTTTCTGATTTTGCTGAATGGTTTTTAAGCTCAAGACATCCTGCCTCTCCACAGAAAGCGTATCTTTTTGAGTAATGAGGTTGGCTTTCAATTCCACCAGTTTATCCATATTTTGCCGCATTTCATTCTGCAAAACGGTTAAGGCGTTCAGGTTGTTAAAAAAATCAGAAAGCTTCTCATCGCGCAAAATAACTTCCAACATTGTTTCCTGGTCATCTTTATCAATCTGCTGAAGAGATTCCCCCAAAAGCAGCTTGAGCCGGCCGATATCTCCTTCGGTAAAAGTAATGTCCTGTTTCAAGGAAACGATTCCCTTGTCCAGTTTCTGCAATTGAATGTCAGTAGCCTTAATCTGCAAATTCAACTTGTTAATTTCCGCGTCTAATAGCTTCAGACTTTGATTCAAAGTTTTGGTCTGATCCTGCAGTCCCATAATGGTTTTCTCATAGCCATCAATCTCCCCTTCCAGCTTTTCCAATTCCGTTTCCAAAGTTTTTCGCTCCGCCTCGGTGCTTTGCGACAGGGCGGTCGGCGCCAAAATGGAAAAATGAACATTGGAAAAAACAATAAAAACAGCCAGAGTCAAAGCAATGATTATGACTGTTCTCAATTTCTTGGGAATTTCCTTAAAAGAAGCGGTGCGGCGGCCTAAAGGATCGCCAATTTTTCTAAAAACCGAGGAGACACCGCGAGGTAGAATGTCCGAAACAATCTTTGGTTTTTCCGTGTTTTTACTCATTTATTTAGGCGGTAACTTCTTTCTTTTCCGCTTTCTCCTGTTCCCGTTCAGCCTTCTTCTCTTCGGTTTCCACTTTCACTTCCTCCACCTTTTCCGCTACCTCCTCTTTGGTCGCGGCTATTTCTTCTTCGGAGCGAGGCGGTGTTACCGAGACCACCACGGCCTCTAACGGCAACAGAACCTTCACTCCTTGAGGAATTAATAAATCACGGATGTAAATACTGGACTCAAAATTCTCCAACTTGGACAGATCAACTTCAAAGCCATGCGGCAAATCCTGCGGCAAAGCTTCAACTTTAATCTCATGGATTGATTTCACCAAAATTCCGCCCAAGGCCTTGACAGCCGGGGCTTCACCGATAAAATGCACTGGCACTTCCGCAACGATTTTTTCATCCAAGCGCACCTGATAGAAATCGATGTGGATCGGCTCATTGGCTAAATTATCATACTGCACTTCAGTGACAAGTACCGGCCGCTTTTCCTTCTTCTGGCCGGAATCAAAATCCAATTCAATCATCGTATTCTCGCCCACCTCCTGATAAATTTTGTTAAAATCCTTTTGGGAAATGGCCAATTCCACGTTTTCAACTTTATGACCATAAAGAATGGCGGGAATTAATCCTTCCCGTCTCAAAGCACTGGTGTTTTTATTATCGCGCAACGACGCGCTAAGTTTTATACCCATATTTATTCATCCTAACACAAAAACCGCTAAAAAGCAACACGACCCGCTTGGCTAATTGGTTAAAAGCGGATTTTACTGATAAATTTTACTTTAGTAAGATTTGGCGAAAAACGCTTTTCTTTTGGAGAGTTTTCCAGAATAAACGCATTTTCCTTCGGAAGACGTTTGTTCAAGTGGAATACAACTGACCACGGCGCCAGTCTCTTCTTTAATTTTTGCTTCTGTTTCTTTATCTTCGCACCAATAAGCCAGAACAAAATTGCCATTGGCTATTTCTTTTTTGAAATCTGCCAAATTATCAACTTCTTTTATCTTTTTATTCCGATAATCCAAAGCGCGGTTATAAAGATTCTTCTGGATTTCCTCCAATAATTTTCCTATTTCCGAAATTAGAACATCCCGCTTGACTACTTTTTTCTCAGCCGTATCTCGGCGCGCCAAGATAACCGAATTATTAGCGATGTCTTTCAGCCCGATTTCCAGGCGCAACGGCACTCCTTTTCTTTCCCAGGCGAAAAACTTCTCACCCGGCCGCTTGTCGCTATTATCAACAACAAAACGGAAGTTCTTGCTGTTTTTGATTTCTTCAACTATTTTCTTAACTTCCAGGTCTACCGCCTCTTTTTCGTTTTCTTTGGGCCAAACCGGAACAATCACGATTTGAATCGGAGCCACTTGGGGCGGCAGAACCAAACCGTTATCGTCGCTATGAACCATTATCAAAGCGCCGATGGAACGGGTGCTTAATCCCCAACTGGTCTGCCAGCCGAATTGTTTATTGCCCTGACTATCGGAAAACTGAATGCCAAAGGCTTTGGAGAAATTATCCCCTAAATTATGAGAAGTGGCGAATTGCAAGGACCTTCCGTCTTGCATCATCGCTTCAACGGAATAAGTGCGTAAGGCGCCGGCAAACTTCTGACCTTCGGATTTCACGCCGGGAATTACCGGAATGGCCAGCAGCTCTTCCGCCAAGTCCTTATAAATACCGAGCATCAACCGCGCCCTTTCGTCAGCTTCTTCCTGGGTGGCATGAACTGTATGACCTTCTTGCCATAAAAACTCCGTTGTCCGCAAAAATAATCTCGGCCGCATTTCCCAGCGCACGACATTCGCCCACTGGTTAATCAAAAGCGGCAAATCGCGATAAGATTGAACCCACCGGGAAAAAGCATCATACATTATCGTTTCCGAGGTCGGCCGCACGATTAACGGCTCTTTGAGTTCCGCTCCGCCGGCATAAGTTACCACTGCCACTTCCGGCGAAAAACCTTCTACGTGTTCCGCTTCTTTTTCTAAAAATTTTTTCGGAATAAACAACGGGAAATAAGCGTTTTGCACGCCCGTTTCTTTGAATTTCGCATCCAGCGTTTTTTGAATAGTCTCCCAAATGGCATAGCCATAAGGCTTAATCACCATACAGCCGCGCACAGCTGCATGCTCGGCCAGTTCCGCCGCTTCCACCACGTCCAAATACCAGTCCGAATAATTTTCGGCCCTGGTCGTTATTTTCTTATTAGCCAGTTTATCTTCTTTTTGCGCTTCTGCCATAAAAACGAAATTTTTCTATTTCAACTTTAAGTGCAATTCTTTGATTTGCTTTTCGTCAATTTCCGCCGGCGCGTTCATCATCAAATCACGGCCATCGCCGGTTTTCGGAAAAGCAATCACTTCGCGGATGCTCGGCTCATTCATCATAATCATCACGAACCGATCAATACCCGTGGCAATGCCGCCGTGCGGCGGAACGCCGTATTCAAACGCTTCCAAGATGTGGCCGAATTTTTCTTTGACCGCCTCGGTTTTATTGCCCATTATCTCAAAAACTGATTGCAAAATATTGGGATTATGTTCACGAATGGAACCGCCGCCGATTTCATAGCCATTGCAAACAAAATCATACTGATGAGCCAGGAATTTGTCCGGATTTTTCTTCAAGCTTTCAATAAATTCTTTTTCCGGCAGATTATCAGGATTCTGGGTTTTAGTGAAAGGGTGATGAACTGCATCCCATCTTTTCTCGCTTTCTTTCCATTCAAAAGCCGGAAAATCAACCACAAAGGCATAGGCCAATTCATTAGGATCGTTCTTATCCTTTCTCAAATCCGGCTTATCAGAATTGTATTTCTCCAGCGCTTCTTTATAAGTCAACCGCGGAAAGGGTTTGATAAATCTCTTTTCCGGAAAAAGAGTCTCGGTCATTTTCACGTAAAGCTCTTCCATCAGCCCGAGAATTTCATCCTGCGTCGGAAAACTCATTTCCACGTCCAGCTGAGTGAATTCCGGTTGCCGGTCGCCGCGCGTATCCTCATCCCGAAAACACCTGGCAATCTGAAAATATCTTTCCAGTCCCGCTACCATTAATAATTGCTTGTACTGCTGGGGCGATTGCGGCAAAGCGTAAAACTTTCCAGCCTGCAAACGGGAAGGCACGACATAATCGCGCGCGCCCTCAGGCGTAGACTTGGTTAAAATCGGAGTTTCCACTTCAATAAAATCCCTTTGGCTCAAAAAATTTCTCAGGAACTGAATAATCTGATGCCGCATCCGGATATTTTTCTGCATTCTCTCTCGGCGTAAATCCAAATAACGGTACTTCAAACGGCTATCCTCGCCGATTTCCATGCCGTCGGTATCAATGCTGATGGGCAAAGTTTTGGCAGAATTAATAATATTTAATTTTTTAGCTTCCACTTCCACCAAACCCGTGGGGAGTTTGGAATTTTCCATTCCTTTGGGCCGCTCGTTAATCTGACCCTCCAACTCAATTACCCATTCGCCACGCAGATCTTTCGCTTTTTCGTAAATATCGGTTTTCGGCAAAAAAACCGCCTGGCAGATTCCGCTTCTGTCTCTCAAATCAATAAAAATAAGCTTACCGTGGTCGCGCCGCGTATCCACCCAGCCCTTTAATAAAACTAATTGGCCTTTTTTATTCGTGATATCTTTAATGAGAGTTCTTTCCATAAAATTCATCATTCCTCGTCCTGTTTGGGACTTTCGATGACCAATGGCTCAATGCTAGCAGATTTGCCCGTAATTTTCAAAATGTCTTTGTCGATTTTCCCGAATTCTTTGTAGGCGGTATTATACATATTAACAGTCGTGCCCAAATTATTTCCCATTTTTTTCAAATAAGTTTCGTAGCTGGCGAAATGCCGTATCAATTCGCCGACGTTCTTAATGATGCCCTTGGTAGAATCCTCTATCTGCATTGCCCTTAGTCCCTGGAGCACGGTCTGCAAATAGGCATGGAAAGTCATGGCTGAAACAATAATCACTTTTTTCTCGCCAGCCGCGTATTGAACCAAACTGTTGGTATCGGATTTGATGGACCCGACTTTGTTAATCAATAAATCATAATAAAGCGCTTCCGAGGGGATGAACATCAAAGCGAACTCCATTGTCCCCTTTTTGGGCCGGATATACTTGGAAGTTTCGTCAATCCTATTTTTCAAATCCTGCCGGATGGCTTTTTCCAGTTCTTCTTTTTTGTCCGGGTCCCGCTCTTCCAGCAGCCGGTTATAATTTTCCAAAGAGAATTTAGAATCAACCGGGATAATTCTTTCTTTAACGAAAATCACGGCATCAACAATCAGGTCCTTGCCGTCCTCGTCCTTATCTAATTTATATTGCATCTGATAAGAACCTGGGGGCAGAACATTCTTCAGGGCAGTTTCCAAATAATATTCGCCCAAAATTCCGCGCTGCTTGGGATTTTTTAAAATGTCCTGCAAATTCTGAAGTTGGTCGGCGAAATTAACAACCTGCTTATTGGTTTCATCCAATTTCACCAATTTCTCGGTAACATCCTGAATGATTTTCGCGCTCTGGCCGAACTGGTTCTGCATTAATCTGGTGGATTCGGCCAGCTTCGTATCCATGGTCCGGTTGATTTCGCCCATCTGATTTTGTAGTAAGACCAAGGACTGATCGTTCTCGCGGCTTTTCGCCAAACGTCGTGCTAATAACGACAACGCTACTAAAATAAGAACAATGCCGCCAATCAATAAAAAAATGGTTAAAATAAAAAGCCAGGTAACAGACATATATATTCATTATATCTATGTATAATTTTTAAGCAATAAAAAACCGCTTCCGAAGAAGCGGCTCTTAGCCTTGAAGGGGCTAACGTTTGTTGCCGAAAAAATACATGCCCAGAGACAGCGCGCCAGCGAACAGGGACAGCCCATTCACTTCCGTGACGACTTCCCGGAGAAAATCATATTTCTCCGGCTGATTGGCTGTTATGGTTAAAATCACGCAGCCAGCCACGCCGATCACCAAGCAGACTAACATGGTAATCAGCCAACCCTTGTTTTTCTTTCGCATTTTTCCTTCTCTCCTTTTTGATTTTTTATTTTCAAGAGCCAATCCTTATCGGCTTGCTATAATATATTATAGCATAACTAATCAACATTTGTCAACCCCGTTAGTCAAAAAACAGGCTGCCTCAGGCAGCCTGTTTTAAATTCATCACATTTATCTCGGCACCACCTCTATCCATTTAGGATTAAGACTCTGAACTGTGATTTCCTGGCTCAGAGCGCAGGTTTCGTTATCGGAGTTGGTAGCTTGAAGCGTCACGGTTTTCTCGCCTATGGAGTTGAAGGTAACTCCGGTAGGATTCTGATTGGTTG
>ERZ795054.2355-NODE-2355-length-16062-cov-4.713813_pt1 | contig 16062 bp, 12 predicted proteins | sample MGYA00375138_ERZ795054 | MGnify/ENA primary metagenome ERZ795054 (study PRJEB30183, sample SAMN05720215) | anaerobic digester metagenome | isolation source: active sludge of municipal wastewater-treating anaerobic digesters | place: USA | collected 2014-12-23 ... | reverse complement strand
AATGATGCCGCCGTTGCAGTCGGAAGGACATACCGTACAGCCGGACGGGAAATTGATCGCTTCGCCGGTTCCATGGTAGACCCAATGCGGGGTGTAGGGTTTGATCACTTCCGCGCCGTCCACGGTGATTTTTTCCTGGATGAAGTCTTCGATGGCCGCTTCCACAATATCTTTTCCTTTAACAAAACGAACGGTGACGATCATGGGATCGCCGTCCAGATAATCCGCCGGCTGGGTTGTGGCTTTCAGACCCGTGTGGTCCTTGACTTTATCCATGGGGATCTGGCGCCGCGACTTGATGCCCAACCCCTGGATCGCCTTGTCGATGTCCGTGCGCGACACATCGGTTGTAAAAACAAAATAATCCACCATCTTGCCGCCGTAGGAGCCAAACCAGGCCTGGAAGCGGCGTCCCCAGTCCGCCACGGCAGGCATGGCGGCGTTTTTGGTCACATCGGCGGAAATACGCAATTCACGGTTCAACCGATCGATGATCATCCGATCTTTCTTTCCTTTGACGATCGTGACATTCTTGTCCTTCTGCATGGCGGCAAAGGCTTCGGTGCCGGAGACCGCCGTCAGGCCCAGAGCCCCAATGCCGATGACCCTTAAGAAATCTTTCCGCGTCAAGCCATCGTCCGTTTTCTCGCGCGTCTGCCATCCTTCGCCTAAGAGATTGGTCCGGGCATCACCGCTGCAGCAGGAACAACCACCATCCTGTTTGACTTTTTCCTTCATTTTTCCCTCCTTGAATCAGTTTAAGTTCAAATACGTTATGTTCAAGTTAACCCGGGCAGGAAAATGACAAGCATGATCCTGACAGCTAAAGCCACGGCCAATAACACGAGCACCTTTTTGAAGGATATCCTGGCCAAAGAAGCGATGGCTGCTATCAAAATGACCGGAATCCATGGTAGGGCGAATCCTACGCCGCAGAGCAGGGACCAGAACATGGAGTCTGATGGATCGCCAGCCGATTTTCTCAGTTTTTGAATCAGCGGCTTTACATCCCCCAGGAAAAAGCGGGATAAGCCGTATGTCGCCATTCCGATCGGGAAGAGGGCAAGGAAGCTGACCCCTCCGCCCGCAAGCGGTCCATAAAGCGCCGATGCCATGGAGATCAGCACCGGTTTACTGAACGGCAGCCATAGCGTGTTAACGCCATGGGCCAGGAAAAGGGCGGAAACGAATCCGGGTATCGATCGAATGGCGCCGAAATATTCCGTCAGCAGTTCCAGATTCGCACTCTTGATGTTGTTGATCATGAACAGGACGTGAAATTCGGCCGTGTAGTAATAGGCATCCAGGATGTAAAAGTAATGGCGGATCACGGCGATGGCGAGGGCAACCAAAATGGCAACCCCCAGTAATGTCCATCCTTTCCGCTTCAAGTTCCCTTTAAGATCATACGCGGAGGCGACCGAAACCCCGTCGCTGCTTGCGGCGGCCGTCGACCCACTTTTCAGGTCGGACTCTGCTTTTGCTTCCTGGCGGGCCATCAGCTTTTTATAAAAAACCGGGATCAGCGACACGAGAACAATCAGCCCGATGCCAATGAGCAGCCCCGGCGAGACCTTCCCCCGGATCAGATCCAGAAGCGAACTCGAAAAGGCGATGAACGCGATACAGGCGGGGAGCATGCAGATAAATGTCGTAATCGCGTAATGGCTGAACTTGATCTTCGTCAGGCCGAAGGCATAGTTCAGCAGGTTAAAGGGGAAAGCCGGGATGAGCCGCGTGAAGGCGACGACTTTCCAGCCCTGCCGTTCCACCTCTTCGTCCAAATGGCGCCACCTTGGACTTTGCAGTTTGCCTGCCACCCAGTCCCGGGCAAGGTAGCGGGCAACGAGGAAGGCGACGCAGGCTCCCGCGGTGGAACTGGTAATCGTATAAACAACGCCCCAGAACGGCCCGAACAGGATGCCGCCGACGATCGTGATAGGTAGCCCTGGTAACAGCAGAGCCGGCGCCAGGGTATAAATCAGCATGTAAATCGCCGGGGCCAGGGCCCCGTAACTCTGTATGAGGGCTCGGAGTTTATCCTGCTCCAGATACTGGGTGGCGCCGGAGTAACGGACCAGGAAGATCGCCGCGACGAGAATTCCCAGAACCAGAACCCGCTTCAGGAGGCTGCCCTTTTTCGTTTCTTCGGTGTTGAAGGTGCGCTCCCGTGATTCCGCTGCCGGAATTGCTTTCTTGAAACGGCTTTTCAATTTCATGCGGTTCAGGTAGGTAATGGGGGCTTTGGATACTTTTTCTTTACCGGCCAGTGCGGCCTCCGGATCGAGGATAAAGTCGATGATATGGCTCGTCGGCGTCAAACCATTCAGGTGGTTCGTGCAACCGGCACAGTAGGTCAGGAGTTTTCTCCCCTGTGCTTCTTCCTGAATCTTCTTGCCCCAGGTGTCGGACAATTCAGGGGCCAGGCAACCCACCCCGCCGCCTTCGCCGCAGCAACTCGTCTTGCCCCGGCTGTGGCGTAATTCTTCAATCGTCACCCCCCCACCGGCGGTGAGTTTGCGCACGGAATCATGAATATTCGATGCCTGCCGCAGGGGGCAGGGGTCATGAATGGAGACGGTATGCTCCCGGTTCTTATCCCCCATCGGGAGATGTTCCGCCAGAACATCATAAACGGAAACGACGGCCAGGTCCCCGCCGTACAGGTCAAACATCCGGTAGCAGTTGGGGCAGGCGACAACCACTTTTTTCACACCCTGGCCGAGCAGATAATTCTTCATTTCACCCAACATGGCGTGGAAATAGTCTGCACGCCCCATGTCGTGGGAGATTTTTCCGCAGCAGTCGAGCACCACCCCCAAGTGGGGAATCCACTGCTTCATGGTTTCATACAGTTTGAAGGTCTGTTCCGGTCTGGTTCCCGGAAGGGCGCAGCCGGGGAAAAAGACCGTGTCGCAGCCGGCGGGCAGACCATACCAGGTGAAGCGTTTCGACATACCCTTTTTTTCGTACCCCAGAAGTCCCACGTGTTCCGGATAGGGTTGCGGATCACGCCGCATCTTTTCCCGCCGCATTTCGAGAAACATCTCCGTGGGATTGACTTTTACGGGGCAGACGGCGGCGCAGAGACCACACAGGCTGCATTCGTAGGCCATTGACAGGCAGACCTTGTCATCGGGATTATATGCTTCAGCAATCGCCTTGGGTGTGCCGTATTTTCTTAAAAAGGCGCATTCCTTCTGGCAGGATGGACAGTTGATGCAGCCCTCGGACACTTCTTGTATTCTTTTTACTAAAGTTCCTTCCGCCGCAAGGGTGAGAGGCTGTTTTAACGATGCATCCTGTGTTTTCATCCTTGTCTCCCCATGTCAGAGATTCAAAACCTGCTAGTGCAACCTTTGCATCTGAATATGTTCACTATTAAGGATGAGTCCAATAGTTTATTTGCATGAAAATAAGCATTTGATTCCCAATAAGAATGACAGTAGGCAGCAAGACTGCCTTTCTGTCTCTTCTCAGACGATTCAAGGATCGATCACTGACGTCTATGCATCAAGAGTTTCTATCGAAATTATCTATTTGATATATTGATTTGCCTGAAGTACAGGGTACCGGTCTGCACCTTCGGTATGAAAGGATTTTACACGAATCCGAAACGCAGGGGCTGATTTATATGAGGCAGGGAAGCTGTCATCGAACCGGCAAGTTCTTCACGTGACAGCCGCCCTGGGTAGGTGAAAAGATGAACTTTTCAACCGCCGCTTTTCACCTACCATTTCCTCCTAGGCAAGTCAACATCCACATAAAAGTCACGATCACAGGGCGCACAAGATAATCCAACATGCTGAAACGACTTGTGTTCCTGAACTTAAGTATATACCTCAATACTCATTGACAGGAAGCTGGCAACACTTTTGGGACAACATACAGGAACTTTATCATGAAGCCGGAATTTTTCATTGATACAGGAGATTTTTATGGATTGGCTAAAGACAGCAATTGATTACGGTGTCATCGGCCTGCTGATAGTAATGAGTATTGTGGCTGTTGCCACTGCGATAGATAGATGGCTTTTTTATAGGAACTTGCCTTTTCTAAACTATTCCGACCGGAAAACCCTTGAGCTTGAACTGACGGCTAAACTGCACCTGATTGCCATCATTGGCAGCAATGCACCTTATGTGGGCCTTCTGGGAACAGTTCTGGGTATCATGATGACTTTCTATTCCATGGGGAAGGAGGGCATGATGAATACGGAAAAGATCATGATCGGCCTGGCTCTTGCGCTCAAGGCCACCGCAGTCGGCCTGATTGTCGCTATTCCCTCCATCGTTCTTTACAATCTGCTTTTGCGGCGCGTCAAGGCCATGGTTTTACGCTGGGAGATCCATCATGAACGAAAAGGAATTTGATTTTATCAACGTGATTCCCTTTATCGATATTATGCTGGTGCTCCTGACGATTGTCTTGACCACATCGACCTTAATCGCACAGGGCGTTGTCCCACTTCAGCTTCCCCAGGCCTCTCATGTACAGAACCATACACTGAAAACGCTTGCCATCGATGTCAGCAGGGAGGGTGAGGTGTTCTTTGCCGGCCGGCCTGTCTCTATGGACGACTTAATTACACAATTGAAAGGTCATGATCGAAAGACGCCGATTCTGATCCGTGCCGATCGGGCTATGATGCTGCAGATTTTCGTCGATGTGCTTGACGCCGTCAAGCATATGGGTTTCAGCGAAATCAGCCTCCAAACGGAGGCAAAATCATGAGCCGAACGGCCAGAGCCTACCATTATTCGATCTGGATACACGTTTTGATTTTGGCATCCGTCATGGTCATCAGCAAGAATATGGGCATTCAGACTGAGATCGTGCGCATAGATTTTTCACTGCTTGATGCTTCATCGGAGCCCAAAACAATCCCGCACAGCCCGGCGCCTGATGAAATTCAGCCGATCATACGGCGGAATTCTGACATAAAGAGGATGAAAGCACCGACGCAGAAGAGCGTCCAACCGGAAAATAAACCAATACCCATGGAGGAGACAAATCCTGTCACTCCTGCATATGAAACCATGTACAAAGATCAGTTTTCCGTCGAAGCAACAGAAGGAGAGAAGTTACGTGAAAAAGGCCAAGCCATAACGGGAAACACTGGTGCTCAGGAGGTCATGACAGGATCCGGGTTAAATTCCGCCTTATCACCGGAATCACAGAGGCAGGTCTATATGAAAGAACATTTTGAATATATTCGCAGGAAGATCATGAAGCAAATGGTTTATCCGGGACTGGCCAGAAAGATGGGCTGGAGTGGACAGGTAACCGTGGCCTTTACAATTCAGCAAGACGGGCGGGCTGTCAATCTCCGGGTTGCCCGCTCTTCCGGCTTCGACCTGCTTGATGCTGATGCAGCGGATACGGTAAAGCGGTCCTCACCTTTTCCTCGCCCTCCCATCCGGGCGGAAATCATCATGCCGATAACCTATGAACTTAAATAGAAAAATGTTGGAGGAAATAACCTTATGTCTGGTGCATCACTCAAAAGAATATGGTGGGGCTTGATCGTGGCAATATTAGTCTTTGCTCAGCAGGTCTATGCCGACACGGCAACCCTTGAAGTGAAAGGTGCCGTCAGGAAATCACTGTCCTTCACACTCAGTGACTTGAAAAACATGTCCCAATTATACGTCCAAGGTGTTGTACGAATCGAAGAGAAAGCCGCCTGGAACGATCCGGAGAAAGAAAGCGGGACGAATCGTTATGAAGGTGTTTTGCTGCGGGATATTTTGGATAAAGCGGGGATGAAATTCGTCCGCAAATGGGAGCCGGGAGTCCTTATCCGCGTCAAAGGCGCAGAAAACCGCGAGGCGGTCTTTTCGTTCGGAGAAATTTTTTACAGCAGCACCGGTCGCAGTATTCTGGTCGCGCTAAAAAAAGATAATGAAGCCGTCAACACGGAAGGGGGCATAGGTGAACTGGTCGTCGCGACGGATGTCAGGGTAGGCCGCTATATTCATGGTGTGCGGGAAATTTTGGTTGAACGTGTTGATATTCCGATGATTGCCTATGACGATAAGAAAAAGAACATCATCCGCCCGCCCACCTCATCATTTATTATCATTGATCAACGCAACGGTAAAACCAAAGCATTAAAGCATGAAGATCTCGCTGCTCTGTCACAGGTGAACCTACGAAACGCCTTGATGGCAGGGGACTGTGAAGGATTCAATGGTGTTTACGGTTATGAAGGACCCCTGTTAAGGTCGGTGCTCGAATGGTTCGGCCTGACATGGGCTGATCGCGATTATGGCAGATATGTCGTGGTATCCAGCGAAGACGGTTTTTGTGCCACCTTCTCCCTGGGGGAACTTTTTAATTCCCGCTTGGATAACAACATGATCATTGCCCATAAGAAAAACGGTGCTTTCCTTGAGCCCAAAGGGGGATTTGCCACATCGGTCGTTGGAGAAGACAGTATGGGGGGGCGTTCTGTCAAAAGGATTCATAAAATAGAAATTTATTAAGGGAGGATGGGTGATGCGAGGTGTTCTAAAATTGTTTTGCCGAAGGGGTTGGGCTAATTTACTGGTATCCGTTTCTTTGCTGATCGGTCTTATGGTTTCAAATCCAGCCTTCAGCGCAGAGCCAACAAAAGAAAACGTACCCAAATCCACGGACAACGTGTTCAAACTGGGTGAAGTCGTTGTAAGCACAGAAAAAGAAACGAAAGAGACACCCAGCACGATCACCGTGATTACAGCGGAAGATATCGAAAGAAGCCATGCAACGAATTTAGGTGAAGCCTTCAGATTCATACCGGGGATGCTTTACCGGCAGAGCCGAACAAAAAACGAGTATTATGTGTCCTTGCGCGGATTTTCCCAGGAAAACGTGCTCATTCTGATGGACGGTGTACCAATTTATGAACCTTATGAGGGTTTGGTGAATCTGGCGGACATCCCGGCACAGAATATCGCTGAAATCAAGGTCGTCAAAGGGAACGCCTCCGTTCTTTACGGACCAAACGCCTTGGGTGGCGCCATAAACATCATCACCAAAAAAGGGGACACAAAACCCAATTTTAGCGCTTCCTACCAAATCAGCGATTACAATACCCACCATATTCAGGCGACACATGGCTGGAAAGTGGGCAATTTCAGCTATTTTATTGGTGCCAGCCACAAGGAATCCGATGGTTTCAAATTGGCGGAGGAATTCAGCTTACCGGCCGATGTCACCACCAGTATGTACAATGCGCGGACCAACCCGCTTGCCCTCAGAAATACCCCTATCAAACCGGATGATGGAAAGCGCGAAAACAGTTATTATGATCGCGACGCTTTTACCTTTACCGGCAGTTATGACATTACCCCCAACCACAAGGTCGGCTTATCTGTTGAATACTATGACAGCGAATACGGTGTGCCGCCTGTACCGATCTACAGAGAAGCCAGGGCACGTGTTGGCGGTGCTTGGGGATTTGATTACTTCCCCCGTTATTGGCGATTTTCAGAATGGGACCGCTACACAATTAACCTGATTGAAGAGTCACAATTGGGGGCTCATTGGCGAATTAAGGGCAGACTGTTTTACGATGGCTATGAAAGTACACTGGATGCCTATGATGACGACACGTACTCTTCCATGAATCGTATAGGAGGACCTCCTTCAGGGCGATCATCTTATGATGATTACAGCAGGGGTGGCAATTTCTACACTTTCTGGGATGGCATCCCACGGAATAATATCAGGTTGGGCTTCACCTTCAAAGAGGATGTACACCGGGAAACGTTTGCCGGTTCTCCTGAGGATCGTTTGCGTTCCTACACCTATTCCGTCGGGCTGGAGGATGAAATCCGTGTCTTAGAACCATTGACGATCACCATTGGCTGCAGTTATGACGCCTTTGATAAAAGAGAAAGAGATCAATACGGACAATCCGATGAAACCGGGGATGATATCGATGCGTTAAACCCCATGATCGGATTTAATTATGTCTTTTCTCCTGCCGTGAACATTTATGGCTCCGTTGCCAAGAAGGTTCGTTTCCCCACGATGCGAAATCTTTATGCTACTGGTGTCATCGGTCCAACGGGTGATCCGGACCTTGATGAAGAAAGGAGTATCAATTATGAATTGGGCGGACGCCTCGCCTTTGCCAAGCAGTATTTGTTCGAGGCTGCGGTATTCTATAGCAGGGTAAAGGACATGATCAACTTCGACAACCAAATCGGCCGGTTCGAACAATATGACAAAGCGATCCTTGCCGGTTTTGAAATGAGCCTGTCCGGACAATTGACATCCCAGCTCTTCGGGAAATTAAGTTACACTTATCTCAATGCCCGAACCGATTCGACAGTTACTATTGAAAACAGCAACACACCTTCACTCGTTTATGAACCCGAAGAACTCCCGTACAGACCGGAGCATAAAATCGACCTGGAACTGAGCCAGAAATTCAGTTTCGGCACCACGATCGATTTCAATGCCAGTTATGTTTCAGAGAGTACATATTACGACCATGCCGACCCGGTTAATCGCCGGTTGGTTGCAAAGAAGGACCAACTGAACGATTATTACCTGTGTAACCTGAAAATCAGCCAGGATCTGAGTCATGGTCTACAGATTTATATAGCTGCGGATAACTTGTTTGATGAAGAATATCAGGACATTTTTCAACTTGCTGCACCGGGACGCACGGTTTGGGCGGGTATCAAATTTAATCTATAGGTTTTTTACCGGCACCGCAGGGGGGTATTCTTGATCTTCGATACCTCCCTGCCGCTGCTAAGCTGATCTCTTTTGAAGGGTTATTTAGAGGTGGGTATATTTTATGAGTGCAAATCTTTTAAAGGTTTTAATCTTTGTTCTGGCCTTTATCATTTTTCCGTTTTCACAAAGTTTCGCCTTTAATGATTCCCTTGCCGTGACAGGGGATGTAAAAAAGGCCTTGAATCTGTCTCTGGCGGATCTCAAAGAAATGAATCCGTTTCATATCGCAAATGTAACCATGCTGAAAGAGAGGAAACCAGGCGAGCCGGAGGTGCGCGTCGGTGTATATCATTTCAAAGGAGTGTTGCTCAGAGACATTCTTGAAAAAGCCGGGATGAAGCATGTGAGAAAATATGAACCCGGTGTTTACATCAAGGTAATCGGCGAAGGCGGTAGGGAAGTCATCTTTTCCTTTGGTGAAATCTTCTACTCCAGTATCGGACGGAGTACGTTGATTGCCTACGAGAAAGACGACAGGGGGATCTATGCTGGGGACTGCATAGGCGAACTGGTCGTGGCGACGGATCTGAGATCGGGACGATCCATTAAAGGAGTGCGAGAAATCCGGGTCGAACGGGTGGATATCAAGATGAATGTGTATGAAGAAAATAAAAAAAATATCATTCAACCGCCAACATCAGAGCTGATTCTTACAGACAAAAGAACGAACAAATCTTTACGGATTGGTCTGGAAGAACTGAAAAAGATGGACGTTCTGAATGTCGAGGACGCGATCCTGACTGGCGATTGTGTAGGATTCCATGGCGTTTATTCTTTTAAGGGAACAGCCCTGCGTTCTCTGCTGGAAAGAATAGGTGTTGACCCATTGAGTGGCACTTATGACCGCTACGTCGTGGTCAGCAGCGAAAACGGGTTCAGCGCCACGTTTTCCTTCGGTGAGATATTTAATTCACGCTTAAGTGACAACATCGTCATCGCCTATGAAAAAGATGGGAAATTGCTCAGCAGTGAAGAAGCATTTGCCATGTCGGCAGTAAGGGAGGACAGCCTTGGAGGGCGATCTGTCAAAAGAATCAGCAAAATTGAAATCCAATGATACATTGATTTAACCAGAAATATGGGATTTTTCCTTTTTCTGACGCGTGATTTATGCGCAAGACAGCAACTTCAACATCTTTCTTAAATCAAGGGGGTATGCAAGGTTTCCTCACCCGATTCTACACTTGTGGAATGTTACACCTTTCTATAAAATTCACTGGCAGAAATATCATGCACAGGGATCTATAATCGCAGGGGGTAAAAAATGAAAAAGAATCTGCTCGATCTCCTGATCTGCCCGGCTTGCCTGCCGGAAGAAAACCGGCTGACCGAAAAAATCGATCAAGAACTGTCGGAAGATATCATTGCGGGGCGCTTGATCTGCCTAGCCTGCGGCAGGGTGTATGCCATCGAAAACGGAATCGCCCTGCTTGATCCGGCTTTATTTCCCTCCAAAGCCTATGTCGACAATAAATACGAAACCTCGCCGGTGGTTTCGTCCTATCTATGGAGCCATTACGGTGATCTCCTGAATGAGGAACAGGCCTCCGATGCTTACCGGCGCTGGAGCGATCTGATGCGCCCGGACAGTGGCCTCTGCGTCGACGCGGGAAGTGCCGTCGGCCGCTTTGCCTTCGAAATGACCCGCAAATGCGACTTTGCCGTCGGTGTGGACAATGCCCGATCATTCATCCGGGAAGCGCGGGAACTCATGCAGAATCGCCGCAAAACGATTACCCTGAAAGAAGAAGGCTACTTGACACGAACGGTCGATTTTGTCCTGCCGGAGGATTGGGACTGCCGAAAAGTCGAATTCATCGTCGCCGATGCCCTGGCTTTGCCTTTCCGTGCAGACACGGTATCATCTTTGGCCTCTTTGAACCTGTTGGATAAAGTCCCCGTGCCCATAAAGCATCTGGAGGAGATGAATCGCGTAACCAGAACGGAAAAGGCCCAATTTCTGCTTTCCGATCCCTTTTCCTGGTCGGAAGAGGTGGCGCCGGAACAGAACTGGCTGGGGGGGCAAAAGCAGGGTCCCTATCAGGCACGCGGTCAGGAACACCTCCTGAAACTTCTGGTCGGGGAAAGCAACCTTTTGCACCCGGTTTGGTCGATTGAATCCTATGGTTCGCTCTGGTGGAAAATACGCACCCACGCCAACCACTACGAGCAAATCCGAAGCTGTTACATTAAAGCGGTTCGCTGAATCCTACGACAAACTGGAGGCCATCCCATGAAAACGCATTCGATCTGCCGGCTGTGTTCGGCCTGTTGTCCCATTGAAGTGGAAACGGAAAAGGGCAAATGGATATCCGCCTGCAGAAAATCCCCTTTTCCGGTTGAATACCAATTGGTTTGCCCGAAACTGGCGGCTGCGGCCGACATCATCTATTCCCCCCTGAGGTTGACCAAACCGCTGATCAATGATGGCAGCCGGGGTTTCCGGGAGGCCTCCTGGGAGGAAGCGCTGGATGTCGTCGCCCAACGACTCCTCATTTGTAAAGAAGAATACGGCGCCCAATCGGTTTGCTGGTTGCGGGGAATGGCCGCCGACTGGGGCGCCCCCTGGGATTATGTCAACCGCCTGATGAACGCTTTCGGTTCCCCCAATACTATCGGAAACGGCTCCATCTGCTTCGTCGGCCGCGATTTTGCTCACACCACGGTTTATGGCGCCATGACGATGCCTCAGGCAATGCAGGCCCAATGTGTTTTGATCTGGGGCAAAAACGACCGGGATACAGCGCCCGGCGCAGCCGAGGCGATTCTCCACGCCAGGCGAAACGGCGCCAAGCTCATTGTGGTCGATCCGGTAAAAACCGCCTTTGCCGGGATGGCGGACATCTGGCTGCAGATCAAACCGGCCCACGACGGCCTGCTGGCCATGGCCATGATCAATGAAATCATCAACCATAATCTTTATGATAAGGATTTTATAAAGGACTGGACCGTCGGTTTTGAGGCATTAAAAAAATCTGCGGAGCAATATCCGATCGACAAAATAGCGGCCGATCTCTGGCTCGATCCGGAACTGATCCGCAAAGCCGTCAGGCTCTACGCATTGTCCAAGCCCGCCTGCATCATTGACGGCAACGGACTGGATATGCAGCTTGAGTCGTTCGAGGCCACACGGGCGGTGGCCATGTTGCGGGTGTTGACGGGAAATCTGGATGTCGGCGGCGGTGATCTCATCCCCCAGACCGTCCCCAACCGGAACCTGCAGTTAAAAGACCGGATTCCTGCCGGCATCGAGCCCATCACCGCAGATTACACCCTGTTCAACCGTTTTCACCGCAACTGGGGACATCAGGTGCAATCCTGTGTGATCGACGCCATCCTGGATGAAAAACCCTATCCGATCAAGTCCCTGATCGTTCAGTCCGGCAATCCCCTCGTTACGTTCATGGATGCGGAGCGCGTCAAAAAAGCGCTGGAAAAACTGGAATTTCTCGTCGTAACCGACCTGTTCATGACCCGAACCGCGGCCATGGCGAATGTCATCCTGCCTGCCGCCAGTTGCTTCGAAAATACCCAGCTCAACCGCGCTTTTATCCGCACCAGCCCCGTCAGAATCCAGGAACAGGTGATTGCCCCCGTTGGTGAAAGCAGGCCGAACTGGCAAATCACCTTTGACCTGGCGCGCCGTCTTGGTCTGGAAGAAGAATTCCCCTGGAAAACCGCCGAAGAGGCCATCGATTACCAGCTCGAACCGGCGGGGATCACAGTGGCGATGCTCAGGGAAAAACCGAACGGGATCATGGCCGAACCCGTACAATATCAAAAATACCGCAATCATCGATTCCAGACACCTTCGGGTAAAGTAGAGTTGTACTCGGAACAGCTAAAGAACCACGGCTATGATCCGGTCCCTTATATCAACGGGCCCTTGCAAGCACCCATCAGTTTCATGGATCAGGCGGATCGATATACGCTCCTGGGCATCAGCGGCGCCCGCAACAACCGGTTCACCAATTCGCAATACCGCGTTATTCCAACTCTAATGCAAAAAGAAGCCGACTGTGCCGTCGATATTCACCCCAAAGATGCGGTCAAGTACGGTATCGAATCCGGTGATTGGATCAAGGTGGAAACGCCGCGCGGCGCAATACGGATGAAGGCCAGGATTTCGGATGTGATCCATTCCGGGGTCATCCGCATCGCCTGGGGCTGGGGAGATCTCAACCCGGATTACAGCCTGAACCGCATCACGGATGACGACCGGCGCAACCCGGTGATCGGAACCCCGTCGGGACGAAACTTCATGTGCCGGATTGAAAAGGTCCTCTGCAAGTCGGATTAAAAATAGCCTTCATAAGTGGTCAAGAGTCGATTCGTAATCGACACTTCCGAACACCCCTCGACTATCGTTGAGGGGTGTTTTATTATTCCTTCCCCTATTCTTTTCACAATGCCGAGATGCTTTTTTAATAAAATACTGACTGGCTGTATATAATCAACCCCATACTGTAAAGCGGTGGCCCAGAGTTTCAGGATATGTTTGCAGAAAATGGAATCAAAAGAGAGATTTTGTGTGGAGAATTTTCAACGCCCTTTTATGTGATGATCCGAAGGGCCATTATAATATGTGAAATAGGCCTTTAGGTAGGCATCCTGGCTTTTCCAGTAATCAAGGTGCTGTCTTTGGTAAACTTCCCATTCGTTTATGGTAGTAGGGTGGCAGTGCAGGATCAGGGATCGTCGGACCCAAATGCTGTCCGGGTAGTTCTGGGCAAGCGCAAAAAGAGACGTCTTCAAGCATGCCGGATCGTGTGAGGTCAGATAGCAATATACACCTTGCAAAAAGACCGCTTCCGGAGCATAGGCGCTCTGTGGATAGGCTATTATGAGCCTTTCTATGTATTGTTGGGCCTTCTCTATTTCACGGCGGTCATGGTAGTACTTACCTAAGGCAAGCAGACAAAATGACGTCAGCGCCTCTGCATCGAGAAATCCCGCGTGGCGTTCGCATTCCATTCCATCCGTTCCGGAAACGATGAAAGCAGGAACCGTGTTGACCGCGTAAATGCCAAACAATTCGGGTGTGGCCGGGGTGATGCGCACCGGGACGAATTCTCCCCGGATCAAATCCGCCACATTTTGTTGCGGATAGACGGCCATATTCATACGATGGCAATAAAAACACGTTTCACTGCAGAAAAACAGAAAAAATGGTTTGCCGCTTGTGTGGGCATCCTGCAGCCCTTCATCAATACTTGATCGCCATGAATAATTATCTTTGAGTGTCATTGCCTTCATGAATTTGACATATATCCGGGAAATTAAAAGCCCATAAACCATGCTGATTGAACAGAAAAACATGATTCAAATCGGCATCATTTTTAACTGCGTTCACACCGTTTCCAGATGATGAATAGAAGGTCCGTTATGGTACGTGAAATAGGCCTTTAAGTAAGCTTCCTTACTTTTCCAGTAATCGCGGTGCTGCTTGCGGTAATTGTCCCAGTCGGCCACGGAAGAATGATGGAGGTGCAAGACGAGAGATCGTCGCACCCAAATGCTGCCCGGGTGATTTTTCCCAAGCATAAAAAGAGCTGTTTTCAAGTGCGCCGGATCCTCCGAGATCAGATACCGGTATGCACCGCGCAAAAAAATGGCCTCCGGGGCATAGGGGCTATGTGGATAAGTATCTACGAGCTTTTCCATATGCTGCTGGGCGGCATCCGTGTCATTCCGATCGTGGCAATACTTTCCCAATGCGAAAAGACATAAAGCCGCCAGATCATCATGGCCGATCAAATCCGCAAACCGTTCGTATTCCGTTCCATCCGGTCCGGCAACGATAAAGGTCGGGACCAGATCTATTTTGTATCTTTGAAACATAACCGTCATATCCTGGGTGATGCGCAGACCTATGAAATGATTTTGGATGAGGTCGGCCAGATCTTGGTCCTGGTGGATCATCATCTCTATATCTTTACACGCAATACAGGCGTCATGGCAAAAATATAGAAAAACCGGTTTTCCCATAACCTGAGCTTCTGCAAAGGTCTTGTCCTCATCCCGATACCAGTTATTTTTTCCCAGCATGATCCTCTCCTTTGGTGATTTAGGTTTAGCCGACCGATTTTACAGTGATACCAACTGTTCGATAAATAAAGCGAATTGCTCTTCATGCAAGCCTTTGCCCAGCACACCGTCCAATCTTTTCTTTATAATTCCGTTCTCGAAGTAAAGGACGGAAGGGTAGATATTGACGGCAAATTGCTTCGCCATCTTTTCTTCGTCGTCTTCAAGCATCATAAAAAGCCGTGGATTGTGTTTCGCATAGTTTTGGAAGACGGGCATGAACGTTCGGCAGAAAGGGCACCACGAGGCATAAATCAGAACGACCAACTTTGTTTTTTCCCGCAGAGTTTTCTGGAAGCTCTCTCCGTTATCGACCACATCAATTATGCCGGCCATGCTGCGCCTCCTGGTCAAATATTTGCGGAAAAACTTAATCTAAAGATGGGACAAAATGCAATATGAATTAACTTCTCTTTGCAATATTAAATATAAGTATTTGTATTTATGAGCATTTATTTTTTTATACAGAATGTATTATATGCATATTAAGAATCAATATCTACCAAATATCATGATTATGAATTTGACTTACCATGGTTCCAATCGGTTATGAGAAAGAACGGTTTATTGTCTTTCCCGCACATAGAAACGTCCGGCAAGGGCTCTTCTCATAGGTGATTTCCTTATGGTGCAAGATGGATGACTCGGCCCCCCCCGGCTCATCCATCTTGTGGGGAATTTGGCCGCTCAACTTTTTGCATGAATGGGGGAAAGGGCAAGCTATATCAAGTCTGGATTCAGTTTATCAATTCAGGGAGCCGTCACGATCCGTGGACTTGAAGGCGCCGTGCTTTGAAATAAAATCATTGTTTCGTTTACAGCATTAAAAAAGGTGGCCATCACAACAAATGAAAGGAGGTGAGTGGTTTCGGTTCATGGGGGGTGAGGCATCATGCTTACCTGTTTTTTCATAAGAGAAATAGACACTTGCATGGCTAAATACCATAGGAGGAGGTTATTGTATGAGCAGTCGTATTTTGCCAGAATTCGATCTACTGGTACCTCAGAGCATTCCTGAAGCCGTGGAAATGCTGGGCAAACATCAAACCAAGGCGGCGGTCATGGCCGGCGGTACCGATCTTCTGGTGCTGATGAAGGCAGGGCTTCAGTCGGAATATGTCCTGTCTCTGTCGGAAGTTCCCGGCCTCGATTATGTGATTTACGATCCGCAGGATGGCCTGAGGGTGGGCGCGATGGCCACCCTGAGTCAGGTCGCCGAAAATGCGGATGTGAAGAAGT
>ERZ795054.2353-NODE-2353-length-16070-cov-24.838839_pt1 | contig 16070 bp, 14 predicted proteins | sample MGYA00375138_ERZ795054 | MGnify/ENA primary metagenome ERZ795054 (study PRJEB30183, sample SAMN05720215) | anaerobic digester metagenome | isolation source: active sludge of municipal wastewater-treating anaerobic digesters | place: USA | collected 2014-12-23 ... | reverse complement strand
CGCGTGCCGGTGCGGGGCGAATGCGGGTGCCGAAAACGACACGGCCCCGGCAGGGATGCCGGGGCCGCGCGAGAGAAACTGGTGCTGCTGAGAGGAGTCGAACCTCCGACCTACTGATTACGAATCAGTTGCTCTACCAACTGAGCTACAGCAGCGAAGGGGCGCAAGTATAAGCCAAGCGGGCCAAGCGACGCGCCGGGCTGACGTGGCCGGGCGGCACCGCTCGGTGCGGCCCGCACGCGCAGACCGCGCGCCGGGCCTGCGCCCACGACGCGATGGCGCGCCTAGGGGCTCGCCCCCAGCCGTGCCAGGGCCCAGGCCACGTGGCTGCGCACCACGCCAGACGCGTGGTCGGCGCGGCTGCGCAGGGCGGCGATCACCTCGGGCGTGGGCAGTGCGTTGCCCAGTCCCACCGCCAGGTTGCGCAGCCAGCGCTCGTGGCCGATGCGGCGGATCGCGCTGCCGGCATGGCGATCCAGGAACTCCGTCTCGGTCCAGGCAAAGAGCTCCACCAAAGTCGCTGCGTCCAGCCCATGGCGCACGTCGAAGTCGGGCAGCGCGGCTCGGCGCGCGAACTTGTTCCACGGGCAGGCGAGCTGGCAGTCGTCGCAACCATAGACGCGATTGCCGATCAGCGGGCGCAGCGGCTCGGGGATCTCGCCCGCGTGCTCGATGGTCAGGTAAGAGATGCACAGGCGCGCGTCGAGCTCGTAGGGTGCGACGATGGCGCCGGTCGGGCAGGCGTCGATGCAGTCGCGGCAGGTGCCGCAGTGTTCGGCCAGCGGCGCGTCCACGGGCAGGGGCAGGTCGGTGAGGATCTCGCCCAGGAAGAACATCGACCCCGCCTCGCGCGACAGCAGCAGCGTGTGCTTGCCGCGCCACCCCAGGCCGGCACGCGCGGCGAGCTCGACCTCGAGCACCGGCGCCGAGTCCGTGCATACCCGGTAGCCGTGCGCGCCCGCGGCCTGCCCGATGCGCTCGGCCAGCGCCTGCAGCCGCGTGCGCAGCACCTTGTGATAGTCGCGCCCCCGGGCGTAGACCGACACCACCGCGGCACCGTGCTCGGCCAGGCGGGCGCGCTCGCGGCCTGGCCAATCGGCACGCGTGCTTGCCGGCAGATAGTCCATGCGCGCGCTGATCACGCGCAGAGCGCCGGGCAGCAGGTGCCGCGGATCGGCGCGCAGCTCGGCGTGGCGCGCCATGTAGTCCATGCTGCCGTGCCGCCCGGCGGCGAGCCAGTCGCGCAGCCGAGCCGAGGCGGCGGCGAGCTCCAGGTCGGCGATGCCCACGGCGCCAAAGCCCAGCTCGGCGCCCCAGCGCTTGATGTCAGCGGCCAGGCGTCCAAGGTCGGCCGCGGCGCTGCCGGTATCCTCGCAGGCGCTTGCATCCATGGACCGATTCTAGGTGTCCCTGCCCCAGTTCCTGGCCCTGCCCGACGAGGCCGCCACCGCGCGCCTCGGCGCCGCGCTCGGCCGCGCCTTGCTCGAGCACGCCGCGGCGATCGCGCAATGCGGCCTCAACCTGCGCTTCACCGGCGAGCTCGGTGCGGGCAAGACGGCGCTGGTGCGCGCGTGCTTGCGGGCCGCTGGCGTCCAAGGCCCTGTGAAAAGCCCCACCTTTACGCTGCTTGAACCTTATAAAGTTTCGAGCTTAGACTTTTATCACTTTGATTTTTATAGATTCGCCAGCCCGGCGGAATTTGCTTCCGCCGGCTTTCGCGAGCACTTCGGGCCCGGCTGCATCACCGCGGTGGAGTGGCCGGACAAGGCCGGCCCCCGCCTGCCGCCCGCGGACCTTGACATCGAACTCCTGAGCGACGGCGCAGCGGGCCGCGTGGCCCGGATCCGCGCCCCAAGCGACATCGGACAAGCATGCTGGATCAGCGCGATGCACCACTGGACAGCCACCGCCGACGCCTCCTAGGCGCGGCCGGGGGCGCGCTGGTGCTCGCGCTCGGCCCCATGCAAGTCGCCCACGGCGCGCAAGTGGTGGGAGTGCGCATCTGGCCGGCGCGCGACTACACCCGCCTGACGATCGAGCACGACCGTGAACTGCGCTTCACGCACTCGCTGCTGCGCGACGGCCGGCCGCGGCTGGTGGTCGACATCGAGGGCATGGACCTCACGCCGCGCCTCAAGGAGCTCGTGGGTCAGGTCACGCCCAACGACCCCTACGTCGCCGCGGTGCGCGTCGCGCAACTGCGCCCGGGGGTGGTGCGGCTTTCGGTCGACCTCAAGGAAGAGGTCAAGCCCCAGGTCTTCGCCCTGCCGCCGGTGGGTCCCTACGGCATGCGGCTGGTGCTCGACCTGTACCCGGCCGTGCCCGTCGATCCCCTGCTCGCCCTGCTGCGCGATGAACACGCGCGGCGCGACGACATCGGCCGCCTGCTCGAGCAGGAGTCGAGGAGCCGCGCGCCGGGCACGCAGCGCGGCACCGAGCCCTTGCTCGCGCGGCTTGTCACCATCGCCATCGACCCGGGCCACGGCGGCGAGGATCCCGGCGCGATCGGCAGTGCCGGAACCTACGAGAAGGACGTGACGCTGGCGATCGCGCAGCGCCTGCATGCGCTGATCGAAGCCGAGCCCACCATGCGCGCCGCGCTCACCCGCGACGGCGACTACTTCGTGCCCCTGGGCCGGCGCGTGGCCAAGGCACGCGCGGTGCAGGCGGATCTGTTCGTGTCGATCCACGCCGACGCCTGGATCCGGCCCGACGCGCGCGGCTCGTCGGTCTTCGCGCTCTCGGACGGCGGCGCAAGCTCGGCCGCGGCGGCCTGGATGGCGCGGCGGGAAAACGGCGCCGACCTGATCGGCGGGATCAACCTCGGGTCGCAGGACGCCCAGGTGGCGCGCGTGCTGCTCGATCTTTCGACCACCGCGCAGATCAACGAGAGCCTCAAGTTCGGCAACTCGGTGCTGCGCGAACTCGAGCGCGTGAACCGCCTGCACAAGCCGCGGGTCGAGCAGGCGGGGTTCGCGGTGCTCAAGGCGCCCGACATTCCCTCGGTGCTCGTCGAGACCGCCTTCATCAGCAACCCCGAGGAAGAGGCGCGCCTGCGCGACGAGGCCTACCAGGAGGAAGTGGCCCGCGCCATCCTGCGCGGCATCAAGCGCCACTTCGCCAGGCACCCGCCCCAGCCGCGCCAGCCCATCGCCTAGGCTCGGCGGCCGCGACCGTCCGGTGCCCCGGATTGCGCCCGGCCAAGGCGGGGCGGCCGGCGGCCTTTAGAATCGCACCATTCCCACACGAACCTTGCGGAGAGCCCTCATGGCGCTGGTATCGATGCGTCAACTCCTGGATCACGCGGCCGAGAACGGCTACGGCATCCCGGCGTTCAACGTCAACAACCTCGAGCAGGTGCAGGCCGTGATGGCCGCGGCCGACGAGACCGGCGCGCCGGTCATCCTTCAGGCCAGCGCCGGCGCCCGCAAGTACGCGGGCGAGAGCTTCATCAAGCACCTCATCCAGGCCGCCACCGAGGCCTATCCGCACATCCCCCTGGTGATGCACCAGGACCACGGCACCAGCCCCAAGATCTGCCAGGGCGCGATCGACCTGGGCTTCGGTTCGGTGATGATGGACGGCTCGCTGATGGAAGACGGCAAGACCCCGTCGAGCTACGACTACAACGTCGAGGTCACCCGCAAGGTGGTCGGGATGGCGCACCAGGTGGGCGTCACCGTCGAGGGCGAACTCGGCTGCCTGGGCAGCCTCGAGACCGGCGAGGCGGGCGAGGAGGACGGCGTCGGTGCGGTCGGCAAGCTCGACCACAGCGCCCTGCTCACCGACCCCGAGCAGGCCGCGGACTTCGTCAAGAAGACGCAGCTCGACGCGCTGGCCATCGCCATCGGCACCAGCCACGGCGCCTACAAGTTCAGCCGCAAGCCCACCGGCGACATCCTGGCGATCAGCCGCGTCAAGGAAATCAACCGCCGCATCCCCAACACCCATCTGGTGATGCACGGCTCCTCCTCGGTGCCGCAGGACCTGCTGGACATCATCAACCAGTACGGCGGCAGGATGAAGCAGACCTACGGCGTGCCGGTGTCCGAGATCCAGGAAGCCATCAAGCACGGCGTGCGCAAGATCAACATCGACACCGACATCCGCATGGCGATGACCGGCGCGGTGCGCAAGTTCATGGCCGAGAACCCCGAGAAGTTCGACGCGCGCGAGTGGCTCAAGCCCGCTCGCGAGGCCGCCAAGGCGGTGTGCAAGGCGCGTTACCTCGAGTTCGGCTGCGAGGGCCAGGGCGCGAAGATCCAGCCCATCGCGCTGACGCTCATGGCGCAGAAGTACCAGAGCGGCGCGCTGAGCCAGCAGGTGCGCTGAGCGTCCGGTTCCACGAGCATCCAGGGGCGGCTGCGGCCGCCCTTGTCGTTCGCGCCGGGTCCACCGCCGGCCCCGCGACGGCGGACAGCTCGCTTGCGGTCAAGCGGCTGCGGCAGCAGGCAGCTTGCGTGAGTTCATCTGCCCACCATGTCTCCCGGCACCACCCAACGGTCGAACTCGTCAGCGGTGAGGTGGCCCGAAGCAATCGCCGCGTCACGCAGACTGCTGCCTTCCCGGTGCGCCTTCTTGGCAATGGCAGCCGCCCGGTCGTAGCCGATGTGAGGGCTCAGCGCGGTCACTAGCATCAGCGAACGCCGCACCAGCTCATCGATGCGTTCGCGATTGGGCTCGATGCCGGCGGCGCAATGCGCGTCGAAGCTGCGCATGCCATCGCCCAGCAACCGCACGCTCTGCAGGAAGTTGTGGGCGGCCATCGGGCGGAAGACGTTGAGTTCGAAGTTGCCCGAAGCACCGCCGAAGTTGATCGCCACGTCGTTGCCGAACACCTGTGCGGCAAGCATCGTGATCGCCTCGCTCTGCGTGGGATTGACCTTGCCGGGCATGATGGAAGAGCCGGGCTCGTTCTCCGGAAGGCTCAGTTCACCGATACCGCTGCGCGGCCCGCTGGCCAGCCAGCGCACGTCGTTGGCGATCTTCATGAGGCTCGCGGCAAGAGTCTTGAGGGCGCCGTGGGCATGGACGATGCCGTCCATGGCGGCCAGCGCCTCGAACTTGTTCGGCGCCGTGACGAACGGCAGGCCCGTCAGCCGGGCCAGTTCCGCGGCCACCTTCTCTGCGTAGCCACGGGGCGCATTCAGACCCGTGCCGACGGCGGTGCCGCCGAGCGCCAGCTCGCAAAGGTGCGGCAGCGCCGCCTCCAGGTGCGCTTGGCCGTGCTGCAGCTGCGCGACGTAGCCGGAGAACTCCTGGCCCAGAGTCAGCGGCGTGGCATCCTGCAGATGGGTGCGCCCGATCTTCACGATGTCGGCGAACTCGCGCGATTTGCGCTCCAAGGTCCCGCGAAGTCCGATCAGCGGGGGCAGAAGGCGATGCTGGATCGAGTCCACCGCCGCGACGTGCATGGCCGTGGGAAACACGTCGTTGGACGACTGGCTGAGATTGACCTCGTCGTTGGGATGCACCCGCCTGGCTTCGCCGCGCTCGCCCCCCAGCAGTTCGCTGGCGCGATTGGCCAGCACCTCGTTGAGGTTCATGTTGGTCTGCGTGCCCGAGCCGGTCTGCCATACGACCAGGGGAAACTCTTCGGCGTGCCGGCCCTCGATCACTTCGTCCGCGGCCTGCACGATGGCGCGCGCCTTCGCTTGGTCGAGCAGGCCCAGCGATGCGTTGACCACCGCACTCGCCCGCTTGACCTGCGCCAAGGCCTTGATGATCTCGGCGGATTGCCGCTCGCCCGAGATGGCGAAGTTCTCGAGCGAGCGCTGCGTCTGCGCGCCCCACAGGCGATGGGCGGGAACCTCGATGTACCCGAAGCTGTCGCGTTCCCGTCGCGTGGCAGAAGGCGTCACTTTCATTGGCAGCCTCCTCGGCTGTGCAGGAGGGTCCGACCGCGTCGGCTGGCACTGCCGTCGGCACCCCGAGACTTGCTGTGATTCAGGCTAGCACCTGCCGGGCTTCGGTCCACCCCCGGGGCGATAGTGCGCCGGCGCGTGCGTTTCACGCGCGCCCGACCGAGCGAACGCTCGAACGCCATCGGCTCTAATCGGGAGCCTGGTTCCGAACGCCGTCTTCTGGCGCTTCAGTGACGGGCGGTCTGCGGGGGTTGCGCGGATCGATTCGTGTCCCGGCGCGCAGCTCCCCCCAAACCAACAGAATGATCAGTAGATGGTTAGGATGGCTCGCGAACATCTCCACTTGGCAGTGCGCCATAGAGGTTGAACATGACTGAACTCTCACCCCTGACCATGACCGTCCAGTTGCTGGGCGGGCTGGCGCTGTTTCTCTACGGCATGGAGAAGATGACCGACGGCCTGAAGGCGGCCGCCGGCAAGCAGATGAACACGCTGCTGGCCAGGCTGACGGGCAACCGCATCCTCGGCGCCCTGACCGGTGCGGTGGTGACCGCGGTGATCCAGTCCTCGTCCGTGACCACCGTGCTGGTCGTGGGCTTTGTCAGTGCCGGACTCATGACCCTGGTGCAGGCGGTCGGCGTGATCTTCGGCGCGAACGTGGGTACGACCATGACCGCGCAGATCGTGGCCTTCAACACCACCGCGCTTGCGCTGCCACTGATCGCGATCGGCTTCGTGATGGGCTTCGTCTGGAAGGAGGGCGTGGCGCGCCACTACGGCGCGATGCTCATGGGGCTGGGCCTGCTCTTCTACGGCATGGGGGCGATGGGCGAGGCCATGGCGCCGCTGCGCACCAACCAGAGCTTCGCGGAGTTGTTGCAGTCGCTGCAGAACCCGGTGCTGGGCATGCTGGCCGGCGCGGTGTTCACCGCGCTGGTGCAGTCCTCGTCGGCGACGATCGGCCTGGCGGTGGTCATGGCCACCCAGGGGCTGCTGTCGCTTCCGGCCGGCATCGCCATCCTGTTCGGCGCCAAGATCGGCACCGGCATCACCGCCGTGCTGGCGGGCATTGGCAAGCCGCAGGACGCCAAACGCGCCGCCGTGGTGCACGTGCTGTTCAACCTGCTGGGCGCCGTGCTCTGGCTGCCCTTCATCCCGCAACTTGCCGCGCTCGCCCAGGCGGTCTCGCCGGTCGCGGCCGATCTGCAGGGCGTCGAACGGCTCGCCGCCGAGGTGCCGCGCCAGATCGCCAACGCGGCAACCATCTGGGCGGTGGCCAACACTGTGTTCTTTCTGCCCTTTGCCTCTGCATTTGCTCGGCTGGCAACGCGCATCGTGCCGGACCGCGCGGCCGAACCGAAGGAACTCATCCGGCCCAGCTTTCTGGATGACGAGGTGATCCAGGTGCCGTCGATGGCACTGGAGCGGGCGCGGATGGAACTGGGGCACATGGCTGAACTGACCGAGGACATGCTGCTCAAGGCCAGATCGGCCCTCGAGTCCATGACGCCGTGCGAGCTGTCCCGCCAGGGCGATCAGGTGCGGGTGCTGCGCGAAGCCGTGCTCGACTATCTGGCGCACGTCGGGCGCAGCGAGCTGAGCGACGCCGAGTCCGCCGAGTACGTCCGGCTGGTCGCCGCCGCGGGCGAGATCGACACCATGAGCACGGCCATCAGCCGCGAACTGGCGCCGCTTGCCGGGGCGGCGAAGGACGCGGACCTCACGCCCTCGCCGGAGGCGGTGGACCTGCTGCGGCGGCTGCTGCTGACGACGCAGGAAATGGCGCAGTCCGCGCTGCGGGCACTGGTCGACAGCGACGAGCGCGCCGCGCAGGCGGTGGTGGCCAGGCGCGGCACGATCCTGGACCTCACCTCTGAGCTGCAACGCCTGCAGGCCTCGCGCCTGACCCAGGACGACCCGAAGCGCCTGATCAAGCACCGCCTGCAGCTCGAGCTCGTCGACCGGCTGCGGCGCATCCATGGCGTGGCCGAGGACATGGCCCTGTCGGTGCTGCCGCGCAGCGTGCTCGCTGCCGAGCTCTCTTCGTAGCGGGTCGTAGCCAGCACCTGGCGGCTGCGAGGCGCACCCAGCCCCGGCGCCGCGGCCCGGGAGGGTGATCGGGATCGGGCACCGCGCACCCGCACCTGGCGCGCGCTTGCGCCGCAGGGCCGACCCTAGGCCGGCGGCGTGGCGGCGGATCCGCGCTTGCGCACGCGGGGCTCGACGTGCTTCCAGCGCCGGTGCACCCAGTACCACTGCTCGGGATGGCGCGCCACCAGTCGCTCGAGCGCCTGGTTGTAGGCCCGCGTGTTCAGGCGGATGGCCTCGGTCGTGCTGCGATGCTCGATCGGCGCCAGCGGCTCCTCGAAGCGCAGTACGTGGCGCCCGTCGGGCTCACGCCAGCTCGAGCCTGGCAGCACCGGCGCCCCCGTGGCCAGGGCGATGATCGCCAGGCTCTTGAAGGTCCAGGCCGGATGGCCGAGGAACTCGACCGCGATGCCGTCGGGCGGCGCGGCGTGCTGATCGAAGGGCAGGACCACCGCCTCGCCGCGCGCCAGCGCCTCGAGCATGGCGTCGAGCGATTCGCGCTTGGAAAACACGCCGAAGCCGGCCTCCTCGAAGCGCCGCGTCACCAGGCGATCGAGCCACTCGGGCTTGATCGGCCGGCGCACGAAGTGGATGCGCCCGTGCAACTCCGGGAAGTGTGCGATGCCCGCGGTCGTCGAGACTTCCCAGTTGCCGAAGTGGCCGGTGAGGATGAGGATGCCCTTGCCCTGGTCGCGCGCGGCGATGAAGTTATCGATCCCCTCCACGCGCACCAGCGCCATCTTCTGCGCCTTGCTCATCCAGCGAAAGCGCAGGAACTCGCCCGCCAGGCGCCACAGGTGCGCGTAGTGCGCCGCGGCGATGCGCGCGATCTCGGCGCCGTCGACGCGGCCCCCGAAGACGCGCTCCAGGTTCTCGCGCACCACCTTGCCGCGCAGCGGCAGCCAGCGCGCGATGAAGCGGCCCATGCGGCTCGTGGGCATGCGCGCGGGCACGGCCAGCGCAACCGCGGACGCGCTCGCGCGGTCGTGCGTGAGCGAGAGCTTGACGCTGCCGACGCGGTTGATGTCGAGCGCGTACTGCGCCGCCGCGTTGCACACCAGCTGCGGCGCGCCGTAGGCGTCGCTCGCGACCGAAAAGTCGTTCGCGGTGATGCGCCCGAGCGCCGTCTCGCGCGCAAAGAGTTTCAGGCAGGCTTCCTTGGCCGCGAAGCGGGCCGCGAGGCTGGCGGCGCGCCCCGGGCCGTCGCCGGCATCGGCGAGCTCCCGCGCCGAGAAAAACGCCGTCAGCCCGTCGGGCGGCGTCTCGCGCAACAGGCGCTCGATGCGCGCGATCTCGACGGTGTCGATGCCGCAGCCCTCAGGCGCGGACGCTGCGGTCGCTTGGTTCATCGGTCTGCGGCGTCGCGCATGCGCATCGGAGAGCTCGCGTCGCGGCTAGCGCCAGGCGCCAGGGGCGGCGGCGTGGCGGAACTTCACGAGGGGTCGGGCGAGTGTGCAACTTACGGCGCGCGCACGACCAGCGCGGCGTTGGTGCCCCCGAAGCCGCGGCAGATCACCAGCGCGATCTTGCTGCGCGGAGCCTGCGGCCGGGCCGAGATTGCCAGCCCGGCGCAGTCGCGCGCGAGCGCCTCGAGCGGCGCGACGCCGGGCACCACGCCCTGCCTGAGAGCGTGCAAGGCCAGCGCCGCGTCGAGGATGCCGGCCGCGGCGATGAGGTGACCGAAGGCCCACTTGAACGCGGTGACGGGCGGCATCGATGCGCCGAACACTTCGCGCAGCGCAGCGGCCTCGGACGCGTCCGAGGCCGGCGTGCCGTTGCCGTGCGCCACCACCATGCCGACTTCCTCGGGCGCGATGCCGGCGTCGGCGAGCGCATCGCCAATGGCGCGCGCCACCCCCTCGCCGTCCTCGCGGATCGCGAGCAGGCCCTCGGCTTCGCAGCTCGCCGCGCCCCCGAGCACCTCGCCCAGCACTGCCGCTCCGCGCTCCTGCGCCGAGGCCTCGGTCTCGAGCATCAGCGCGGCGGCGCCCTCGCCGAACAGGCTGCCGTCGTGGCGCGCATCGAAGGGACGCAGCGCCTCGCTGGCGATCAGGCCGACGCAGTGGTAGTACAGCACCAGCTGCGGCTCGATGGGCGTGTCGTGGCCCACGGCCACCGCGCGGTCGGCCTCGCCGTGGCGCAGGGCCTCCATCGCCTCGATCACCGCGAGCAGGCCGCCGATGCTGTGGTTCGTGATGCAGGCATTCGGCCCCTTCAGGCCATGCCGGATGCCGATGTGGCCAAGCACGTTGTTGGGCAGCGTGCGCAGCAGCCACATCGGGTTGACCGAGTCGTTGAGCTGCCGCCCGAACTCCGGCAGGCTGCCCTTGGCCGCGCTGAGCAGCGGCAGGTAGTCGTACTGGTTCTGGTGGTTGCCGCCGCCCGAGCCCACGTATACGCCGCTGCGGTCGCTGTAGACCGCCGCGGCGTCGTCGGCCAGCGTGGCGCGGTGCGCCGGCAGGCCCGACTGCTCGATCGCCTGGCCCGCGGCGTACAGGCCGAACAGGTCGGTGCGGCGGATGAGCTTGTGCAGCTTGCGGTCCTCCACCAGCGCGCGGGGGTTGTAGTCCGGCACCTCGCCGGCCACGCGCACCGGCCAGCCGCTGGTGTCCCACAGGCCGATCGGACCGATCGCGCTGCGGCCCGCGACGAGCGCCGCCAGGATGGCCTGCGGATCCATGCCCGCGGCGCACACGGCGCCGCTGGCGGTCACCACGATGCGCGGCCGGCTCATCGCGCGCTCCCCGCCAGGCCATCGACCAGCTCGGGATGGCGCAGCACGACACACGAGTTGGAGCCGCCGAAGCCGAACGAGTTCGACATCGCCATGCGCACGCGCTGGCGGCGCGGTGCCCCGAGCACGAAGTTCAGTTCGCAGTCAGGATCGGGCACGCGGTAGTTGGCGTTGACCGGCATCTCGCCGCGCTGGATGGCGAGCGCGCACACGGCGATCTCGGCCGCGCCCGCGGCGGCGATCAGGTGGCCCATGCTGCTCTTGGTCGAACTGACGGCCAGGCGCGCGACCTCGGCGCCGAACACCGCGCGCGTCGCCGCGCTCTCGCTGCGGTCGTTCATGCCGGTCGAGGTGCCGTGGGCGTTGAGGTAGTCGATGTCGGCCGGCGTCGCCTCGGCATCGGCCAGCGCCGCCCGCATCGCCTGGATCGGGCCGTCGCCGTCGGGCGGCGAGTCGGTGATGCGGTAGCTCGAGAGCGAATTGCCGTCGCCGGCGAGTTCGGCATAGATGCGCGCGCCGCGCTCGCGCGCCGCTTCCCACTCCTCGAGGACCAGGAAGCCCGCGCCCTCGCCGAGCAGGAAGCCGTTGCGGGTCGCGTCGAACGGGCGGCTGGCGCGCTCGGGCGTGTCGTTGTCGGCCGACACGGCCGAGAGCAGGCAAAAGCCCGCCAGGCCGACCGGGCTGATCATCGAGTCGAAGCCGCCCGCCAGCACGCGGTCCACCGCGCCGCGGCGGATGAGCTTGAGCGCCGTGCCCAGGGCCTGGCCGCCCGAGGCGCAGGCGGTGTGCACCGCGGTGGCGTAGCCGCGGATGCCGTGCACCTTGGCGAGCAGCGCGACGCCGTTGTTGGCGTTGCTGCGCGCGAAGATCATCGGGTCCAGCGCGCTTGGGTCGTCGAGCAGTCGCGCCGCGTCGAGTTCTCCGTCGGGCGCGGAGTGGACTTGCAGCGCGGCCAGATCGACATACTCGGAGGTCATCATCCCCGCGCCCACCGACAGGCCCCAGCGCCTCGCGGTCTCGGGTGTCGGGCGGATGCCGGCATCGACCAGCGCCTGCTCGGCGGCGACCAGCGCGAAGCGGTGCGCGCGCATCGTGTGCTTGCGCAGCCGCGGCTCGATCAGCGTGTCGTCGAAGCCCTTGACCTCGGCGGCGATGCGCGTCGAGAAGCCGCTGGCGTCGAACAGGCTGATCGGCGCGCCGCCGCTCTTGCCGGCCAGCAGCGCGGCCCAGGTGGCTTCCACGTCGTTGCCGACCGGCGTGACCAGGCCCAGGCCGGTGATGGCGACCCGTCTTCGATTCGAACTCATGCAGCAGTCTCCAGGCGCGTCCTGAGGCGCGCGGTGGCCACCGGGCGCTCGGCGCCGCGCACGGTCAGCGCGATGCGCGACGGGTCGTCGGTGGCGGGCACGGCCTCGATGCGCAGGCGCGTGCCAGGCTCGGTGAACGAACGCACCTTCACGTGCGTCAGGCTGGCCGGCACGTGACCCGGCAGCGCGACGCCCAGCGCGTGGCCGATCAGCGCGTCGAGCATCAGCGTCGCCGGAAACACCGGCCGGCGCGGAAAGTGGTCGGCGAAAAAAGGCGCCGCTGCGGGCACCTGCAGCCAGGCGGCGCCGGGCTCGCCGGCGATGGGCTCGACCTGCGCCGGCGCCACGCCGCCGAAGCGCCCCGGCGCCGCGCCCGCACCGCGCAGCAGCGCGAGGCGATCGGCCAGTGCCGCCGGGTCGTCGAAGTCGGCCACGGGCAGCATCGGACCCAGGCAATCGGCAAGTTCTATCGCCAGCTGGCCGCCCACCTGCGCCGTGCCGGCGTAGGCCACGGCCTCGTCGTCGCACTGCTCGATCTCGACCGCGAGCTCGAGCAGCTCACCCGGGCGGACTTCGGCGTGGAAGCGGGTCTCGTTCGCTAGTGCCGCGACCGGTCGGCCACGAAACCCGATGGCCTCCATCGCCACCCACGCCGCGAGCTGGCCGACGGCCTCGGCGACCAGGCACGAAGGGAAGCGATCGATCGCAGCCGGCACCGCGAACACGGCGCGCGCACGGCGCGCCGGCTCGAACGCGGTGATGCGGTCGACGAACGAGAACGCCGCGAAGTGCGGGTCGCTCATCGGCTGCGCGCGCCCGCGGCAGCCGCCGCGCCGCCCAGGGGACGCAGCGCGCCTCCTCGGCCGGCGGCGAACGCTCCGAGCGCGGGGGTGGTCACGCCGCTTCGCGCTGCGCGGTGATCACGAGCTTGCAGAAGGTCTCGGGCGTGAACAGGCGGGGAATGTCCTTCGCCTTCATGGGGTTCTTGAAGCGCTCGGCGGGGATCTCGGAAAGGTAGGCCCGCAGTTGCGCCATGCCGGCGTCGGTGACCACGCCGCCGCTCTCGAACTCGGCCTCGGACAGCGCGCCGCGCGCGTTCTCGACGATCTTGCCGCGCGGGATCTTGATCTTGAACGCCCGCTCGAGGCGGAAGACCATGTCCAGGAAGTCGATCGACTCGGCGTCGAGGCCCTCGATCAGCGACACGTCGAGCTTGATGTCCTCGACGTCGCAGCCGAGCGCGTCGGCCATGGTCTCGGCGACGGTCGGAAAGACCGCGGCGATTTCTTCCTTGGTGATGGGGGTCGTCATCGTGCTTTCACTCCATTTTGAATCCACCGTCGACCGCGATGACCTGTCCGGTCACGTAGCTCGCGTGCGACGAAACGAGAAACCATACCGCATCGGCAACCTCTTCCGGCTTGCCCCAGCGGCGCATCAGGATGCGGCTTTGCACCGTGTCGCCGGCGAGCTCGCGCACCTCGGCCGACATCTCGGTGTCGATCACGCCCGGCGCGACCGCATTGACCCGCACCTTGCGCGGCGCGAGCTCGACGGCGAGCGCGCGCGTGAAGGCGTTGATCGCGCCCTTGCTCGCCGCGTAGTTGGTCTGGCCGCGGCCACCCTTGTCGCCGGCCACCGACGAGAGGTTGACGATCGCGCCGGCGCGCTGCGAAGTCATGTAGGGCACGACCGCGCGGCACACGCTGAACACGCCGCCCACGTTGGTCGCGAGCACCTCGTCGACGTCGGCGTCCTCGAAGGCCGCGAGCGGGTTGTCGCGCGTGATGCCGGCGTTGTTGACGAGGATGTCGACGCGCCCCGTGCGGTCGGCGATGCGCTCGACGGCCGCGGCGCAGGCGGCGCTGTCGCGCACGTCGAGCTGCTCGGCGGCGACCGTCCAGCCCGCTTCCCGGGCAGCGGCGAGCACCTGCTCGGCGGCGGCCGCGTTGCCGCGGTAGAAGAAGGTCACGTCTGCGCCGTCGGCGGCGAGGCGCTCGACGATTGCCCGGCCGATGCCGCGGCTGCCGCCGGTGACGATGGCGGTCTTGCCGGCGATGCCTGAGTCCTTGGACATTGCGCTCATCCCGAGATGGCGAAGCCGCCGTCGACCACCAGCGTGTGGCCGTTGATCATCCTGGCCTCGGGAAGGCACAGCAGGTAGATCGCATCGGCCACGTCGGCGGTGGTCAGCACCGGGCCGGCCGGCGCGCGCGCCGCGTAGTTGGCGAGCACCTCTTCGCGGTTCGGGAAGTAGGCCAGCGCGTCGGTGTCGACCACGCCCGCGCTCACCACGTTGACCCGGATGCCGCGCGGACCGAGCTCCTGCGCGAGGGCCCGCGCCAGCGCCTCGAGCGCGGCCTTGGATGCGCCGATGAAGCCGTAGCCCGGCATCGCGCGCTGCGCGCCCAGGCTGGAGAGCGCGACGATGCGCCCGCCGTCCTTCATCAGGGGCAGCGCGCGCTGGGTCAGCAGGTTCAGCGCCAGGGCGTTGGTCTCCATGCACCAGCGCCAGTGCTTGAGCGTCATCTCGGTGGTCGGCTTGAGCACGCCGCTGGCGGCGTTGCTCACGACGATGTCGATGCGGTCGAAGTGCTTGACGAACTCGGCGAAGAGCTCGTCCACGCTGTCGGGGATGCCCACGCTGGCCTGGATGGCCACGGCGCGACGGCCGAGGGCGCGGATCTCGGCGCACAGCGCCTCGGCCTCTTCGGCGCTGTTGTAGTAGTTGGCGGCGATGTCGCAGCCCGCCGCGGCAAGCTTCAAGGCAGTCGCCCGGCCGATGCCGCGCGCTGCACCGCTGATGAGTGCGACCTTGCCGCTGAGTGCGCCTGACATGCTGCTTGCTTTGCTCGTAGTGGGGGATCTGGCAACGCCCGGCACGACCTCGTCGGCGGGCAGGCGTGGATTTTACCAGCCGGGCCGTGCGCGCGAGGCTGAGTGCCCGGCCGCGGCCGCCGCCTCAGCAGGCGCGCGTGAGGTAGACGCCCTCGCGCCCGACCACCGGCTTGCGGGTGGGCATCAGGATGGTGCAGCCGCCGTCCGGTGCCCGTATCTCGAGTTCGCCGTCGGTGGCAATGAGCTCTTCCGGTGCGAAGTCCTCGAAGCCGATCACCGGCCGCGCAAAGCGCCAGTCCTGGCTTTGGATCACCACGGCGCGCAGCAGCTCGTAGCGCTGCGGGGCGACGGGCGCCGCCAGCGGCTCGCGCTCGATCAGGCCGAAGTGCGCGATGAAGTCCAGCGCCACCTCGGTGGCCAGTTCACCGCTGGCGCGGCGGAAGTGCCCGCCGCACTCGGCCACCAGGCCCGCGCCGGCATGCTGCGCATCAGCCAGTCGGCCGTGCTCCACCAGCGGCGTGCCGGAGCCCAGGCCCTGCGGCATCACCAGATGCACGGCAGGGCGGCCGATGGCAAGCGCCACGGACGCGTTGGCCGGACGGTTCGGGTAGACCCAGAAGGGCTGCACGTCGGTGGAGGTGCTGTGCAGATCCAGCACATGGTCGGCTTCGGCCACCACGGCGCGCAACTCGCGCGCGCGAGCGAGCTCGGGGCTGTGCTCCGGACCATCGAGCCAGGCGCTGCTCCAGATGCGGTTGAGGTTGTGCACCAGCTGCCGGCTGTCCAGCGGCCGCTCAGGGTCGAAGGACTCGTAGGCCGCCACGTTGGCAAAGCTCACGGTCAGGGTGCCGATGCGCGGGCGCACTTGCGCGTCGAGCAGGTGGGTGCACGCCACCATGCCGCAGAACTCGTTGCCGTGGGTCAGCGCGTTCACCAGCACGTGCGGGCCAGGGCGCCCGCTGTCGAAGCGATGCACGTAGTCGACGCCCGTGTTGCCGCGGCGGTAGGGCGAAAGATCGCGAGGAAGCAGTTCGATGTCCATGGCGCCGCAGTGTCGTGAAAGAGGCTCGATCAGATCGGCCGGCGCGGATCGCCCCGAGCAAGGCCAGGTCCGCTCAGGTGCCCGCCGGGTCGGCGTCGCTCGGCCCTTGCGGAACAGTGGCCGGCGCGGCTGGCGCAGTCCCGCCCGGCGCGTTGCGCACGAGCAGTTCGCGCTGCGGCAGCGGCACCTGGATGCCG
>ERZ795054.2350-NODE-2350-length-16073-cov-6.918904_pt1 | contig 16073 bp, 15 predicted proteins | sample MGYA00375138_ERZ795054 | MGnify/ENA primary metagenome ERZ795054 (study PRJEB30183, sample SAMN05720215) | anaerobic digester metagenome | isolation source: active sludge of municipal wastewater-treating anaerobic digesters | place: USA | collected 2014-12-23 ... | reverse complement strand
TGAGCGGGTGATGGGAATCGAACCCACGCTATCAGCTTGGAAGGCTGAAGTTCTACCATTGAACTACACCCGCAATGTTGTGACACAGTACAGGCGTCCCCCGTATCGTCAAGAAAAATTTCTCCCGGCGGCGGGAGTGGGGCCATCTTTATTTTTTACTTGACATTTATGTCTCATTAGGATAAAAGTGGGGAAATGTGGTGAAAATTGGTCTGTCTCATTCGAGCGAGGTGCCGGGTGTTCATGGGAGAATATCATCCATCCCTTGATGAAAAAGGCAGGACTGCCGTTCCGGTCAGGCTGCGAAAAGCTTTCGGGGAAGATGCAGTGATCAACAGGCTGATCATCACATATGGATTCGACAAATGTATCATGGCCTTTCGTGAGCAGGAGTGGAAGGAGTTCGTCGAGGGCAGGCTTATAAAGCTCTCCCAATCCGACCCCATGAACAGGCAGCGGATACGCTTTCTTCTCGGGGGCGCATGTGATTGCGATATTGACAGGCAGGGCAGGATTCTGATCCCCGGATATCTGCTGGAATATGCGAGTATAAAAAAAGATATAACCGTGCTTGGCATATATGACAGGATGGAAATCTGGGCCAGCGAAGTTTATGACGGTTATCGCCCGGATAAAAGCGTTGTGGATTCTTTTGCGTCGGACCTTGGCTTTTAACCATTGGGGGCGTAAACAGGGGTTTTAATGAGACATAATCCCGAATTCAGCGGGGATTACGCTCACAGGCCGGTACTGTGGCGGGAGGTCCTCGATTTCGTGAGCCGGTCCTCCATCGGGGGAGAGGGGCTCATGATCGACGCAACGCTGGGGGAGGGTGGGCACTCGGAGCTGCTTCTTGTCGCGTTCCCGGGTATCTCGATCATCGCCTTTGAGCGCGATCCCGACATTCTCGATGTCGCCAGGGTCAGGCTTAAAAAATTTGGCGAAAGAATACAATTTATAAATGACAATTTCTCCCGCATGGCGTCTTATCTGGCCGCGAAAGAAGGGCAGGTGGGGCACATGCTTTTCGATTTCGGCATATCCTCTTTTCATTATGAAAAAAGCGGAAGGGGGTTCGCATACAGCGTGGATGAACGGCTTGATATGCGGCTGGACGGCTTCTCCGGTCATGACGCTGAACATATCGTGAACACGTACCGGGAAAAGGAGCTTGCGGACCTGATTTACCGTTACGGGGAGGAGCGCTGGTCCAGAAGGATCGCAGCCGCAATCTGCCGGGAAAGGGAGAAAAATCCGATCCGGACAACATCCGCGCTGGCCGAACTGGTGCTGAAGGCGATACCCGCCCGCTTTCATGTCAGGAATATTCACCCGGCTACCCGGGTGTTCCAGGCGCTCAGGATAGAGGTGAACGATGAGCTTGGGTCGATAAGGACGGCCATGAAGGATTTCTGGCGTTTCATGGCCCCCGGCGGAAGGATGATAGCCATTTCCTTTCATTCCCTGGAGGACAGGATCGTGAAAGACGCATTCAGAAGACTGGCCAGGGGATGCGTCTGCGACAGTGAAATGAAACATTGCAGGTGCCTGAACGAGCCCTTTATTAAGATATTGACGAAAAAGCCCGTGATGGCTGGAATGGAGGAGCTTCAGGAAAACAGCCGGTCCCGCAGCGCCAAGATGCGGGCCTGCGAGCGATTGTCGGGAGGCGTGCCATCAGGTATATAATTGTCGCGCTTTTTATCGTTATCTCGGTGATTTTCTATGTATGGCAGAATATCGAGGTGATGAAGATACACCTCGATTACAGAAAGGGCCTCGGGGTGGAAAAAAGGCTTGTCAAGGATGTTGACAGGCTGAATTACCGGATCGAGCTCCTGAGAACCGTTGATTCGATGAAAGCCTATGCCAGGGAGCGCGGTCTTAAACCGGTCAATCCCGGGGATATAGACGTGATAGAAATTAAAGGCAATGAAGTCAAAAAATAAACTGGAAAAGAACCTTGGCGACATCATAACCGGATCAGGCGGCGTCGTTTCTGCCGAGGGACCGGTTGATGGAATTATCGTCACATCGGTGGAGTATGACTCACGAAGGGTCGGCAGCGGCTCGCTCTTCGTCGCGGTTGAAGGCTACACTTCGGACGGGCATGACTATATATCCGCCGCGGTCGAAAAAGGCGCGCCGGCGGTCGTACTGAACAGGAAAAGATCCGTGGAATTCAGCTGGCTCGCCGACAGGGGAATCGCCGTTCTTCTGACCGACGATACCAGAAAGGCCCTGGCGCTGGTTTCAGCGGCCTTTTTCGGCTTTCCCTCGAAAGACATGGTTGTGGTGGGGATAACCGGGACCAATGGAAAGACATCAATAACATACATGCTCGAAAACATTCTTGAGACAGCCGGTATCGATTCGGGGGTCATCGGCACGGTCAATTACCGCTGGAAAGGCAAGACCTTCGAGGCACCCAACACCACGCCCGAATCCCGCGACCTCCAGCAGCTGCTTGCCCGCATGAAGGAAGACGGCGTGCGTGCCGTTTTCATGGAGGTCTCGTCGCACGCGCTCGAGCTGAGCAGGGCCGCGGGAATCGAATTCGATGCGGTCGTTTTCACGAATCTCACAGGAGATCATCTCGATTTTCACGGCGACATCGATTCGTATTTCAAGGCCAAGAAAAAGATATTCAGCCTGCTTCAGGAGAGCTCGAAACCCTGGAGGTTCGGCGTCGTCAACATCGACGACGAGTACGGGGATAAGATCGCCGAGGAGAAAAACCTGTTCACTTTCCCGATGTACACCTACGGCTGCTCCGGGTCGGCCGATTACCGCCCGGTCAGGGGAACGGTATCCAGCAGGATCAACGGGCTCAGTTATATCCTGGAAGAGCCTCTCAAAGGTCACGAAATCAGGCTGATGGTCGCCGGGCGTTTCCACGTGCACAATTCGCTCGCCGCTTTTGCGGTCGCGCGCAACCTCGGACTGGCCTATAATGTGATAAGCCGCGGGCTTGCGGATTTGAAGTCGGTCCCGGGGCGGTTCGACGTGATCGTGTCGAAGAAGGGATTCAGCGCAGTCGTCGATTATGCGCATACGGCGGACGCGTTGCTCAAACTTCTCGAATCGGTCCGGGAGCTTTCGCCTGCCAGGATAATAACGGTTTTCGGCTGCGGAGGCGACAGGGACCGTACAAAAAGACCCGTCATGGGAAAGACCGCATCAGAACATTCGGACGTGCTCTTCATCACCAGCGACAACCCGAGAAAGGAGGATCCCGAGGCGATCATTCGCGACATCATTGCGGGCATCGGCAAAGGCGGATACACGGTCGAGCCGGACAGGAGGGCGGCCATCCGCCTTGCGGTCGAGTCGGCCCGTGAGGGGGATGTCATCGTCATAGCGGGCAAGGGGCATGAGGACTACCAGATAATCGGCGCCGAGAAAACGCATTTCGACGACCGCGAGGTGGCCCGGGAATTCATAAGCATGATGGAGGCAAGGTGAAGGCGGATCTCAACACCACCCTCGGCGAGACCGCTTCACGCTGCGGCGGGCGGATACTCGCGGGAGATCCGCATCTGGTCATACGCACGGTCACGAGCGATTCGAGGGAGCTCGGCGAGGCGTCGCTCTTCGTTCCGCTTATCGGCGATCGGTTCGACGGCCATGATTTCATCGCGGCGCTGGCCGGCGAGAGTAAAATCGCGGCGTTTCTCACCATGAGGGAAAACCATGCCGAAATCGCCCGCTCGACGGGAACGGCCGCGATACTCTGCGCCGATACCCTTTCGGCGCTCGGCTCGATAGCGGCCGGCCACCGCGACAGGATCGATCCCGTAATCATAGGGGTCACCGGAACGAACGGCAAAACCACGACCAAGGAGCTCATCCACTCGATGGCCGCGCTTCGCCACCACGCCCTGAAAAACGTCAAGAACTACAACAACGAGATCGGGGTCCCGTTCACCCTTCTGGGACTTGCCGAGTTCAACGACATGGCCGTGATCGAAATGGGCATGAACCATTCGGGCGAGCTCGACCGTCTTTCGCGCATCGTGCGTCCGGACATGGCGGTCATAACCAACGTGGGCGAGGGCCATCTCGAGTTCCTCGGCAGCGTCGAGAACGTCGCGTACGCCAAGGCCGAGATCATGCACGGCATGGAGCCCGGATCGTTCGTGTTCATAAACCGGGACACCGATTGCTTCGGCCTGCTGGCGGACCAGGCCGCGAAGGCCGGGCTCAGGGTGAGAACCTTCGGGCTGGGCGTGGATGCGGATTTATTTCCCTCTTCGTACCGGCTGTCGAGGGAATCTGTCGAGCTTGAAATATCGGGAAAGGCGCTCAAGGCGCCGCTGTACGGCATCCATAATCTGTACAATGTTCTTGCAGCGGTTTCGGTCGGCGTTGAAATCGGCCTGGATATGCGGGATATTCAGTCTGCGCTCGACCGCTTCCAGAATGTCGGCGGCAGGAGCCAGATCGTAGACCGGGGATACATCGTGATCGACGATACCTATAATTCGAATCCGCTCTCGACGCGCTACGCGCTCAGATCCGCCGCCGAGGTGTTTCCTGGCAGCCGTAAAATCGCGGTGCTGTCGGACATGAAGGAGCTCGGCAGGCACGCGGAGTCGTTTCACGAAGAATGCGGACGCGAGGCCGCGCACAGAGGAATGTCCCTCTTGTATCTGTGGGGAGAAATGGCCGCGCATTACCGAACAGGCGCGGTCAGGGCCGGAATGCAGTCCGATTCGGTCGTCGTGTTCGGGTCCAAGTCCGATCTTGCGCAATCCCTCAAACAAGAGCTCAGAGAGAAAGATGTCGTGCTTGTCAAGGGATCGCGTTCGATGAAGATGGAAGAAATCGTGAAGGAAATCACCGCTTAGGGGGGAGCATGTTTTACCATTTGATACTGCCGCTGAAAGAGCACCTTTCCTTTTTGAGGCTTTTCCAGTATATAACGTTCAGGTCGGCCTATGCAGCGCTGACGGCGCTGCTGCTTGTCCTCATTTTCGGCAGCCTGATAATCGCATGGCTCAGAAACCTCAGGTTCAGGGAGGAGATTCGGGAGCTCGGCCCCGAGAGCCACAGGAGCAAGGCAGGCACCCCGACCATGGGCGGGCTTCTGATCCTGGGTTCGGTGCTTGTGTCGATTCTTCTCTGGGGGAATTTCAACAACCATTACGTGATCGTGCTGATAGCGGCGACCGCGGTACTGGGAGCCCTGGGTTTCGCAGACGACTATATCAAGGCCGTGAAAAAAAAGAAGGAGGGCCTGCCGGGCAGGCTCAAGCTCGTCGTGCAGTTTTCGGTTGCTCTCGGCGTTTCTCTCGTGATTTATCTGTGGCCGTCAAATCCCGGGCATGTGACCGAGCTTTACGTTCCGTTCCTGAACGAGGCCGTGCTCGATATGGGGAAGATATGGGTCCTCTTCTCGATGATCGTCATCGCCGGATATTCGAACGCGGTCAATCTGACCGACGGTCTCGACGGTCTGGCGATCGGCTCGGTCCTCACCGTGAGCGTCGTGCTCGCCATAATGACCTATGCGACCGGGCACGTGAAGATAGCCGAATACCTGAGGATCCCCTATATCCCGCACAGCGCGGAGCTTACGGTGTTTCTGTCCGCTCTGATCGGCGCTTCGATCGGCTTCCTGTGGTTCAACAGCAACCCGGCTTCGGTGTTCATGGGAGACACGGGCTCTCTTGCTCTCGGCGGCATAATCGGGATCGTCGCGGTCATGATAAAAAAGGAGATTTTCCTGGTCATCGTCGGGGGGGTCTTCGTGGTCGAGGCCCTTTCGGTCATCATACAGGTCGCGTCGTTCAAGCTGACGGGCAAGAGGGTGTTCAAGATGGCGCCTATCCACCACCACTTCGAGCTCTCGGGCTGGCCCGAACAGAAAGTCGTGGTCAGGATGTGGATCGTGGGCATAATACTGGCGATACTGGGACTGAGTTCCCTGAAGATATTGTAAGGTATAATAGAATACTGTGAAAAAAAGCGTGTCAGATAAATGAATCATCAACAGGACATTAAAGGATTGCGCAATGTGCTGGTCGTGGGCCTGGGATACCGTACCGGCCTTGCCGCGAGCAATTTTCTCGCGTCCCGGGGCATTGCGGTCACCGTATCCGACAGCAAGAGCGCGTCCGGTCTCGCGGACGTGATCGCCAGGCTCGACCCCTCGGTGCGCGTCATTGCCGGCGAGCAGAAGCCCGAAATCCTCGATGGCGGATTCGATCTGGTGATACTCTCTCCCGGCGTGCCGAAGAGCATTCCCCTTGTGGCCGAAGCGGCGAAAAGAGCGGTCCCGGTCGTTTCCGAGATCGAGTTTGCATCGTGGTTCGTAAAGGGCGACACCGTGGGCATCACCGGCACCGACGGCAAGTCGACCACGACGGCGCTGATCGACCACGTCTTTTCCGCGCTGGGTTTCGATTCACGCATGGGCGGCAATATCGGAATTCCCCTGATTTCAATCGCCGATAAAACGGGGCCCGAATCGATCACGGTCATCGAGCTGTCGTCGTTTCAGCTTGAAACCATAACCCGTTACAGGCCCGGCGCCGCGGTCGTCCTCAACGTGACCCCCGACCATCTCGACCGCTACGACGGGATGGACGACTACACTGCGGCGAAATTCCGCATAACAATGAACCAGCGGCCCGAAGACTTCCTCGTGTACAACGCCGACGATCCCGTCGTGTCCCTCGAGTCCGCCAAGTCTGCGGCCGCGAAGAAACCGTTCTCGCTGACCGATGAGGCCGCCGGAGCCTATTGCCGGGGAGGGTTCATATACCTCAACGACGGAAAGGCCCGGCTTCCGATAATCGATACCTCGAAGATGAAGATCATGGGCCTGCACAACGTCCAGAACGCGATGGCGTGCCTGCTCGTGGTCGACTCGCTCATAAAAAGAAGGGGCCTCTCTCCGGATTACGCGCGCATCGCCGCCGCGGTATATTCGTTTCCGGGGCTGCCCCACCGGATGGAGCGCATCGGGACGCTCGCAGGCAGAACGTTCATCAATGATTCAAAGGCCACGACCGTCGGCGCGGTGGACATGGCAGTGAGAAGCCTTCAGGGGGGAGCGGTCCTCATCCTGGGAGGAAGGACCAAGGGGGACGACTACTCTCGCCTGAGAAAAATCGTCGAGGGAAAGGTCAGAGGCGTGGTGCTCATCGGGGAATCGGCCGAATCCTTTTCAAAGATATTCGAAGGATTCAACTATGAACTCGCAGACAGCCTCGACGAGGCGGCGGCCAGCGCCATGAAGATGAGCCGGGAAGGCGATGCAATCGTGCTTTCGCCCGCGTGCGCCTCGTTCGACTGGTTCCGCAATTACGAGGAGAGGGGGGATTGCTTCAGGAAATCCTATGAGAAACTGCTGAAGGGGGAGATCGCGTGGACCTGAGGACGGTCATAGACACCAGGAGAAAAGGGGAGTCGGACGTTTTCCTCTTCGTGGCCGTTTTTCTTCTGGCGGGCATGGGAATCGCCCTGTCCTACAGCGCGAGCGCGGTCTACGCAATGAACACGTTCGGGGATTCGTTTTATTTTCTGAAGCGGCAGATGCTCTGGTTCGCGATAAGCTTCATGGCACTCCTGGTGTTCCAGGAAATCGACTACCGGCTGTACATCAGGCACACGAAAACCATGCTCCTGATTTCGATCGTTCTGCTCGCGCTCGTTCTCATCCCCGGAATAGGGCACAGCGTCAAGGGATCGGCCCGTTGGCTGGGATTCGGCCCGTTCAGGCTGCAGCCCTCGGAATTCGTCAAGCTCTTCATGGTCATATACCTGGTGAAGGTCTTTTCCTCGGAAGACCGCGGGGTCCAGCCGAGCCGCATACTCGTGCCGATAATCGTCATCGCGGTGATGTTCGTCCTGATCATGCTGCAGCCGGATTTCAGCACCGCGGTCGACCTTCTCGTGGTGAGCGTGCTCATCCTGTTCGTTTCCGGGTTTCCTTTCCTGTATATCATGGCGCTCTTTGTCATCAGCATCCCCATGTTCTACCTTCTGATATACCAGGTCGATTACCGAAAGGACCGTCTGCTGGCGTTCATCAATCCGTGGGAGGACCGCTTCGGCATCGGCTACCATATTATCCAGTCGTTCATCGCGTTCAAGAAGGGCGGTTTTCTGGGCGTCGGCCTCGGATACGGGACGCAGAAAATCGCGCGACTTCCCGAACCCCACACGGATTTCATTTTTGCGGTGATAGCGGAGGAGACGGGAATGGTCGGCACGGTGCTCGTGGTTGGCCTGTACGGGTTTCTCTTCTGGAGGGGGATGCTGGTTTCGCTGGCCGCGCCCGACGAGTTCGGGAGACTGCTGGCTATGGGGCTCACCATGCTCATCGCGGTCGAGGCCTACATCAACATCGCGGTCGTCATGGGAAGCCTTCCCACGACCGGCATGCCGCTGCCGTTCATCAGCTACGGGGGGTCATCGCTTCTTTCGAACATGATCGCGGCCGGAATTTTACTCAATATTTCAAGATACAGGGAGGTCTCTCATCCCGGTTTCAAGCTTTCTGACGAGGTATGGCAGTGAAAAGCATCAATGTTTTGATTGCGGGCGGCGGCACAGGCGGGCATATAAGCCCGGGCGTCGCCCTCTACGAGGAATTCAAGTCAAGAGGAATGGGCGCTATTTTTCTGGTCGGTAAAAAGGACGAGCGCTTCTCCTCGCTCGAGGACGTGTCGGCCGGCGATCTCATCGCGTACTCGGCCCCGACCCTGACGAAAAATATTTTCAAGCTTCCCTTTTTCACCCTTTCGTTCCTGCTCGCGGTCATCGCGGCGAGAAGGATCATCAGGAAAAACGAAATCAGGGCGGTTATCGGCATGGGCGGATACGTTTCGGCTCCGGCGCTCATCGCGGCAAGGACCCTTGGCGTTCCCCTTTTCCTGTGCGAACAGAACGCGGTTCCCGGAAAGGTGACTGCGAGCTTCGAGAAGCACGCGAGCAGGGTATACGGCACCTTCATCGGCGCGCTTGAATACCTGAACTTCAAGGATAAATACGTGAATGCGGGCAATCCGATCCGCAAAAAGGTCCTGGGAAAAACATCAATCGCAGAGGCGCGCAGGGCCTTCCATCTCGAGGCGAGCAAGAAGGTTATACTCGCCATCGGCGGCAGCCAGGGCGCCCTCAGGATAAACGAGCTCGTCCACGGGCTCAAAACCGGGTTCGCGCGCGAATTCAAGGATGTCGGCATCATCTGGAGCACCGGGAGTTATTCATACGAAAAATTCAAAAGCATGGTCCAGTCCGATATGGAAGGCGGCGCGATCTACATGTCCCCGTTCATAGACAAGGTCGGCCTGGCCTATGCGGCGTGCGACCTGGCGATCAGCAGGTCGGGCTCGGGCGTGATGATGGAGCTGGCGGCGATGGGGATTCCCTCGATCCAGATACCGTACCCCTTTGCCGCGATGGACCACCAGGACAAGAACGCCGACGATTTCGTCAGGGCCGGCGCGGCGATCAAGATATCCAACGAAGACGCCGTGCCCGAAAAGGTCGCGCCGGTGATCATCGGGCTTCTGGGCAACGACCGGCAGCTCAATAAAATGAAGGAGGCCGCGCTCAGGGCGGCGAAACCGGATGCGGCGGCGGTGATCGTCGAGGACATCGTCAGGACCGTCGAGGCCGCCTGCGGCAGGGAGTAAAGACTTGTTCAGAAAATCGAAAAAAATGCATTTCATCGGGATCGGCGGGATCGGAATGAGCGGCATCGCCGAGATCCTGATCAATATGGGCTACGAGGTTTCCGGATCCGACCTCAGGGAGTCGGGCCAGACCGAACACCTGAGGGCCCGGGGAGCCGCGGTCTTCATCGGCCATTCGGCTTCGAACATCAGGGACTACAGCGTCGTCGTCACTTCGAGCGCAATAAGCTCCGACAACCCGGAGCTCGTCGAGGCCAGGAAGCGCAGAATCCCCGTGATCCACCGCTCCGAAATGCTCGCCGAGCTCGTCAGGCTCAAGCACGGCATCGGCGTGGCCGGCACTCACGGCAAGACCACGACTTCGTCGATGCTCGCCTATGTCCTGTATCACGGCGGCATCAATCCAACCGCGGTGATCGGGGGCAAGGTCCTCAATTTCGGCTCCAACGCCCGCGTGGGCCAGGGCGAGTACATGGTCTTCGAGGCCGACGAGTCAGATGGATCGTTCCTGAACCTGCTGCCCAGCATAGCCGTGGTCACCAACATAGACGCCGACCATCTCGACCACTATAAGTATTTCGAAGGGCTCAAGGATGCGTTCCTGTCGTACATAAACAACATCCCGTTTTACGGGTATTCGGTGCTGTGCATAGACGATGTCACGGTCCGGGAAATCCTTCCGAGGGTCGAGAGGCCCTATCTCACCTACGGCATGTCGGAAGACGCGCTTTTCAGGGTCACAAACGTGGTCAGCAAAAACGGCCGTACGTCCTTCACCTGCCACTACAACGGCGATGTCGTCGGGGATTTCGAGATCGGCCTTATCGGCGTCCACAACGCGCTCAACGCCCTCTCTGTCATCGCGGTCGCCCTCGATCTGGGGCTCGACGTGAAGACCATACGCGAAGGGCTCGCCGGTTTCAAGGGCGTGGGAAGGCGCTGCGAGCGGATAGGGGAGGAGAAGGGCATACTCGTGCTTGACGATTACGGCCACCATCCCACCGAGATCAAGGCCACGCTCGATGCAGTGCAGTCCCTGGGCCGCAGGATGCTGGTCGTGTTCCAGCCGCACCGCTATACCAGGACCCAGTTCCTCTGGGACGAATTCGGGCAGTCGCTGGCGCGGGCCGACGAGATATTCCTGACAGAGATCTATTCGGCCGGGGAGTCCCCGATCGAGGGAGTATCTTCGGAGCTCATCGCGAAGGCGGTGAACAGACATCTTGGAAGGGAGGCCGAAATAATCGGCCGTTTCGAGGATATCCCGGCCCGGGTCCTGTCGAAGGCGAAGAAGGGCGACATCATCCTCACGCTTGGAGCGGGGGACATTTACAAGGCGGGCAGAATGATCATCGAGGAGCTGAAGTCCTGACATGAAATCGCGGATTGCAGCCGTCGTTTTTGCGGCAACGGTTTTCTGGGGCGGGGCCGTGTGGGCGGAGGCGCGCTATTTCTCGGCGATCGAGTTCAGGGGCCTCAGGACTCTCACCAAAGCCGAGATTATCCGCGGGGTGAGGCTGGCGGTCCGCGGAAACGGCGTCGTAATCGACCTGGATTCGCTCGAAAATTCGCTGAAGAAGTTCGCCATTATACGAAGCCATGAAGTAGACGAGAAAAACGGGCGACTCATTCTCACGGTGGCCGAGCGCGATCCGCGGTTGATCATCGCCCACCGCCGGAAAGACCAGACAATAGTTTTCGAGATCGATGAACGATTCACCGCGATCGCGTTCAACAGGATATACCGGCCGGATCTTCCGGTTGTGCATGTCGGCGCGGCCGGTATGAACGGCGCCGACATTTCGGAAGAGACAAGGGCCTTCTGCCTGACGCTGGAGAGGGTGAAAAAGGAAAGTCCGGAGCTTTTCAGGGAGATCAGGGAGATATTCTTCGACGGCAATCGCGCTGAGGTCCGTCTTGAGGGACGCAGGACGCGGTTTTTTCTGTCGCCGGGCGTTGAGGATTTCAGGCGCCTGAGCTATTTTGCGGGCTACCTCGACAGAACCGGGCGGTATCCGGATAGAATGACGATCAATGACGATAAAGTACTGATCAGGAAGGGAGTGAACAATGGGTGATATGATTGTTGGTCTCGACGTTGGCACCACTAAAACCTGCGCCGTCATCGGCCATGAAAACGAGAACGGCCAGGTGGAGGTCGTCGGAGTGGGGGTGGCTCCCTCCAAGGGTCTCAAGAACGGGGTTATCGTAAACATCGACAATACCGCCTCGGCCATAACAAAGGCAGTTGAGGACGCGGAGCTCATGGCGGGCCACGAGGTCGCCGGGGTGCTGGTGGGAATAAGCGGCCAGCACGTCAAAGGCGAAAACTCCCGCGGGGTCGTGGCCATTTCAAACAGGTCGAGGACCATCTCCCCGGTGGAGGTGAAGCGCGTCATCGAGGCGGCCCAGGCGGTGGTGATACCGGTTGACCGGGAAATCCTGCATGTTCTTTCCAAGGAATTTTCGGTCGACGACCAGACCGGGATCAAGGACCCGATCGGGATGAGCGGCGTCAGGCTCGAGGCCGAGGTCCACATCATAACCGGGGCCACGACCAGCATCCAGAACATGATCAAGTCGGTCGACAAGGCCGGGTTCCAGTGCCAGGACATCATCTTCAATCCGCTCGCATCCGCAGACGCGGTCCTGAGCAGGGACGAGAGCGAGCTTGGCGTCGCGCTCGTCGACATCGGCGGCGGCACGACCGACATAATCGTGTATCTCGAGGGCGGGGTCGCCTATTCGTCGGTCCTTTCGGTCGGCGGCATACACGTGACCAATGACATATCGATCGGGCTGCGCACGCCCATTGAATCCGCAGAGATGATCAAGAAAAAGTACGGGTGCGCGGTTCTCGATCTCGTCGATGCATCGGAGATGGTCGAAGTGCCCTCGGTCGGGGGGAGGGCCCCGCGCCGCCTGTTCAGGCAGGAGCTCACCCAGATCATCGAGCCGCGAATGACCGAGATCATGGACATGGTCGACCAGGAACTCGTCAGGAGCGGAAAAAAGGACATGCTCGCGGCCGGCATCGTGCTCACCGGCGGCGGAAGCATGGTCGAGGGCGCGATAGAATCCGCCGAGAGGGTCTTCAACATGCCCGTGAGGGTCGGCGTTCCGACCGACATCGTCGGGCTCAAGGACGTGGTGTCTACGCCCCAGTACGCCAACGGCGTGGGGCTGCTTAAATACGGAATACGGCTGAACAAGTTCAGGGTCCGTTCTCGATATGACAGGGGCACTGCGGGTTTCGTCGAGCGGATCAAGAAATGGCTCAACGATTATCTGTAACAGAAAGCGGCCGGGAGCAAAAATGAAAAAAAACCCGGCCGGGATAAAAAATTAATTGATAAGTAAATTAATGTATGCTAATGTGACATAATCTTTGAGGGGGGGCTATGTTCAGGTTAGAAGAAGAAAAACAGTTGTCCACGGTTATCAAAGTCATCGGCGTCGGGGGCGCGGGAACTAACGCTGTCAACAGGATGATCGCCACCGGAATGGAAGGGGTGGAGTTCATCGTAGCCAACACCGACGCCCAGCAGCTCGCGGCGAGCAACGCCCCGGTCAAGATACAGATCGGCGGAAAGCTCACGAGGGGACTCGGCGCAGGAGCCGACCCCGAGATAGGAAGGGAAGCCGCCCAGGAAGACAGAGACAAGATACACAAGGCGCTGAAAGGGGCTGACATGATTTTCATCACCGCCGGTATGGGCGGCGGCACCGGCACCGGGGCCGCGCCGATCGTCGCCGAAGTGGCCAAGGAGCACAATGCCCTTGTCGTCGGCGTGGTGACCAAGCCGTTCAGGGTCGAGGGAAAGCGCCGGATGCAGAAGGCCGAAGAGGGGATAACCAACCTGAAAAGCAAGGTGGACACTCTTATCACCATCCCCAATGACCTGCTTCTCAAAATAATCGACCGCAAGACCCCGATCGACGAGGCGTTCAGGCTGGCCGATGACATCCTGAGGCAGGGCGTCCAGGGGATCGCCGACCTGATAATGGTCACCGGGCTCGTAAACGTCGACTTCGCCGACGTCAGGGCGGTCATGAAAGAGACCGGGGACGCGATGATGGGCGTGGGCATCGGGACCGGAGAGAACAAGGCGCTCGAGGCCACGCAGATGGCGGTCAACAGCCCGCTCCTGGAGGAAACCAGCATCGAAGGGGCCAAGGCCGTGCTCATCAATATCGCGGGCGGAAACGATCTTTCGCTTCACGAGGTCAATGAAGTGACCGATATCATCACCCGCCAGGTCGACCCGGACGCGAACATAATTTTCGGCACGACCATCGATGCGGCCCTGGACGACAGGGTCCGGGTCACGGTGATCGCCACCGGCTTCGACAGAAAGAAGAACATGCTTTCCCGCAACGATAATTCCATGGGAGTAGACCAGGCCCTGAAACTCATCAAGGGCAACCAGGAAAAGCAGGACCAGCCAGCCGCATCCGCCAGAAACATGCAGACATTCTCCCTCGATTATGAACGCAGAAGAAAACGTAACTATGAAAACGAGGATCTCGACATCCCCGCTTTCCTGCGAAGGAATATTGAGTGATTTTTCCCCCCAGCGATGAATCAGGTGCCGGCGGCCATGGAAACATTCCATGGCTCCGTCACCCGGTCCATATTTCCCGCAACGATGTAACAGACCGACATGACGCTCGATGAGAAGATCAGCCGTTTCCTGAAAGACGTTCTGGGCTCGTTCGAACCGCCGCAGCTCCTTGCCGGTGACGCGTCGAACCGGGTCTACTACCGGGTAAGGGCCGGGGCGGGCAGCTACATAGTCTGCTATGACGGCAAGCTTACAGGAGACCGGGATTACCCGTTCATCAATGTCCACGCTATCATGAAATCGGCCGGGGTTCCGGTTCCGCAGATATTCAATGTAGACACTGAAGCAGGCCTCATCCTCCAGGAAGACCTGGGCGACGGACTGGTCGAGTTCATCTTCGACGGCCTCGAACGTCCTCAGAAGAAGGCCCTGTACGAAAGGATCGTCGACATCATGCTCGATATACAATCGATCCGGGGACGGGGTGGGCCGTTCGACCTGCGTTTCGACCCCGAGAAGCTGATGTACGAGTTTGATTTTTTTATCAAGCACGCACTGTGCGGCTACTTCGGGAGGCGGGCGGATGACGGACGCATGGCCGCGCTGAGACGGGAGTTCGAAAAAATATGCGGGATACTCGACAGGCCGGAACTGTCGGTGCTGAACCACCGCGACTATCATTCGCGCAACGTCATCGTGAAATCAGGAAAACCGTATGTGATCGATTTCCAGGACGCGCGCCTGGGGCTTCCGCAGTACGATCTGGTCTCGCTTATCAGGGATTCATACCTCGTGCTTGACGAGTCGATGTTTCAGGAATTGAAGGAGTACTATCATGCTTCGGCGGCGAAGCGCGGTATACTGGCGATGCCTTCCCGCGATTTCGATCATTTCTTCGATATCCAGGCGTTTCAGCGGAACGTAAAGGCTGTCGGCACGTTCGGCTACCAGGTTTCGGCGCTCGGCAATATGAAGTTCGAGAAGTATATTCAACCAACCCTTCAATATCTGGACGGGTATTGCGCACGACGCGCCGAGCTGGGGATCGCAGGTGAAATGATAAAATCATTGACCATCCGGCCGTAGGCGCGCAGCGCGCAAAGCGTCTGCGGAAGAAAGCCTCCTCGCGGGGACTGCATCCCTCAAAAAAATAATAATTGACATCAGCAATAAATCATCATAGAAGGCGCTTTACATATTACATGCTATCAAGTACGATCGGTGTCGATAAATACCCGGGGAGCCAGTGCATGGCGGTACAGCAAAGAAAAAAGAGCAAGGAACAGCGGGAGTTCATCATCAGTAAGACGCGCGGCCTGTTCTGGGAAAAAGGTTACGCCGAAACAAGCATGAGGGACATAGCGCGCGAATGCGGATTCAAACCCGCAAATATCTACAATTTTTTCAGCAACAAGGAATCGATACTCTTTGAAATTCTGAACGAGGAGATGAAGCAGATCATCGCCGCAATGGAGCCGTATCGGGACGATGACGGCATCGACCCGCGGCTTGCGCTCAGGGGCGTTATCGATGGCCATGTGCGCCTCACTCTCGGCGAGCGCCGGAGCTCGAAGCTGCTTTTCGACAGCGGCCTGCACAACCTGTCGGCCGCCAACAGGAAAAAAATAATCAGGCTCAGGGATGAATACGACAGTATCCTGTCCCGGATAATCCGCAGGGGAATCGACCGCGGCATGTTTTCGATATCCGACGAAAAAATCGCGGTATACAGCATCGCATCGATGATCGCGCGCACCCGGATCTGGTATTCGCCCGGAGGAAAATACGGCGTCGATGAAATCGTGGACTTCATATACTCCTTTACCCTCAAAGGCCTCGGCGGCCGAAAATAATTTTG
>ERZ795054.2348-NODE-2348-length-16077-cov-6.296155_pt1 | contig 16077 bp, 9 predicted proteins | sample MGYA00375138_ERZ795054 | MGnify/ENA primary metagenome ERZ795054 (study PRJEB30183, sample SAMN05720215) | anaerobic digester metagenome | isolation source: active sludge of municipal wastewater-treating anaerobic digesters | place: USA | collected 2014-12-23 ... | reverse complement strand
ACCGGCGGTAGAGCTCGAAACGTCCGGAGCGGTCCGACGCGTAGACGAGCGTCCGCCCGTCGGGCGAGAACGCCGGAAAGACGTCGAGGCCGGTGGACGTCGTGAGCTGCACCGGGCGGTACGGCGCGGCGGCGGGCGCTTCTCCTTCCCGCCCCTTGCGAAGGAACAGCCCGGCCGCCACGAGCGCGAGGAGGGCGACGCCGATTCCGGCGGCCAGACGGAACCCCTGCCGCTTGGCGAGCGGCGGCACGGGGGGCGGAATCGTCGAGAGGCGCCCCGTCGAGGGGCGCTTCGGCGCCGCCTCGTCCTCCCAGCCCCCCTCCTCGAGGACCGCGGCGATCTCCGCAGCGAGGTCGCGCATCGAGGGGAAGCGCTCGTCCGGCTCCTTCGCGAGCGCCCTCTCGACGATCGCGGCGAACCCCCGGAGGACTCCGGTCTCGAAGCCCGGGATCGGCGGGGTCGGCAGGTGGAGGATCGCGTACATGACGTCGACCGCGGTCTCTCCGCCGAACGGTGAGCTCCCCGAGAGGAGCTCGTAGAAGACCGCACCGAGGGAGAAGACGTCGCTTCGCGCGTCGGCCTTCTTCCCGCTCGCCTGCTCCGGCGACATGTACTGCGCGGTCCCGACGACGAAACCGTCGGTCGTCAGCGAGGGCTGGCTCTTCCGCTCGTTGGCCGGTACCGACTGGACCTTCGCGAGGCCGAAGTCCAGGACGCGTATCCGTCCCTGCCGGTCGACCATGAGGTTCGAGGGCTTGATGTCGCGATGGAGGAACCCGGCGTCGTGGACGGCGGCGAGCCCCTCGGCGGCCTGAGCGATCCAGCGGGCCGCCTTCGGAGCGGGGACGGCGCCCCCGAGGAGGATCGCTTCGAGCGTCTCCCCCTCGACGAACTCCTGGACCAGGTACGGAGTCCCCTCGAACTCGCCCACGTCGAAGACCTGGACGAGGTTCGGGTGGGAGAGCGACGCCATCACCCGCCCCTCGTTCCCGAAGCGGACCCGGCGGTCGGGCGTGCCGACGAGGTCGAGCGGCAGGGTCTTCAGCGCGACGATGCGGCCGAGCGAGGTGTCCTCGGCCCGGTAGACCTCCCCCATCGCCCCGCTCCCGACCGACGCGAGGATCCGGTATCGCCCGACGAGGGCGCCGGGGGGAAGGGAGGAGGACGGTTCCGCAGTCATCGGCCGGCTCGACGCTCTTCTCTGCCCCTCCTCGGGGCGCACACCGTGGTCTTTCGCGATCTTACTCTGGGCGGTCGCACCGGGGACCGCTCCTATACTCGCCCCTCGAGGCCTCGATGTATCACTCGGACACCCCGAAGCCCGGGCGCCGTTTCCTCGTCCCTCTTCTCCTCGCCGCGCTCCTCGCCGCGCCGGCCTGCCGAAAGCTCCGTCCCGCCGCGTCCGAGGCCGAGCCGCGGCCCGTGGCGGCGCGCGGGGACCTCGCGGCCGACGAGCGGGCGACGATCGACCTCTTCCGGCAGTCGAGCCCGTCGGTCGTCTTCATCACGACCCTCTCCCGCCGCCGAACGGGGCTCTTCCGGATCGCGGAGATCCCGCGGGGGGAGGGCTCCGGCTTCGTCTGGGACACGGACGGCCACGTCGTCACGAACTTCCACGTCATCCAGGGGGCCTCGTCAGCCCGCGTCACGCTCGCCGACGGCTCCACCTGGCCGGCTTCGTTCGTCGGCGGGGCGCCCGACCGGGACCTCGCCGTCCTCCGGATCTTCCCCACCGGGCGCACGCTCCGGCCGATCCTGGTCGGCACGTCGAAGGACCTCCTCGTCGGCCAGAAGGTCTTCGCGATCGGCAACCCGTTCGGGCTCGACCAGTCCCTCTCGACGGGGATCGTCAGCGCTCTCGGCCGGTCGATCGAGTCGGTCACGGGCCGGCAGATCGAGGGGGTCGTCCAGACGGACGCCGCCATCAACCCGGGGAACTCCGGCGGCCCTCTCCTCGACAGCGCCGGGCGCCTCATCGGCGTGAACACGGCGATCGCCTCGACGAGCGGCTCGAGCGCCGGGATCGGCTTCGCGGTCCCGGTCGACACCGTGAACCAGGTCGTCCCGCAGCTCATCCAGCACGGCCGCGTCATCCGGCCGCGCCTCGGCGTCACGCTCGCCGACGACGCCGTCGCGGCCCGGCTCGGCGTCGAGGGCGCGCTCATCCTCTCGGTCGAGCCGGAGACGGGCGCCGCAGAGGCGGGCCTCCGCGGAACGACCCGCGACGAGGACGGCACGCTCGTCCTCGGCGACGTCGTCACCCGGGCCGGCGAGCGCCCGATCCGCTCGGCGGACGACCTGATCGCCGCGCTCGAGGAGAAGAAGCCGGGAGAGACGCTGCCCCTCCTCGTCCTGCGGGACGGGGAGACGGTCCGCGTCGCCGTCTCCCTCTCGGCCGCGCCCTGACGTCTACGGCTCGCCCGGCGGTCCGGCGACGGCCTCCGGCAGGGGGAGCGCCGCCGGGAGGCGGATCTCGAAGACCGAGCCCTCGTCCGGGACGCTCTCCACGGTCACCCGCCCTCCCATCAGGAGGCAGAGCTCGCGCGTGATCGACAGGCCGAGGCCGCTCCCTCCGAACCTCTGCGCGGTCGCCGCGTCGGCCTGAGCGAACGGCTCGAAGAGGCGCGCCGCCTTCTCCGGCGTGATCCCGATGCCCGTGTCGCGGACGCGGAAGGAGGCCCACGGCCGGCCCTCCTCCTCGACGAGCGAAACGTCGACCTCCACGCGTCCGTCGCACGTGAACTTGCAGGCGTTCGACAGGAGGTTGAAGAGGCACTGCCGTACCTTCATCGCGTCCGACGTCATCTCGAAGGCCCCCTCGGGCGAGAACGACACGGAGAGGCGGTTCCGGTTCTTCTCGAGGAGCGGCCGGACGATCGCCGCCGTCTCCTCCACGAGCGGCCGGACCGGGAACGTCTCCACGTCGAGGTCCAGCCGTCCGGCCTCGATCCGGGCCAGGTCGAGGACCGAGTTGACCAGCTCCAGCTGATGGAGCGCCGCGGAGCGGATCTTCTCGAGGTCGCGCTTGAGCGCCTGCCGCCCCTCGTCCGACGCCTCCTCCGAGAGCATCTCGGAGTAGCCGATGATCGCGTTCAGCGGAGTCCTCAGCTCGTGCGAGACGTTCGCGAGGAAGCGGCTCTTCGTCCGGCTCGCCTCCTCCGCCTCCGCCGTCGCCTTCTCGGCGACCTCGCGGAGGCGCTCGGCCTCCGCGCGCGCCTCCTCGGCCCGCCCGAGCGCCTCCTCGGCGCGCGTCTTCTCCTCCGACAGGCTCCGCGTCCGCTCCGCGACGAGGGCGAGGAGCTCGGACTCTCGCGCGCGCAGGCTCGCGAGCCTCCACTTCACGCCCCCCCACGTCGCCCCCGACGCGGCGCCGAGCAGGCCTACCCAGAACCACCAGACCTCGCGCGCCCGGGCCCGCTTCCGGAACGAGAACGTCGCCTCCTGACCGAGCCACGCGCCGCCGGAGTCGGCCGCCGAGACGCGGAAGACGTACGGGCCGCTCGGGAGGTTCGTGTAATACGCCACGCGACGCGTCCCGACCTCCAGCGGCTCCTCGTCGAGGCCGTCGAGGCGGATCCGGAAACGGACCCGGTCGGGCGCCACGAGCGTGAGCGCCGTGTAGTGGATCTCGACCCGCTCGGCCCGCGGAGGGAGGACGAGAGGTACGCGGAGGTCCACGGGTCGCCCGTCGACCAGGACCTCCTCGATCGCGACCGGCGGCGTCCGCCCCGAGGCCGGGATGCGGGCCGGGTCGAGGACCGCCACCCCCCGGAACGTCGGGAACCAGAGGCGCCCGTCGTCGGCGACGAATCCCGCGGGCTGCTGCCCTCCCGCCGCGCTCGCGCTCCGCATCCCGTCCGACGCGCCGAGCGCGAACGAGCGGAGCGTCGCCTTCCGGCCGTCGGCGACGGCCTCGAGCTCGGCGCGGTCGACGCGGAAGACCCCCTTGTTGCACGTCATCCAGAGGGCGCCCTTCCCGTCGTCCAGGATCACCTGGACGAGGTCGTCGAAGAGCCCGTCGCGCGTCGTCACGGGCGTGACCGCGTCGCCGCGGATCCGGTTCAGCCCGCCGCCCGACGTCCCCGCCCACACCGCGCCGCCCGCGTCGGGAAAGACGGTGAGGACCCGGTTGCTCGTCAGGCCGTCCCGCATCGTGAACGCACGGAAGCGCCCTTCCGCGTAGCGGACGGCCCCTCCGCCGGACGAACCGATCCAGAGCGCCCCGTCCGGAGCCTCGGCGAGGGCCACGACGCGGTCGGTCGGCAGGCCGTCCTGCTCGACCGTGAAGACGCGGAGCGACCCGTCCGGGGCGACGCGGGTCAGGCCGCCGCCGATCGTCCCGATCCAGACGTTCCCGTCGCGGTCCTCGAGGAACGCCCTCACGTCGTGATGCGGCAGCCCCTGCGCCGGTCCGAGCGGATGGAAACGGCCCCGCTCGAGGACCGCGGCCCCCGCGAGGTTCGTCCCGACCCAGAGGCGGCCGCGCCGGTCCTCGAGGAGCGCCGACACGTGGTCGCTCGGCAGGCCGTCCGCTTCGCGGTAGGCCGTGACGCGCCCCCCCTTCAGCCGGTTCAGGCCGCCGCCGGCGGTCGCGATCCAGACGGAGCCGTCGCGCCCCGGGCAGACGGCTCGGACGTTGTCGCTCGTCAGCCCCTCGCGCGTCGTGTAAGTCAGGAAGAGGCCGTCGCGCAGGCGGTTCAGGCCACCCACCCACGTCCCGATCCAGACGCTCCCCTCCTCGTCGCTCGTGAGGGACCAGACCTGGTCGTTCGAGAGGCCCTCGCGCGTCCCGATCGTCTCCGGGACCCCGTCCCGAAGCCGCCCGACGCCGGCGCCCCAGGTGCCGAACCAGAGCGTCCCTCGCGCGTCGACGTGGACCGCGGAGACCTGGTCGGACGGGAATCCGTCGGCCGCGCGGTACCGCACGACGGTGTCGCCTTTCAGGTACGTGAGCCCGCCCCCCGACGACGCGACCCAGACCCCGCCCGCGGCGTCGGGCGCGAGCCCGCGCACGAGCCCCGTGCCGAGCGCCGCGGCGTCCCAGACCTTCGTGACCCGGCCGTTCTTCACGATCGCTGCGCCGGCCCCGGTCGTGCCGATCCAGAGCGCGCCGCTCGCGTCGAACGCGATCGCCCGGACCTGCTCGAGCGGGAGCCCTTGCGACAGTCCGATCCGTTCCGCTCCCCGGCCGTCGACGACCCTTTGGGCGCCGATCCCGTCCCCCGCCACCCAGGCGTCCCCCGCGCGGTCGAACGCGATCGACCAGACGATCCCGCCCGCGAGCCCTTCGGCCGTGCCGATCGTCGAGAAGGTCCCGTCGCGGCGGCGGCAGAGGACGCCGCCGCCGTTCGTGCCGGCCCAGATCGTCCCGTCGGGACCCTCCGCGAGCGAGATGACGGAGTTGTGCTTCAGCTCCGGGGTGTTCCGCCGGTCGAACGTCGTGAAGCGGGCCCCGTCGAACCGGACGAGCCCCTCCTGCGTGCCGAGCCAGAGGTATCCGTCGCGGCCGCGGAGGACCGCCTGCACGGTGTTCTGAGGCAGGCCGTCTCCCTCCTGCCAGACGTCGAGGCCGTACTGCGACAGGCGCTTGCCCGGATCGAGCGCCGAAGCGGCTCCGGGGGAGAGCAGGCAGACGGCGAGCAGCACCGTCCCGGTCCGCAGCATGCCGGGATCATAGGCGCGCATCCCGAGCCACCGCCGGAAGGCGCTTGACGATCCCGTTCTCCGTCCGCATGTTCGGGGCGTGAGGCGCGAGGCAAAGGGCTACCGGCTCCTCGAGACGAGCGGAGTCCCCGTGAAGGCGTGGACGCTCGGCGTCTCCTGCGACCCCGCCGCCGAGAGGCAGCTCGCGAACGCCGCCTCTCTCCCGATCGTCTTCCGCTGGATCGCCGCGATGCCCGACGTCCACGTCGGGATCGGTGCCACCGTCGGCGCCGTCATCCCGACCGTCGAGGCGATCATTCCGGCCGCCGTCGGCGTCGACATCGGCTGCGGCATGGCGGCGTCCCTCACGTCGCTCACCGCGAACGACCTCCCCTCGAGCCTCGCGCCGCTCCGCGCGGCGATCGAGACGGCCGTCCCCCACGGGCGCACCGACTCCGGCGGTCGGAACGACCGGGGCGCCTGGCACGACCCGCCCGCGCGCATCGGCGAGGCGTGGCGCGCGCTCGAGCCGGGCTGGCGGGCGATCCTCGACGCCCGTCCCGAGCTCGACCGCGGCAACCACCCCGCGCGCCACCTCGGGACGCTCGGCACCGGGAACCACTTCATCGAGGTCTGCCTCGACGAGGCCGACCGCGTCTGGCTCCTCCTCCACAGCGGCTCGCGCGGCGTCGGGAACCGGATCGGCACCGACTACATCGAGATCGCCCGCGAGGAGATGCGCGTCCACCAGCGGAACCTCCCCGACCGCGACCTCGCCTGGCTCACCGAGGGGACGGAGAGCTTCGACGACTACGCGGCCGCGGTCTCCTGGGCGCAGGAGTACGCGCGGACGAACCGCGAGCTCATGCTCGTCGCGATCGAGGAGGCGCTCGCGTCGGTCCCGTCGCTCCCGCCGTTCGCGACGCGCGTCCTCGCCGTCTCCTGCCACCACAACTACGTGCGGCGCGAGCGGCACTACGGCCGCGAGGTCTGGATCACGCGCAAGGGCGCGGTCCGCGCCGGGAAGGGAGAGCTCGGGATCGTCCCCGGCAGCATGGGCGCCCGCTCGTTCATCGTCCGCGGCCTCGGCAACCCCGAGAGCTTCGAGTCGTGCAGCCACGGCGCCGGGCGGCTCCTCTCGCGCACCGAGGCGCGGCGCCGCTTCACGCTCGCCGACCACGCCGAGGCGACCGCCGGCGTCGAGTGCCGCAAGGACGAGGCCGTCCTCGACGAGACGCCCGCCGCCTACAAGCCGATCGACGCCGTGATGAACGCGCAGAAGGACCTCGTCGAGGTCCTCCACACGCTCAAGCAGGTCGTCTGCGTGAAGGGGTAGGTCCGTCGTCTCGCACGAGGGCCCGCCGAGGCTCCCTTGTTCCGCCGTGAGGCGGATTCCCGCCGCAACACTTCCAGCGGATGACCTCACGCGCGATCGCCGTGCTCGGGCTCCTCGCCGTCCTCGTGGTTCCCGCCGCCGCGTCCGGCGACGCGCTCGCCCTTCTCGCCGAGCTTCCGTCCTCGGGGTCGCCCGGCGACCTATCGCCCCGACGCCTCGAGCCGGGCGGGCCGGTCTTTCTCGTCTCCGTCGCCGCGAACGCGATCGAGACGTGGCCGGCCGGCGCGATCTCGGAGCCTGTCGTCTCGCCGGGGCCCGGAATGGCGATCCGGGGATTCCCGGCCTTCGGGGACTTCGACGGCGACGGTCGGATCGACGTCGCCGTTTCCGTGGCGACGGGCATCCAGGTGCTCGCCGGGGACGGCAACGGCCGTTTCCGTGCCGCCATCGGAATTCCGGACGACGGAGCCAGGCCCCTCACGGCGGGCGACGTCGACGGAGATGGCCGGTCCGACCTGATCGTCGGCGCGCTCTCGCCGGGCGGGGTCGTCCTCCGGACGTTCCAATCGCTCGGGGAGTTCCGCTTCGCGCCCCCGCGGGACACGCCCGGGTTGCCGCCGGGGAGCGACAGCGGTTCCTTCACGGCCGGAGACGTCGACGGGGACGGACGCTCCGACGTCGTCGTCGCCAGCGACGGCAGCGCGTCCGTGTGGATCAGCCGCGGCGACGGGACCTTCGTCGCCGCGCCGCCGCTTCAGGAGCCGCAGCCGGCGGACGAGGCGATCCTCGCGGACCTCGACCTCGACGGATTCCCGGATCTCCTGCTCGCGCATCAGTCCCTTCGGTACAGGACCGTCGTCGTGCTCCATAACGACGGGGCCGGAATCTTCCACCGGCTCCCCTTTTCGGAAATGTCGACCTTCGCTGAGCGCCTGACCGTCGGAGACTTCGACGGAGACGGGGCCCTCGACATCGCCACCGTTCCCGTCACGGAGGCGCCCTGCAGCTACACGCTCACCGTCTACCCCGGCGACGGACGAGGCGGCTTCGGGACGGCCCGGCGCCTCCCTGTCCCCTGCGTGCCCGGGCTCGGCCTGATCACTCGCGTGACGGCGATCGACTGGGACGGAGACGGGACGAAGGAGATCGCCGCGAGCGCGTCGCGCGGCCCGGTCGTCCTGTCCCCTCCGCGAACGGCGTACGACGACGTCCTCTTCGTTCCCGTCCTTGTCTCGACGTCGGGGGTCGGGGGCGTCCGCTTCGAATCGGACCTGCTCGTGACGAACTCGGGGGCGACACGCGTCCGGCTCACCCTCGGCTACGTCGCCACCGGAGGCGGCGGGAGCGGGACCGTCACCGCCGACCTCGAGCCGGGCGCTCAGCTTCACGCGCCGAGCGCACTCGGCTGGCTGCGCGCCGCCGGGCTTCCGATCGCGGAGACGGGACCCTCGATCGGCACCCTCCGAATCGGGGTCGCCGGCGCTTCGGCCCTCCACGCCGTTCGCGCGTCGGTCCTCACGAAGTCGAGCGCGGGAGGGGGCACGTCCACTCCGGCCCTGACGAGAACGGAAGCCCTTCGCGGGAACGCGATCGTCCCGTGGCTGACGGAGGCGGAGCGCGACCGGACGAACCTCGCGCTCGCCAACGCCGGCGCGGCGGAAGACGGGCCGGTCACGCTTCGCGTGACCGTCGCTTCCGGCGACCCTGCCGCACCGGGTCTTGCAGAACTCCCCGACGTGGAGCTGCCGCCCGGCGCCTTCTTCCAGCTCAACCGCGTCCTGCTCGCCTCACGACTCCCCTGCCGCGTCGCGTGGGCCCGGATCCGGCGCGTCGCGGGGAACGCGCCCTACGTCGCCTGGGCCACCGTGAACGACGCCGTCACCGGTGACGCCTCGATCGTGGCCGCCGTCCCGGAGGATCTTCCGGAACCCTGGCGCTTCGAGTTCCCGGCCGCCGTTCAGAGCGAGCGCTTCGCGACCGAGCTGGTGCTCACGAATCCCGGCGAAAGTTCCGCCCGAGCGACGTTCGGCCTCGCGGGGCTGGGAACCTTTGCGCAGGATCTCGCCCCGGGGGAGGTGTTCGTCGTCGGCGACCTCTTCGCCGAGATGAGGCGTCGGGATCCGGTCGGTGCGCTTCCTGCGGGCGTCCCGTTCGTCGGCTCGCTCGCCGTCACCGGCGTCCTCGGCGGCGTTCGTGTCACGACGACGCGCGGGAGCGCGCGCTTTGGCGTCTTCGAGCCGCCTGCCGCCACGGAAGCCGCCTCGGTGGTCTTGCCGGACCTGCGGCGGGACAGCGCCACGCGGACCAACCTCGCGATCGCGAACGGATATGGTTTCGGCGGCCCCCATCGCTTCCGGCTCGAGGTCCACGACGGAGAGACCGGCCGTCTCGCCGGGTCGCGCGACGTGACCATCGAGCGCGGCGCGCGGCTTCAGCTCGACGACGTCCTGCAGGAACTCGACCCGCCCGTCTCGCGCGCCTGGGCCCGGATCGTCCCGGCCTACCCGACCTTCTTCAGCGCCTACGCGGTCGTCATGGACGGCGCGGCGCCGGGAGAGGGGAGCGACGACGGCGCCTTCATCCCCGGATCTCCCGAAGAAACCCCAGCGCGCTAGGCTGGAGTCGACCCCGCGCCCGCTTCATTGGCAGCTCCCGCGCCGCGGACGCGGGCACCGCGAAGGGGGGTGGGTGGGGGGGCGGGGCGGGTTTACGGCCGGCAGCGGTCCAGGAACGCCCGGAGCTTCGGGAGGAACTCCTCGGGGTGCTCGAGCGGAGCCATGTGGGCCCCGGGGAGCGTCAGGAGCTCGACGTAGGGGCTGTTCCCCGCCGCCTCGACCATCGCCTCGGAGGCGGACGGCGGCGTGAGCGGGTCGTCCTCGCCGACCGCCGCGAGGAACGGGACGGCGAGCGCGCCGAGGACGTCGAAGCGGTCGGCGCGCTCCGCCATGCCGCGCTGGTCGGCGGCGGCCGCCGCCGGCGGCGTCGCGAGGAACATCGTCCGGATCAGCTGCTCGAGCGCGCCGCCGCGCGAGGAGGGGGCGAGGAACTGCGGGAGCATCGCCGCGAGGAGGGGCTCCATCCCGTCCCTCTCGATCGCGTCCGCCGTCGCCGTCCGCTTCGCCTTCCCCGCCTCGTCGTCCGCGTTCGCGCGCGAGTCGCAGAGGACGAGGCCGCGGAGGCGCGGCCGCAGCTCCGGTCCGAGGCGGGCCAGGAGCTCGAGCGCGACGTACCCCCCCATCGACATCCCCATGACGACGAACGGCTCGTCGGGCCGGAGCAGCTCCGCCGCATCCTTCGCGAGGAGCGGCATCCCGTGGACTTTCTCCGCCGGCAGGCCGGACTTCCCTCGCCCGCGGAAGTCGGGCGCCGTGACGGCGACGCCGTCGCCGAGCTGGCCCGACGCGGCCGCGGCCGAGACGAGGCCCCAGAGCCGGCCGTCGAGGGGGAACGCGTGGAGGGCGAGGAGGCGGAGCGCGGCGGGCGTCTCGGGGCGCATCATTCCCCGAGGATAGCCCGCGCCGCTCCGCGGCCGTCCCGACATCACGATCCCCCCGGAGGTCCCGTGCTCGTTTCCCGCGCCCACGCCGCTCCCGTCGCGCTCCTCCTCGCCGCGCTCCTCGCGCCCCGGCCGCTCCGTGGCGATGACCTCCTCGCCCAGCTCGGCGACGCCGCCCGGAACGGCCGGCTCGAGGCCGAGGCGAAGCTCCGCGCGGGCTCCGTCCCGGTCCTGAAGGGCTACTCGGTCACCGTGAAGGGCGCCCCGGCCACACGCCTCGACGTCGCCGTCCGGGAGGGGAAGCTCGAGGCGCTCCGCTACACGGCGCCCGATGACAGCTTCCTTCTCGTGGGGAAGGGGCTTCGGCCCGACGTCGTCCTGACCCGGGTCGAGACCGATCCCACCGGAACGATCACGACGCTCGACTTCCACGGGCGTGGCCTCGGCAGGCTCGTCGTCGGCCTTTTCCGGCCGCTCGTGCGGAAGAAGGTCCGGCAGATGAAGCTCCACACCGAGCTCGCCGAGCTCTTCCGCGGGAACGTCGTCGTCGCCGCGTCGAAGCCGGCGTCGGCGAGCACCCCGGCCGCTTCCCGTGCGGCGGACGCCTCCGACGCGACCGAGCCGGCCCCGGGCGCCGCCGCGACGCCCTCCCCTCCGCAGCCCGGCTTCCTCGACCTCGTCCAGGAGGTCCGGCTCCTCGAGCTCCGGCTCTCGGCCTACCCGGGGAAACCGCTCTCGTTCGGCGAGACGCTCGTCCTCGAGACGGGGGGCGAAGACGGGAGCGACCCGATCGAGGTGAGCCTCGACGAGGCGCTCTACCGCCCCGGCCGCGACGGCGCCGAGGCGGAATGGACGGCGAAGGGGCGGCTCGAGGGGACGCTCGGCGCGGGCTCCGTCGCGCTCGAGGACGGGAAGGTCGCGTTCCGGTCGGCCGCGCTCCTCGGCGGCCGCTTCGCCGCGGAGAAGAAGGGCGACACGCCCCTCTCGACGAGCCTCCGTGCCGGCCGCTTCGACCTCGCGCTCGCCCGGTCCGACCTCCGCCTGCCGGGCGGTATCGACGTCGCCGTCGAGGACGGCTCGCGCTTCGGCGTCTCCTCCCTCGTCCTCGACCCGACCGGCGCCTACCGCGGCCGCGTCGACTTCCGCCTCCTCGGAGGAACCGGCGAGATCCGCCACGACGGGGAGCGGCTCTCCCTTTCGGGCGCCACGATCTCGTCCGGCGGCCTCGACGTCCGGGACGGACGTGCGACGGGCCCCCTCTCCCTCGACTTCGACTACCACCTCGTCCACCCGTTCGTCGTGAAGTACCCGGGCGACGCCCAGCCCCCGAAGACGGTGCCTCTCGACTTCCGCGGTCCCTTCTCCGCACGCCTGCAGCTCACCGACGCCGGGTCGGGCGGCGGCGGGAGCGTCACCGGCGAGTACTCGCTGAAGATTCCCTGGAAGCCGGTCGAGCAGGCCGCGATCGAGGCCCTGAAGGCGCGGTGGACCCAGGACGTGAAGGTCGTCCGGAAGGTCGATTTCACGATCGAGCCGCGCTCCTTCGGCCCGTGCGGCCCGCAGTGCTTCGGGGCCAGCTTCGCCTTCACCGCCGAGAAGAAGCGCGGCGAGCGGAGCCTCTTCCGGCAGCTCTGCGAGCCCGAGGGGAAGGCCGAGCTCGCCGTCGACCCGGCCGCCCGCTCCTTCGTCCTCAAGAACCTCCAGGTGAAGCCGCGGTGCACGGGGGCGGTCGGCTGGTTCGTGAACCTCGTCGCGCCGCTGCTGACGAAGACCTACTCCGACATGACCCTCTTCCAGCTCCCGCCCGACCTCCCGTTCTCGATCGAGACGGTGAGGAGCGGGAACGACTTCGTCCGGATCGACGGCGAGATCGCGTGGCGAGGAAAGAGCAGCCCGCCGGCCGCCCCGCCGCTCGACTGAGCGCGGCGACTTCCCCCCGGGGCTAAGCTTGCCTCACGAACCGAAGTCCGGGACGGAGGAGCCATGAGAACAGCACGCCTCGCGCTCGCCCTCTTCGCCCTCTCCTTCGCCGCCTGCAAGGCGCGAGAGGCGGCGCCCCCGGCCCCGGAGCCGCCCGCGCCGGTCGCGCCGATCGAGGCCGCCCCGCCTCCGACGTCGCCCGCTCCGCCCGAGGCCGAGACGGCCCCGACACCTCCTGAAATCGCTACGCCCGCCGCGCCCCCGGCGGCGCCGACGATCGTCCCCGCGAAACCGAAGCCGACGACCGTTCCCCCGAAGGCCGCGCCGACGGCGCCGCCCGCCGCGCCCCCGACCGTCGTGCCGCCCCCGACCGTCGTCCCGACGACGCCGCCGAAGCCGACGGCGGCCCCCGCCGCGAGCGCCTCGAACGTCGTCGACCCGGGCGGCGAGGTCGTCGTCGCCGCGACGAAGCCCGGCCTCGCGCGCATCGGCGCCGACAAGTGCCGCGTCTGCCACAAGGTGCAGCACGCCTCCTGGGCCGCCTCGGGCCACGCGAAGCGGACGCCGCCCCTCGACTGCGAGGGATGTCACGGCCCCGGCAGCGAGTACAAGGCGCTCGCCGTGATGAAGGACCCGAAGAAGGCCCGCGCCGCCGGCCTCGTCGATCCCGACGCCGCCTACTGCGGCAAGTGCCACAAGGGCCCCTGGGACCCCGCGCTCCTCCGGAAGGCCCACGCGCACAAGGGGTAGAACGCGAAAGGCCGCGTCTGGGCGGCCATCGTCGAAAGAGTGGTGCGCCCGCCGCGATTCGAACGCGGGACCTTTAGTACCTGCGTCTAACGGTCGGGCCTGTTTCCGGGGAACCCGCGCCCGGGTTCCCCGAGCCCTTCCGCGGCCCGGAACGCGAAAGGCCGCGTCTCCGCGGCCATCGTCGAAAGAGTGGTGCGCCCGCCGCGATTCGAACGCGGGACCTTTAGATCCGGAGTCTAACGCTCTATCCGGGCTGAGCTACGGGCGCGAATTTCGAAAGAGCGGTGATGATGGGGTGAGAGACGGGGGTCGAACCCGCGACCACCGGAACCACAATCCGGCGCTCTACCGACTGAGCTACTCTCACCGCGCTCATTCGGACGGCGGAGGATATCAGAAACGCCCCGCACCGCCACCCCCCTCGGGGTGGCATCCTTCCGCGTCATGACATCTCCCGACGGCGCAACGCCTTCCGCCTCGTCCGAGGGCTTCCTTTCGAACCGGATCCTGCTCGGGCTGCTGCTCGGGGCGATCTGCGGCGTCGGCGCGAACCTCCTCCTCGTGCCGCGCTTCCCGGACGCGGTGGAGGCCGCGAACCGGTGGCTCTTCGTCCCCGTCGGCCAGATCTTCCTCCGGATGCTCTTCATGGTCGTCATCCCGCTCGTCTTCTCGTCGCTCGCGCTGGGCGTGGCGAGCCTCGGCGACCTGAAGCGGCTCGGGCGCGTCGGCGGGCGGACGATGCTCTACTTCCTCTCCGTCACCGCCGTCTCCGTCGCGATCGGGCTCGTCCTCGTGAACGTCCTCCGGCCCGGCGAGGGGCTCCCGGCCGAGACACGCGAGAAGCTCCTCGAGACCTACCGCGGCGAGGCGGCCTCGCGGATGGAATCGGCCGGAAAGGCCGACTTCGGCCCGTCGCTCCTCGTGAACATCGTCCCGCGCAACCCCGTCGCGGCGGCGGCGAACGGGGAGATGCTCCCGGTGATCTTCTTCGCGCTCCTCTTCGGCATCGGCGTCACGAAGCTCTCCGCGGAGAAGAACGCCCTCTGGATGAAGCTCCTCGAAGGGCTCGCCGACGTCACGGTCGTGATCATCGGGATGGCGCTGAAGCTCGCACCGTTCGGCGTCTTCGGCCTCATCTTCTCGGTCACGTCCCGCTTCGGCTTCGACATCCTCCGGCAGCTCCTCTTCTTCGTCGTCACGGTCCTCCTCGGACTTTCCCTCCTCATCCTCGGCGTCTACCCGCTCTACCTCAAGTTCCGCGCCGGAGTCTCCCCGGTCGCGTTCCTCCGGAAGATGCGGCCGGTGATGATCACGGCCTTCTCCACGAGCTCGTCGAACGCGACGCTGCCGACGACGATCGAGGTCTCCGAGCGAGACCTCGGCGTCCCGCCGCAGATCGCCGGCTTCGTCCTGCCGCTCGGCGCCACGATGAACATGAACGGGACGGCGCTCTTCGAGGGGATCACCTGCGTCTTCCTCGCCCAGGTGTTCGGGATCCACCTCTCGCTCGGCCAGCAGCTCTTCGTGATCGTCCTCGCCGTCCTCACGGCGATCGGAACCGCGGGCGTTCCCGGCGGCTCCATCCCGCTCCTCGTCCTCGTCCTCACCTCCGTCGGCGTCCCCGCCGAGGGGATCGCCGTCATCATCGGAGTCGACCGCCTCCTCGACATGGCCCGTACCGTCCCGAACGTCATCGGGGACGTGACCTGCGCCGTCTACGTCGCGAAGAAGGAAGGCTTCGAGCTGAAGATCTGACCATGACGTTCACGCGCGCCCTCGTGAGGCCCCCGGCCTCGACCTTCGCCGACGGCCTGACGACGGCCGGCCTCGGATCTCCGGACCTTCCGCTCGCCCTCGCCCAGCACGAGGCCTACGTGAAGGCCCTCGAGGGGTGCGGGCTCTCCGTCACGCGGCTCCCGGCCGACGACCGCTTCCCGGACTCGACGTTCGTCGAGGACACGGCCGTCCTCGCCCGCGGCCTGGCCGTCCTCTGCCGGCCGGGCGCGCCGAGCCGGGCCGGCGAGGTCGAAGCGATTCGCACCGCCCTCGAGTCGTTCTTCCCCTCTCCCGTCGCCATCGAAGCCCCCGGGACGGTCGACGGCGGCGACGTCTGCGAGGCCGGCGACCACGTCTTCGTCGGCATCTCGGAGCGGACGAACGAGGCGGGCGCCCGCCAGCTCGCCGCCCACCTCGCAACCCGCGGCCTCGGGACGACGCTCGTCGACGTCCGCGGGATCCCGGGACTCCTCCACCTCAAGAGCGGAATCGCGTGGCTCGGCGAGCGGACCCTCGCGCTCGCGCGCCCCTTCGCCGGCCGCCCCGAGTTCGCGGGCTGGGACGTCCTCGACGTCCCGGCCGGCGAGGAGTACGCCGCGAACGCCGTCCTCGTGAACGGCCGGGTCCTCCTCGCCTCGGGCTACCCCCGCTTCGAGACCGCCCTCCGCGCACTCGGCCTCCGTACAGTCGCCTTCGACATGTCGGAGTTCCGCAAGCTCGACGGTGGCCTGAGCTGCCTCTCGCTGCGGTTCTAGCCGATCCGCAAACTGCGCGTTCGCTCCCTCAAGCGACAGTCCCGAGTCCCGCTCAACGCGATTCCCGCCCTCGCGGATCGCTCGATCCGACACGAACGTCGAGCGGACGGGAGGGGCGTCCCGCGAGCGAGCGTCCGAGCACGTGCGGGGCACCCGCACGGCTCCGCGAGCAGGCCGCCGGAAGAAGCGGCCGCGCTGTTTGACGAGCGCAGCGAGGAGTTCGCGGCCGCGCCGGCGGCCCGCGCAGCGGGGCCGATGCGGGTCGCGCGCGCGCAGAGCTCGCCGTGGGACGTTCCTCCCGTCCGCGACTCGTGAACCCCTGCGAGATGGCCTGCGGGGTCTCTCCGTCTCTCCGTCTCTCCGTCTCTCCGTCTCTCCGTCTCTCCGTCTCTCCGTCTCTC
>ERZ795054.2345-NODE-2345-length-16104-cov-5.776684_pt1 | contig 16104 bp, 12 predicted proteins | sample MGYA00375138_ERZ795054 | MGnify/ENA primary metagenome ERZ795054 (study PRJEB30183, sample SAMN05720215) | anaerobic digester metagenome | isolation source: active sludge of municipal wastewater-treating anaerobic digesters | place: USA | collected 2014-12-23 ... | reverse complement strand
CGGCCGCGCCGCCCGCCTCGCCGCCCCCGGCCCGCGGCGGGAAGGCGCCGGGATTGAGGAAGGGCAGGGCGAAGAGGGCGAGCCTCTCCCCTCCCCTCGTGAGGACGAGGGGCTGCGCGCAATCCTCCGGCCTCGTGCGGAGGTGGAGGCCGGCCCGCGCCAGGAGGCCCGCGCCGAAGGAGAGGCGGGCCGCCGAGTCGTGGTTGCCGGGGATCACGACGACCGCGAGCTCGCGGTCCAGGGCCTGGACCCGGTTCAGGAAGGCGTCGAAGAGGCGCAGGGCCTCGGGCGGGGGGACGGACCTGTCGTAGAGGTCGCCGGCGACGAGGATGGCCGCGGGCTTCTCCGCGGCCGCCGCCTTGAGCAGGGCCTCGAGCATGTGGGCCTGGTCGGCCAGGAGGTCGCGCTCGTGGAGGGTCTTCCCGAGGTGGAGGTCGGCGGCGTGGAGTAGGCGCATGGGGTGCCTGCGAGGGTAGCCGGGAGGGAGGGCGGCGTCAAGCGCGGGCCCTCGCGCCGCCCCGGAACGCTAGCGGACCAGGTGCTCCTCGTCCGCCGCCTCGACGAGGTAGCAGCCGTCGCGGCAGTCGATGATCCTCACGGAGCAGCCGCGGGGAAAGGAGAGGGCCGGCTCGCGGGCGCGGACGGGAAGCGGGGCGGCGACGCCGAATTTGCGGACGAAGGCCCGGCCCTCCAGCCCCGGCTCGACGGCCTCGGTGATCTCCGCCTCCTCGAGGAGGAAGTCCTCGGGACGGAGGCGGACGGCCCGCCGCTTCTTCATGGAGGCGCCGAAGAGCAGGGCGAGAACCGAGAGGAGGGCGCCGGCCACCAGGAGGACGAGAACCAGGTACTCGGGGCGGAGCGTATCCATACGGGTATGAGTATAGCGCCTGGATCGGCGCCGCGCCACGGCAAGCCTGTCCAGGCGCCAGGCGGACGCCGGGCCGCCGGCTCCGCCCCTGGCCCGGCTCGCGGCGGGCCGACGCGGGCGCGGGCTTCGGCGGGCCTACGGCCGCTTGAGGGCCGCCCTGATGGGCGCGGCGGCCTCGGCGCTCGCCTGGCCCCTGGCTCTGGCGACCACGGTCCCGCCGGGGCCGACCATGATGACGGAGGGCTCCCCTCCCTTGATCCCGAGCCTGGCCGCCGCCTCGCCCTTCCAGTCGAGGAGGATGGGCTTGGCCGGCTCGTCCTTCGCGAGCTGGCGCGCGACGGCCTGCCGGGGGACGAAGAAGGGCAGGGCCTTCAAGTCCGCGACGGCGACGACGCGGAGGCCCGGGTAGGATTCCGCGGCCAGGAGCTTCGCCCAGGCCGCCAGGTCGGCCGAGGACTCGCGCCTGTCGCTCCAGAAGAGGAGGACGCCGCCGCGGGCAAGCTCAGCGCCCAGGTCCAGGCGTCCGCCCAGCTGGTCTTCGAGGCTCTGGGCGGAGAGGGGGAGGACGAGGAGGAGGGCGACGGCCGCGGCCAAAGCGAGGACGTTCTTCATGAGGGTCTCCCGGCGGCTGATCCCCGGCGCGGGGCTCGAACCCTCCCCTTCCGCCAGGAACCGCCTGGTTCAACATAGAAAGGGCGAGGCCCGGAGTCAAGGAAAGAGGCTCCGCGGCGATCGCCCATCGCGGCCCGGGACGCGGGGCTGGCGGCGTCCGGCCGACGCGCGGGCATCGGCCGGCGCGCGGCGGCATGCGCGCCGCGGCATGCCCTGTGCTCCCGATCGGCGCGCCGCCTGAGCCCCCCTTGCGGCCGCCGGCTGGGCCCGCGTACCCTCCATTCCCATGGAACTAGATCTCTCGCGCCCCTGGCGCCTCGTCCTGGCCGATCCTTCCTCCCCCTCGGGCATCGCGGCTCCGGAAGACCTCGCGCGCCTCCTCGCGAACCCCGAAAGCGCGGCCGATCCCGCCCGCTTCGCGGCCGCCGAGCTCGCCTCCAGCCTTGGCCGCATAGCATCGAGCCCCATCGTCGCGGGAGAGGGCTCGGAAGCCGAGGGCCTCATCCTCCTCGACGCGGGGCCCGAGGGCCTGCCGCGCGGCGGCGCGGCGGGCGAGCATGGAGGCGCGGGCGGCGCCTCAGGCGCGGCGGGCGCGGATGGCGGCGCGGGCGGCAAGGCAGCGCCGGACGCCGCGGCTTTCGCGGCCCCCGCCAGGCGGGGCTTCGCCTGGCGGGCCTCGCCCACGAGGGTCGAGCTCCACGGCGACTCGCCCGAGGGCCTCCTCGCCTGCGTCTACGACTTCCTGGAGGCGGGAGGCTTCCGCTGGATCGAGCCGGGCCCCGAGGGCGAACGGCTCCCGGCGCCGGGCTCGCTCCGCCTCGAGCGCGCCTCCGGGCGCTCGGACCGGCCCGCCCTCCGACCCGTCCTCATCCTCGGCCACGGCGCCTACCTGGAAAAGGCGGCGGACTACCTCCTCTTCGCGGCGCGGAACGGCTACGCGGGAGTCTTCCTCCACACGATCGAGGGGCCCCTCGCCCTGGGCGCCTGCCCCGCGGCGCGGCTCGACGGCGGGCGCGCCAGCCTCGCCGCCCTCGCCGGCCGCCTCGGCCTCGAGCTCGAGGAGGGCGGCCACCTCCTCTCCTCCCTCCTGCCGCGGAGCCTGTCCAAGCGCGAGCCCGAGCTCTTTCGCATGACGCGCGGCGGGCGGAAGGCCGACCGCAACTTCTGCCCCTCGAACCCGCGGAGCCTCGCCCTGGCCGCCGAAGGCTTCGCCCGCTTCGCGAAGGCCAGGCCCGAGGTCCGGGTCTTCCACTGCTGGCCCGACGACCTCCCGGGCGGGGGCTGGTGCTCCTGCCCGGCCTGCGTCGACGCGGAGGGCGGGCCCCTCTCCGCCGCCGCCCAGTCCCTGAAGGCGGCCCTGGCCCTGGCCTCGGCCCTCGCGGAGGCCAGGCCCGGCGCGAGGCTCTCCTTCCTCGCCTACCACGACACGGAGGAGCTCGCGGGAGCCCTCAAGGCCCTCGGCCTGGGCGAGGCGAGCCTGCCCGGCAACCTCGAGCTCCTCTGGGCGCCGCGCAGGCGGAGTTGGGCTTCGGGCTACGGCGAGTCCGGCTCAGCCCTCAACGCGGCCTCGAGAGGAGCCTTCGAGACGGCGCTCCGCGATTTCGCGGCCGCCCCAGGAGGCGCCTCGGTCTTCGAGTACTACGAGGACGCCCTCCTCTTCAAAGGCGCGGTCCCTCCCTTGGGAACGACCATGGCCGCGGACCTGGCCTGGTACTCGGGCGAGTCCCCCGACTCAAGCGGGGCCCGCGCGTCCAAGGTCGGCATCCTCCTCACGGGCGGCCGCCTTCCCCTCGCGCCCAGGCCCAACCTCTGGCTCTTCCCCCGCCTCGCGGCGCTGGGCCCGGGCGGGCCGGCGGCCCTGGAGGCCCTCCTCGCCGACTGGGCCGGCGCGGCCTACGGCCAGGCGGCCGCGCCGATGCTCCGCTACTGGAAGGCCCTGGAGGCGGCCTGGGCCATCGACCTGGACCTCGAGCCCGGGGAGACGGAGAACCGCATCCCCGCCCCCCTCCGGAATGCCGTACAGGAGCCCCCCGCCGACTGGGGCGACCCCTGGCTCGCGGACGCCGAGAGGCTCGGCCAAAGGAGGGGCCGCTGCGAGGCCCTCTTCGACCTTCTCCGCGAGGCGGAGGCGGCGCTCGCAGAGGCCGCCGCGTCGGACAAGGCGCCCTCGGAGGCTGTCGTCCCCACCGAGGCGGCTCCGCGCCGCCAAGCCAAGGCCGCCCTGCGGGAGAGGGAGGAATACGCCTTCGCGGAGGCCGTCCTCGAGCTCGACTCCGCCCGCCTGGCCGCCTACCACGAACTCGCCTCGGGCGAGCGCCGCGCCGCCGCCGACCTTTCCCTCCTCGCCCGCTCGGCCCTCGACGGACTCTATCGCGCGGCCCGCGCCCTCCCCGACAGGCGGGCCAGGCGCGAGCTGCGCTTCCTCGGCTTCTTCTACTACGACTTGCGGCTCCGCTCCATCCGCCGCGGCGCCGCCCTGCCCTTCGCCAAGGCCCTCGGCTTCCTCTGCGCCCTCGCGGAGCTCTTCCTGCGGGGCGCGGGCCTCCTCCGTCTCTGGGAGAGATCCGCCCCGGGTCGAAGGAACTGAAGAAGGCTCGGGCGACGGTCCGGGCCGCGGCCATGCCGCGGCCCAGGCCACGGACCGCTTGAGTCCCCCTTGGCGGCCGGCGCTTTGGCCGCCGGCGCCTTGCCAGCCCTTCGCGCTTTCCTCCCGGCTCGCCGCTATATATATTATCGTTTATGTACCCTAAGCCCGATCAGCGAAGGTCTCCCGCCGGCGCCGACAAGCCGCGGGCCGGACTTGCCCGCCAGCGGCTCTCCGCCCCAGGCTTGACCGCCGCCTTGGCCGCCCTCGGACTCGTCGCCGCCCTGGCCGCCTGCGGAGCGCCCCGGCCCTCAGCGTCGACGGCGCCGGGATTGCCCCCGGCCGCCGGGCCCGCGGCCGCCGTGCCCGGCGCGCCCCGCCCCGCCACCGCCCCGCTCGCGAAAGGAGATGCCATGCCCATCGTGAAGGCCGCCGACGCCGCGAACGTCTGCTACGTCCAACCCACCGAGGAGCTCAAGGCCAGGCTCGGCCCCGAGCGCTTCGCCATCCTGGCCCAGGGGGCCACCGAGCCGCCCTTCCAGAACGCCTACTGGGACAACCACGAGGAGGGCGTCTACCTCGACGCGATCGACGGGACGCCGCTCTTCGCCTCCCGGGAGAAGTACGAGTCGGGCTCGGGCTGGCCGAGCTTCTGGGCGCCGATAGACCAGTCGCGGCTCCTCCTCGTGGAGGACCTCTCCTACGGCATGCGCCGGATCGAGGTGAAGGCCAAGGCCTCGGGCGGCCACCTGGGCCACCTCTTCGAGGACGGCCCCGAGCCCACGGGCCTCCGCTACTGCATCAACTCGGCCTCCCTGCGCTTCGTGCCCCGCGCGGGCCTGGCCGCCGAGGGCCTTGGGGAGCTCGAGTCCCTCTTCTAGGCAAAGGGGCCGAGGCCGGGCCGGGCCCGACCGGCCCGCCGCCAGGCACGGCGGCCGGCGCCGGGCGGGACGGCAGCGCCGGGCCCGGCCCACCAGTTGCGCGTGTCGGCCGCGGGCGCTATCGTAGAGGTAATGATAGAAGCCGGCGCCCTGGGCAAGAAGGTCGTGTTCCTGTATCCGCCGCCTGTCCTCACCAAGGTCGTGGAGGAACTCTCCCGCCGCGAGTTCGAGGTCTACCTCGTCCGCGACCACGCCCGGCTCCGCCGCGTCCTGGCCGCCCAGCCGGACGCCCTCGTCTTCGTCAACATCGACGCCGAGCTCGAGGAGGAGGCCTGGGAGGACTACGTGAAGTCCCTCAGGTCGGACCCCAAGACCGCGGGCGTCGGCGTCGGCGTCCTGACCCTCAACGAGGACAAGGACCTTTCCTCCAAGTACCTCATGGACATCGGCGTGCCCTGCGGCTTCATCGTCCTCAAGATCGGCGCCGCCAAGACCATCGACATCCTGGCCAAGACCCTGGAGGCCAATGAGGCGCGGGGCAGGCGCAAATTCGTCCGCGCCCTCTGCCCGCCCGGCTCCGCCCAGGTCACCGTCGAGCTGGACGGGGAGACCGTCAGGGGCGAGGCGAGCGACATCTCCGCGGCCGGCTGCGCGATCGCCTTCGAGGGGGAGCGGAGCTACAAGCCCGGGACGATCCTGCGCGGCCTCCAGCTGACCGTGAAGGGCGTGCGGCTCCTGGTCGACGGCTTCGTCGCGGCCAGGCACGACGGGGCCAGGGCGGCCCACGTCATCATGTTCGCCCCCGCCTCCCTGGACGAGGGCAAGAGGGAGAAGCTCCGCAGCCTCATCTTCCGCATGAACCAGGCGGCGATGGACAGGCTCATCGAGTCGAACTAGGCCGGCCGCCCCGCCCTCAGGGAGTCTCGCAGGCGGGCAGGTAGACGCGGAACTCGGCGCCCTCGCCGGGGGCGGAGTCGACCTCGACGCGGCCTCCCCGGCGCTTCGCTATGTTGTAGACGATGGAGAGGCCGAGCCCCATGGACTTGCCGCCTCCCTTGGTCGTGTAGAAGGGGTCGAAGACGCGGGCCAGGGCCTCGCGCGCGATGCCGACCCCCTCGTCCTTCACCGAGATCGCCCAGAAGGAGCCCTCGCGGAAAGCGGATACGCGCACGGCGCCGCCCGGCGCCTCGCCGGGCCCCCGCATCGAGGTCATGGCCTCGCCCGAGTTCAGGATCAGGTTGATGAGCACCCGCTCCAGCTCCGATCCCTCGGAGAGGACATAGGCCTCGGGCGGCGGCGACTCGACGAGGAGCTCGACGGCCGGGTCCAGGCCGCCCCTGGTGAGGGCGGCGGCCTTCTGGATGGCCGCGCCCAGGCTGGTCGGCCTCTCCTCCGCCGGATGGCGCTTCGTGAGGTCGAGGAGCTGGCGGGAGATCTCCACGGCCCGCGAGGCCTGGGTCTCGATTATCCCGAGCCCGCCTGAGAGCTCCTCCGGCTCCACCCGACCGCCTTCGCCCGCCTCCAGCCGGAGAAGAGAGACCGTCCCGAGGACGCCCGTGAGGATGTTGTTGAAGTCGTGGGCCAGGCCGGCCGCCAGGGTGCCGACGGCCTCCATCTTCTGCGCGTTGTCGAGCCGCCTGAGCTCCTCGAGGGCCTCGGTCTCGGCCCGCTTCCGCTCGGTGGCGTCGCGGACGATGGCGGCCGCCGCCTGCCTGCCGCCGGACATCGGGATCACGAAGCTCGAGGCCTGGAGGTACTTCTCCTCGCCCTTGCCGTCCCTGACGCGGTACTCCGACACCTCGTCGAGCCACCCGGCCTCCTTACCCGCAAGGAGCTTGCGCATCTCCGCCTCGATGCTCCGCGAAAGCTCCTCCTTGTCGCCCGCCCAGGCCATGGAGGCCTGGATCTCCCAGATCGGCCGGCCGACGACGGCGTCCGCGGGGAGTCCCGAGATCCGTTCCATGGCGGCGCTCCAGCGCGACACGCGGCCGTCGGCGTCGGTGAGCACGATGCCGTCCAGGCTGTTCGCCAGGAAGGCGTCGAAGAGGCGGCCCGCGTCGGCGAGCCTCGCCTCGGCCCGCACGCGGCGCTCGATCTCCTCGTGGACAGGCGCGAAGAAGCCGTAGCGCGTCATGGCCACGCGCGTGCCGAAGGCCCAGATCCCGATCCACAGGATGCCCAGGTTTGGCAGGTCGAGCCCCAGGGCCGGCGCGACGCTGTCGGAGAGGAAGCCGAGGAGGAAGGGGAGGGAGGTCGAGGCGAGGAAGATGCCGAGCCTGCGCCGCTCGAGCTCGTCCTTCGAGCGCAGGAAGGCCTGGGCCAGGGCGAGGAGGCCGAAGCCGAGGTAGACCGAGTAGTAGGCCACGAAGAGCCAGTAGGAGAGTCCGGGCCTGAAGACGGGCATCCAGTAGCCGCCGTGCAGGAGGAAGCCCTCGAGCCTGAAGAGGTTGGAGTAGAGGGTGAAGAAGAGGCCGGGCGCGTAGAGGAGGAAGGCGCGCCAGGGAGTCAGCCGGAAGTCCCGGCCCGCGGCGAGGAGGCAGAAGTGGAGGGCGAAGCCGAAGAAGAGGTTCCAGGTCGGCGAGAAGGCCAGGTGCCAGGCCCTGGAGGTCTCGGGGAGGGCGGCGCCGTAGATGAAGGCCGCCGCGAAGGCCCAGAGCGCCAGGTCGAGATAGAGGGCGAAGGAGAGCCGGTTGATGCGGCCCTTCCGGTCCAGGAAGAGGACGCGGAGGCCCGACTCGAGGTAGAAGGCGCAGGCCAGGAGCGAAAGCGCGGACAGGATGTTCATGGTCGCTGACTCCAGTGTCCGCGGAAACGGGGGGCCTGCGCAAGCCCGTCCCGCAACCGCCCGGCGCTCCCGGCGGTCTATCCAGGCGCAAGGAGCATCAATTGGCAAGCATCTGCGAATTCACGACGCCGAACGAAAGGCGCTACAAGCCCGCCGAGGAGATCGCCAACGCCGCGACCCACGGCCTCGGGGCCCTCCTCTCCATAGCCGCCCTCGTCCTCCTCGTCCGCGCCGCGGCAGCGGGGAGCGACGGACTGGGCGTCCTGGGCTACGCCCTCTTCGGGGCCTCCCTCATCCTCCTCTTCGGCGCCTCGGCCACCTACCACGGCGTCGCCTCCCCCCGGGCCAAGAAGCGGCTCGAGGTCCTGGACCACGCCTCCATCTACGCCCTGATCGCCGGCACCTATTCCTCCTTCTGCCTCACCGTCCTACGCGGCCCCCTGGGCTGGACCCTCTTCGCCGTGGTCTGGGCCCTCGCCGTCGCAGGCGCCGCCCTCAAGGTGGCCTTCATAAACAAATTCCGGCTCCTCTCCACCCTGGGCTACGTCGCGATGGGCTGGCTCATCGTCTTCGCCTTCGCCCCCCTGCGCGCGGCCCTGCCGCCCGCCTCCTTGAACCTCCTCTTCGCCGGCGGCGTCGCCTACACCGTCGGCGCCGCGTTCTACGCGCTCAAGAAGGTCCCCTGGTTCCACCCGCTCTGGCACCTCTTCGTCCTCGCGGGCGCGGCCTGCCACGTCCTCTCCGCCCTCCTCTCCATGGGCTGAAGCCGCCCTCGCCCTTGACCTCGCCGCCCCCAAGGCTTAGCCTTAGGCGAGGCCTGTTTCGCGACCGGCCCGCAGGGGAAAATAAATGGACGAGATACTGCTTGAAGCCTTCGGCTGCTTTGTCCTCGAATGCGACGAGCTCGTGCAGAAGGCCGTCGACTCGACGCTCGAGCTCGAGGACGGCGGCGGCGCCGAGGCCGTCGACGCCCTGATGCGGGCCCTCCATACGATCAAGGGCAACGCCCGCATGTTCGAGCTGGAGGCCATTCCGGCCATCGCGCACGCCGCGGAGAGCCTGGCCGCCAGGCTCAAGCGCGAGGGACTCCGCTCCGGCAGGGCGGAGACGAACCTCCTCCTCGAGTCCCTGGACGCCATCAAGTCCCGCGTCGCCGCCGTCGCCGCCGGCTCCAAGGAGGAGGCCGCGCGGCCTGAGCTTCTGGCCGCCTTGGAATCCGCCCGCGCTCCGGCTCCCGCCGCGTCGGGCCTTGCCGCGACGACGGCCGCGCCTCGAGCTGCCTCGCGGCCCACGCCCGCCGCGCAGTCCGCCGCCGCGCAGGCCGCGCCAGCCTCGCAGCCTGCGGCAGCGCCCGCCGCGCCCGCCTTGCGGCCCGCGGTCGCGGCGCATCCGACCGCCGCCCCGCGCGCCGAGGCCCGGCCCGCCGCGGCCCCGCCGGCCGTCGACAAGCCGGCCCCGTTCGAGGCCCGCGCGGAGCCGAGCTCCGCCGCGGCCGCCCCTTCGGTCCGGCCCTCGGCCGCCGCCGCGGGATCCCGCGCCCTCTCTATCCTTCTCGTCGACGACGACTTCCTCCAGCGCCGCTCCAGCCAGCACATCCTCGCCCAATACGGCTCCTGCGCCGTCGCCGCGGGCGGGGACGAGGCCGTGGAGGCCGTCGCCCGCTCCCTGGAGCCCGGAGCCGAGCCCTTCGACCTCATCGTCGTCGACCTCGTGATGCCCGGCATGGACGGCTTCGAGGTCGTGCGCTCGATCCGGAGCCTGGAGATGGCCTTCGCCCTGGAGGAGCTGAGCTCCGGCGCCGCCGGCGTCGGCGACCTGGCGCGGAAGGACGCGAGGATCCTGGTCGCCTCCGTCCTGGACGATCCCGCCTCCTACATGAAGGCCTGCTTCCGCTGCGGCGCTGACGGCTACCTCCTCAAGCCCGTCGAGCCGGCCAGGCTCGAGAAGGAGCTCGCCAGGCTCGGCCTGGCCTGAGGCCGCCGGCCGGCCGCGTCGCCTAGCCTCGGCCTCGGCGGCGGCTTGGCTCGGTAGCGCCGGCGGCCCGGCTCGGTAGCGACTTGGCTCGGCCCCGGCGGCGACTAGGCTCTGCCTCGGCGGCGGGACTCAAGTCCGCCAAGCGCCCGGCCGAGCCTCGCCATGCCCTCCTCGATCTCCGCCTCGTCTCGTCCCGCGATCGACAGCCTGAGGAAGGCCCCCGGCGGCTCGCCCGGCCAGAAGGAGGCGCCCGGCGCGACGAGGAGTCCCTCCGCCGCGCAGGCCTCGACGGCCTCCGCCTCGGCGCGGGCTACCCGGGCTCGGGCCGTTTCGGCGCGGACGGCGCCCCCGCGCCCCGCGGGGAGCTCCAGCCAGAGAAGGTAGCCGCCCGCGGGCTCGAAGAGGCGAGCGGCGCCTTCCGGCACGAAGCGCCTGAAGGCCGAGACGGCGGCCGCGAGCCGCCGGGAGAAGACGCGGTTGACCCGCCTCACGTGGGCGCCGTAGGCGCCCGAGGACATGAAGCCGGCGACGGCCGCCTGGACGAGGGAATTGCCGGAGACCCCCGTCGCCTGGCGCAGGAGGGCGAGCCGCCGCGCCAGGGCCGGGGCCGCCGCGATCCAGCCCAGCCTGACCCCGGGGAAGAGCACCTTGGAGAAGGTCCCGAGGTAGATCGTCCGCCCCTCTCCGTCCATGGCGGCGATGGGCTTGGCCCTCGCCCCGGGGCCGCCTATCTCCTCCTCGAAGCAGTCCTCCACGAGGGGGAGGCCGCGCGAGGCCGCGAAGGCGAGGATCTCCTCGCGCCGCCCCTGGCCCGCCAGCGAGCCCGTGGGATTGTGGAAGCTCGGCGTGACGTAGAGGAGGGAGGGGCGCCTGCCCGCGGCGCTTGCGCGTTCGTAGGCCTCCTCGGCCGCCGCGGGCAGGAGGCCCTCGCCGTCCGTCTCCGCGCCGACGACCTCGAGGCCCGAGGCCCGCGCGAGGAGGATGGCTCCGGAGAAGGTCGGGGCCTCGACGAGGACGCTCCCGCCCCGCGGGACGAGGAGGCGCAGGACGAGGTCCAGGCCGTGCAGGGCGCCGTCCACGAGGACGATCCGCTCCGGGGAGCAGGCCGCCCCGTGTTCGGCCATGCGGCGGGCGATGAGGGCGCGGAGGGCGGGATCGCCCTCGGGGGGACCGTAGGAGAGGGCCCGCGCGGGATCCTCCGCGAGGGCGGCGGCGAGGGAGCGGCGGAAGGCGGCGACCGGATAGAGGCGGGGATCCAGGTTGAAGCGGGCGAAGTCGACCGCGCCAGGCCGGCCGGCCGCGGGCGCCGCGTGGATGGACCTGAGGCCGGCGGCGGCGCCGAGCGCCTCCTCGAGCGCCGCATCCACGAGCGTCTCAAGGCGCGCCTCGCCCGAGGTCCGTCCCCGCGCGCCGCCCGTGACCCTCTCCCCCTCGGCGGCCGGACGGGATCCGCCGCCCGCGCGGCGCCCGGCGGCCTCCCCGGGCGCCGCGCCGGAAGCCCGCGGCGGCCTCGCCCTGACCCGCGTCGCCGCCCCGGAGCGGGCCTCGACGTAGCCCTCGGCCCAGAGCTCCTCGTAGGCGCGCTCGGCGGTGAAGCGCGAGACGCCGAGCTCCTCCGCGAGGCGCCTCGTCGACGGCAGGGCGTCGCCGGCGCGCAGGGCGCCGGACTCGACGCCCTTGACCACCGCCTCGGCTATCTGCCGCGAGAGGGGCGCGCGGGAGGACCGGTCGAGCGTTATGAGGAACAGGCGGAGCTCCTAGGGCCGCGCCGCCGCCAGGGCCCGGCCGAGCCGCTCGCAGCCCCGCCCGATGGCCTTCGCCGAGGGGAAGGAGTAGTTGAGCCGCATGCAGTTCCTCCCCGAGCCCTCGTGGAAGAAGGAGCCGCCCGTGACGAAGGCGACGCCCTCGGCCAGGGCGGCGCGGAGGACCCGCGCCGCGTCCCAGCCCTCGGGGAGCTCGACCCAGAGGAAGACGCCGCCCTCCGGCTCGCTTCGCCGCGAGCCGGGCGGGAGGACGGCGTCCAGGCCGGCGAGCATCGCGTCGCGCTTGGGGCGGTAGAGCGCCCGGGCCCGCTCGATGGTCCCGCGCATCCTCCCCTCGCCGATGTACTCCGCGGCGAGGAGCTGGACGAAGGAGGAGGTGCAGAGGTCGACGGACTGCTTCATGCACTCGAAGCGCTCGGCCAGGGCCTCCTCGGCGCAGATCCAGCCCAGGCGGAAGCCCGGGAAGAGCATCTTGGAGAGGGTCTTGAGGAGGACGACGCCCTTCCCCTCCGCCAGGCTCCAGAGGCTCGGCAGGGCGCGGCCGTCGAAGGCGAGCTCCCGGTAGGGAGAGTCCTCGACGAGGAGGAGGCCGCGTCTGCGGGCGATGGAGAGGAGGCGCCTGCGAGCCTCGAGCCCCATCGTCGAGCCGGCGGGGTTCTGGAAGTCGGGGATGACGTAGACGAAGCGCGGCTTCCTGCCCTCCGCGTCGAGCCTCCGCAGCTCGGCCTCGAGCCGGTCCAGGTCCATGCCGTCGCGCCCGACGGGCACGCCGCGGAAATCGGCCCCGGCCCGGCCGAAGGCCTGGAGGGCCCCGACGTAGGAGGGCATCTCCACGACGACGGGGGAGCCCGGATCGACGAAGAGGAGGGACAGGAGGTCGAGGGCCTGCTGGGAGGAGGAGGTGACGCAGAGGTTGGCGGGAAGGGCCTCGTCGCCGAAATCGGCCATGTGGCGGACGAAGGCCTCGACGGCGGCGGGCTCCCCCGGGGTGGGACCGTACTGGAGGGCGAGGTAGCCCTTCTTCCCGAGGACGCGGGCGGAGATGGCCTCCAGCTCCTCCACCGGAAAGAGCGAAGGGTCGGGCAGGCCGCCGCCGAAGGACACCGTGTCGGGGCGCCTGGACCACTTGAGCATCTCCCTGATCTCGGAGCGGACGATCCGCCCCGCCGTCTCGGAGAATTCGTACGAAGCCATGGGAACCTCCCTCGGGCCGCCTAAGGCCGCGGGACCTCGGCTCGATCATCGACCCTGAACCGGCTTGTCGTAAATAGCCGCTTTTCGCTTTTTTCGCCAGTCCGCTTTCGAGGCGCGCCTTGGCCGTCGCGACGCCGCGCCTTGGCCGACACGACGCCGCGCCTCCGCCGTCCCGGCGCCGCCCTTCCCGCCCGAGCCGACTTGTTAGCCGGCCCAAGGCGCGGCATAGTTGAGACGGAGGCCACATGAACGACCCCGAACGCGAGCCCGACATCGACGACCTCATCAGGCTCTCCGTCTTCTCCTCGATCGGGACGAGCATCGTCGCCGAGAACTCGATCCGCGGCGTCCTGGACCGGGTGATGGAGCAGGTCGGCTCCTTCTTCGGCCCCCTCAACTGGTCCGTCCTCCTCGTCGACGCCGAGCGCGACGAGCTCGTCTTCTCCGTCGTCGTGGGCCGCGCCGCCGACGACCTCCGCGGGAAGCGCGTCCCCCTGGACGAGGGCATCGCGGGCTGGGTGGCGCGGCGCGGCCTCCCCGCCTTCGTCGAGGACGTCGCGGGCGACTCCCGCTTCGCCCCCCGGGCCGACCAGATCAGCGGCTTCGAGACGAAGAGCGTCATCGCCGTGCCCCTGCGGACCGGCTCCAAGGTCTTCGGCGTGATCGAGCTCCTGAACCGCCTGGACGGCGGCAGCTTCTCCGCCTTCGACCTCCGCGTCCTCTCCACCATCGCCGACTTCGCCGCGATAGCCATCGAGAAGTGCTACTACCTCGCGGAGGCCAGGCGCCTCTCCGAGATCGACTCGCTCACCGGCGTCCTGAACCGGCGCGGCCTGGCCAAGGTGATCGAGCGGGAGACGGCGCGGGTGAAGCGCTACGCGGGGAACCTCTCCGTCGTCGTGGGCGACGTCGACGCCTTCAAGCGCATCAACGACGAGAACGGCCACGCCGCGGGGGACGAGGTGCTCAAGGCGGTCGCCGCCGTCTTCCGGAAGGAGGCGCGGGAGGCCGACTCGGTGGCCCGCTTCGGCGGCGACGAGTTCATCGTCGTGATGCCCGCCACGGGACCCGAGGACGCGGAGATAGCCCGCGCCCGCATCCAGGAGGCCCTGGACAAGGCCGGCGCGGCCCATCCCGTGCCCTTCTCCGTCACCCTGGGCGTCCACAGCGCCAACGAGGCCGACTTCGACGAGCTCTTCCGCGAGTCCGACCGCGACCTCTACCGCCGCAAGGCCGCCGGCCCCCTCGCCCTGGGCGAGAACCTCCTCGCCGCCCTGGACGAGGAGGCCCGGCGCCGGGAGCCCTAGGACTCCCCGCGCTCAGGCCTCCGGCCGAGCGCCGGGACCGGCCGGGCCGGCCGTGGCGGCGGGCTCGCCCGCGGGCTCCGCGCCCGGGTCGCGGCCGAAGAAGAGGACGAGCTGGGCGAAGACCTCGGGATACTCGGCCTTGAGGACGAAGGGCTTCTCGAAGAAGTACTCGCAGGCGACGGCGAAGAACTCGTCGGGCGACTCGGCGGCGTAGGGATCGAGGCGCGGCAGGGCCCTGCCCCCGGCCTTGAGCCTGCCCCGCCGGGGCTTCCGTGGGGCGGGCTTCTCGAGCCGCTCGCGCAGGTCGGCGTAGGCCGCGGAGAAGGCCCGCTTCCAGGCGCCGGGCTCCATGCCCCGGTGGAGGGGCGGACAGCCGTCGTGCCCCCCGCTCCGCCCGTCCAGCTTGTGGGCCATCTCGTGGATGACGACGTTGTAGCCGTCGCCCCAGCCCGAGGCCTCGATGTCGACGCGGGAGAGGGCGACGGGCCCCAGGTCGAAGGCCTCGCCCGCGAACTCGTCGTCGTACTCGTGGACGACCCCCGCCTCGTCCCAGTCGCGCTTAGCGACGGCGTACTCCCGGGGCGTGACGATGATCGTCGAGAAGTCGCGGTACCAGTCGAGGCCGCCAGGGAGGCCCAGGAGGGGAAGGCAGGCCTGGGCCGCCACCGAGACGCGGAGCTCCTCGTCTACGACGGCGCCGCCGACGGGATCGAAGGTCTTCTCGGCCAGGAAGGCCGCCGCGAGGGAGCGAAGCCTCGCGAGGTCGGCCGGGCAGAGCCAACGGAAGATGCGGTGCTCCTTCACGGCCCAGTCCCAGAGCTCGTCGGGGACGGGGTGGAGGAGGGCGGCGCGCTCGCGGCGCCGCTCGCGCCAGGCTGAGAGGAATCCCATGCGGCCGAGGATAGCCGCTTAGTCGGCCCGCGTCGAGGCGGGGCGGGCGATTGGCGGGCGGCGGCCGGCTTGGCGGGCCGGTAGGGCGATGCGCCGCCGGGCCGCGGCCGTTATCCGCCGCCTCCCACGCACCGGAAACCGCTCGTGATATTTCAGTTTCGTATACGAGCTTTTTTGTATCCAATGCTTGGTTTTCCCCCGCCGGCCGCGCTACCTTATCCCCCGTGCGCCCCGTAGCGGGGGCACCTAGACACCTCTCGCCTACAAGGGGAGAACCATGAAGCTCAAGACCGCCGTCACGACGGCAGCGGCGCTGCTCCTGGGGAGCGCCCTCGCCTTCGCCCAGTCCGGAACCGAACCCTCCGAATCCTACGTCCTCGACAAGGCCCGCGAGGCCTATCAGGGCTCCCAGGCCGAACAGCCCCAGCCACCCCAGCCCGCGCCCGCCCCGGAAACGCCGCAGGCGCCCTACGCCCCGGCGGCTGGCGGATCCAGCGAGTCCGATTCGGTCCCGCGCTATCCCTTCGTCTTCACGGCCCTGCCGGGCCTCTCGCTCCCCTTCGGGGAGTTCGACGTCGACGTCCAGCTCGGCCTCGTCATGGCGACGGCCCGCGACGTGAACGGCCTCCAGGCCGCCTTCGTCTTCGCCAACGCCCGCGACGTCGAGGGCTTCCAGGCCGCCGGCGTCTTCGCCAACGCGAGGCGGCTCTCGGGCTTCCAGGCCTCGGGGGTCTTCAACACGGTCTCGGAGGACGTGGAGGGCTTCCAGGGCTCGGGAGTCTTCAACACCGCCGCGGGCGACCTCGTCGGCTTCCAGGGCTCCGGCGTCTTCAACACCGTGGCGGGCGACGTCGAGGGCTACCAGGGCGCGGGCGTCTTCAACGTCGCAGGCGGCCGGGTGAGCGGCGCCCAGATGGCGGGCGTGGCCAACCTGGCGGCGGGCGATGTCGAAGGCCTGCAGATGGCCGGCGTCTACAACCAGGCGCGGCGGGTCGAGGGGCTCCAGATCGGCCTCGTCAACGTCGCCGACGACATCGAGGACGGGCTCCAGCTCGGCCTCGTCAACATCGCGCGCAACGGCGTGAGCGGCGTCGTCGGCTACTGGGAGCCCGACTCCGACGAGCTCGGCTTCGCCTGGCAGAACGGCTCCAGGAGCCTCTTCACCGTCCTCCGCGTCTCCGCCCCCCGCGGGGACTGGCTCGAGACCTCGGACAGCGCGATTGCCGCCTTCGGCCTCGGCACCAG